>Ga0114129_10003203_pt1 | contig 22958 bp, 20 predicted proteins | sample RhiMetdeltSRZDD1_FD_80071 | JGI IMG/M metagenome (GOLD analysis project Ga0114129, IMG submission 80071) | Populus rhizosphere microbial communities from Tennessee, USA - Rhizosphere MetaG P. deltoides SRZDD1 (version 2) (version 2) | ecosystem: Host-associated > Plants > Roots > Rhizosphere >... | reverse complement strand
GCTCGCGGTCGGCATCGCGGGCGATCGACGCTGCCGCACCGACCACCAGCGCCGCGCGCGCGAACGGCACCGGGATCTGGAATTCGTCCCACGTCTGAAGGCGCCAGGCCGGCCGCGCGGCGAATCCGAGCGGCACCACCGGCGCGCCGGTGATCGCGGCCAGAGTGACGACGCCGGCGCCGAGCTGGCGCCGCGGCCCGCGCGGTCCGTCGGGCGCGAGCGCGACGTCCCGGCCGGCGCGCACCTCGGCGACCAGGGCCCGCAGCGCCCCGGCCCCGCCGCGCGACGACGAGCCTCGAATCACGCCGAGGCCGAAGCGGCTCGCGTAGTCGGCCACGAGGCCGCCGTCGCGCGACCGGCTCGCCAGCACGCTGACCGGGCGGGTGCCGTGGCTCCGGCGCAGCCGCGCGTTGAGCCAGGGCACCATGAGGATCCGGCCGTGCCAGACGCAATAGATGAGCGGGCGTGCGGCGCGCCAGGCAGGCGCCAGCGCGTCCACGCCCTCCGAGCGGACTCGCAGGGTCGGTCCGAGCAGACGCACGAGCGTCGCCGCGATCGGCGGGGTCAGCGCGAGCATCGAGCTCACGCGGCACCTGCCTGCGCCAGGACGAACCGCGCCGCGCGCGTCCCGACGCCGGGCTCGCCGAGCTGCCCGGCGAGCTCGCTGAACGCCGCGCGCTGCGTCTCGCGCGCGCCGGCGTCCACGAGCAGGCTCAGCGCCTCGCGGGCCAGGCGACTGCTCGTCGTCGTGCGGCGGTAGAGCTCAGGCACGACGGCGCGTCCGAGCGTGAGGTTGGCGAGGCTCACCCACGGCACGCGGATCAGCAGGCGGACCATCAGCTCGCTGACGAACGACAGGCGATAGCAGACGACCATCGGCGTGCCGAGCAGCGCCGCCTCGAGCGTGACGGTGCCCGAGGTGATCAGCACGAGATCGGCTGCGCGGATCACCGCGTGCGTCTGGTTGTCGACGATCTCGACGGGCGGGCCGCCGGCGAGTGTCTCCGAGACCAGCCTGCGCTCGATCGTGGGCGCCAGGCCGAGCAGGAATCGCGTCCCGGGCGCTCGCCTCACGATCTCCGCGGCCGCGTCGCGCATCGCCGGCAGCACGCGGCTGACCTCCTTGTGCCGGCTTCCCGGCAAGAGCCCGACTACCACCGCACGCTCGTCGATTCCGAGCCGCCGGCGTGCCGCCTCGCGCGTGGGCGCCGTCTGGAGCTGATCGAGCAGTGGGTGCCCGACGAACTCCACCGGCACCCCGGCGCGCCGGTACAGCGGGATCTCGAACGGAAAGACCGCGAGCACGAGTGAGACGACTTCGCGGATCGTCTTCACGCGGCCGCCGCGCCACGCCCACACCTGCGGCGGAATGAAATACACGACCGGCACGCGCGCGCGGCGAGCCGCGCGGGCCAGGCGCAGATTGAACTCGGGAAAATCGATGAGCACCAGCACGGCCGGCCGCTCCGGTCCCTCGAGCACGCCGCGCAGCTCGCGGTAGGCGCGATAGAGCCGCGGCACCTGGCCAAGCGCCTCGCTGCCACCGGTGACGGCCGACGCGGTCACGTCCACCAGGACCTTCATGCCCTCCGCGGCCATGCGAGTGCCGCCCATCCCGAAGAGCCGGCAGCGCGGATCGAGCGCGCGCAGGGCGCGACAGAGCGCCGCGCCGTGCAGGTCGCCCGAGGCCTCCCCCGCGACGAGCATGATGGACGGGGCCTCCGCCGTGGTCACTCGACACCCACCAGCGCCATGCCCGCGGCGTTCGCGATGCGCACACACTCGTCGCGGTCGAGCACGAGCACGCGCTCGGCCTCGACCGCGACGACCTTGGCGCCGCCGGCGGCCGCCGCCGCAATCGTTTCGGGCCCGATGCCCGGCGTGTCGAAGCGGTAGTCGTGCTCCCGCGCCGCCGCCTTCACCACGACGGCGCCGGGGCCCGCCTGCGCCACGCCGCGGCGGATCGTCTCGGTCGTTCCCTCGGTCGCTTCGACCGCGGTGACGACACCCAGCTTGAGTACGACGACCTGGCCGACGCCGGCGTCGGCGACGAGCCGCGCGATCGTGAGGCCGCGGCGGACGTCGTCCCACTCGACGTCGGTCGGCGCGCGGCTCGACCAGCAGCCCGTGCGTCCGATCCAGTCGCCGAGGAAGGGACGCTGGTCGAGGAGCTCGATCCCGAGCTGGCCAAGCGTCGAGACCACGACCTGGACGATGTTCGACTCGGTCATCGTCCGGGCTTGCGCCTTCATCTCGGTCAGCGTGGCGTCGAGCGCACGCTCGCGGAGGAGGTCGGTCATCCAGAACTTGCCGGAAAAGACGACGGAGCCGATGCGCTCGGCCTGCAGCCCGACCAGGACCGCGCCCGCCTCGTCGAGGCGGCTCGGGATCGCGCGGTCGGCGTGCTCCGTGATACCGGGCGCCTCGCCGAACGTGAACGCCACCACGCGCCATCCGTGGCGTCGCGCCTCGCCGGCCATGCGCGCCGGCAGCACGCCGGCGCCGCATATCAAGCCGAGTGAGCGCTCCACGGAGGGTTGGTCGAGTCCGCCGCCTCGCAGCGGCCGTCCCGGATCAGTCGCTCGATCTCGAGGGCCATCGCGAGCGATCGCGTGTCCTCGGTCTCGGCCAGCACGATCGGCTCGCCGGCCCGCGCGCGCCGGACGGCGCGGACGAGATGAAGCACCTCGAGCTTGAGCGGGTTGTCCTTGTGAACCTGCACGTGCTCGACGAAGGACGCGCGGCGATAGCGGATCGACTCGCGATTGAGCGTGTATTCCTGCGCGGCGCGGCGGTGGATCCTGATGTCCTGCTCGGAGTAGTCCAACACGACGTAGGCGTCCGGCTGCGTGATCGCCAGCACCCGGATCTTTTCCTCGGTCGCGCGGCTCGCGGTGATGAGCGCGATCGTGCCGGAGTCGAAGCCGATCTGCACGTTGGCGATGTCCGTCGACTCGGAGTGCACCGAGGAGCCCATCGCGGTGAGGCGCCGGGGCGGCGAGTCGACGAGGTTCAGCACGATGTCGAGGTCGTGGATCATCAGATCCATCACGACGCTGTCCTTCTGCACGCGCGGCGCGAAGGGGCCGAGCCGCCGCGACTCGATCAGGATCGGCCGCTCGACGATCTTCTTCAGCTCTTGCACGGCGCCGTTGAACCGCTCGACGTGCCCGACGTGCAGGACCGCGCCGCTCCGGCGGGCGATCGCGAACAGCTCGCGCGCCTCCTCGAGCGTGGGCGTGATCGGCTTCTCGACCAGGACGCCGACCCCCGCTTCGAGGAGGTCGGAGGCCACCTGGAAGTGCTGCTCGGTCGGCACCGCCACGCTGGCCAGCTCGACCTTGCCGATCAGCTCGCGGTGGTCGACGAACGGTTGGGTGTCGTAATACGCGGCGACCTGCTTGGCCCGGTTGCGGTCGATGTCGACGACGCCGACCAGATCGATGTCCCACAGCTCCGCGTAGGCCAGCATGTGGTACTGACCCATGTGGCCGGCGCCGACCACGCCGGCGCGCAGCCGACGCTCGTCCGCGATGCGCACGGCCATCAGACCGTCTCGCTCTCGCCGGTCGGGATCGCGTCGGCCGGCGCGGCGCCGGGCTGCGCGGCGCTACAGATGCCGCGGCGCGAACCGGCGATGAACTCGAGGAGATGCGCGACCGGGCCCTCGACCGGCAGCTCGGCGCGAATGCGCTCGACCGCGCGCGGCGTCCCGAGCCCGCTGCGATAGAGCAGCCGAAACGCGTCCTGCAGGAGCCGGCGGTCCGCCGGCTTCATGCCGGCCCGCCTGAGCCCCACCACGTTGATCGCGTGGGCGCCAGCCGGATTGCCGTCGACGAGGACGTAGGGCGGGACATCCGCCGTGACCTTCGAGCAGCCGCCGATGTAGGCGTAAGCGCCGATGTGGGTGAATGGGACCATGCCGACCATGCCACCGATGGTGGCGCGCTCGCCGATCTGGCAGTGCCCGGTGATACCGGCATAGTTGATCACGATCACCCCGTCGCCGAGTCGACAGTCGTGAGCCACGTGGCTCATCGCCATGATGAGGCATCCGGCGCCGATCTCGGTGAAGCTTCCGGCGTGGGTCGCGCGATGGACCGTCACGTACTCCCGGATGGCGGTATCCGCGCCCACCCTGACCCCTGAGGGCGTGCCGTCCTTGAACTTCAGGTCTTGTGGGAGGCCCCCGAGGATTGTGCCGTGGCCGATCCGGGCGCGCTCACCGATCTCGACTCGGCCTTCGAGCACGCAGTGGTGGCCGATCTCGGCGCCGCCGGCGATCATGGCCTCGGGGCCGATCACCGAGAACGCCCCGATCCGGACGCCTGTCGCGATGGTGGCCTTGGGATCGATGACCGCCGTGGGGTGGATGCCCTCAGGCTCGCTCATCGTCCGCTTTCGACGCGTCGGCCTTCGGCGGCGCGATGCCGAGACGGCTTTCCAGCTGCTCGAGCCGGCGCTCGGCGGCGCGCAGGCGGCGGGTCATATCCGGCAGGTGCTTCTGCGAGGCGAACAGGCGCTTGGCCTGGAGCATCGGCACCGCCGGCGTGCCGAGACGCCGCTCGCCCGCAGGCACGTCTTCTGCGACACCGGCCTGGGCCCCCAGCACGGCGCCGTCGCCGATCGTCAGGTGATCCGCAAAGCCGACCTGGCCGGCGGCGATGACGCCGCGGCCGAGCCGGCACGAGCCGGAGATGCCGACCTGGGCCACGATGATCGAGTGCTCGCCGATCTCGACGTTGTGGCCGACCTGCACGAGGTTGTCGATCTTGGTACCGCGACCGATGATCGTCCGGCCGAGCATCGCGCGATCGATCGTGGTGTTGGCGCCGATGTCCACGTCGTCCTCGATCACGACGGTACCGACCTGAGGGATCTTCTTGTGACCGCCGCCGTCGAACACGTAGCCGAATCCATCACCGCCGATCACGGCGCCCGCCTGGACCACTACCCGGCGGCCCAAGCGCACTCCCTCGCACAAGACGACGTGCGGGTGGAGCACCGAGCCCTCGCCCACCTCGACGCCCGGCCCGACGTAGACCAGCGGATGCACCCTCACGCGCGGCCCGATGACGGCGCCGGCGCAGATGACCGCCATGGCGCCGACCGACGCGGTGGGGTCGACGCGCGCCTCCTTCGCGACGACCGCGGACGAATCGACGCCGGGCGGCACCGCCGACGCCGGATGGAACAGGCTCAGCAATGCAATCATGGCCTGCTGTGGAGCGCTCGAGCGCAGGAGCGGTCCGGGCAGTCCGGAGACGGTCTCCGACACGAGCAGCGCACCGGCTCGCGAGGTCTCGGCGGCCGAGCGATAGCGTTGGTCGATCAAGAACGAAATCTGCTCCGGGCCGGCCGCGTCGAGGGACGCCACGCCCGTGACTCGTCGCCCAGGATCACCCTCGAGCTTGGCGCCGAGGGTCGCGGCGAGCTCACCGAGCGTGAACCCGGCGGGCCGACCCATCAGGGGGTCTTCTTCGCCGGTGCCGCCTGGTCGTACGCGCGGATGATGTCGTCCGTCAGGTCAGCGTCGGCCGAGGCGTACAGGACCGAGGCTCCCCTCTTCTCCACGATCATGTAGTAGCCCTTCTCCTTGCCGACCCGCTCGATGACACCCGACAGATCCTGGAGCACGCGCTGCAGGAGTACCTGCTCCTTCTTCTCGAGCTCCTTCTGGAAGTCATCCATCATCCGCGCCGCGTCACGGCGCTTGCGCTCGAACCCCTCCTGCTTCTCGCGCCGGGCGTCGGCCGTCATCAGGGGCCCCTTCTTCTCGAGCTCGTCGCGCAGCTTCTCGAGCTCCTGGCGCTTGGCGTCCATCTCCTTCTGCATCACCGACTTCTCGCGCTCGAGCTGCTCGCGGGCCGCCACGCCGGCCGATGAGCGGGCGAGCACCCGCTGCACGTCGATGTAGGCGATCCGGGCCGACGACGCCGGGGCCGTCGCAGCGGGCTGCTGAGCCCAGGCCGGGATCACCGCGACGAGGACGAGCCCCACGATCACACTGAGTACGCCACGCCAAAGCCTCATCCGATCCTCCCCCTAAAACGGCGAGCCCACAGAGAACTGGAGCGCCCCCGGGCCCTCGCCCGCCCGCCTGTCGAGATTGAAACCATAATCCACCCGGATGGGACCAAAGGGCGACTGCCATCGTATACCCCCACCCGGCCCGTAGCGCAGATCCGTGGGATCGAACTTCTGGTCGAACCCGTAGACGTTCCCGATGTCGAAGAAGGCGGCGATCCGGAGGCCGAAGGGTAGGGGGATGACGTACTCGACGGTGCCGAGGAGCTCGGTCGTCCCACCCTCCTTGAAGCCGGCCGAATCGACCGGCGAGATGCTGCGGAATTTGAAGGCGCGGATCGTGTTCGGGCCGCCCAGGTAGAAGCGCTCGAACAGCGGGACCTCCTTGCCGCCCCAGCCGGCCTCGTAGCCGGCCTCGCCCCGGAGACCCACGATGTGGCCGAGCCACACCTGGCGGAAATAGGTCTGGAGAAGCGTCGCCTTGTAGAACTGCGAGTCGCCGCCGAGCCCGGCGAAGTCGAAGGACAGCGCGGTCTGGCCCCCCTTGGTCGGGGCGGCGATCAGGTCGCGGCTGTCTCGCGTGAGGGACGCCCCGATAGAGGAGGTGATCGTGGCGCCCTTCTGCTCGACCAGATCGGGGGTGGCGGTATCACTGAGGTTGCTGATGACGTCCCGCGAGATCCGGTATCCGGTGTGCCAGCGCCAGTACTCGGCGAAGGGGTGGCTCATCCGGAGATTCACGCCCGTCGTGTCGTAGGTGTAGTCCTGATAGCGGCGGATGCTTTTGTAGACGTCGAAGCCGGCGGAGAGCGGACGGTCGAACAGCCACGGGTCGGTGAAGCTGATCGTCCCCTGCTGGGTCGTCGCGCCGGCGCGGATCCTGATCGCGACCTCCCAGCCGCGGCCCAGGAAGTTGCGCTGGGCCAGGTCGATCGTGCCGACCAGAGAGTCGACCGACGAGTAGCCGCCGCCGATGCTGAAGATTCCGGTGGCCCGCTCGACCACCTCGATGTTGACGATGATCCTGGTCTTGTCCGAGCCGGGCTGCGTGGTGACGTTGACGGTCTCGAAGTAGCCGAGGTTGACCAGGCGCTGCCGCGCCTTCTCCTTGTTCTGGAGCGTATAGAGATCGCCCTCGTGGAGCGGCAGCTCGCGCCGCAGGATCTTGTCCTGACTGCGCACGTTGCCGGTGATGTTGATGCGCTCCACGTAGACTTCCGGCCCTTCGGTGATCTCGAAGGTCAGGTTGATCTGATTGATCGCCGGCAGCTGCTCGCGCTTGGGGTTCACGTCGGCCGAGGCGCGGCCGATCGTGCTGTAGAGGTTCAGGATCGCGGTGCTGGTGTCGCGGACCCTCGCGACCGAGAACACGTCGCCGGGCCGGAGCTTGAGCTGCCGCTCCACTTCCTTCTCGGGCAGCAGGGTGACGCCCGTGATCTTCACCTCGCCGACCCGGAACTGGGGCCCCTCGACGACCACGAACGTGATCGTCACCCGGGCCTTCTCGCGATCGACGTTGACGTCGTGCGATTCGACGCGGGCCTGGATGAACCCGTTGTCGTTGTAGGCCTGGATGATGCGGTCGATGTCGAGCTCGAGACGCTGGCGCTGGACCTTGCCGCGCAGGACGAAGTACTGGCGCTCCTTCGTCTCCATCGCGTCCTTGAGCTGGTCGTCGCGCATGCCCTTGTTGCCGCGGAAGACGATCTTCTCGATCGTCATCTGGCGCCCCTCGACGATGTTGAAGATCAGCTTCACGTCGGCGTCGGCGAACTTCTCGACGGTCGGCGTGATCTGGACCTCGAAGTAGCCCTCGTCCTCGTAGAAGTCGCGCAGCTTCTCGACGGCGCGCTGCACCTCGACGGGGTTGTAGACGCTGCCGAGCTTCAGCTCGATCTTGTCCTGAAGGGAATCGCGGTCTTCCTTCTTGTTGCCGACGAAGTCGACGTCGCGGATGAACGGGCGCTCGGAGACGACGAAGACGACCTTCACGCCGCCCTCGAAGTCCTCGACTCGCATCTGCACGTCGTCGAAGAAGCCCAGGCTGAAGATCGAGCGGATGTCCTCGGCGAGGAGAGAGGGGTTGAACGTCGAGCCGACGGCACTCTTGACGCGGCCGAGGATCACGGCGTCCTGCACCCGGCGGTTACCCTCGACGTGGACGTCACGGATGACGATCGGCGGCGGCTGAGCCTGCTGGGCGCGCGCCGTCGAGGCGATGAGGAGGCCAGCCGTGAGAACGATGACGACCGCGAGACACACCCGCCCGGCTGTCGTCACCGGGCTCTCAGGCGCGTCGGCGGGGCGCGGCCTTAGTGCTCAGCAAGCTCGAGCGGCGCGTCGGCGGCCTGGGCTTCGCGGAACGTGAAGTTCGCGCCCTCGATGTCCACCTCGATGCGGGCGCTTTCCGCGACCTGGCCTCGAACGATCGCCTCGGCCAGGGGATCCTCGATGTGTTTCTGGATCGTCCGCCGAAGTTGCCGCGCGCCGTACGTCTGGTCGTACCCCTTCTCCACCAGCGCGGCTTCGGCGGCCGGTGTGAGAATGAGCTCGATACCCTTCTCGGTGAGCTGCTTATTGATCCGGTTGATCATCAACCGGATGATCTCCTTGATGTGGTCGATCGAGAGCGCGTGGAAGACGATGATGTCGTCGATCCGGTTCAGGAACTCCGGCCGGAACGCTCGCTTCATCTCTTCGAGGACCCGCTCCTTCATCTTCTCGTAGGTCGACTCGTCGGTCTCCTGCAGGAAGCCCGGCGACACGCGCTTGCCGATCAGGCTGGTCCCGAGGTTCGAGGTCATGATCAGGATCGTGTTCTTGAAGTCGACGACGTGGCCGAGCGAGTCGGTGAGCCGGCCGTCGTCGAGGACCTGCAGCATCATGTTGAACACGTCCGGGTGCGCCTTCTCGATCTCGTCGAAGAGCACGACCGAGTACGGACGCCGCCGCACCTTCTCGGTGAGGAAGCCGCCCTCTTCATAGCCGACGTACCCGGGAGGCGCGCCGAGCAGACGCGAAACCGAGAACTTCTCCATGTACTCGGACATGTCCACGCGGATCAGCGCATTCTCGTCGCCGAACAGGTATTCGGCGAGGGCGCGGGCCAGTTCGGTCTTGCCGACGCCGGTCGGGCCGAGGAACACGAACGAGCCGACCGGACGCTTGGCGTCCTTCAGGCCAGCACGGGAGCGACGGATCGCGCGCGCAACCGCGGCGACCGCGTCGTTCTGGCCGATGATTCGTCCGTGGAGGGCTTCCTCCATCCGGGCGAGCTTCTCGGACTCTTTCTCCTCGAGCTTGGCCAGCGGAATGCCGGTCCAACGAGACACGATGAACTCGATGTCCTCTTCCTCGACCGACTGCGTCCCCTTGCCCTTGTTCTTCTCCCACTCGCGCTTGAGCTCCTCGTCACGGTGGCGGAGCACCTTCTCCTTCTCACGAAGGGACGCGGCCTTCTCGAACTCCTGCGCCTCGAGGTACATGTCCTTTTCGCGGATCACGCGCTCGAGCTCTTTCTCGATCTCCTTGAGCTCGGGCGGCGGGGTCAGCGCCATCAGGCGGGTACGCGAGGAGGCCTCGTCGATCACGTCGATCGCCTTGTCGGGGAGCTGGCGGTCGGTGATATAGCGATCGGCCAGCTGCACCGCCGCGGAGATCGCGCGCTCGCTGATCTTCACCCGGTGGTGGGCCTCGTACTTGTGACGGAGGCCGCGGATGATCTCGATCGCCTGCGGCACGGTCGGTGCCTTGACGATGACCGGCTGGAAGCGGCGCTCGAGGGCGCCGTCCTTCTCGATGTACTTGCGATACTCGTCGAGGGTCGTCGCACCGATCGTCTGGATCTCGCCGCGTGAGAGGGCCGGCTTGAGCATGTTCGAGGCATCGATCGCGCCCTCGGCCGCGCCGGCGCCGATCAGCGTGTGGAGCTCGTCGAGGAACAGGACCACGTTCTCCGACTGGCGGATCTCTTTCATCACCGCCTTGAGCCGCTCCTCGAACTGACCGCGGTACTTCGTGCCGGCGACCAGCGCGCCCAGGTCGAGCTGGAGCAGCCGCTTGTTGACGAGCACGTCGGGCACGTCGTGGCTGACGATCTTCTGCGCGAGTCCTTCGACGATGGCGGTCTTGCCGACGCCGGGCTCGCCGATCAGCACCGGATTGTTCTTGGTGCGACGGGCCAGGATCTGGATGACGCGCTCGATCTCCTGTTCGCGTCCGATGACCGGATCGAGCTTGCTCTCACGGGCCAGCTGGGTCAGATCCCGAGCGAACTCGTCGAGCACGGGAGTCTGCGAGCGCTTCTTCGGCCGCGGGTAGTACTGGTCGCCGAGGAGCGCCAGGGTTTCCTGCCGCACCTCGTCGAGTCGGGCGCCCAGCGATTCGAGGATCTTCGCGGCGATCGACTGGCCTTCCTTCATGAGCCCGAGCAGCAGATGCTCGGTGCCGATGTAGTTGTGGCCGAGCTGGCGCGCTTCCTCGATCGAAAGCTCGAGCACACGCTTGGCCTGCGGCGTGAACGGCACTTCCCCGAACGTGAGCGTCTTGGGGAATCCTGCGAGCGCGCGCTCGACCTCCGCCTTCACGGTCTCGAGGCGAAGCCCGAGACGCTGAAGAACCGCGGTCGCGATTCCCTCCCCGTCGCGGATCAACCCGAGAAGGACGTGCTCCGTGCCGACGAAATCGTGGCGGAAACGACCGGCTTCCTCACGCGCTAAGATAATGACCCGTCGCGCCCGTTCGGTGAACCGTTCAAACACTGGCGTGCCCCACCCCTTCCGCACGTCGCGGAGATGCGAATTTACTTGCGCTGACGGCTAGTTACCAGACTGCGAATTCAGTATAGCCCACGGCCTCCAAGCCCGCTAGCGTTTTTTCCCTGCTCGTCAGTAACTGCGTGAAACCGTTATCCGATCTACGTGGACTCACCCCAGAACTCGCGCGCCCGCCCCTCGACCAGGCGATACCCTCGCTCGGCCTTTTGGGCCAGGTCCGGGTTGTGTGTGGCCACCAGGAAGGCCAGCCCCCGTTCGGCCTGCAGGCGGAGGAAGAGATCGTAGATCACCTCGCTCGTCTTGGGGTCGAGGTTGCCGGTCGGCTCGTCAGCGAGGATCACTTTCGGGTTATTGATGAGCGCTCGCGCGATCGCGACCCGCTGCTGCTCGCCGCCCGAGAGCTCCCCGGGGAGGTGTTTGAGCCGATCCCCGAGCCCGACCTCGGCGAGCGCCGCTGCGGCGAGCTCTCGGACCTCGCGCACGGGCCTGCGCTCGATCAGCGCGGGAATCATCGCGTTCTCGAGCGCGCTCATATCGCCCAGAAGGTTATAGAACTGAAAGATGAACCCGACGTCGCGCCGGCGATAGCGCGCGAGCGCCACCTCACCCCACCCCGCGAGGTCCTCGCCCTGGAACAGAACGCGACCGGCCGTGGGCCGGTCGAGCCCGCCGAGCAGGTGCAACAGAGTCGATTTGCCGACGCCCGAGGCCCCGATCAAGGTGACGAACTCGCCCGGGCCGATCCGCACACTGGCCCCTCGAAGCACGCGCACCACCTCGGGACCCGACCGGTATTCCTTCTCGAGCTCCTCGCCCGCCAGCAGGGCCGGCGCGCCGTCGTCACTCATAGCGCAGCACGTCGACGGGCGCGAGCGAGCCCGCGCGCTTGGCCGGGATGATCGTCGCCAGGAACGACAAGAGCAGGGTGGCGCCGATGATCATGAACCCGTCGCTCATCGTCAGCTTCATCGGCAGGTGATCGATCTGGTACACGTCGCTGGCGAGCCGGATCACCTTGTAGGTGTTCTGGGCCCAGATCACGGCCAGGCCGGCCGCCGCGCCCGCGGCGGTGCCGGCGACGCCGATGGTCATACCGACCGAGAAGAACACCAGCGTGATCGAGCGAGCCGAGGCGCCGACCGCCTTGAGGATCCCAATCTCCTTGCGCTTCTCGGCGACCAGCAGCACGAGGTGGCCGATGATCGCGAAGGCCGCCACCAGGACGATGATCGTGACGACGACGAACAGCGCGAGCTTCTCCAACTGGAGCGCCGCGAACAGGCTCCGGTTCATCTCCATCCAGTCGCGCACCCAGTAGCGGAACCCGAGCTGCGCCGAGACGATGCGGCCGACGTTCTTGGCGTCGAACGGATCGTCGAGCTTGACCTCGATCCCGGTGACGCCGGCGAGTCCCGCGAACTCCTTCGCGAGCGGCAAGCTGAGGTAGGCAATCGACGAGTCGTACTCGTGCATCCCGATCTCGATGGTACCGGCGACGGCGTAGCGCCGCATCTTCGGAACCATGCCGACTGCCGTCATTGCGCCTTCCGGCGAGATCACCGTGATCGAGTCGCCCTGGAACACGCCCAGGCTGCGGGCCAGCTCGCGGCCGAGCAGGATCGCGGGCTCGCCATCGGCGAGCGGGTCGACGGATCCCTGGCGAAGCTGCGAGCGGACGTCGTCGAGCACCGCCCGCGTCGACAGGTCGACGCCGCGGATGAGGCCGCCGCGCGCTCCGCCGTTCGGCGTGGTGAAGAGCGCCTGCTGGTGGACGAAGGGCGTGGCGGAGTGGACGCCGCGGATCGCCTTCACGCGGGCGGCGACACCGTCGGCGTCGTCGAGCCCCTGCGAGCCGCCCTGGAAGATCAGGAGATGCGGGCTGCCGGCGATGATCCGGTCGCGGATGCCGTCCTGGAAGCCGGTCATCACCGCGAGCACCACGATGAGCGCGGCCACGCCCAGGAACACGCCACCGAGACCGATCCAGACGAACAAGGAGAGATTGGTGCGCTGCCCGCGCGCGCGCAAGTACCGGAATCCGAGGAGCAGCTCGAACGGGAGCCCGCCTCTCACCGGCCGCCCTCGGGACGCAAAAGCGGGAACAGGATCGCTTCGCGGATCGACGGCTGGTTCGCGAACATCATCAGCAACCGATCGATGCCGATCCCCTCGCCCGCCGCGGGCGGCATGCCGTACTCCAGGGCCCGCACGTAGTCCTCGTCGAGCCAGTGGGCCTCGGCGTCCCCGCGAGCCTGCAGCGCCGCCTGCTCACGGAATCGCGCGAGCTGGTCGATCGGATCGTTGAGCTCGCTGTAGGCGTTGGCCATCTCGTGCCGCGCCACGAACAGCTCGAAGCGGTCGACCAGCTGCGGGTTGTCGCGCTTGCGCTTGGCCAGCGGCGAGAGCTCGGTCGGAAAGTCGATGACGAACGTCGGTTGCACGAGCGTCGGCTCGACCAGCGTCTCGAACACGTCCTTCCAGAGCTTCGACGCCGGCCCGCCGTCGTGCTGGATCCCGCGCGCCGCCGCCGCACGGGCCATGCTCGCCACTTCGGTCGTCGGCGTCACCGCGAGTCCGAGCGCCTGCGAGACGCCCTCGAAGAACGGCAGCCGCCGCCACGGCGGCTTGAGGTCGAGGGTCTGCTCCCCCCAGACCAGCGACAGCGAGCCGCGCAGCGCGTGGGCGAGCTCCACGAAGAGCGCCTCCGTGAGCTCCATCAGATCGGTGTAGTCGGCGTAGGCCTGGTAGAACTCGAGCGTCGTGAACTCCGGGTTGTGCATCGTGGAGACGCCTTCGTTCCGGAAGTTCCGGTTGATCTCGTAGACGCGCTCGAAGCCGCCCACCAGCAGGCGCTTGAGATAGAGCTCGGGGGCGATGCGCAGGTAGAGATCGAGATCGAGCGCGTTGTGGTGCGTCTGGAACGGCCGGGCGATCGCGCCGCCCGGGATCGGCTGCATCATCGGCGTCTCGACCTCGAGGAAGCCGCGCGCGTCGAGGAACGCGCGGATCCCCCGCACGAGCTTGGCGCGCATCGCGAAGATCTCGCGGGCTTCCGCGTTGACGATCAGATCGACATAGCGCTGCCGGTAGCGCATCTCGACGTCCTTGAGCCCGTGCCACTTCTCCGGCAAGGGCCGGAGCGACTTGGCCAGGAACGCGAACGTCTTCACCGCGACGGTCAGCTCGCCGGTCCGCGTGCGGAACATCTCTCCCGTCACGCCGATGAAATCGCCCATGTCGAGATCGACGAAGCGCGCGTAGTCGTCGCCGAGGCCGTCGGCGCGCGCGTAGAGCTGGATCCGTCCGGTCTGGTCCATCAGGTGCGCGAAGCAGGTCTTGCCGTGATGACGGATCGCGACGACGCGGCCGGCGAGGCTCACCGGCCCGAAGCCCTTGAGCTCCTCCTCGTTCGCGTTGCCGAGACGCTCGGCGAGGTCGCGGGCCCAGTGGCTCACCGGATAGCGGCCGCCGAACGGATCGATGCCCCGGCCGCGGAGCGCGTCGAGCTTCTCGCGCCGGAGCCGGATCAGCTCGTTGTCGTCCAGATTCGTCACCGCGTCGCCTCGCCCGCGCCCGGCGCGCTCGTCACTCATGCTTGCTGACCCCGCGACCAGAGCAGATAGGCCTTGATGAAGGGATCGAGATCGCCGTCCATGACCCCTTCCACGTTGCCGACCTCGTGACCGGTGCGATGGTCCTTGATGAGCTGGTACGGATGAAACGTGTAGGACCGGATCTGGCTACCGAACGCGATCTCCTTCTTCTGCCCGGTCAGCTCGGCCAGCTCCTCGCGCTGCTTCTTCTCGGCGATCTCGTAGAGTCTCGCCTTCAAAATGCGCATGGCGGTGTCGCGGTTGCGCAGCTGCGAGCGCTCGTTCTGACACGAGACGACGATGCCCGTCGGCAGGTGCGTGATGCGCACGGCGGAGTCGGCGGTGTTGACTCCCTGCCCGCCGGGCCCCGACGCTCGGAACACGTCCACGCGGAGCTCGTCCTCGCGCACGGTGACCTCGACGTCATCGACCTCCGGGACGACGGCGACCGAGGCGAAGCTGGTCTGGCGCCGTCGCGAGGCGTCGAAGGGGGAGATGCGCACCAGACGGTGCACGCCGGTCTCGCCGCGCAGGTAGCCGAAGGCGTATTCGCCGGACACCTCGACCGTCGCCGACTTGATCCCCGCCTCGTCGCCCGGCAGCAGGTCGACCACTTCGGCTTTGAGGCCCGAGCGCTCGCACCAGCGCAGGTACATGCGCAGGAGCATCTGCGCCCAGTCCTGTGACTCGGTACCCCCGGCGCCGGGATGGATCGACAGGACCGCCGCCTTCGTGTCGTGCGGCCCGGACAGCATGATCTTCAGCTCGAACTCGTCGAGGTCCTTCGTGAGGCTTGCAGCGCCGTCGGCGATCTCCGCGTCGACGCTGCTGTCGCCAGCCTCCTCGGCCAGCTCGAGCAGCACCGTGAGGTCGTCGGCCTTGCCGGTGAGCTCTTTCAGGCGGGCGACGAGGCGCGAGAGCTCGGTCCGCTCGCGGAGGACGTCCTGGGCGCGGCGGTTGTCCTCCCAGAACGAGGGCTTGGCCATGTCGGCGTCGAGGGCGTCGAGGCGCTGTTCCTTGGCGGGGAGGTCAAAGATGGCCTCGGAGCTCGGTCACGCGGCTCGTCAGCTCGCCCACATCGCGCTTGAGATCGCCGAGCATCTACGCGGCTCGCTTCCACGCGCGGGCCGCCAACGAGGCGCCCGACACGACGATCGCCAGGTACGCGAGCCAGTCCCCAAGCCGCGAGTAGAGCGTGAGCCCGCTCCGGAGCGGCACACGCTCGGTCGCGGTGGTGCGCTCGTAGAGAGGGATCCGCCGGAAGATCCTGCCGGTGGGCGCGATGAACGCGGAGATTCCGGTGTTGGCCGCCCGCACGACTGCGACGCGGTGCTCGACGGCGCGGAACGGATACATGGCGAGATGTTGCCACGGGCCGCTCGTACGACCAAACCATGCGTCGTTGGTCATGTTCACGATTAGGCGCGCCCCACCTTTCACGAACTCGCGGACGAGCTCAGGGAAAATTCCCTCGTAACAGATGACGACCCCGAACGGGGCTGGCGGGCCCGGGAAGACGCTCGCGCTGGAGCCCGGCTCGAGCTCGGCGATGAACTCGGCCCAGCTCCGAACGAATCCGATCAATCCCGCTAGCGGCACGTACTCTCCAAACGGGACGAGCTGAATCTTATCATACCGGCCGACGATTCCCCGTTCAGTGAGGAGAAACGCGCTGTTATGTACCTTCGGCGGAGTCGATCCATCAACATCGATCGAGCCCACCAGGAGCGGGACTCGCAGCGAGCCGGAGAGCGCGCCGAGAGTTCTCAGGAGCTGTGGGTCCCGGCGCAGCGGAGCCGGCGCCGCGGTCTCGGGCCAGACGATCAGATCGGGGCGATCGGCGCCGACGCGCGAGGTCAAGGTGAGGTAGATCGCGAGAGTCGTCGGCGCGAACGCCGGATCGAACTTCAAGGGCTGCTCGATCGAGGGCTGCATGACCGCCACGGTCACCTCGCCCGGGGGCGCGGGCGCCGACAGCCGCCACACGCCGAAGGCGAGTGAGCCGCCGAGCAGCGCTCCGCACAGAGCGACCCCCGCGAGGGCCGGGCGCCAGGCCAGCACGAAGCACCCGGTGATCGCGGCGTTGACCGCGACGATGACGAACGAGACCGCGTAGACGCCGCCGAGCTCGGCGATCTGGATCACGGGCAGGCGCAGGTACTGCGAATAGCCGATGAGCCCCCACGGAAAGCCGCCGAACAGGTGACCGCGCATCCACTCGCCGGCGACCCACAGGAACGGCGAGGCGCAAAGGGCCGAGACGATCGAGCGCCGGCCGAGCCACGAGACGCCCGCGGCGAAGAGGCCCACATAGAGGGCGCAGTAGCCGGCCAGAGCGACGATCGGCCCCCAGGTGAGCGGCCACGGGATCGCGCTGTAGGTGTTGAACGTGAAGTCGAGCCAGCGCAGCAGCACCAGATTGAAGACGGTGCCGAAGACCCATCCCCACCCGAACGCGATGCGCACGGGCTGGCGCAGCGCATCGACGATCAGCGGAGTGAGCGCGACCCAGACGACGCCTTCCCAGTCGGTCCTCGGGAACCCGAGCCCCATGACAAACGCGGTCGCCACGAGGATCAGGGCGCGGCGGGGCGAAGGACGCAGGCTCAGGAGCCCCACGCGAGCCGATCGGCCAGGAACCGCGGCAGCCCTCCGCGGAGGATCTTGTCGCGCGCGCGCGCGACGTCGTAGGCGACGCGACGGACCGAGATCGTGCCGCGCTCGGCGTCCCAGACGGCGTACGCGGCGCGCGGGTCTCGGTCACGTGGCTGGCCGACGCTCCCGACGTTGACCAGGTAGCGGCGGCCCCGCTCGAGCTCGAGGTCGACGGCGCCGACGCGATGCTCGGGGCCGGAGGAGCCGAGCGACCACGCGCCGGCCAGGTGCGAGTGGCCGACGAAGCAGAGTCGCGTCGTGAAGGCGGAGAACGCGTCGAAGCCGTCTTGCGCGGTGAGCAGGTACTCCCACTCGTCCGGGCGATCGGGCGAGGCGTGCACGAGCGTGGCGTCGCCGAGCTCGGCGGTCAGCGGCAGCGACGCCAGATAGCGCTGGTGGTCGTCGTCGACCCGCTCGCGCGTCCACTCGGCCGCGGCGCGTGCGTGCGGGTTGAACCAGTCGAGGTCGATGAGCCCCGCCACCGCGTGCTCGTGGTTGCCGGAGACGATCGCCTGCGCCCGCTCGGCCACGATCTCGATGCATGCGACGGGGTCCGCACCGTAGCCGACCAGGTCGCCCAGGCAGATCGTCGCGTCGGTGCGCGGGGCAGCGTCGGCGAGTACGGCCTGGAGCGCTTCGAGATTGGCGTGGATGTCCGACAGCACTGCGTACCGCACCGGGACAGGCCTCAGAACGTCGGGCGGAGTTCTTTGTGAATGCGATCGAGCAAGCCGTTGATGAATCGGCTCGACTCCTTGGTGCCGAACTTCTTGGCGATCTCGATGGCTTCGTTGATCGCGACCTTCGGCGGGACATCCGCTGTCCACAAGAGCTCGTAGACGGCGAGCCGGAGGATGTTGCGATCGACGACGGCCATCCGTTCGAGATCCCAGTGCTCGGCGAACTGCGAGATGGCGTGGTCGATCTTGGCCTGGTTCGACTTGGTGCCGCGTACGAGGGTGTCGGCGAACGCGTGAGTGTCCTCGTCCACAGGATGCCGCGCCCAGAACTCGTCGTCGTGCGGGCTCGGGTCGTCGTCGCCGTTGAGGTCGAGCTGATAGAGGAACTGCAGCGCGACCTCGCGAGCCTTCCGGCGCTTGCCGCCGTGGCTGCGGCTTACGCGGCTATCGTCGCCGTGCATGGCCCCGTCCGGGGCGCGCGGGGCTTCGTGGAGCCGCGCGATGATCGCCGAGCTGGCGCATCCATTCGACCATCTGCAGCGCCGCCTCGGCGGCCTCTTCCCCGCGGTTCCCCACGTCGCCCCCCGCGCGCGCCCAGGCCTGCTCCTCGGTGAGCGCGGTGATGACGCCGAAGGTCGTGGGCACACCGGTCGTGAGCGCGACGTGCCGGATCCCGGCAGCGGCCTCGCGCGCGACATGCTCGAAGTGAGGGGTCTGTCCCCTGATCACGACGCCGACGCACACGATGCCAGAATACCGCCCGCTCGTGGCGAGATGGTTCGCCGCCTGCGGCAGCTCGAAGGAGCCGGGCACCCAGTGCACCTCGATCGCGTCGGAGCCCAGCCGGGCGGCGCGCAGCGCCTGCAGCGCGCCGGCGACCAGCCGCTGGGTGATGCGCTCGTTGAAGCGCGCGGCGACGATCGCGAACCTGAACGAGCCGGTGCTCCCGGCGGCCCGGCGGAACTTCGGCGCGCGACCGGCCATATCAGTCTGGCAACGACGAGAGGAGGTGCCCGAGCTTGTCGCGCTTGGTGCTGAGGTACTTCCGGTTCGTCTCGGTCGCCGGGATCTCGATCGGCACGCGCTCGGCGATGTGCAGACCGTAGCCCTCGAGACCGACGATCTTCTTGGGGTTGTTGGTCAGGAGCTTCAGGTTCTTCACGCCGAGGTCGACCAGGATCTGAGCGCCGATGCCGTAATCGCGCAGATCGGCGTGAAAACCGAGCGCGGCGTTGGCCTCCACCGTGTCCTTGCCCTGGTCCTGCAGCTCGTAGGCCCGCATCTTGTTCAGGAGCCCGATGCCCCGCCCTTCTTGCCGCATGTAGACGAAGACCCCGCGGCCCTCGGCCTGGATCCGGGTGAGCGCCTTGTCGAGCTGGAGCCCGCAGTCGCAGCGGCGCGAGCTGAAGACGTCACCGGTCAGGCACTCGGAGTGGACGCGCACGAGCACCGGCGAGTCGCCGGAGACCGAGCCCATCACCAGCGCCAGCGGCACCCGGCTGTCGACGGTGGTGTCATAGGCGATCGCGGTGAAGTCGCCGTACTCGGTCGGCAGTTTCGTGGTCGCGATCCGCCGCACGAGTTTTTCCTTGTGAATCCGGTACTCGATGAGGTCCCGGATCGTGATCATCTTGAGGCCGTGCGTGGCCGAAAGCTCGGTGAGCTGCGGCACGCGGGCCATCGCGCCGTCCTCGTCGAGGACCTCGCAGATCACGCCAGCCGGGTAGCAGCCAGCCAGGCGCGCCAGATCGATCGCGGCCTCGGTGTGGCCGGCCCGCCTCAGGACCCCGCCCCCCATCGCCCGCAGCGGCAGGATGTGGCCCGGTCGGGTCAGGTCGTCGGCGCGCATGAGCGGATCGACCAGGGTGCGGATGGTGACAGCCCGGTCGTACGCCGAGGTGCCGGTGGTGACGCCCCGCTTGGCGTCGACGGTGACCGTGAACGCCGTGCCCATCGGCGCGGTGTTGTCGGAAACCATCATCGAGATCTTGAGCTCGTCCAGACGCTCGCCGAGCAGCGGCACGCAGATGAGGCCGCGGCCGTGCTTGGCCATGAAGTTCACGGCTTCGGGTGTGACCCGGTCCGCCGCCATCACAAGGTCGCCTTCGTTCTCGCGATCCTCGTCGTCCACGACGAGGAGGAGGCGCCCTCGACGGATCTCCTCGATGCCCTCCTCGATGGTCGAAAACCCGGTCATGTCGTCCCCCTCAGCGCGAGCGAGCGTACCAGATACTTGCCGATCACATCCGCCTCGATGTTCGACGCCTGACCGGGCTTCAGCCGTCCAAGCGTCGTCACCGCGAGCGTGTGCGGAATCAACATGACCTCGAAGCTCTGGTCACCCAGCGCAGCCACCGTGAGGCTGACGCCGTCCACGGCGACCGACCCCTGGGGGATCAGGAGCGGCTCCAGGTCGCGGCTCGGTAAGGTGACCCGCACCCGCGCCGTTGATTCTACACGCGTTACGGCGTCCACGGTCCCCACACCATCGACGTGTCCCAGGACCAGATGGCCGCCCAGGGCGCCGCCGAACCGCAGGGGACGCTCGAGATTGACGGGCGCGCCGGGGCCCAGATGGCGCAGCGCCGTGCGCGAGAGCGTCTCGGGACCGATCTCGAAGACGAAGCCGTCGGGCCGCCGCTCGATCACGGTCAAGCAGACGCCGTTCACCGCGACGCTGCCGCCGATGCCGACGCCCTCGACCGTGACGCGGGCCTCGATCTCGAGGCGCGCGAGCCGCTCGTGGAGCTCGATCGAGCGGATCGCGCCGACCTCCTCGACGATCCCCGTGAACATCAGACCCCCTTCGGCTCGCGGATCACGTCGGCGGCGATGAGCAGATCGTCGCCGAGGGTCGTGACGGCGAAGCCGCCGAGCCGCACCGCGCTCTTGAGCTCGCGCCCCGCGCCGCCGACGACGGGCGTCGCGCCGCGTCCGCCGATCAGTAGCGGCGCGGCGAACATCGCGACGCGGTCGACGAGCCCGGCATCGAGGAACGCGCCGTGGATCTCGCCGCCGCCCTCGACGAGCACCGCGCGGACCTCGCGGGCGAAGAGCTCGGCCAGCAGCGCGCCCAGGTCCACGCGGCCGTCGCGGACGCGGCAGGCGACGATAGTGGCGCCCGAGTCCGCCAGCGCGCGGACGCGGGGCTCCGGTGCCTCGGCGCCGACGGCGATCAGGGCGCGGCTCGGCTGCCCGGCGCGGATCAGCCGCGCGCCGGACGGCGTGCGGGCCGCGGTGTCGAGCACGACGCGCCACGGCTCTCGCGGCCAGGGCTCGCCGAGACGGACGGTGAGCTCGGGATCGTCGCGCAGCACGGTCCCGATCCCGACGACGATCGCGTCCGATTCGCTGCGAAGCCGGTGGGCGTGCTGCCGAGCGCGCTCGCCGGTGATCCAGCGCGAGGCCCCGTGGAGATCGGCGATCTTGCCGTCGAGGGTCATGCCGGCCTTCAGGGTGACGTGCGGCCGATGCTCGCGCATCGCGGTGAGGAACGCCCGATTCTGGCGCTCGGCGTCGGCGGCCCCCACGCCGGTGACTACGGCGATCCCGGCGGCGCGAAGCTCGGCGAGCCCGCGGCCGGCCACGAGCGGATTGGGGTCGCCGGTCGCCGCGACGACCTTCGCCACGCCGGCATCGATCACCGCCCGCGAGCAGGGCGGCGTCCGACCGTGATGCGAGCACGGCTCGAGCGTCACGTAGAGCGTCGTGCCGCGCGCGCGGGGGCCGGCAGCGCGAAGCGCCTCGATCTCGGCGTGGGGCCCGCCGACTCTGGCGTGAAAGCCCTCGCCCACGATCTCGCCGCCCGGCGCGACGAGGACGGCACCGACCATCGGATTCGGTGAGGTGAGGCCGCGTCCGCGCTCGGCGAGCTCGAGCGCGCGCCGCATGAAGCGCTCGGCTGGGTCCCCTTCCGTCATTCGGCGACCAGCGCGTCGACGAACGCCTGCGGCTCGAACGGCTGAAGATCGTCGATCTTCTCCCCGAGGCCGATCAGCTTCACGGGCACCTTGAGCTCGCGCACGATGCGCACGACGATCCCGCCCTTGGCGGTGCCGTCGAGCTTGGTCAGACACACGCCGGTGAGGCCGATCGCCTCGTGAAACATCCGCGCCTGGGCAAACCCGTTCTGGCCCGTCGGCGCGTCGAGCACCATGAGCGCCTCGTGCGGCGCGCCGGGGAGCTGGCGCTCGATAATGCGCCGGAGCTTCGACAGCTCGTCCATCAGGTTCGTCTTGGTGTGTAGCCGACCCGCGGTGTCGATGATCAACACGTCGAGGTCGCGGGCGGTCGCGGCCTTGACCGCGTCGAACACGACCGCGCCGGGATCGGAGCCCGCGGCCTGCCGGATGACCTCGACCTCGATGCGCTCGCCCCAGCGCTCGAGCTGCTCGATCGCGGCGGCGCGGAACGTGTCAGCCGCGGCGAGGATCACGCGCTTGCCGGAGCCCTTCAGCGAGGCGGCCAGCTTGGCTGCGGTCGTCGTCTTGCCGGATCCGTTCACGCCGAGCAGCAGCACCACGGCCGGGTGATGGTCGAGGTTGAGCGGCTGGGCCGACGGCGCGAGCGTGTCGACGAGAAACCGGCGGAACAGCGGGCGCAGCTGGCTGGCGCGCGTGACGGTCCCGAACATGAGTTCCTCGCGAGCGCGGTTGGTGAAGTCGGCGGCCAGCGCGGCGCCCAGATCGGCCGCGATCAGGTGCTCCTCGAGCTCCTCGAGCAGCGCCTCGTCGATCGGACGATCGGTGTCGAGGACGGAGCCCATGCCTCCGGCAAGGAACTCCTGCGACCGCTTGAGCCCGTCGCGGAGACGCTCACCCAGAGCCGAGAAGAACTTCACTGGTTTTCCGAGGGCAGGACCAATCGCGTGATGACCGAGCCGCTGGCGCCGAGCCGAGGCACGGGGCGGCCGTTGAGCTCGAGGCTCACGCCGCCCGCGTTACCGATCGTGATGATGAACGGTCCGTTGGAGATCCACTCGCGGATCTCGTTGGCCGGGATCGTTTCCTCGCTCGTCCGGCCGTCGTCGGTGCGGACTCGCATCCACGTCGTCTCGGTCGTCCGCGCGATCAGTCGATACGGCGCGCCGGGCCCGCGAACGCCGGCCGCGGTCCCGCCCGGTGCCGGCGCGGCGGCCGGCGGCGCCGTCACGGCGCTCGAAGCGATCTGGGGCCGCGGCGGGGCCGGAGCGATCGGGGCCGCAGGCACGTGAGCGCTCGCCGGCGCGG
>Ga0114129_10003200_pt1 | contig 22966 bp, 20 predicted proteins | sample RhiMetdeltSRZDD1_FD_80071 | JGI IMG/M metagenome (GOLD analysis project Ga0114129, IMG submission 80071) | Populus rhizosphere microbial communities from Tennessee, USA - Rhizosphere MetaG P. deltoides SRZDD1 (version 2) (version 2) | ecosystem: Host-associated > Plants > Roots > Rhizosphere >... | reverse complement strand
TACTACGAGAAGGACTTCGCCGCCGCCGCCGGGAAGAAGGCGTTCGTCGTCAACCGCATCGGCGACTTCGGATTCCTGCTGGGGATCTTCGCCGTGTTCTCGCTCTTCGGAACGCTGGATTTCGACGGCGTCTTTACGCGCGCCGCCGCCGAGCCGACCCGTTTCGCTCCGGGGCTGACGGTCGTCTGCCTGCTCCTCTTCCTCGGCGCGACGGGCAAGAGCGCCCAGGTCCCGCTGCACGTCTGGCTGCCCGACGCGATGGCCGGCCCGACGCCGGTGTCCGCCCTGATCCATGCCGCGACCATGGTGACCGCGGGCGTCTACATGGTGACGCGGTGCAACGTGCTCTTCCGGTTGGCGCCGCAGGCCATGTTCGTCGTCGCCGTAATCGGAGGCGTCACGGCGGTCTTTGCCGCGATCATCGCGATCGCACAGACGGACATCAAACGCGTGCTCGCGTATTCGACGGTCTCCCAGCTCGGTTACATGTTCCTCGCCTGCGGAGTCGGCGCGTACGTCGCGGGCATGTTCCACGTCCTGACGCACGCGTTCTTCAAGGCATGCCTTTTCCTCGGCTCGGGAGCCGTCATTCACGCGCTCGGCGGCGAGCAGGACGTGCGCCGGATGGGCGGTCTCGCGCCACGCCTGCCCGTGACGTACCGGACGTTTCTCGTCGCGACCCTCGCGCTGTCGGGCATTCCGCCTCTCGCCGGTTTCTTCTCCAAGGACGCGATCCTGACGGGGGTCTTCGCCGTGCATCGTCCGACCCTCTTCGCGATCGGGCTCTTCACCGCCGGGCTCACCGCCTTCTACATGTTCCGGCTCGTCTCGCTCACGTTCTACGGCAAGCCCCGCATGACGCCGGAGCAGGTGAACCACGTCCACGAGGCGCCGCCAACGATGACTCTTCCGCTCGTCGTGCTGGCGTTCCTCTCCATGGTCGGCGGCTTCCTCGGACTGCCCGAGGTGTTCGGCGAACGCGCGAACCGGATCGCGGCGTTTCTCGCGCCGGTCCTTCCTCCGGTCTTTCTCCCCGGACGGGCGGAAGCGGGCCACGCGCTTCCTCCGTCGACCGAGTGGCTTCTCATGGGCGTATCCGTCGCCGTCGCCGTCGGAGGGCTTCTCCTCGCCTGGAAGTGGTACGCGAAGGAGGGTGGCCGGCCCGCCGCGAAGCTCGCCGCTTCGTTCCCCGCCGTCTACGCGCTCGTCGTGGACAAGTTCCGGATCGACGAGCTCTACGCCGTCCTCTTCGTGCGGCCGTTCGAGTGGCTGGCGAGGATGCTCTGGAAGGTCGTCGACGTGCTGCTCATCGACGGTGTGTTGAACGCCGGGGCTTTCCTCGTCGAGCTCACCGGCGACGCGCTCCGCTTTCTCCAGACGGGCAACGTCCGCAACTACGCGCTCACGTTTCTCCTGGGTGTCGTGGCGCTCGTGCTGATCGTCTTCGGCTTCGGAGGCATGTAGTTGCGCGCCCTCCTCGACGCCCGGCTCCTGACCGTGCTCGTTTTTCTCCCGAGCGCGGCGGCAGCGCTCCTCCTCCTCTTCCCGGAACGGCGCGCGCGGGAGGCCAAGATCCTGGCGCTCGCCGCCTCGGTTCTCGAGTTCGCGCTCTCCATTCCATTGTGGACGCGATTCGACCTCGCCTCGGGCACGTTCCAGTTCGTCGAAAAGGCGAACTGGATCCCGGCGCTGGGAATCACCTACGCCGTCGGGATCGACGGAGTCTCGCTCCTGCTCGTGCTGCTCACTACTCTGTTGACCCCGGTGTCTCTCCTGTATTCGCTGAATCACGTCGAGAAGAGCGCCCGTGCGTTCTCGATCTCGTTCCTGGTCCTCGAAACCGGGGTCGTGGGGACTCTCGTCGCGCTCGACCTCGCCCTCTTCTACGTGTTCTGGGAGGTCATGCTGGTCCCGATGTACTTCATCATCGGGATCTGGGGCGGCGCCCGACGCATCTATGCGGCGATGAAGTTCTTCCTCTTCACGATGGCGGGCAGCCTCCTGATGTTTCTCGCGATCCTCTACCTCGCGATCCGCTATCGCTCCCAGTTCGGAGGATGGTCGTTTCTCCTGTCGGACCTCGCACGGTTGACGTACCCCACGATGGCGGTCCAGACCGTGCTGTTCCTCGCCTTCGCGGTCGCGTTCGCGATCAAGGTGCCCGTCTTTCCGCTCCACACGTGGCTTCCGGACGCCCATACCGAGGCGCCCACGGCGGGGTCCATCATCCTCGCCGGCGTCCTCCTGAAGCTCGGCGTGTACGGATACCTGCGCTTCGCGCTGCCGCTGTTCCCGGACGCCGCGCTGCGCTATGCGCCGTGGGTCGGAGTCCTGGGCGTCATCGGGGTCGTCTACGGCGCGTTCGTCGCGTACGCGCAGAAAGACATGAAGCGCCTCGTCGCGTACTCGTCGGTGTCGCACCTCGGCCTCGTGGTGATCGGCGTGGCGGCATTCACCGGCGTGGCCATGACCGGCTCCGTGCTGCAGATGGTCAATCACGGCCTCTCGACGGGCGCTCTGTTCCTTCTCGTCGGAGTTCTCTACGAGCGCAGCCACACCCGCGAGATTGCGCACTTCGGCGGCATCGCCGGAGTCGTTCCCGTGACGACAGCGCTCTTTCTCGTCGCGACGTTCTCCTCGATCGGGCTTCCGGGCCTGAACGGGTTCGTGGGCGAGTTCCTGATCCTGCTCGGAACGTGGACGTCGAACCATCGCGGCTGGGCCGTGGCTGCCGCGACGGGAGTGATCCTGTCGGCGATCTATATGCTCTCCCTCGTGCAGCGGGTCTTCTGGAACCCGCTGACGCGCGAGGAAAACCGTCGGTTGCCGGAGATTCGCGCGAGCGAGCTCGTCGCCGCTGCCGCACTCGTGGTTCCGATGGTGTGGATCGGAGTCCGGCCCAACGACTTTCTGGACCGCCTGCGGCCGTCGATCGAAGAGATCCGTCGGTCCGCCGCGACGCGAAAGGCGGCGGCGAATCCTTCGCCGCCGTCCCGGGTAACGCGAGGGATCTCTCCCACGCAAGTCTTCACTCGTGAAGAGACGGTGCGATGAGCCCGAGCTTTCTCTCGTTGGGACCGAACGACCTCGCGGCCGCGATGCCGGAGATCGTGCTGACGGCGGCCGGATGCGCGATGGTGCTCCTCGACGCTTTTGCGCCCTCGACGCGCCGGTGGCTCGCGACGTTTTCGCTCGCCGCGATCGCCGCCGCGACCTGGTTCCTCGTCGTCGCTCCACGGGGAGTCTCGTTCGCCGGCCGCTACGAGACGTCCGATCTGACCGTCGCCGCGGGTCTCTTTGCCGCCGCGACCGCGGCGATCGCCGTTCTCGTCTCGAAGCCGTACCTCCAACGCACGGGCGAGGAGAAGGGCGAGTTCTACGCTCTTCTCCTCTGGGGACACCTCGGGGTCTCCCTCATGATCCGCGGACTCGACCTTCTCGTCGTGTTCATCGGACTCGAGACGCTTTCGCTGTCGTTTTACGTACTCGCGGCGTTCTTCCGCGGGATTCAGGCCTCCTCCGAGGCCGGCCTGAAGTACTTCCTGACGGGCGCCTTCGCCTCCGCGTTCACCCTTTACGGAATCGCGCTCCTCTTCGGCAAGGCCGGCAGCATCCGGATCGCGGCGCTCGCACGGCCGGACCTCGCGACCGATCCGCTCGTCGCGTTCGCCCTGCTGCTGTTGCTCGTCGGATTCGGCTTCAAGATGTCGCTCGCGCCGTTTCACGCCTGGGCGCCCGACGTCTATCAGGGGATGCCGACGCCGGCCGTGGCTTACCTTTCCGTCGCTCCGAAAGGCGCGAGCGTGATCGTGCTCTACCGGGTGCTGAACGCGGTCTTTCACACCGGAATGCCCGACCGCTTCCGGACCGCCATCGTCGTCCTGGCGATCCTTTCCATGAGTCTCGGCAACGTGGTCGCGCTCGCGCAGCGCGACATCAAGCGCCTGCTCGCCTACTCGGGCATTGCGCACATGGGATACGTCACGATCGCGCTCGCCGTCTTCGGCCGGGAAGCGCTCGCCGCCGTGATCGTCTATTTCTTCGCGTACGTCGTCTCGAACGCCGGGGCGTTCGCCGCGGTCTCCGCGCTCTACCGGGACGAGACGAAGCCGCATCCGGTCGGGTTGCTCGCCGGGGAGGGCCGCCGCACGCCGTTTCCATCCGCGGTGCTGGCGCTGTGTCTCTTCTCGCTTGCGGGCATTCCGGCGACGGCCGGCTTCATCGGAAAGTTCTTCGTTTTCAAAGCCGCAATCGAGAAAGAAATGTACGCGCTCGCCGTCATCGGCGTCGTCAACAGTCTCGTATCCATTGGCTACTACCTGAGAGTCGTCTACGTCCTCTACATGCGCGAGCCGCTCGACGAGGAGCGCCCTCCCGCGCTCGCGCCGGCCGATCGCCTCGCGCTCCTCCTCTGCGCCGGCGGAATCCTCCTGCTCGGAATCTTCCCGGCGGGTCTCTGGGACCTGGCCCGGCGGGCGGCCGCGAGCCTGCCGTTCGCGCCATGAGCCGCACTCCTCTCTCGAGGACGGCGCGCGACGCGCGCGAGTCCGTATCGGAGGCGACCGCCGGCCGGCTGTCGGTCTACCTGCGATGCCTGGCTACGCTCGAGGCCGAAGGGCTGACGAACATCTCCTCGCGAGAGCTCGCCCGCCGCTTCCGGCTGAGCTCCGCGCAGATCCGGAAGGACCTCGCGACGTTCGGCGAGTTTGGCATCCGCGGCGTCGGGTACGAGATCGGCTCGCTGAAGCGGCACCTGGTCTCGATCCTCGGCCTCGATCGGATCCGACGCGTCGCGATCGTCGGCGCGGGCCGTCTCGGGCAGGCGCTCTCGGACTACGGAGGATTCGGGTCCGGAGGATTTCGCATCGTCGCGCTCTTCGACACGGACCGCGGGCGGATCGGTACGCGGAGCCGGTCGGGCGTTCCGGTCTACGACGTGCGGCGGCTGTCGGAGGTCGTCTCGCGCGAGCGGATCGAGATCGCGGTGATCACCGTACCGGCCTCCGCCGCCTCCGAGACGGCGAAAAGGTGCTGGGACGCCGGATTGAAGGCGGTCCTGAACTTCGCCCCCGTGCGCCTCGATCCGCCACACGACTCCTTCCTCAAGAACGTCGATCTCAAGATCAACCTCGAAACGCTGTCCTTCTACATGGCGCGAGGTAACGACTCATTCCGAGAACTCTCCCCTTCGACCCGCGCGACGAGCCGGGGACGGGGGAGCAAAGGAGAAGCGCATGCGCCCTAGGCCCCGGCCGGTCCCCGAGAACCGCGTCCTCCCCCGCTCGACACCGCGGTCGAAGCCCACACCGGGCAAGCGCCCCGCGCCGGTGTTGAAACCCGTCGAGGCCGAGCAGCTCAATCCCTACGAGTTCGCGTTGAAGCAATTCGATCGGGCGGCCGATCACCTCGGCCTGGACCCGGGCACCCGCGACGTTCTGCGCAAGCCCAAGCGACAGTTGATCGTTTCGATCCCGATCAAAATGGACGACGGCTCGATCCGTGTCTTCGAGGGCTATCGCGTCCAACACTCGATCGCCCGCGGCCCCTCGAAGGGAGGCATTCGCTACCACCCCGGCGTCACGTTGGACGAGGTCAAGGCCCTGGCGATGTGGATGACCTGGAAGTGTGCGGTCGTCAACATCCCGTTCGGCGGCGCCAAGGGCGGAATCACCGTCGATCCGAAACGGCTCTCGGACGCGGAGAACGAGCGGATGACACGCCGATACACGTCCGAGATCTCGATCCTGCTCGGGCACGACCGCGACATCCCCGCGCCCGACGTCTACACGACCCCGCAGACGATGGCCTGGATCATGGACACGTTCTCGATGACCAAGGGCTATTCGACACTCGGTGTCGTCACCGGAAAGCCTCTCGCGGTCGGCGGGTCGGCGGGCCGCAACGAGGCGACTGCCGAAGGCTGCTACGTCGCGATCGACGAGGCGGCCCGCCGTCTGAACCTCCCCCTCAAAAACGCGACCGCGGCGGTTCAGGGCTTCGGAAACGCGGGCGCCGCGGTATCGCGTTTTCTTGAGGAAGGCGGCGCGAAGGTTGTCGCCGTGTCCGACTCCAGAGGCGGCATCTACGACAAGCGCGGACTCGCGCTGAACGCAGTCTTCGCCGCGAAGGAAAAGAAGGGCTCGGTCACCGCGGCGCGCGGAGAGAAGATCACGAACGAAGACCTGCTCGAGCTGCCGGTCGACATTCTCGTGCCCGCGGCGCTCGAGGGCGTCATCACGCGCAGCAACGCCCCGCGGGTCAAGGCGAAGATCGTTGCCGAAGCGGCGAACGGCCCGACCACGCCCGACGCAGACGACATCCTGCGGAGCAATGGGACCGTCGTCATCCCGGACATCCTCGCGAACGCCGGCGGCGTGACGGTCTCGTACTTCGAGTGGGTCCAGGACCTGTACTCCTTTTTCTGGGAGCCGGACGTAGTGCGTAACCACCTCGAGCGCACCATCCGCCGGGCATACGAAGACGTGGAGGAGGCCGCTCGGCGGTACGACACGTCTCTGAGGACCGCGGCGCTCATCCTCGCGGTCGGCCGCGTGGAGGAGTGCACGAGGATCCGGGGACTGTTCCCCTAGGTCAGCCGAGCTCGATCCGGATCGTCTGGACGCCTTCTCGGACTCCGAGCTCCACGACGCGGGGCTCGCGGACGCGAGGGATCGCGCTGATCTCGCCGTTTCGCTCGAAGCACGCCAGCCCGACCTCTTTCGGGTGAGCGAGGCGGCCGCGAAGCCGGACCATCTCCTCCAGGTCCCCTTCCGAAATGTGGTTGCGTCGCATTTCTTCCCAGAGGATCTGCCCGTCCCGGATGAGCGGCCTCGGCTTGCCCTTCAGAAGAGAGCTCAGCTTCCGGGAGTGCGACGACGCGAATCCCAGCATCCAGTGCATCGCGAGGAGAACGGTGACGCCGGTCATCGTCGCAAACAGCGCGCCGGTCCCGTTGATGGCGCGGCTCAGGACCGAACCCAGCACGACGCCGACCACGACGTCGAAGGCGGTGTTCTTCCCGAGCACTCGCCGGTCCGCCAGGCGCACCGCGAGGAGACCGAACATATAGACGACGACGGTGCGGAGGGCAACCTGACCCGCGCTCAGGTCGAGGGGCTGTCGACCGAGGCCGAAAGCATCGACCGGCAAGCGCCAGATTTCGTCGAACATGGTCACTCCTTTCGGGACGGTTTCTCGCCGCTCGTGGGCGAGGCTCAGGTACGGATGAGGATCGCTCGGACCGGCGAGGCGTCCAGGTCGTCGAAGCGCAGGGGTAGCGCGACCAGCTGGTACTCCCCCTCGTCGACCGCTTCGAGCGCGAGATGCTCGAGCAGCGCGACGCCGTTCGACAGCAGAGTCCGGTGCGCGGGCAGGTCCTCCGCGTCGGGCGGATCGATCGAATGCGCGTCGGTGCCGATCAGGATCACGCCCTTCTCGACCAGGCGCAGAGCGGCGAGCGGCGAAAGGAAAGCCCGGCCCCGCGTCTTGAAGAGGACCCGCCGGACGCGAAGCGCCTTCGGCGGGAGCTCGTCCGGCCCGATCTCTCCGCGTCCGGCCAGCTCCACCACGTTCGCGCGTCCGACGTAGGTCTCGAGAGGCATGTCCCCGATCGTCGCCTCGCGGGCCTCGACGTGACTCGGAGCGTCCGCGTGCGTTCCGGCGTGAGAGCTCATCGTGAAGCACGTCGACTCGTAAAGATCTCCCGACTCCTGACTCGCCGTCGTTCGAAACGAGAACGGAACGTCCCCCGGCCAGACGAACGTTCTCCGGTTGATGCGGCGAGAGATGTCGTAGATCTTCAGCGCATCCGTCGAACGGTTTTCGTTTTCGCGTAACGCTCCGCGACGTGCGGGTCGTAACCGCGATGACGGACGTTCAGCGGAAGGTCGCGATACTCGGCGTCGCATCGATAGCAGATCGTAACCGGTCGGATTCGGCTCGCGACGACCCAGTCCACGAGTACCGTGGCGAGCAGGACCGGCGTGAACCAGATCCAGCCGAACCGCCAGCCCACGAAGAGCGCCGCCCCGAGCGAGAGGGCGATGAACAGACATCCCAGCCGTTGATCGAAGTCCTTCTGGAGGAAAAAGGCGCGGTTCCCGCAGAAGGCGCAGCGCTCGAGCGGTCCGGCAGGCGCGACACCCTCGAAGTTCGCCGAGTAGGCCTCGCCGCACTTCTCGCAGCGGTACTCGCCCGAGTCCGCGGGACCGTGCTCCCTCTCCGCGAGACAGCTCGGGCAATAGAACCGGGCGCGCAAGGTCAGGTCGGAAACCCCGTGGCGACCGTCAGGTAGGAGGCGAGGAGCTCTCCGATCAGCACGAAAACGAGAGCGACGTACAGCAGGCCCGTGGCAGCCTGGTTCGACTTCATCTCCGCGGTGCGCCAGATGAACCAGGAGAGGGCAATCGGACCGACGATCCCCCAGACGATCCGGAAGAGAAAAAAGAGCGCGTCGCGGTCGAGCGACAGAAGCGCTTCGAGTCCCTCCGGCTGCGGGTTCGTCGCGACCGCCGCGGCGAGCAGGACCCCGCGCAGGAGCGCGAGACCCGCGAAGAGCGCGGCGCCCCGGGCGAGGAGCTGAAAAGGCAGGGACCGGGAGACGAGATACCAGTGGCCGAGGTTCATCGTCAGCAGGACCGCTCCGACGAATAGCCCGCCGACCGCGGCGCTCACCGCGGTCCATGCGTCGCCGGAGGCGCGGGGCGCGAGAAGCGAGAGACGAGCCCCGGCATAGCCGGCGGCGGCGGCCGCCGCGATCAAGAGGGGCCGCGCCGCGGAAGCGCGCCCCCCGTGCGCCATCGCGGTGTACGCGGTGGCGAGCCCGGCTGCGGCGACCGTGGCGGCGATGGGCAGTTCCGCGGGGCGGAGAAGAAGGGCGAGGATGATCAGCACGAGCCCGACCGCGCCGTGGAGGGAAAAGAACCCCTTTCCGAGCGTTTTCGGTGGGAAGAAGAGGAGCAGGAATTCGATCCCCGCGGCGGACTCAACGAGAAACAGAGCCAGGGCCGCGCGGGTCACGCGGGAATCGCGTCGGAAGCGAGCCGGACGACCTCCTCCGCGATCTTTCCGACGGACTCCACGAGACCGTGGTCGCCGCCCTCGATGTCGATGAAACGTGACCCGGCTGCCAGCTCCCCGGACGCTTCCCAACGTTCCCAGACTTCGCGGACGAGCTCGACGGGTACGCTGGCGTCGTTGGTTCCCATGACGACGGTGACGGGAGACGGGGGCGGGCGCCGATCGGTTTCGAGCGCGGCGAGCTGTTCGAAGAAGCGGCGGTGAATCGGAAGCTCTTTCTCCGCGGCGTGGTGGAAGAAGAAGAGAGGGTCACCGGGCGGCAGCTTATCGATCCAGCGTTTTCCGAAGCCGACGGCTGGTGCGATGAGGAGCAGCGGAGCGGTCGCCCCCCGGCGGCTCGCCTCCAGCGCGGCGAGCGCCCCAAGCGAGCTGCCCACGATGACGGCAGGCGAATGCGTCTTCGACTCCCACAGGGCGAGGCGCACCACTGAGTCGAAGTCGAGTCGGCGAAACGAGGGGATGTTGAGATCGGGAGCGGAGATCTCGAACCCGCGGGGCTCCAGGAGCTGCTTCAGCGCCGTGATCTTGCGACCGGCCGGAGAGGACGCGAATCCATGGAGATAGAGAATCTTCTTCACGTTCGCGTCGAAGGATAGACGTTCTTGCCTGAAGTAGACTGCGGCAAATCCGGAGGCCCGACATGCGTCGTATCACGCGGAGAGCCGCGGCGCGGCTCCTGATCGCCGGTCCCGTCGCACTCGCGCTGCCGAAGCTCCCTCCCGGCGAGCCGGCGGTCCGGAAACTCCCGAGGCGGCCGGGTCTGTCGACGGTCGAGCGGCGCCAGCTCGAAAAGTCCGTCGCGCAGCTGAAGTCGACGGCGGAGAAGGTGCGCAAGGTGGCCGTTCCGATGGGCGCCGAGCCGGCGTTCGTGTTCCGCCCGATCGTTCCCAAGAAATGACCCCGCAGGAAGCGCTCGACGCCACGGTCTCCGAGATCGCGCCGCAGATTCGAAGCCGGCAACTCTCCCCCGTTGCGCTGGCCGAGGCCTCCCTCGAACGGCTCGACACGGTCGGTCGATCGCTGAACGCCGTCGCGACGCTGACGAGGGAGCGGGCGCTCGAGGAAGCGCGCGCCGCCGAGAAGGAGATCGCCGGGGGGCGCTACCGCGGCCCGCTACACGGAATTCCGTACGGGGCGAAAGACCTCCTGGCGACCCTCGGCATCCCGACCGGTTGGGGCGCCCAACCTTTGCGGGGACAGACGTTCGAGCGCGAGGCGACAGTCATACGAAGGCTTCGGGATGCAGGGGCAGTGCTCGTCGCCAAGCTCGCGATGATCGAGCTCGCGGGGGGGCTCGGTTACAACACCGCGGCGGCGTCATCGAGCGGCCCGACCAGCGATCCCTGGGATCGATCACGCTGGAGCTGCGGGTCCTCGTCCGGCTCCGGCGCCGCGACGGCGGCGGCGCTCGTCGGTTTCTCGATCGGTTCGGAGACGTGGGGATCGATCCTCTGCCCGTCGGCATTCAATGGCGTCTCCGGACTCCGCCCCACCTATGGCCTTGTGCCGAGAACCGGCGCCATGGCGCTCTCGTGGACGATGGACAAGATCGGGCCGCTGGCGCGGTCCGCCGAGGATTGCGGCCTGGTGATGGATGCGATCGCGGGTCCGGACGCCGGCGACCCGTCTTCGATGACGGAGAAGGCGGACGACGCCGCCTGGCGCGAGAGGCCCAGCCGATTTCGCGTGGGTGTCGTACGGCCCGATTTCGGAAAGATCTACGACCGCGAGGTCGAGTCGGCTTTCGAGGAGGCCGTGCGGGCGATCTCGGGGATGGGAGCGGCCGTGTCGGATGTCAAGCTGCCGGCCTTCCCGTACGACGAGACCGCCGTCATCGTGATCACCGTTGAAGCCGCGGCGGCATTCGAGCCGCTGATCACTTCGGGACGAGTGCGCGAGCTCGTCGAGCCGGCGGCGAAGTGGGCCGGCGACGTCGCGAAGACGGTGAGCGGCGTCGACTACGTTCGGGCAATGCAGGTTCGGCGCCTCATCCAGGAGGCGTTCGACGGCATCTTCGAGAAATATGACCTCCTGGTTTCGCCGACGATGCCGATCGTGGCCGCGAAGATCAGCGACAAGCTCGAGAAGGCGTTTTCCTACAGCGACCCGCTCGGCGCCGGAGGAAACCTTTCGGGACTGCCCGCTCTGTCGGTTCCGTGCGGATTTTCGAAGGCCGGCCTGCCGATCGCGATGCAGATCGTGGGTGCGCCGCTGTCGGATCGGAAGGCGCTGGCTTTGGGCCGCCTGTACCAGGAGCACACCGACTGGCACCGTCGGCGTCCGGCCCTGGGCCCGGTGAAGACAACCTAGAACATCGGGAAAAGCTTCTCTCTACGGTGGTCGGCGTGCGGCGGCATGTAGTGGTCCCTTGCGACGCTTCCTGCCCGCGAGAACCAGTTGCGGAAGCGTCGGGCAATCGCAACGAGGATCCGACGTAGAGAAATCACCTGTCGGGCCGAAGCCGGTCGTGAAGGTTGCGGAGCATTTGCGGCTCGAGCTTCTGGCGTCGGATTGCTTCGCGGAGAAGACTCAGTGCGACTAGAGTGTCTGGAACGACTCCCTGCCCCTCAAGAACGGGCAATGCTGCGAGAACCTCTTCTTCAGCTTTTCGAGGTGACTCCATGGCCAGGTAGGTCTCTGCAACTAGAATCCGGATATAGGCTGCGCTAACCGCCATCCCCAAGCGCTCATAGTCGTCGACGCTCGTAAGAAAGAGTTGCAGTGCCTCAGGGAGTAGCCCCCGACCCCGGCAGATACCTCCAATCATTGAATTCACTTGAGCAAGACCTGTGAGTTGCCTCTCACGTCGCATCAGCTCCGCCGCCTTCTCTAGTTCGTTGATACCAAACTCGTCATCCCCACACATGGCGTGGCAATCACCGATTTCCGCTAGAACCCAACCCATCAGACGGGGCCCGATGGACGGCATTGATCGGCGGAATCCCTCAAGGACTTGCAGGGCCGTCTTGGGTTGACCCGAAATCTTCAGGCTTGAGGCCCAGAGGATTCCGGATTTGACCCGATATTCCTCCATACCCAGCCTTGCAAGTCTTCGGTCGAGAATCGGAGCCGCCCTAAGGATGGGCTCAAGTTGAGTCTGTCCGTACAGAATCGTCAGCCTCAAGAAAAAGACTAGGGCTAGGTGCGGTTCGGGGTCAGCTCCGGCACGGTAATGAGACTCCGCTCTATCGAGCCAATCATGTGCCTCGCTATAGCGACCCGTTACTCGGAACGAGGAACCGATTAGACGCGAAGCTTCTCCCTGAAAATACGAATGAAGGTCTGCTGGAAAGGCTGTTGTGTGTTTCAGACAGCGATACATGCAGATCGCCTTCAAACGAACGGTGTGCGGATCTGACTCGGCGTCCTCCTGGAGTTGGATTAGCATGCGGAAAACGGTCTCTCCTCCGAGAATCCTCAGGTCCGCCGATCGAAGTTCCTGCCACCGATCAAGTGAACTCCATTCGTGGTACGCCGCGTCCCAGTCCGGGGAACTCCGAAAGTGCCGCGTGTAAGCTGAGAACCACTCCTGACCCTCTCGGCTGAGATTCAGAAGCCGGCTGGCGCGCCAACAGATCAGCGCCAGAGAGCACAACAGTGCCTCTCGTTCCGCGAACTCGTCGGACTCCCATCTATAACGCTTTAGGGAATCATGGGCGAGGCTTGCCCCTCGAAGAACTTGACGGGGAGAACCGACGCACTGTTCCATCCAGATCCGACAAAGTGCATAGCCGACGTCCGGCGGCTGTAGCAGCTCATCCAACTCGAGGCAACCCGAGAGATTCGCCCCCGCCTCCGTTATAGCGGCCCGCTTCAGACTTTCACCTACGGACAATCCCGGAGAAGGATCCTCCGCTCCAGGACTTTCTAGCCATTCCTCGATCGATCGTAGGGTCGCGTCCTGTTCGCTAGTCATCGCTTCCTTGACAGTCGTCAATTCCATCGTAGGCCTCTGCGGTCTCAGCTATTCGGCCGTGTGCGCCGGTGCCAACCTCTTCACGAGACCACTTCGACGTCAACTTCGCGCGGCGAACTACCTTGCGCTGAAAGTTCAAGGACATGTGATCAACGACTTGAATTAGCCATGCCTTGGGGTTTCGGTCGGGATCGAGCTTTGCCAGAGCGACGATAAAGGCTTCCTGGACGACATCACGTGCGTCTTCCTTGTCAAGGCCATGCTTCCACGCGGAGCGCCGGACTAGAGGCAGGAAGTACTTCCGATAAAACTCGTCGAATCGAGCGTGATCCGCGAGAAGAGAAGCGGATTCAGACGACTTTACGGCCAAACTTTTAGCCTCATTCCTCGCAGCCCAGGACCCGGCGATCCCTATGAATAGTATTGTCGCGAGGAAGATCGGTAGCGTGCCGATGCTGGGAGGAGATTTAGAAGGAGTTACGACCGATGCGGCTAGCCGATCGGCAGAACGAACTTACTGCTGGGCCTGAAGGAGTTCTCTCACCCTCTGGAGCGCGGACGAATCCGTTTTCTGGTGTCTCACTGACTCCCGCAGGAGGCTAACCGCAGCTAGCCCTTCAGGAACCATCTGAGACTCTTCGATCGTCGGCAACGCTGCGAGGATCTCCCATTCGGCTTGGCGATCTCGCTTGGCCTCCAACAGAGACTCGGCGATTACGAGATGCAGATATGCCACGTACGGTCGCATCTCGAGTTCGGCGAAGTCGCGCTGAGAAGCCCGGAATGCCTCAACCGCCTCGCCAAAGCGACCGAGGGCTTTGTAAACACCGCCGATGTACATCTTTAGCGTCGGCTGCACTGCCGAGAGGGCCAATCCCGATACGAGTGAGAACGCTCTCTTGAAGGAAGACAGCGCGAGCTCAAACTGCCCTTCGAGCTGCTGCAGGTCGCCGATTTCGGCAAGGACTCGAGCGCGGAGAGAGGAATCCGTGTCCAAGGCTGGAAGATCTGCCAACGGAGAAAGGACCCTTGCCGCGCTGCCGTGTTCACCAGCAATCTTGAGAGTGACGCCAACAAGGAAGCGGCACTTCGCCCCCTCAACATGCATTCCGAGCTTCGTGAAGCTGGCTTCCAGTGACGGCGCCAGTTCCAGAACATCCTGATAACGCCCCATCTCAAATCTCAGGGCCAAACGAGCGTAGGCAACATTCGCTAGACCAGGCGCCGGGTTCATCGTGTGTCGAAAGCCGGCCTCTGCCCGATCGAGCCAGAGGAAACCTTCCTCTCGATTCCCAAGGTGGCGCGCGGCAATTCCCGCCAGAAGCGCTGTCTGGCCGAGAAAGTAATCCCGCTCGTCAAAGAGACCCAGGTCGCAAATCGGCCTGGCAATCCACTGGTAGATGTCGGCGGTTTCAGCCGCCACCATCGCGGGCGCGCTATCGCGTTGCTCACCAAGGATGGAGCAAATCGCAAGAACTACGTCAGGACTCGATAGAAATCGCGTTCGGTACGCGTCCGTCCGCTCACTCGGGGACACGGAGAGGAACTCACGAGCCACGCGCTGTGCCTCTCGAAAAGAAAGCGATCCCGAGGCTCCTTGCGTCGGGAACTGAAGGACGCGCGCGCTATGACTCATTCGGAGTTCGGAAGTTCAGAAGCTCGAGGCTTCTGGAGAAGTCCCGCGCGACATCGAGTGGCTCACGGTCGAGCAACCTCTGAAGCTTTTCGTCCGAGGGACGAACGCCGGAGCCGAGCATGTACCGTTGATACTCGCGAGCGAACTGGCAGCACGCGACAAGAAGAAATGGACGGGCTTCGCGCGCGGAAGAGTTCCCGGGCCGATAGCAGAACCGTAGGAACCAGACGTAGAGGTCCTTCTCGAGCTCGAGCGCTTCGGTTTCAGCGAGCTGGTAGTGGGTAACGAGAGCGATGTGGATGAGGCCGAGGGTTTCCTGAAAGACGGAACGAACGTCCTTCTCGAAAGCGTCCTCGCGGGACCCCGAGTCCGAAGGATCGTCCGCCGCACTCATTACCCTCTCCATGTTTCTTGGGAGCTGAACGAAGCGTAACGAACCAAAATAAAAAAAGCAAACCCTCCTGCCCGATATCACTTCGGGTAGTAAGGTCAGTGTTTCTAGCTAGTTAGGGTCTGGACCGTTAACCGGGGGGCGAACCCTTGAGCGAAAGCATGTTCGCAACTCCTTTCGCAAAGCGGCTCCGAGCAACGTGCTCGGCGCCAAAAAGAAAACGGCAAGTTCGCAGCGCCGCGGGAGATCGGCGACCGCGCGAAAGGCCCGTGGTTACTGGCTTTTTTCGCGGACCAGTGCCGAGCCCGGGGCTACCGTGAACCTGGGGTTCCCACCAAAAAGAGAGGGTGTCCCACCACTGAAAAAATGAATCGGAGATATTCCACCACAGATTCGAGGGGTAGGTGTCAAGAAATTCTTACAGCGGCTCGGTTTCTACGACTAAAGTCGGAGAGCGCCGGCTTGCGCGGTGTCGTCGATCACAACGCGAGAAGCATCACCGTCGCCGAGCCGGCGCTTTTTTCGACCCGTGCGCCGCTAGCCGTTTTCGATGAGGGCTCGCAGCAGACGATCCTGGAAGGCCTGCCCTGCCCCGTCGACGCCTCTCCCGTTCAGAAGGATCGCGAACACGTACGTCCGGCCCGACTCCGCCCGCGCATAGCCGGCGAGGGTCGTCACGTGCTCGAGACTGCCGGTCTTCGCGAGTACGCGGCCTCGAGTGAGCGGGTCCTTCAGCCGATGCCTCAGGGTCCCTTCCTTCTCGCCCGAGATCGCGAGCGTGCCCCGCCAGACCTCGCCCTGCGGATCCTTCTCCATGGCGCGTAGGAAGCGCACCAGATCGGCCGCCGGAACGCGGTTTCCGGGCGAGAGTCCGGATCCGTCGCGCAGCTGGAAGTGCGTCGGATCCAGCCCCAGTCCCGCCAGGAACTGCTTGGCGAGGGCGACCGAGCCTGCCCACGTGCCTTGCCCGCTCTTCTCCGCCGAGATCGTCTTGAAGATCTGCTCCGCGTAGAAACCCTGGCTCCGGCGATTGCACACCTCGATCGTCGGCACCAGGTCCGACTCGGTGGTAGCGATCGGCACCCAGGTCGAATCCGGCTTCACGGCCTTCTGGATGATCTTTCCGCTCACGAAGATTCCGGCGTTCTTCAACCGGTTCGCGAGCGCTTTTCCGAAAAAGACCGGAGGATCGTCGATCGTGATCGGCGTCGACCACCACGCCGGCCGCAGCGGAACTGTTCCCGAGACCGTGACGGCATCCGACCCCGATGCCCGAGACACCGCGACCCGCACGCGTCCTTTGCGACCCACTGTCCGAGCGAGGGGGACGGGCCGCAGGATGTCGACGGGCGGCTCGATCGATACTGCGACGCCCCGGCCCGGCCGGGCACCCGGGCGGATCGACACGAGCACGACGTTGTCGTTGTAGGACAGGGCGGAGATCGGCGCCTGGTACCAGCGCGACTCCTGCCCCGCCGGCCATTCCGGGTGCCGGCCCATCGAGTCGAAGAAAGAGGCGTTCAGGATCATGTCGCCCGTAACCCGGGCAATCCCAGCCTGGCGAAGTCCCTCTGCCCACTTGTCGAACACGGCGTTGATGTTGTCGTCGTAGAAACGCCCGGAAATGTTCGGGTCTCCCCCTCCGACGACAAGGAGCGAGCCGATGAGGCTGCCCTGCTGGACTTCGCCGCGCCGCCAGAAGCTCGTCTTGAACTTGTAGTCGGGCCCGAGGTAGTGGATGGCCGACGCTGTCGTGATGAGCTTCGTGATCGACGCGATGGTCTGCGGGGCGTCCGGAGCTCTCTCGAAGATCGGATTTCCCGTTTCGTCGTCGACGATCTCGATCGAGACCCCGCTCGGCGGGCCCGGAATGCGCGTGGCCGCTCTCTCGAGCGCTCCGCGGAGGGAATCGAGGTCCGCGGCGGAAAGGGGCGAGGCGAGAAGGATGACGAGAAGGAGGGCTCCGATTCGCCGGAGAGTGGAAAGGAGCCTCAACACCGGAAAATTATAATCGCTTCGATGCCGAACTTCTTCCCTTTCCTCTTCTCCCGGCCTTTCCCGTGAAGTTCGACGAGACCACGAAGACGTTCGAGGTCAACGTCCGGGAGCTCGCCGAGGACGAGGGCTTTCACCGCGTCGGGTTCGATCGTGGTGACGGATGGCGGCGTCTCGGTGTCGGAGCGGAAGTTCATTCCCGAGTTCTCACGGCGCGACGCGAGGCTCACCCGGCGTACCGCTGTGAGGTCCACCTCCAGGCGCGGATCGCCGTCGAGGGCTGGACCGCCGTGCTCACGGGACGCCTCGACGGGTGCGTCGAGCGCGCCGAGGGCTCGTGGCTGATCGAGGAATTCAAGTCTACGCATCTCTCCGCGGAAGGACTGCGGCTGACCGGTTACGGCGTCGAGCGCGACCGGCGGCAGCTGCTCGGCTACTGCTATCTCTGGCGCCGGCTCGGCCATCCCCACGTCTCGGGCGCTCTCGTCTACGTCGACATCGCGAGCGGCGACGAGGTCTCGCTCGCGGTCGCATACGAGGAGGATCAATTCGACCGCGACGTCGAGGCCCGCCTCCACCGCCTGCTCCGCATCTGGAGAGCGGAGGCTGCCGACCGGCGACGCAAAGCGGAGGCCGCCCGCCGGCTCCCCTTCCCGCATTCCGCTCCACGGGCCATCCAGCTTCCGGTGATCGAGGCGGTCGATCGCGCCGTTCGCTCGCGGGAGATCCTTCTCGCCGAAGCGGCGACCGGGTCGGGCAAGACCGCGGCGGCTCTCCACCCGGCGCTGGCCGCCGGACTCGAGAGCGGCCGCCAGGTCGTCTTCCTCACGTCGAAGACGTTGCAGCAGAAGATGGCGGTCTCCGCCTTGACCGCGATGAACGAGCGCGCGTTCCACTCTCTCCAGGTGAGGGCAAAGGAGAAGATGTGCGCGAACGATCGGATCCTCTGCCACGAGGACTTCTGCCGGTTCGCGAAGAACTACCCGGAGAAGATGGCGCGTTCGAACATCCTCGGGCGCCTGCGCGATTCGTACTCTCACCACGCGCCGGAGACGGTGTTCGAGGAGGCGCGGCGCGAGGAGGTGTGCCCCTTCGAGGTGCAGCTCGAGCTCGCCGAGACCGCGGACGCGATCGTCGCAGACTACAACTACGTCTTCGAACCCGGGGTTGCCCTGCGGCATCTCGCGGGAGAGGAGCTCCGAGACGCGATCCTCATCGTCGACGAGGCGCACAACCTGCCCGACCGCGCGCGCCAGATCTTCTCGCCGGACCTTCTCGAGGTGGACCTGCGGGCTCTCTTCAACCGGCTGGCGCTCCAGCCCGGAGACCTCTTCGGAGAGCTCGCGGCAGGGGTGGCCGATCTTCTCGAGATCCTCGAGGGCGCTGCCGCGGACCTGCCGGAGGGCGAAGCCATCGCCGAGATCGAGCCGCCGGCCGACGCGATTCACTCCTGGCGGATTGACTGGGAACCGCGGCTACTCCGCTACCTCGACTGGAAAAGGGATACGAAGCTCGGCCTTCCGGACGATCCGGTTCTGGACGCGCACTTCGCGGTCACCCGCTTCGCGGCCGTCTTGAACCTCTTCGGTCCGGATTTCACGTGCCTCGTCGAGCGCCGGACCGACGGAATCCGCCTCGCGCTCGTGTGCCTGGATCCCGCCCGGGCAGTCGGACCGGTTTTCCGAGCGGCCTCGTCGGCGGTGCTCATGTCGGCGACGCTCACGCCGCACTCGGCGATCGAGCGCCTCCTCGGGCTGCCCGCGGACCGGACGTCGGTCGTCTCTCTACCGCCGCCGTTCCCGCGCGAGAACCGGAAGGTCCTGATCGTCCCGGAGGTCCGCACGACGTTCGCGGCTCGCGACCGGAACTACGGCCGCATCGCGACGCTGCTCTCGGAGATGTCCGATGCCCATCCGGGCAACGACCTCGTCCTCTTCCCGTCATATCGCTTTCTGACGGAAGTCGCGCAGCGCATGCCGCCGACGCGAGCCCGCGTGATCCTTCAGCGCTCGGATCTGTCCGACTTCGAGCGGCAGCTCATTCTCGAAGCGCTGACGTCGCCCCCGCCCGAAGGGATCCTTCTGTTCGCGGTTTCGGGCGGGATGTACGCGGAGGGCGTCGACTACCCGGGAGACGTCCTCTCCGGGGTCTTCGTCGTCTCGCCCGCCCTCCCGCAGGTTTCTTTCGAAAGGGAGCTCCTGCGCCGCTACTTCGAAGATCAGGAGGAGGCCGGATTCGACTACGCGTACCTGCAGCCGGGGATGACCCGGGTCGTTCAGGCCGCGGGTCGGCTGATCCGGAGCGAGACCGACCGGGGGGTCATCGCCCTTCTGTGCCGCCGATTCCTGGAGGAGCCGTACGTGAGCCGGCTGCCCCGCGACTGGTATACGGACAGCCCGGAAGAGCTCGTCTCCCGCCATCCCGCCGACGAGATCCGCGAGTTCTTCGACAGCTATGGCCGCTGAGGGCCGGAGGCGACGGCCCCGGCTGACCGTCGACGCGTGGATCGAGGACCCGCGCGGACGCGTCCTGCTCGTGCGGCGCGGCCGGCCGCCCTTCCGGGGACTCTGGGCCTTTCCCGGCGGCTTCTGCGAGTGGGGCGAGACGACCGAGGAGTCCTGCGCGCGCGAGGCCCTCGAGGAAACCGGCCTGAAAGTCCGGATCGGCGAGGTCATGGGGGTGTACTCCGATCCTCATCGCGATCCCCGGGGCCACACCGTCAGCGTTCTCTACGACGCGAAACCCGTGGAAGGAACGGCGCGGGGAGGAGACGACGCGTCCGACGCCCGCTGGTTCACTCCGGCAGAGCTCACGAAGCTCGATCTCGCGTTCGATCACGCGGAGATCGTCCGCGAACAGCTCGCGCGGCGCCGGCGCGGACGGACGGGCTCTACCGGACTACGGGCTCGACGGCCGGGGGCGCATTCTCGGCGCGCGAGGCCCGGCGGCGCTCGAGGATGAACTGTTCCCTCGCCGCGTCGAATTTCACCTTGTGGCGCTCGATCATCGCGACCGCCTCGTCGATCGACGTCGCGAGGGTGACGAGGTCGAGGTCGCTGGCGTCGACCAGATCGCGCGAGATCATTTCCCGCCGCATCCACTCGATCAACCCGCGCCACATCTCGCCGACCAGCACGACCGGGCGCTCGGACAAAAAGCCGACCTGAAGGAGCTGCCAGACCATGAAGAGCTCGAGGCTCGTTCCGATGCCGCCCGGGAAAATCACGAACGCCTGCGACATCCGCACGAAGTGGTGGAGCCTCGAGAAGAACGTTCGGTGCGCGGTCACGGTGTCGAGATAGGGGTTCGCTTTCTCGTAAGGGATCGAGATGGTCAGCCCGAACGATCGGGTCTTGCGCGTGCCCCGCGACGATGCCGCGCCCTCGTTCGCCGCTTCCATCAGGCCCGGCCCGCCGCCCGTCACGATGTCGCAGCCGAGCTCGGTCAGCCGCGAGGCGAGCTCGCGGACCTCGACGTACTCGCGGTCGCCGGGGCGAACCCTCGCGCTTCCAAAGACGGAAACCCGATAGAAGTGGAGCTCGGCCGGCGTGAGCTCCTCGAGCTCTTCGATCGTGTCCCAGAGACGCACGATCGTACGGTCGATGATTTTCCCGACATCCGGCTCCCGCCGGACTTTTCTCGAAGGTCGCATGACTATTCCGAAATGCTCCGAACCGCTCGGACGGAGCGAAAACTAATCGGCCGAGCGGAGCGTGACCGAGAAGGCGCGTGAGAGCAGTCCATCCTCGGTGACCGCCCAGATCGTGTACCGGTAGAAGGTCCCGGCGCTCGCGGCGGGGTCGAGGTATGCGTATGCGTAGGGCTCCTGCGCGTTTCGGGAAGAGGGGATGATCTCCGGGCCGGTCCGCGCGATCCGACCGTCGGGGAGGACCTCCTCGCGGAAGACCGCCCACCCCTCGAGACCCTCGTGAGTCGCGGTCGTCCACCAGACCCTCGGCCCGTCGGCGCCGGAGGACGCGTGCGCGGTCAGTCCCGAGTACGGGAACGTGGGGGAAGTTTCGATCGCGGCGGGTGCTTTCAGGACGCCTCCGGGGAAGCCTCCCGCGACGACCCAGTCGACCCGGGCAACCCCGCCGAGCGGAATCGAACGGACGTCCCGCGCTGACAGAAACACCACGTCGGGAGGCAGAGCCGCGTCGCGGTATCGGACGATCGCCGCACCCGATCCGCCGTCCTCGGGCCACGTCACCTTCAACGCCGAGGCGCCGTCGCCCGGTACGTACGTGCGGTGACGCAGCGTGAAGCCCGCGGGCGCCGCGGCGTCGATCGCTCCGGCTTCCAGGTCGAGGAGGCCCACCCGCGACGGAGCGACTTCGGACTCGACCGTCGTGTAGAGCCGCGCGGCGAACCGGACGAGCGGCCGATCTTCGGCCTCTCCGGTCCGCTCCACGTAGGTGCCGAGAAGCTCCGGGAGGATTGGCTCCCCCGACTCCGCGGAGCGCTCCCAGGCCGTGCGGAGCAGAGCCGGACCGGCGGCGCGAGTGAGCTCTTCGACGAAGAGTCGCCCCAGAGTGGACGGATTCGCCTCGATCGAGAGGTCCGGGGCCGCGGCGAGAAGTTGCACCGTTTCCCGGTCCCCGTCGTCGGATCCGCTGGAGATGAAAGCCGCGGCGGCTTCGGTCACGAAAGTGCCGTCCGCCACGTGGTATCCGGCGAGAGTGGCGAGCGCGATTTGCCGACCGACCTCCCGGACGATCTGCCGGGCGGTCAGGCCGCCGGCGTCGATCAGGACCGCGGCGTCCACGAGCCGGCCCTTTTCGACCGACCGCGCCGCGAGCCGGCGCACGCCCCCGGCCTCCTTCCGGGCGACGAAGATCCGGAGAGGATCCCCGTCCGCGAAGGGGGATCGCCAGCCCTGCCGGACGTAGAGCTCGTTGAACAGGCGGGAGATCTCGGTCGAAAGAAGGGCTCGCAGCGCCGCATCGTCGCCCTCGTCCAGGAGAACGGCCCGTCCGGCGAGGAGGGTGTGCGGCGGGCCGAAATTCCGATAGGGACTTTCGATCCAACCTCCGGCGGAGGGAGGCTCCGTGGCGGTCTGTGCCCGGGCGGCGAAAGACACCACCACACACAAGGCACCGAAAATCAGCGACTTGCGAGCCCGCCCTTCCCGATTACGCGGTCGCATGGGCTTTTTAGGATAGTCGGCGAGCCGTGGCCCGTCAATCGGTTTACGGTCCGGCGCTCCCGCGCGTTGGGCTTTCTCGGGTTTCCGGGATTACTTGGAACTTGGAACTTTGAGCCTGGAACTGGTCTTTCCGTCCGGCACCCGGACGATCACGACCGTGATGTTGTCCACGCCTCCCCGCTCGTTGGCGGTGGCGACCAGGTTGCGACACAGGGCCTGTGGTTCCCGCTCCTGCTCGGCGTGATCCAGGATCTCCTCGTCGGAGAGCATCGTCGTCAGGCCGTCCGAGCAGAAGATGAACTCGTCGCCCGGTTGGAAGGAGAGCTCCTGCAGGTCCGGCGACACCGAGGGACCTCCTCCGAGCGCCCGCGTGACCACGTTCTTCAACGGGTGCGACTTCGCCTCCTCCTCCGTCAGGATGCCCGCCTCCACCTGTTCGTGCACCCACGAGTGATCGTCGGTCAGCCGCGAGAGCCTGCCCTCGCGGTAGAGGTAGGCCCGGCTGTCGCCCACGTGCGCGAGCGAGAGCGTCTTCTCGTTCAGGAGACCGGCGACCACGGTCGTTCCCATTCCCTTCAGCCACGGCTGCGCGGCGACCGCCGCCATGACGCGCTCGTTCGCCTTCTCGATCGCGATCGCCAACCGGTTGCTGTTGAACTGCAGCTCGTGGTCGTAGCGGAACGGCCACGTCGCTTCTTCCTTCTGCCGGGTGGCCGCGATGAACTCGCCGATCGTCTCGACGGTGATCTTCGCCGCCACCTCTCCCGCGGCGTGACCGCCCATGCCGTCGGCCACGATGAACAG
>Ga0114129_10003199_pt1 | contig 22981 bp, 17 predicted proteins | sample RhiMetdeltSRZDD1_FD_80071 | JGI IMG/M metagenome (GOLD analysis project Ga0114129, IMG submission 80071) | Populus rhizosphere microbial communities from Tennessee, USA - Rhizosphere MetaG P. deltoides SRZDD1 (version 2) (version 2) | ecosystem: Host-associated > Plants > Roots > Rhizosphere >... | reverse complement strand
CTCCGCCAGGCGCGCCACCGTGTCACCGGCGAGCGTCGCCGCGAACTCCCTGAGCGTCTCGGAGGGCGGCTTCAGATCCGGCCACTGCAGCTCGAAGTAGGTCTGCTGCGCGCGCGCGACGTCGATGCGCCCGATTTCCCACTGATACAGAATCTGCAGCGCCGCTTCCCGCGCCCGATGCCGCGGATCCTTCTTCACGCCGCGCCGCCTACCGCCCGGCCGGTCGCGTCAGCCCGGCGACGACGGCGGCCATCTCGATGGCGGCGGTGGCGGCCTCCCACCCTTTATTGGAAGGGCCCTCGCCTGCCCGCTCGATCGCCTCCTCGACCGAATTCGTCGTCAGCACGCCGAAGGTGATCGGCACGCCGGTCGCCGCCGACGCCGCCATCAGGCCGTGCGCGACGGCCGAGGCGATGTACTCGAAGTGCGGCGTCTCCCCGCGAATGACGCAGCCAAGGCACACGACCGCATGGTGGCGGCCGGATTCGGCCGCGTGCTGCGCGGCGATCGGGATCTCGAAGGCGCCCGGGACCCGGATCACGAGGAGCTGTTCGGCGTCGGCGCCCGCCGCCGTGAGCGCCGCGATGGCACCGTCGCGGAGGCGATCGGTCACGAAATCGTTGTACTTCGACACGACGACGGCGAACCGCAGTCCCGCCGCCGATCGCGACCCCTCGATGATGTCCATTACCTGCCCTTGAACTCCGGCTTCCGCTTCTCCAGAAATGCCTTCGTCCCTTCGCGCATGTCGTCGGTCGACGCGACGAGACCGAACAGCGTCGCCTCGTGCTGGCACGCCTCGGCGAAAGGCATCTCGAGGCCCTTGTTCACCGCGTTGATGATGTAGCGCATCGCGATCGGCGCGTTCTTCGCGAGATCCGCCGCGAGCGTGCGCGCCTCGGTCATCAGGTCGGCGGCCGCCACGACGCGGTTCACCAGGCCGATGCGCTCGGCTTCCGCCGCCGAGATGGGCGCGCCCGTCAACATCATCTCCATCGCCTTGCCCTTGCCGACCAGACGCGCGAGGCGCTGCGTGCCGGCGTAGCCCGGCATGATCCCGAGATTGATCTCTGGCTGCCCCAGCTTCGCCGTGTCGGCGGCAATCCGCAGCGTGCACGCCATGGCGAGCTCGCATCCGCCGCCGAGTGCATAGCCGTTGATCGCCGCGATGACCGGCTTCCCGAGATTCTCGATGAGATCGAGCACGTGCTGACCGGTCAGCGCGTGCTCGCGGCCGCTCGTCGGCGTTTGAACGGCCAGCTCGTTGATGTCCGCGCCCGCCACGAACGACTTCTCCCCGGCGCCGGTCAGGATCAGCACGCGCACGCTCTCGTCCGCCTTCACGTCGAGCACGAGGCGCCGCAGCTCGTCGAGCGTCTGCGCGTTGAGCGCGTTCAGCACCTTCGGTCGGTTGATCGTCGCCACCGCGATCGCGCCGCCGCGTTCGATCAGCAGGTTTTCAAAAGCCATAGGAGGTCGAGTGCGCGCGCCGGCGTGCCGGTCCCGCACGGCGTGGCGAGCCTGACACCGTGACGACCTTACAGGGGAAACGGATACATCAGCCAGCCGAGCACCACGGCCGCGACGATGAACCCGGTAAACAGCAGCCCGCCGAAGCGCGCCTGCTCCCGCACGTCGTCCTTGGTCAGCACGGCGAAAACGAGCGACACGAAGAACGAGAACAGCACGAGGAGCAGGAGATGGCTTCGCATCACTTGCGGCCGAGCGCGATGTCGCGCGCGTCGATGACCACGAGCAGATTCAGCAGCCCGGCGACGATCAGGAACGCGTTGCCGTACTCGTAGGTCACCGCGCGCACGTCGCCGGCGCCGTACCCGAGCGCCGAGGCGACAACGTACAGCGCGCCGATGCCGAGATCCGCGACTGCCGCCAACCCGACGAGCGGCTCGGCGAATTCGATATGGAACAGGCGGCCGCCGAGCGCGAGGCCGACGAGGAACATCACCGGCAGCGCAATGAGAAACAAAACGCCCTTCGAATGCCGGCCGAGCCAGAGATGGCCGGCACCCGGAACGGCCCACGCGGCGATGCACAAAAGGACGAGTCCGCCTGTCTGCGTCTGTTCGGCGGCGGTGGCGCGCACGACTCGTTAGTTTACCTCAGGCCGAATGGCGTTCCGGACGACCCACGCGACGGCAAGGCCCAGCGGAAATCCCGCCGCCGCGCGCGTCCAGTTCGACGGCACGATCCCCGTCGTCCATTCGTAGACGAGCGTCGCGGCCGAGGGGAGCGACCCGACGATGATCGCCTGTAGCGCGAGCCCCTTGGGCGAGCGACCCGCGCTCGGCTGAAGGCCTCGCGCCGCGGACCACAGGACCGCAACCGCCGCGCCGAGATAGATGCCGGCGCAGCGCGCGCAGACGGGCATCTGCGAGCCCCACAGCTGAAAGGAGCGCTCGGGGCGCTGGTGGCACAGCGCCGACGCGAACACGTACACACCCGCCGAGGCGAGATACACCGCGCGCGCCAGATGCGGCTGGCTCGCGATCCACGTCGCGGCGAAAAGGGCCGCCGCCCATGACACGGCGGCGCCGACAAAGACGGCCCGCAGCACGCGGATTGCCACGGTGCTGATGGTACACTCTCGACGTGCAGTCGCCTCCGTCGGTGTCGCGACGCGAGCTCGCCGGCGTCGCGCTCACCTCCGCCACGCTGCTGATGACCGAGCTGGCGCTCACGCGCATCTTCTCGGTCACGATGTACTACCACTTCGCGTTTCTCGTGATCTCGATCGCGCTCTTCGGCCTGAGCGCGAGCGGCGTGTTCGCGTACGTCGCGCGCCGGAGGCTCGAGGCGATCCCGACCGATCGGCTGCTGGCGGCGCAGTCGATCGTCTACGCGTCGGCGACCCTGGTCGCCCTCTACGCGCTCGTGCGGCTGCGCGTCGGCCTGACGTACACGCCGCACAACCTGCGCATGATGCTGGCGATCTACGCGCTGGCCGCCCTGCCCTTTTTCACGGGCGGGCTCGTCATCACGCTCGCCATCTCGCGGCTGGCGGCGCGGATCAACGCCGTCTATGCCGCCGATCTGAGCGGCGCCGCCGCCGGCTGCCTCGTGCTCATCCCGCTGCTGAACACGCTCGGCGCGCCCGGCGTCGTGCTCGCCGCGGCAGCGCTCTCGCTGGCCGCCTCCACGCTCTTCGCGCCGCCCGCGTCGCGGCGCCGGTTCGCGACGACGGGCGGCGTCATCTTCGCCGCGGCCCTCGCCGGCCAGGCGACCGGCATCGCGACCTTCGACGTCAGCGACACGAAAGGGCACACCACCGATCGCGTGCTCTTCAGCAAGTGGAACTCGTTCTCGCGCGTCGGCGTGTACGAGCGGCCGCACGGCGACTGGTCCATCAGCTCCGAGTACCAGGGCGCGCGGCCGGACACGAAGTACATGGACATCGATTCGGCCGCGTCCACGCCGATTCTGCACGTGAAGCCGGACGTCTCGAACGCCGGGTATCTGCGGTACGAGCTGACCGCGTTCGCCTACAACCTGAAGACGCCGGGTTTCAGGGCCCTCGTCATCGGGCCGGGCGGCGGGCGCGATCTCGTCTCGGCGCTCGTCTTCGGCGCGGCGCACGTCGACGGCGTCGAGATCAACCCGATCATCGCCAACGACGTGATGCGCGGCCGCTTTCACGACTTCTCCGGCGGCATCTACACGCACCCGCGCGTGCGCATCACGGTCGACGACGGGCGGAGCTTCGTGCGGCGGACGCCGGAGCGCTACGACGTGATCCAGGCGTCGCTCGTCGACACGTGGGCCGCGACGGCGGCCGGCGCGTACACGCTCACCGAGAACACGCTGTACACCGTCGACGCGTTCGAGGACTATCTCGATCATCTCACCGACGGCGGGATCCTGACGATCACGCGCTGGGTGTTCGACGGCCTGCGGCTCGTGTCGCTCGCGCAGGAGGCGTGCGTGCGCCGCGGCTGTGACGCCCGCTCGCAGATCGCGATCGTGCAGCACGAGCACGTCGCCACCTTCCTCCTGAAGCGCTCGCCGTTTACCGCCGAGGAGACGGCCCGTCTCCGGGCCGTGGCCAAACAGCTTCACTTCCGCGTCGTCTACGCGCCCGGCAGCAGCGTCGAGGAGCCGGACCCCGAGGGACTCGAGTGGATCGACGGCATGCAGACCGGCGACTACTCGCGGCTGGTTCTCTCCAACGACCGCCAGCGCTTCTACGACGACTACTATCTCGACGTACGGCCGACAACCGACGATCGGCCGTTCTTCTTTCACACGACGAAGCTCCAGAATCAGCTGCAGGTCGCGTTCGGCCAGGCGATGCTGTTCGGCAACGGGTTGAGCGCGCTCATCACGCTGATGGGGATTTCGGCGGCCCTCGTCGCGGCGTTCGTGATCGGGCCGCTGGCGCTGACGCTCGGTCTCGAGGGTCGTCCCCCGCGCGGCTGGTTCGCCTGGCTGGTGTACTTCGGCGCGCTGGGCGCCGGCTTCATGCTGATCGAGGTGTCGGTGCTGCAGCATTTCGTGCTGCTGCTCGGCCATCCCGTGTATTCGCTCACCGTCACGCTGTTCTCGCTGCTGCTCGGCACGAGTCTCGGGTCGGCGTGGAGCCGCCGGCTGGAGTCGGCGACGCTCGTGCGATCGGCGCTCGTGTCGCTGCTGACGATCGCGGCCGTCGCCGTGATCGTGCGCGTGGTGGCGGGACCGCTCGTCGCGTGGGCGATCCCATTCCCGCGCGGCGTGCGCATCCTGATTGCCGTCGCGACGCTGGTGCCGATCGGCATCGCGCTCGGCATCCCGATGCCGACCGGGCTGCGCCTGCTGAGCGCGCGGGCGCCGCAGCTCGTGCCGTGGGCGTGGGGCATGAACGGCGCGCTCTCGGTGGTCGGCGCGACGCTGGCCATCTTCATCGCGATGAACTGGGGCTTCAACGCGACACTGCTGGCGGCCGGCGCCACGTACCTCGTCGGTTTAACATCTCTGATTTCAGCAACATAACCATCGTTTGACTTCCGAACAGTGTTCAGACAATACTGATGAACACTGTTCAGAAGCCACGCCCATGGGAATCAAGGAACGTCAGGAACGGGATCGCGAAGCGGTTCGCCGCGCGATTCTCGACGCCGCTCGCGAGCTGTTCACGACCGAAGGCTACGGGAACGTCTCGATTCGCAAGATTGCCGAGCGCATCGAGTACAGCCCCGCCGCCATCTACGGCTACTTCCCCAGCAAGGACGACATCTTCTTTGCGCTCGCCGAGGAAGGCTTTCGACTCCTGAGCAACCCCGACCGCGGGACGCGAGTCGATCTGACCGCGCTCGCGCCGGTGGACCGGATCCGCGCGATGTTCTGGCGCGTCTACGAGTTCAGCCGTGACTGTCCGCAGTACTACGCGTTGATGTTCGTCGACCGATCGGTGCCGCGCATCAGCCGCGAATACGAACGGTTCGCGTTCGTGCAGGAGATGAAGGCGCACATGCTGGCGCAGTTCCGGTCGTGCATCGAGGCCGGCGTCCTGCCGCCGACCATCGACCCGATGTGCGCGTTCCGCCTGCTGTTCATCGGGCTGACCGGCCTGGCGGTGATGCGGCTGTCGGATCGGCTCGGCCCCGGCGAGAACGCCGACGATCTCGCGCGCGACGTGATCGACACGCTCATCGCCGGCCTCCGGTCTGGCGTGGCGCTGCGATCGTGTGGCGCGTGCGAGCTGCCGAAGCCAGTCGAAGAAGTGACGAGCCAAGCGAGGAGCGATCGATGACTCGTGAACGTGGGAAGACCATCTGCGCGGCGCTGCTCGTGGCCTCCGCGTCCGCGGCAGCCGCCTGTGGACGCGCGGCGGCCGGCAATGCGAAGGACAGCGGCGATCGGGCGTCGACCGTGCCCGCGGCGGCCGTCAGCGTCGCCGCGACGGCGGCCGTCGAGCGGCCGATCGCGCGCTACATCCGCGTCACCGGCACGCTGACGGCGGAGCAGCAGGCCGACGTCGCCGCCGAGACGACCGGGCGCGTCGTCGCGACGCCGGTGGAGCGCGGCACGCGCGTCGCGCAGGGAGCGGAGCTCGTCCGCTTGTCGTCGACGGAAACCGACGCGCAGCTCAAGGAGGCGGAGGCCAACGCGGCGCAGATCGAAGCGAGGCTGGGGCTCGGAGAGCGGGCGGGCGCCTTCGACTTCAACAGCGTCCCCGAGGTGCAGAATGCCAGAGCCTCGTACGAGCTGGCGCAGAGCGAATTCAACCGGATCCGGTCGCTGCTCGACCAGCGCGTCGTCTCGCAATCGGAGTACGACCAGCGGCGGACGCAGATGGAGGCAGCGCGCCAGCAGTACGAAGCGGCGAAGAACGCGGCGGCGCAGCAGTACCAGGCGCTGCAGGCGGCGCGCGCGCGCGTCACGCTGGCGCGCAAGGCGCTCGCCGATACCGTGGTCCGCGCGCCGTTCGCGGGGATCGTCGAGGAGCGGCTCGTCTCGCTCGGCGACTACGTGAACAAGGGGACGAAAGTCGCCGTCGTCGTGCGCGTCAATCCGCTGCGCGCGCAGCTCACCGTGCCCGAGCAGTTCGTCGCCGCCGTCGGCGTCGGCCAGCCGATCACGTTCGAGGTCGACGCCTATTCGGGCCGCGCGTTCGAGGGAACGATCCGCTACATCTCGCCGGCGCTGCATGCCGATCGGCGCGCGCTCACCGTCGAGGCGATCGTGCCAAACGCCTCGAACGAGCTGAAGCCGGGCCTGTTCGCGACGGCGCGGGTGCAGCAGCCGAAGCCGACGCCGGCGGTGCTCGTGCCGGCCTCCGCAGTGCAGACGACGTCGGGGACGACGCGCGTGTTCGTCGTCAGCGGCGGTCACGTCGAGGAGCGCGTCGTCACGACCGGTCAAACCGTCGACGATCTCGTGGAGATCGCGAGCGGCCTGAAGGCCGGCGAGCGCGTCGCGACGACCAACGTCGGCAAGCTCGCCGACGGCATCAGGATTCAGATGTAGGGTGTTTCCATGCAGTGGCTCGCCGCTCTTTGCGTCAAACGCCCCGTCTTCGCGACGGTACTCATCCTCTCGCTGACCGTCGTCGGCGCGTTCTCGTTCACGCGCCTCGGCGTCGATCGGTTCCCCAAGGTCGACTTCCCGACCGTGCTCGTCACGACCGTGCAGCCGGGCGCCGCGCCCGAGCAGATCGAGACGGAGATCACCGACAAGATCGAGGAAGCGGTCAACACGATCAGCGGCATCGACGAGCTCCGGTCGGTCTCCTCCGAGGGCATCTCGCAGGTCATCGTCAGCTTCGTGCTCGAGAAGGACACCGACGTCGCCGCGCAGGAAGTGCGCGACAAGGTGAACAGCGTCCTGCCGCTGCTGCCGAAGACGATCCAGCAGCCGCGCGTCGACAAGTTCGATCCCGACGCCGCGCCGGTGCTGAGCCTGGCGCTCAGCGCGAAGAAGCCGGTGCGCGACATCACGGAATACGCCGACAAGGTGCTGCGCCGTCAGCTCGAGAGCGTCAACGGCGTCGGCCAGGTGCTGCTCGTCGGCGGGCGGCAGCGGCAGATCAACGTCTGGCTGGACGCGGACCGGCTGCGCGCCTACAACCTCACGGTGACCGACGTGTCGCGCGCCCTGCAGGCGCAGAACGTCGAGATCCCCGGCGGGCGCGTCGACCAGGGGCCGCAGTCGCTGACGCTCCGCACGCGCGGCCGCGTCCAGACCGTCGCGGAGTTCAACGACATCGTCGTCCGCGAGAAGGACGGCCATCCGGTCCGGACCGCCGACGTCGCGCGCGTCGAGGACGGCGAGGCCGACGTCGAGACGATCGCCAACGTCAACGGCGCCGGCACCGTGCTGCTGCAGATTCGGCGGCAGTCGGGCACGAACACCGTCGAGGTCGTGAAATCCGTCAAGGAGCGGCTCGCGGAAATCACCCCGAACCTGCCGGCCGGCTACAACGTCCGCGTCGTCCGCGACCTCTCCGACTTCATCGAGGCCTCGATCCACAACGTCGAGGAGCATCTCGTCGTCGGATCGATCCTGGCGGCGCTCGTCGTCCTGCTGTTCCTGACCAACCTGCGATCGACGATCATCTCCGCAATCGCGATCCCGACGTCGATCATCGCGACGTTCGGCCTGATCTGGTACATGGGCTTCACGCTCAACTCGATGACGATGCTCGCGCTGACGCTGTCGGTCGGGATCGTCATCGACGATGCGATCGTCGTGCTCGAGAACATCTACCGTTTCATCGAGGAGAAGCACGACGACCAGATCCACGCGGCCGTCGAGGCGACGCAGGAAATCGGCCTCGCCGTCCTCGCGACGACCCTGTCGCTGGTCGCGATCTTCGTGCCCGTCGGGTTCATGGGCGGGATCGTCGGCCGGTTCATGAAGAGCTTCGGCCTGACGATGGCGTTCGCGATCATGGTGTCGCTGCTCGTCAGCTTCACGCTGACGCCGATGCTCTCGGCGCGCTGGCTCAAGGTGCAGCGCCACGGCAAGGACAAGCACGCGTCGAAGGACTCGAAGGTCTTCCACGCGGTCGACGTGCTCTACACGCGCCTGCTCGAGTGGTCGATGCGGCACCGTGCCGTCATGGCCGGACTCGCGGCGCTCGTGCTGCTGTCCACCGTGCCGCTGATGTCGATCGCGCACAAGAACTTCCTGCCGCAGGACGACCAGTCCGAGTTCGAAATCAACATCCGCGCCGCGGAGGGCACCAGCCTCGAATCGACCGAGGTGATCACGAATCGCGTCGCCGCGGCCGTGCGCGATGGTCTGCCGGAAGTGCGGTACACGCTGGTCACGATCGCGGGCGATCCGGCGAAGACGCGGAATCTCGGCAACGTCTACGTCCGGCTGCATCCGATGGAGACGCGGACGCGCGACCAGTTCGCCGTGATGAACATCGCCCGGAGCCAGATCCTGCCGCCGATCACCGGCGGCATGCGCACATCCGTGCAGCCGGTCGCGACGATCGGCGGCGGCGGCGCGCAGGCGGCCGACGTGCAGTTCGTCATCAACGGGCCGGACCTGCAGCGGCTCGACGAAGTCAGCCGGCAGCTCGTCACGCGCGTGAAGGCGATCAAGGGCGTCGTCGACGCGGATACCTCACTGAACGTGGGCAAGCCCGAGCTGTCCGTCCGGGTCGATCGCCCGAAGGCGGCGGACCTCGGCGTGCAGATCGGCGACGCGGCCGAGGCGCTGCGGCTGCTGGTCGGCGGCGATCAGGTGACGACCTACAACGAGACGGGCGAGCAGTACGAGGTGCACCTGCGCGCGCGGGCCGAGAACCGGACCACCGAGCAGGCGATCGCGGCCCTGACGGTCCCCTCGTCCCGACTGGGCAGCGTCTCGCTCGACAACGTCGCGACGTTCGCGGCGGCGACGGCGCCGTCCGACATCAGCCGGCTCGCGCGGCAGCGGCAGGTGACGGTGTTCTGCAACCTGCTGCCGTCGACGTCGCAGGCCGAGATCCAGAACACGATCCTCGCCGAGTTCGCGCGGATGAAGCCGGGCAGCGACTACGTCGGCCGCTTCGCGGGACGCTCGCGCGAGCTCGGGCGCGCCGCGCAGAACTTCGTCCTCGCGTTCCTGCTCTCGCTCGTCTTCATGTATCTCATCCTGGCGGCGCAGTTCGAGTCGTGGCTGCACCCGATCACGATCCTGCTGTCGCTGCCGTTGACGCTCCCGTTCGCGCTCCTGTCGATCATCATCTTCCGGCAGTCGCTGAACATCTTCTCCGCGCTCGGCCTGCTGGTGCTCTTCGGGGTCGTGAAGAAGAACTCGATCCTGCAGATCGACCACGCGAACCAGCTCAAGGCAACCGGCCTCTCGACGCACGACGCGATCGTGCAGGCGAGCCGCGATCGGCTGCGCCCGATTCTGATGACGACCTTCGCGTTCGTCGCCGGGATGATCCCCCTCATCGTCACGCGCGGGATCGGCTCGGGCACCAACCACGCGATCGGCTTCGTCATCTTCGGCGGGCAGTCGCTCGCGCTGCTGCTGACGCTGCTCGTCACGCCGGTCGCCTACTCGCTCTTCGACGACGCGTCGAAGCTGCGGCTCTTCGGACGCGTGCGCGATCGCCTCGCACGCCGATCGGCGTCGCCGGCGCCGGTTGCGGATACCGCGATGTAGGGGCAGCCAGCCATGCGCAACACATCCTTTTTCGTCCTGTCTCTCCTGGCGGCTGCAACGGCGTCCGCCCAGACCACGCCATCCACGCTGCGCCTGACGGCCGATGAGGCCGTGAAGATGGCGCTCGATCAGAACGTCGACCTGCGCGCCGACCGGATCGATCCGCAGATCAGCGACACGCGCGTGGCGGCGGCCGCCGGCGCGTTCAGGCCGACGCTGACGTCCACCGTCAACCGCAACAACCAGCTGCAGCCGCCCAGCAGCTTCCTGATTCCGACGGCGACGCGCACCGACGCCGTCACGTCCAACGCCGGCGTCACTCAGAAGCTGCCCTGGTTCGGCACCAGCTACTCCGTCAGCTGGAACGCGACGCATACCCAGAGCAACAGCTTCCTGACCAGCTACAACCCGCTCCTGCAGTCGGGACTCTCGGTCACGGCGTCGCAGCCGCTGGTTCGCGACCTGTTCATCGACAGCGCGCGCCTGCAGCTGCTGACGTCGCGGACCAACCGGGCGATCGCCGATACGCGCCTGCGCGAGGCGGTCGTCCACACGACGGCCGATGTGAAGACGGCGTACTGGAATCTCGTCTCCGCGCGCGCGAACGTCGACGCGCGGCGCGCCGCCCTGGAGCTCGCGCAGGAACTGGCGCGGGTCAACAAGGCGAAGGTCGACGTCGGCCAGTCTCCGCCGCTCGATCTGGTCTCGGCGCAGGCCGAAGTCGCCGCGAACCAGGAGCAGCTCATCATCGCGGAGACCGCGGCGAAGCAGGCGGAAGATCGGCTGCGCGTGCTGATCCTCGATACTCGGAACCGTGACGTGTGGAACGTCCGCATCGATCCGATCGATGCGCCGCCGATCGCGACGGTCACGCCCGACATCGACGCGGCGGTCGCCAGCGCGCTGCGCGACCGCGCGGATCTCGAGCGCTCCCGCAAGGACGTCGAGAACGCGCAGACGGCCGTGAAGTTCACCGGGAACCAGCGGCTGCCCGACGTCCGGCTCAACGCCAGCTATCTGGCGAGCGGCCTCGGCGGCACGCAGGTCCTGCGCACCGGCGGCTTTCCGGGGACGATCGTCGGACCTGGCCAGGTGACGACGTTCGGATCGGTGCTCGATCAGCTGTTCCAGCGCGACTTTCCGACGTGGGCCTTCGGCGTCAGCGTCAGCGTGCCGCTCGGATGGGGCGTCGAGGAGGCCAACCACGCGCGCGCGAAGCTCGAACGGACGCAGGCCGAAGATCGCGTCCACAGCGCGGAAGCGCGCGCGATTCAGCAGGTGCGCGAAGCCGGCTGGAAAATCGACATGAACGCGAAGCGCATCGATACGACGCGTGCCGTGCGCGAGCTCGCCGAGCAGCGGCTCGACGCCGAGCGCAAGCGCTTCGAGGTCGGCATGTCGACGAGCTTCCTGGTCATCCAGGCGCAGCGCGATCTGGCGCAGGCCAAGACCAATGCGCTCGCGGCCGTGCTCGCCTACGATCTCGCGCTCGTCGACTTCGAGGCGCTGCAGCAGGCCGGGCCGGGCGCGCCTTCATCGACCGGCGCGCCGGCATCGCAGACCGCGTCGCCATCGGCTGCCGCGACGGCGTCGTCGACAGGCGGCGTGCGCGGGCCGCAATGAGCGGGCGCGCTCGCGAGCGCCTGGATGACGGTCACGCCAGGCGTCAGCGTCCGTAAGCGCATCGACAGCACTCTTCGGTCGGCGTGAGGAACACACCGTAGCCATCGGCGCGCGCCAGGAATCTCACGCGATCGTCGGTCTGAAGCGTACAATCCCGCCGCACATGCCCTCCTCGCGCTCGCGATTCGGGCCGTTCCTCGTCGACCGCACGACCTATCGCGTCACGCGCGGAGACGACGTGGTCGAGCTGACGCCGAAGCTGCTCGACCTGCTGCTCTATCTCGTCGACCGGCCCGCAGCCCTCGTCACGAAAGAAGAGCTCCTCGACGCGCTGTGGCCGGGCGCCAACGTCACCGACAACGCGCTGGCCCAGGCCGTGTCGGAACTGCGCGAAGCGCTGGAAGACGACGCGGGGGCGCCGAAGTACATCAAGACGATCGCGCGGCGCGGGTATCGGTTCATCGCACCGGTCGAGGCAGTGGACGCGGCGCCGGCCGCTCCTCCACGCCACGAGCCCGGCAGCGAGACCCGCGGACCCGCTGAAGAGACACCGGCCGCCATCGCCGTGATGGATTTCGCGAACGTCGGCGGCGACGCGGACATCGCCTGGCTGACGGCGGGCATCGCCGAGACCGTCACGGGCGATCTGCGCGCACGCGGACACCTGCGCGTGGTCGATCGCTGGAGCGTGGCTGAGGCCGCGCGGCGCACCAACGGCTCGCTGCAGCAGGTCGCGGCGGATCTGCACGCGCGGCTTGCCGTCGTCGGCAGCTTTCAGCGGAGCGCCAATCACCTGCGCATCACCGCACGGATCGTCGACGTCGCGAGCGGAGAAGCGCTCGCCGACGCCAAGGTGGACGGCGCTGTCGATCGCATTTTCGAGCTGCAGGATCAGATCGTCGCGCAGTTCGCGCGAGAGCTCGGATGGCCGGGCGCCGCACCGCTCGCGTCGGTCGGATCGAGCGACACGCGCAGTCTGGAGGCCTATCGCGCGTGCACCGAAGCCTGGCTGCGGCTCGAGAGCCTCGACTTGCGCGAGATGCACGAGTCGGTCCGCGGCTTCGAGCGCGCCGTGTCGCTGGATCCCAATTACGCGCTCGCCTACACCGGGCTGGCCAACGCCGAGTTCGTGCTGTACGAGACGACGAGATCGGACAACACGCCCGACGTGAACCTGCTCGATCGCGCGATCGAGCACGCGCGGCACGCGGTCGGCCTGAGCGATCGGCTGGCCGAAGCGCACGCGACGCTCGCGCTGCTGCTCGTCAGCGCCTGGAACAGCGCTGAAGCGCAGGCGGCGGCACGGCGCGCCGTCGCGCTCGAGCCGGCGAACTGGCGGCACTTGTTTCGCCTCGGCCACGCGTCGTGGGGCGGCGCGCGGCTCGAGGCGATCGCCGACGCGCTCGCGCTCCATCCCGAGTTCGCCTTTGCGTACTTTCAGATGGCGATGGTGTACGTCGCGCGCGGCGAGCTCGCGCGCGCCGAGTCGGTACTGCGCGACGGCGCCGCCGTCCAGGATCGCCAGATTCGCCGCGGCGAGCGCTTCCCTGGGCTCGGCCTGCACTGGCTGCTCGCCATGACACGGCTCGCACAGGGCAACGTGGCGGACGCGATCGACGAGTTCGACGCCGAGCGGCGGCTCGCGGACGAGCATCGGCTGTACGGCCGCGAGTTCGCGATGCACGCGTACTGCGGCCGCGGGATGGCGATGATCGCTGCGGACCGTTCGTCGGACGCGATTGCGGCGTTTCGCGATGCGCTGGCGCTCTATCCCGATCACGCGCAGTCGCGGCTCGGCCTCGCCTCTGCGCTTCGAGCCGCGGGATCGCCGCGCGAGGCCGAGCGTGAGCTGGCCGCAGTCGACGCCGTGGTTCCGGTCCTCGCGCCGAGCCGGCCGATCGAAGCGGCGATCGTCCGCGCGTTAGTGCTCGCGGCGCGGGGCGATGCTGCCGGCGCGGGCTCCACCCTGGATCGGCTTCTCGGCACTGCACCACCGGGGTTCGCGGGATGGACGCTGCCGGTCGAACCGCTGTTGCGCGAAGTGGCTGATACACAGGCAGTTCAGGGCGCGCTCGCGCGCCTGGGAAGGCGGGCGCAATAGGCGCTCAGCGTTTCTCACCGTTCTTCAACCTCCGCTCAGGACATCCGTCGCTGGCGAAGCCTACTCTGCTCTCACGCGCCCCTGAGAGGGCGCGACGCAGGAGGGCAACGTGAGTGGCTACCGCGACACGGTGAAACGGCCGGGCATCCAGCCGTTCCTCTGGACGCAGTTCCTCGGCGCGTTCAACGACAACCTGTTCAAGATCGTCGTCTCGATGCTGGCGGTCCATCTCGCCCCGGCATCGGCCGCCGGCCGCGGACTGTCGCTCGTCGGCGCGATCTTCATCCTGCCCTTCCTGCTGTTCTCGGGCTATGCGGGACGCCTCGCCGACGTGTACAGCAAGCGGACCGTGCTCGTCGTGACGAAGTCGCTGGAGATCGTCGCGGCATCCCTTGGACTGCTGGCGTTCGTCAGCGGCCATCTCGAGATCGCCTACGTCGTGCTGTTTCTGATCGCGCTGCAGGCGACGTTTTTCAGTCCCGCGAAGTACGGCATCCTCCCCGAGGTGCTGCCGGACCGCGACCTCTCGCGCGCCAACGGCATCCTCGAGATGAGCACGTTCGTCGCGATCGTCGCCGGCACGGCGTGCGGCAGCGTCCTGTTCGATGCGTGGAAGCATCAGCTCTGGGCGGTCGGCGTCGTCGTCGTCGCGGTTGCTGCGATCGGCACGGCGCTCAGCCTTCGCATTCCGCGCGTGCCGGCGTCGGCGCCGGGCGGGCGGATTGGACTCAATCCGTGGGCCGAAATCGCCGGAGGGCTCTCGCGTCTGAGGCGCGATCGGGTGCTCTGGCTCACCGTGGTCGGCATCTCGTACTTCTGGTTCGTCGGCGCGCTGCTGCAGCTCGTGATGATTCTCTTCGGCACCGAAGTGCTGCACCTTGGCGATCGCTGGGTCGGCATCCTCACGACGTTCGCGGCGATCGGCATCGGCGCCGGCAGCCTGGCGGCGGGCCGCCTGTCGGGCGACAAGGTCGAGCTCGGTCTCGTACCAATCGGCGCGGTCGGCATGGGCGTGTTCGCCGTGGCGCTGTCGCGCTGCACGGCGTCGTTCGCCGCGGCGGCGGCGTGCCTGATGCTCGTCGGCTTCTTCGGCGGCTTCTTCGCGGTGCCGCTGAACGCGCTGCTGCAGCAGCGCAGCGGCCAGCAGGAAAAAGGCCGGCTGATGGCGACCAACAATTTCATGAACACCGTCGGCATCCTGCTCGCGTCGGCGGCGCTGTGGCTGTGCCGGGACGTGCTCGCGATGACCCCCGACCGCATCGTCCTCGTCTTCGGCCTGCTTACGCTCGTGGCGAGCACCTACGTGCTGTCCAAAGTGCCGGAGTTTCTCGTTCGCTTCGTGTTGTGGCTGCTCACGCACTCGATCTACCGCATTCGGATCCTCGGGCAGGAGCATGTGCCCGCGCGCGGCGCGGCCCTGCTCGTGTGCAATCACATCTCGCACGTCGACGGTTTTCTGGTCGGCTCGTGCATCCAGCGATTCGTGCGCTTTCTCGTGTACCGCCCGTACTACGAGCACTGGCTCCTCCGTCCGTTCATGAGGATGACGAAGGCCATTCCGATCGATGCGGGTCCGCGCGCCGACATGCTCGCGTCGATCGATCGCGCACGCGCCGAGCTCGAAGCGGGTCACCTGGTGTGCGTGTTCGCGGAAGGCGCGATCTCGCGGACGGGGAATCTCCTGCCGTTCAAGCGCGGCTTCGAGCGGATCGTCGGCGGTCTCGACGTGCCCATCGTGCCCGTCTACATCGACCGCGTGTGGGGCAGCGTCTTCAGCTTCAGGGGCGGGCGCTTTTTCTGGAAGCGTCCGTCGAGAATTCCGTACCCCGTGACCGTCGCGTTCGGGCCGCCGCTCCCGTCCGCGACCGTCGCGAGCGAGGCGCGCCTGGCGATCATGGATCTCGGCGCCAGCGCGACCGCGGCGCGCCGCTCCGAAGACGACGACCTCGCACGCGAATTCATCCGAAGCGCGAAGCGACACTGGTCTCGTCTCGCCGTCGCCGACTCGACGGGCCGACGGCTGACGTTCGGCCGTCTCCTCGCGGGCGGCCTGGCGCTCTCACGATGGATTCGCGGCCGCGCCGGCGACGAGCCGGCGATCGGCATCCTCCTCCCTGCCTCGGTCGGCGCGGCCCTCGTCAACGTCGCGACGACGCTCGCCGGCAAAGCCGCGATCAACCTGAACTTCACGGCGGGACCCGCGTCGATGGCGCACGCGATCGAGCGATCGCACATCCGCACGATCGTGACGTCGCGCGTGTTCCTCGCGAAGGCCGGCATCGAGCCGACCGGCGCCATGGTGTTCCTCGAGGACGTGCTCGCGGAGACGAGCAGCCTCTCGCGCGCGGCGACGATGGGCGTCGCTCGCGTGCTGCCGGCGTGGGCGCTGCGGCGCCTCTTCGCGCGCGGGGGACGTCGAGCCGCGAACCCGCTGGCCGCGATCGTGTTCTCGAGCGGGAGCACCGGCGTCCCGAAAGGGGTGATGCTGACGCATCGCAACATCCTGGCGAACGTGGACGGCGTCGCGCAGTTGTTCGATGTCACGCGCGACGACGTGCTCGTCGGCGTGCTGCCGATGTTCCATTCCTTCGGCTTCACCGGGACGCTGTGGTTCCCGCTGATTTCCGGATTCGCCGTCGTGTACCACGCCAATCCGATGGACGCGAAGACGATCGGCGAGCTGGCGGAGACATTTCGCGCGACGCTCATCATCAGCACGCCGACGTTCTGCGGCGCGTACGTGCGCAAGTGCACGCGCGAGCAGTTCGCGCACCTGCGATACGCGATCGTCGGCGCCGAGAAGCTTCGACGGCCGGTCGCCGATGCGTTCATGGAAAAGTTCGCCGTCGCGCTGCTCGAAGGCTACGGCTGCACGGAGATGTCGCCGATCGTCGCCGTGAACACGCGCGAGGTCGCCGATGGCAGCGTCCGGCAGTCCGGCGTCCGGACCGGATCGGTCGGCCAGCCGATCCCGGGCGTCGCGGCGACGATCGTCGATCCCGACACCGGCGAAGGGCCGCTGATCGGCCGCGAGGGGCTGCTCCTCGTCCGCGGGCCGAGCATGATGGCCGGCTACCTCGGCGACGAAGAGCGGACGCGCGCGGCGATCCGTGACGGTTGGTACGTCACGGGCGACATCGCGCGGATGGACGAGGATGGATTCCTGTTCATCACCGACCGGCTCTCGCGGTTCAGCAAGATCGGGGGCGAGATGGTGCCGCACCTGCGCGTCGAGGAAGAGATCGCCGCGATGGCGCCCGACGGCGCGTCGGTCGTGACCGCGGTGACCGATCCGGTGAAGGGCGAACGGCTCGTCGCGTTCTACACGGACGCGAGCATCGAGCCGCACGAGCTGTGGGAGCGACTCTGCCGAACCGAGCTGCCGCGGCTGTGGCTGCCCAAGCGCGAGGACCTGCATCGCATCGAGGCGATTCCGACGCTGGGCACCGGCAAAGTCGACCTGGCGGCCGTCCGGCAGCTCGCCGTCGCTCGAACGCGCTCGGTCGCGTGATGCGTCGATCAGCTCGACAGTGCATGCGCGTGCGCCTACCATCCGACGACGCGCAGCAGCGTCCGCTGCCACGCTGGCGCGAGCAGCCACTTCAGGAGCACGTCTGCCAACAGCCCGGCGCCGGCCCACGCGAGCAGCCGGCGCCCGTCGCGCCAGTCGACGCGAAACCGTCCGATCATCGACAGCAGCGGCGCGGCGAGCACGACGCCGATGGTCACGAAGCTCACGATTCGGATGACCGCCCATGGGTGCCACGCGAGGACCATAACCGGGAGCGGATGCGGGCTCGACGCGGCGAGCGTGCCGACGTAGTGGCCCATGTAGTTCATCAGCAGCGCGCCCAGGGCGAGCGCCAGAACGCCTCCTGTCGTCAGCGCGAGCGCCGCGAAGATCGCAGTGTGGCGCAGCTGCTGCGGGACGAACCGCGCCGGATCGCTCTCGACGCCGCGGCCGGACATCACCCACGCGAACATCTCGGTCCGATACGCGGCGCCGCGCAGGAACAGCCTGTCGGTCAGCCACGGCTGGGAGTACGAGAGCAGCGTGGCACAGACCGCAAGCGCGGCCGCCCAGATCAGCATCCGTGCGATCGCCAGCCGCAGATCGCCGCGCGAGAGCGCCGCGACCATGAACGGGAACCCGGCGAGCGTGTTGAACGCAGGAATGAGCAACGGGTTGCCGAGGAACCAACCGGCGGCGTACGACGCGACCGTCGCGGAGACGATGGCGATTCCCGTCACGGATTCAACACAAAGGACACAATGGACACAAAGGAAGTGCTGGAGATCATCTCGCGGGAGACATGGGCAGCGTCATCGGCCCGAAGTGCGCCGCGTACCGGCTCTTGAATTCATCCCACGTGTACGCGTGGCTCTGCCCGCCGAGGTGCTCGAGCGCGTAGGTGGCGGCGACGCTGCCCAGCCGCGCGCACACGTCGTACGGCAGCCCGAGCGCGAGGCCCTTCATCAGCCCGCCGCGAAACGCGTCGCCGACGCCGGTGGGATCGACGATCCGCCGCGGCGCCACCGGCGCCACGTCGACCCGATCGCCGCCCCGTGTGTACACCGACGAGCCGTGCTCGCCGCGCGTGACGACCAGCGCCCCGGCGTGCGCAAGAATGCCGGTCTCGCTCAGGCCCGTCTTCTTCCCGAGCAGCTCGAGCTCGTAGTCGTTGCAGATCACGAGCGCCGCGCCGACGACGCCGTCGCGGAGCTCGTCGCCCGACATGCGCGCGCACTGCTGGCCGGGATCGAAGATGTAGGGGATCCGCAGCGTGCGGCATTCCTCCGCGTACTGCACCATGGCCGCCGGATCGTTCGGCGCGACGATCGCCAGGCCGCAGTCCTTCACAGTCCGGAACGACAGCTCGGCGGCGTGCGCCATCCCTCCGGTGTAGAACGACGCGATCTGGTTGTTCGCCTCATCGGTGCTGCAGAAAAACGATGCCGTGAACTTGCCGGGCACCTGCCGGACGAGCGACGTGTCGATGCCCGCCGCCTCGAGCCATTGGCGGTACTCGCCGAAATCCTCGCCGGCCGTGGCCATGAGGTACGGCCGCTCGCCCAGCAGCGCCAGCGTGTAGGCGATGTTCGGCCCGCAGCCGCCGCGCCGCTTCTCCATCGAGTCGACGAGGAAGCTGAGGCTGATGCGTTCCAGATGGTCCGGCAGAATGTGCTCGGTGAACTTGCCGGGGAACGACATCAGGTAGTCGAACGCGATGGAGCCGGTGACGACGATCTTCATGTTCATTTCATGTAGCGGCCGACGATCGGCGCAAGTTCTCGCTTGGTTTTCTCCGGAACGTCCTGGGGCCGCGTGACGATCGCGGTGGCAAGTGCGTCCTTGCAGGCGCACGTCCGCGCGGCCGGGATGCGGCCGACCGCCTCGGCAATCGCCTGCTGGGCCGTCTTCGCGTTCTGCATCAGGTTCGCGATGATCATGTCCACGGTCACCGCGTCGTGGTCCGGATGCCAGGAGTCGTAGTCGGTGACGAGCGCCAGCGTCGCGTAGCAGATTTCGGCCTCGCGCGCGAGCTTCGCTTCCTGCAGGTTCGTCATCCCGATGACGTCCATGCCCCACGCGCGATACAGCTTCGATTCCGCCAGCGTCGAGAACTGCGGCCCTTCCATGTTGACGTACGTCCCACCGCGATGCACCGTCGCGCCGACGGCCGCCGTGGCGTCCGCCGCGATCGCGGCGAGCTCGCCGCAGACCGGATGGGCGAACGCGACGTGCGCCACGAGGCCGCGCCCGAAGAACGTGCTGATCCGGCCTCTCGTCCGATCGAAGAACTGATCCGGCACCACGATGTCGAGCGGCTTGTACTCGTGCTTCAGGCTGCCGACGGCGCTCGCCGACAGGACGCGCTCGACCCCGAGCACCTTGAAGGCGTAGATGTTCGCGCGGAAGTTGAGCTCCGACGGCAGAATCCGGTGCCCGACGCCGTGCCGCGCCAGGAACGCCACGCGCCGCCCCCGCAGCGTCGCAATCACGTACGGCCCCGACGGATCCCCGAACGGCGTCGGTACGACCCGCTCCTCGCGATCGGTCAGCTCCGCCATGTCGTACAGACCGCTGCCGCCGATGATGCCTATCTCGATCGACATATGCGCGTTGACCGGCGTCCCTAGTGGTGCATCTCCGCTGCAACGACGCGCCGCTTGCCGTCCTGCTCGAGGAGGCGGCCGGCGATAACCGCCGGGTCGTGCTCGAAGAACACGAGCGCGTCGCGCGCGATCGCGTCGGCGACGAACGCCTGCTTCGCCGCCAGCGTGTCCATGGGATAGAGATCGTATCCCATGATCCACGCGTCGCGGGCGTGCGCCGTCGTCGGCATGAGATCGGCGGCGAACACGGCCGTCCGGCCGCCCGACTCGATCCAGACGATCTGATGGTGCATCGTGTGGCCGCCGGTGCGCCGCACGTGCACGCCGGGCATGATGGTGGCATCCTCGTCGACGAGCTGCAGGACGCCGGCGTCGGCCAGCGGCAGGTAATCATCGCCGCTGTAGCTCGCGCGATTCCGCGCGTGCGGATGCGTGGCGTCTTCCCATTCCCCGCGGCGGACGATGTACTGAGCGCGCGGGAAGCGGGGGCGAAGACGACCCGAACGATCGCGCAGGGTGAAGCCGCCCGCGTGATCGAAATGCAGATGCGTCGCGAGCACGATGTCGACGTCCTCCACCGTCAGGCCGGCCTCCGCCAGCGTGTGATCGAGGTTGCGCGCGCGATCGACCCCGTACATGTCGCGGAACCCCGCGTCGTCCTTGTCGCCGAGGCCGGCGTCGATGATCATCGTGCGGACGCCGCGGACGAGGAGCGGGCGCATCGCGAGCGTGATCCGATTGCGGTCGTCGGGCGGCGCGGCCTTCTGCCACAGCGCCTTCGGCACGACGCCGAACATCGCGCCGCCGTCGAGGCGCAGGAAACCGTCGCACAGCGCGATCAGCTCGAGGTTGCCGAGCGCGAACCGGCGCACGGCATCGGTCCGCGGCCGATCGTGCGGCGCCGGCTGCTTCAGCTCGACGAGGACGCCGTGCGCGCTCGACGGGTGGATGAAGGCGACCATCGCGCCCTCGGCCCCGGGCCGCGGCTGCTCGTCGACCAGCCGCGCGCCGTGCGCCTTGAGCTGCGCCAGCGCGGCGGCGATGTCGTCCACGCGGAGCGTGATGTGGTGCAGTCCCGGTCCGCGCTTGTCGATGTACTTCGCGATGGCGGAGTCGGTCGCGGTGGCCTCGAGCAGCTCGAGGCTCGACGCGCCGACCGGCACGAAGTGCGCGCGCACCCGCTGCGAGACGACCTCTTCGGACGCCTCGACCTCGAGGCCGAGCGCGTCGCGGTAGAACGCGAGCGCGGCGTCGAGATCCTGCACGGCGATGCCGACGTGGTCCAGCGTGGCTTTCATGGTCACGATCGCACGACCCGCTCGACCAGCTGCGCCGCCGCCGTGTAAGGATCTAGCTCGCGCGCGGCGATGCGGTCCACGATCGCGGAGAGCTCGCCTGGGGCGAGCACCTCACCCTCGAGGCGCGCCATGAACCGCTGCGACACGAGCTCGCGCACGCGGTACTCGCTGCGCGTGCGGCGTCTGGCCGCCTGCGTCCGCGCGGCATGATTGCGGAACTGCTGGATCGCACTCAAGACCTCCGGGACGCCGCGGCCGCTCGTCGCGACGGTCTTGAGAATCGGCGGCCGCCACTCGTCCGCCCCGTACGGATGGAGCGCGAGCGTGGCCTCGACCGCCGTGGCGAGCCGATCGGCGCCCTCGCGGTCCGCCTTGTTGACGACGAAGATGTCGGCGATTTCCATGATGCCGGCCTTGAGCGCCTGCACCTCGTCGCCGGTGCCGGGCACCAGCGTCACGATCGACACGTCGGCCGTGCGCACGATGTCGACCTCGTCCTGGCCGACGCCGACCGTCTCGATGATGACGATGTCCTTGCCGGCGGCGTCGAGGACCAGCGCGGCGTCGGCCGTCGCGCGCGCGAGGCCGCCCAGATGTCCGCGCGTCGCCATGCTCCGGATGAAGACGCCCTCGTCTGCGGCGTGGAGCTGCATCCGGAGCCGATCGCCGAGCACCGCGCCGCCGCTGAACGGACTGGTCGGATCCACCGCAACGACCCCGATGCCGGCGGGATTCGGTTGCTTGCGGAATTCGGCAATCATCCGGTCGACGAGCGTGCTCTTGCCGGCGCCGGGCGGGCCGGTCGCGCCAACCAGGTACGCGCGGCCGGTCCGGCCGAAGATCGCGCGGATCAGGTCCGCGCCGGCAGCTCCTTCGTCCTCGACGAGCGAGATGGCGCGCGCGATCGCGCGCGGATCGCCCGCGAGCACGCGATCTGCGAGATCGCTGCTCAACGTCGATTACTTTCTGCGGGCGGGCGTGGCCGCAGGCGCCAGCAGCTGCCGCGCGATCACGAGCCGCTGGATCTCGCTCGTGCCTTCGCCGATCGTGGTGAGCTTCACGTCGCGGAAGAACTTCTCGGCCGGATAGTCCTTGACGAAGCCGTACCCGCCGTGGATCTGGACGCAGTCGTCCGCCGCTCTGACCGCGATCTCGCTCGCATACAGCTTCGCCATCGACGACTGGAGCGTCGTTCGCGCCACGCCGCGATCCTTGAGGTACGCCGCGCGATACGTCAGCAGCCGCGCCGCCTCGATGCGCGTGGCGGTATCGGCGAGCTTCCACTGGATCGCCTGGAACTGACTGATCGTCTTGCCGAACGCCTTGCGCTCCTGCGCGTAGCGGAGGGCCGCCTCGTACGCGCCCTGCGCCAGGCCGACGGCGAGCGCGGCGATGCCGATGCGGCCGGCGTCGAGGACCTGCATCGTGTCGACGAAGCCGCGTCCTTCCTCGCCGACGAGCTGATCGGCCGGGATGCGGCAGTTCTCGAACAGCACTTCGCTCGTGTCGCTCGCCCGCATTCCGAGCTTGTCTTCTTTTTTCCCGGCCGTCATCCCGGGCGTGCCGCGCTCGATCACGAACGCCGAGATGCCTTTCGCGCCGGCGGCGCGATTGGTCACCGCCATGGCGACGATCACGTCGCCGACGCGGCCGTGGGTGGTGAAGCTCTTGGCGCCGTTCAGCACCCAGCAGGCGCCCGCGCGCGTCGCGGTCGTGCGCATGCCGGCCGCGTCGCTGCCGG
>Ga0114129_10003198_pt1 | contig 22984 bp, 23 predicted proteins | sample RhiMetdeltSRZDD1_FD_80071 | JGI IMG/M metagenome (GOLD analysis project Ga0114129, IMG submission 80071) | Populus rhizosphere microbial communities from Tennessee, USA - Rhizosphere MetaG P. deltoides SRZDD1 (version 2) (version 2) | ecosystem: Host-associated > Plants > Roots > Rhizosphere >... | reverse complement strand
TGTCGGCCGTGGACACGTACACGGAAGAGGAGATTCTCCGTCGCCTCACGGTCGTCATGCGACAACGCACGTCGATCATCGTGTCGCATCGCGTCTCTACGGTCCGGGGAGCCGACCAGATTGTCGTCCTCGACCAGGGGCGCGTCGCTGAATCGGGCACGCACGGTGAGCTCGTGCGCCGCGATGGCATTTACGCCGATCTCTATCGAAAACAGCTGCTCGAAGAAGAGCTCGCTGCCTCCTGATGCACGAAGAAGACGTCCTGGGGAAAGCCTACGACAGTCGGTTGATGCGGCGGCTGCTCGGATACCTGCGTCCGTACCGACGCCAGGTGATCGTCGCGATTGCCGCGATCGTCGGTCACTCGTGCTTTGAGCTGGCGCCGCCGTATCTCACGAAGATTGTGATCGACCGCTACATTCCCGCTCGAGATCTCTCGGGACTCGGCACAATGGCCGCACTGTATCTGGCGACGCTGACCGGCTCGTTCGTCCTCGAATACATCCAGACCTGGACGATGCAGATGACCGGGCAGCGGATCATGTTCGATCTGCGGATGCAGATGGTGCGGCATCTGCAGCGTCTGGACCTTCGTTTCTACGATCGCAATCCGGTCGGCCGTCTCATGACGCGTGTCACGACGGACGTCGATGTCCTCAACGATCTGTTTACGTCTGGCGTGGTGTCCGTCTTCGGAGACGTGTTCACCCTGCTGGGCATCATGGTGATGCTGGTCTGGATGGACTGGCGGCTGGCGCTCGTGGCGTTCTCGGTGCTGCCCCTCATCGCACTCATCACGCAGTGGTTTCGCGTGCACGTGCGCGAGACGTATCGAACCGTCCGCATCCGGATCGCCCGGATCAACGCGTTTCTGCAGGAGCGCATCACCGGGATGGCGACCGTGCAGCTCTATCGTCGCGAGCAACGCGACTTCGAGGCGTTCGACGAGATCGACCGGCAGCATCGCGATGCCAACGTGCAGTCGATCTTCTACTACGCGATGTTCTATCCCGGCATCGAGCTCGTGAGCGCGCTCGCGGCGTCCCTGATTCTGTGGGTGGGCGGCGGCTGGGTCGCGGGTGATGCGCTGACGCTGGGCTCGCTCGTGGCCTTCCTGCAGTACTCGCAGCGGTTCTTCCGTCCAATCAGTGACCTCTCGGAGAAATTCAATGTGCTCCAGGGCGCCATGGCATCGTCGGAGCGCATTTTTGCGCTGCTTGATACGCCCGTGGAGATCGTGTCTGGAGAAGGGCGAAGGGGGCAAGGGGAAGGGGCCAGGGGGCAGCCCGAAGGAGAGAAGGGGAAGGGGATAGGGATTGGAGAGAATGGCGGAGTAATCAGGTTCGAGAGCGTGACGTTCGCGTACGTCGAAGGGGAGCCAGTGCTGCGCAACGTGTCCTTCGAGGTGAAGCCGGGACAACGCGTCGCGATCGTCGGGGCGACGGGGTCGGGAAAGACGACGATCGTGAGCCTGCTGCTGCGTTTCTATGATGTGCAGCAGGGACGGATCACGATTGACGGCGTCGATATCAGAGAACTGAATCTCGACGCGCTGCGTACCCAATTTGGTTTAGTCCTGCAGGATGTCTACCTTTTCTCAGGAACGATTGCGGGCAACGTCAGACTCGGCAAGGCCTCGATCACAGACGAGGGCGTGCAGCGCGCACTCGAAGCCGTCCATGCATCGAGCTTCGTCGACCGCATGGCCCATCGGGCCGACACCGCGGTGGCCGAACGCGGAGCGACGTTGTCGTCGGGTCAGAAACAGCTTCTGTCGTTTGCGCGTGCGCTGGCCTTCGATCCGCGCGTGCTGATCCTCGACGAGGCGACGTCGAGCGTGGACACCGATACAGAGCGGCTCATTCGAGACGCGCTGAAGGTGGTCATGCGAGGGCGCACCACGATTGCGATCGCGCACAGACTCTCGACGATACAGGACATGGATCGCATTCTCGTCTTGCACAAGGGCGAGCTTCGCGAGTCGGGCACGCATCAAGAGCTGCTCGCTGCGCGCGGGATCTATCATCGTCTGTATCAATTGCAGTTCGAATCGACGGCAGCGGTCGAGGCCACACAGTGACCGTTGATGCGTCACGCCGGTGGCGGAGCAGTCGTCGAAGGGGTGGTGTTTCCGGGGCCAGGTGTCGCGGCTGGTGAGGGCTCCGGGTTCGTGTCTTCGTCCGGAACGTCCACGGCCTCCACAGGCACACCATCCGCTGGCGGGACGCCGGCCGGCGGCGGCAGATCCGGTAGCGGGACTTTGCGCGCCGCCTCACGCCGGCGGAACAGCCGATCGATGATCGTGGGCGCCGTCGCACGCGGGTCCCAACCAAGCCGCAGCACGGTGACCTGGATATCTTTGCGCCCGAAACGCAGCGCCTCGTGACAGTTCCACATATACAGATCGAGGAGTCGACCCTGCACGCTGGGTCCGGTATCCATGACGGTGTACACGCCGTTGTATCGGTTGTCGCCAGCAGCGATGTTCAACACGCTGCCCACCGGAAGGATTGAGGGATCCGCGGCGGCGATGCCGGTGCGAACGACGACGCCGGAGGCGGTTGTCGTGCCCTTGCAGTACGCAGTCGCGCTGAAGGGGAGACGCGCCCCCGGCTTCGGCGAACCGTCCTCGCTGGTCATCGAGAGCCACGCCGCCTTGCGCGAATCGAGCATGTCGGCTTCATACAGGAACACGAAGCCGACAATGGCCCCCACCAAAACCGCGATCTTCACTCCGGCGTGTCGTGTCAGTACTCGCATTGAGTGGTCGAATCCGATTGACTAGGTGAAATGCTCGTAACCAGTCGGCATCGCCCGTGTCCCGTTGCCATCGCGCAGCAGCACGTCGCGGGCTTTCGTGACGACCCCGATACGGGTTATCGGCAGATCTCCCAGCTCTTGGCACACGCCCCGGAATCGGCCCTGATGGGCTGGCCGGACCGTGAAAAACAGCTCATAGTCGTCACCCCCGCAGAGCGCCAATTCGATCACATCGCGACCCGTCTCTTCCTGCCATTGGCGTGCGCACGTCGAGATCGGAATGGCTGAGGCATCAATCGTGATGCCGACGCTGGATCCCTCGGCTACCTGTTGGACGCAATCGGCCAAACCGTCGCTGATGTCCATACAACTCGAGGCCGCGCGGTTACGGCCGAGCAACATCCCCGCCCGAATCCGAGGCTCCGGTCGCAAATAGCGGTCCACACACGCCCCCGTCGGAAGAGCAGTTTCCTCGCGCGACGCCTCCCGAAGGCGTCGCAAACCGACGGCCGCATCGCCCAGCGTGCCGGTGACGTAGACCACGTCGCCCGGCCGCGCGCCCGCGCGCGTGAGAAGCCTGCGCGGTCGCACTGCGCCCACGGCCGTCACATCCAGCGCGAGCGGGCCGGGCGTCTGCGTGATGTTGCCGCCGATCAATGAGACGCCGTGGCGAGCCGCCAGCATCAAGAGTCCGTCGAGCATCTCGTCGAACGACGCAACTGGCAGCGTGGCCGGCAGCGCCAACGAGAGCAGAGCCGCACGCGGAAGCGCGCCCATCGCCGCGAGATCGCTGAGATTGACCGCCAGTGCGCGGTGGCCGATCGCTCTCGGCGAGACGAAGCGACGATCGAAGTGCACACCGTCGACGAGGCCGTCTGTGGTCAGCACGTCGAATGTGCCCCGCATCGGCCTGATAACCGCTGCATCGTCTCCAGGGCCGATGACGACCCAGCCAGGCATCGACACCCGCGCTCGAATTCGAGCGATGAGTGCGCGTTCTCCGATGTCGGCGACGGTGAGCGTCTGCAACGCGAACCCGCTAGAGGAGGAGGACAGCGGGCTGAAACAGAAGAGCCCCGCTTTGCCGTGTGGGGAGGTCGAATGAACCTGCGAAAGCAGGTGGAGCTGCTGTTATCGGTCGCGCTTCAGGCTTCCTCGAAACAGAGGCATGCACAACGCGCAACCTCGCAGCTCACTTAGGATTAACGTTGGCTCAGACGAGCCTCCGAAACCATCACGAGCAAAGCAGGAGCTCAGGCCATCTTACCCGTCGAGCCTGAGCCTGGTCAAGGAATGCGCGTGAGCGACTAGACAGCTTGTTTTACAGCCACTTGCGCCAACGCTTCATCCACGATCCGCTCGAGACGTGTGGCGCGTTCGTTCAGATCGCCGCCCGATGAGGACTGCTGATCGCGCTCGCGGAAGAACTCGTCGGCAATATTGAGGGCCACGAGCACGGCAAGACCGAGCATGTCGCTGGCGGGCGACGAATCGGAGGCGACGCGCATCTTCTGGTCGACGTAGGCGGCCAGCTCGGTGACGTATCGCTCATCGAGCGCGCTGCGTATCGGATATCGCTGCCCGGCAATCTCGACGGTGATCACGCTGCTCATCGATGAATGGACGCGGTCAGATTGACTCGAGCTGTTGGAGCATTTCGGCCACTCGGGAACGGATTAGGTCGCGTTCATCGCGAAGCGCCGTCAGCTCCGTGCCGGTTTCTTCGCTTTCAGCCAGACGCGCCCGCATGTTATCGAGCTCGCGCATGAGCCTCGCGTTATCCTCGACTGCCCTCGCTTGCTCTTTTCGAAGTTGAGTCACCACGCCGACGAGCAACTTTACTTTCTCCTCGAGTCGGTCGATGGGGTCGAGATCAGTTCGCGTCGCTAATGCTTGTTTCGCCATCCGAGACGATCCTCGTGTGATTGGAAGGGGCCGTCAGATGGTGCCACGAAGAGTACGAAGATTCAACTGAAACTCCCAACGTCCGACTTCCGATTCCCAACGCCGCAGAACTCACACCGATTGGAGTTGGACTCTCTTGGGATGGGTTCTTGGGAGTTGGTTGGGAATTGGGAGTTGATCATCGCTGGACCGCCTGGTGGCGATCTTTGAGTGCGGCGAGCACATCGTCCATCGCGTGTTGGACTTCAGCATCCGTCAGCGTGCGTTCCGGCGCTCTGAATGTCAGACGAAGAGACAAGCTGATTTTTCCGTCGGGAACGCCCTTGCCTTGATAGCGATCGAACTCCTTCACACGCACGAGCGTGACGGGGGCATGTTCCATGATGGTCTGTCGGACAGTAGCGGCAGGAAGCGTGTCGTCGACGAGGATTGAAATGTCTCGAGTGACCGATGGATGTCGGGGAAGCGGCTCGACCCGAATCTCGCCGGCAGATGCATCGGCCGCGTCGAGATCGATCTCGGCCACGTAGACGGCATCGCCTGCGGGCAAGCCGTGCTGCTCGGCGATTGCCGCCGCGAGCTGGCCCACGCACCCCATACGCGTCCCGTTCGAGAGGATTGAGGCCGCGCGGCCGCGAACCAGCCAGTGCTCGTCCCCCGGTTCAGTACGGACCTTCAGCCGAAGCGCCAGGCCGACGCGTTCGACGACCCCTTGCATGTCGAAGTAGTCCACTTGGCGTGTCCCGCCGCCCCAATGATCGCCGCCGACCATACCCGTCCACGCGCAGGCCAACGCCCTTCCCTCGCCCCGCGCGCGTGAAAACCGTGCGCCGAGCTCGAAGAGCCGGACATCACGCTGCTCGCGCCGGCGATTGTGAGCGACCGCACCGACGAGCCCAGGAAGAATCGATGGGCGCAGCACCGCGAAGTTGTCCGACAACGGGTTCTTGATGGGAACGAGGTCACCCTCGTTCGCAAACGGCGCGGCCATCGATTCGGCGACGAACCCGAACGTCACCGCTTCTGAGAATCCCAACCCGGTCATCACGCCACGCAGCATCCGTGCGGTCGCAATCCGTGGGTCCAGTGGTGGGGGAGCGGCGGTCAGCGGCGGAAACGTCACAGGGATCTTGTCGAATCCATGATGGCGGGCCACTTCCTCTATGAGATCGACTTCGCGCTGCGCATCGATCCTGCGCGTCGGCACCGTCACATCCCAGCCGTTGTCGGCGTCGCGAAGGGCGAATCCCAGACTCTCGAGAATTCGCCGAACCTCGGCGTCAGGAATCGTGGTGCCGAGCAGCCCGCCGATCCGATCCCGGCGCAGACGCAACACGGTCGGCTCGATCCGCGTGGGATATCGATCGACGACAGTCCCTCGTGCGGTCCCCGCGCGAGTCTGTTCGAGCAGCGCGCAGGCCCGCTCCATCGCCGTGACCGGCAGCCGTGGATCGGCGCCGCGCTCGAACCGGATGCTCGCTTCCGTCTTGAGACCCAACGCCTTGCTGGTGCGTCGCACCGAGAGCGGGCTGAAGTACGCACTCTCGAGGACGATCGTTCCCGTGTCCGCGGTGACTTCGCTGTCCGCACCGCCCATCACGCCCGCGATGGCAACGGCGCGCTCGGCGTCCGCGATGACGAGCATCTCCTCGCTGAGAGTGCGCATCTGGCCGTCGAGCGTTTTCAGCGTCTCGCCTGGCCTGGCGGTTCTCACGCGAATGTGCGAGCCGCCGAGACGTGCGTGATCGAAGGCGTGCATCGGCTGCCCCAGCTCCAGGAGAACGTAGTTCGTGATGTCGACGATGTTGCTGATTGGCCGGACGCCAGCGGCCCGCAAACGCGTCTGCATCCAGTCGGGCGATGGTCCGACCTGCACGTCGGCTACTGCGCCGGCGTACCGCGGACACAGCTCGTTGTTCTCAATGACGATCTCGATGTCCGCCTGATCGACGGACTTGAGCGATGCGAGCGTGAGAGAGGATGCGCCGACGGCGGGTCGGCGGACCTGCAGCTGGTACGCCGTCGCAATCTCACGAGCGAGGCCGGCCACTGAGAGACAGTCCGGCCGATTCGCGGTCACCTCGAAGTCGATAACCGCGTCGCCGTCTCCCACAGGCTCGATGCCCTCCACCGCGAACCCGCGCACGGACATCGTCGCGGCGATCTGTTCGGGCGTGCCTGGAACGTCGACGAACTCGCGCAGCCAGGACAACAGGATCTTCATGACACGGGGAACTGTTCCAGGAAACGGACATCGTTCTCGTAGAACAGGCGAATGTCGTCGACGCCGTACTTCAGCATCGCGACGCGCTCGAGGCCCAGGCCGAACGCAAAGCCGGTGACCTTTTCCGGGTCGTAGCCAACGGCTTCGAAGAGCGCCGGGTGCACCATCCCGCTGCCGAGGATTTCCAGCCAGCCTGTGTGTTTGCACACACTGCAGCCGGACCCGCCACAGCTCTGGCACGAGATGTCGACCTCGGCACTCGGTTCCGTGTACGGGAAAAAGCTTGGACGCAGGCGCACCTTCACCGTTCCAAAGAGCGACGTCAGCATCGCCTGGAACGTGCCCTTCAGGTCCGCCATCGTGATGCCCTCGCCGACCACGAGACCCTCGAACTGCTGAAACATCGGTGTGTGCGTCAGGTCGAGGTTGTCGCGGCGATAGACGCGGCCTGGCACGATGATCCGTACGGGCGGCCGGAACGTCTTCATGTACCGGATCTGCATGGCGGACGTATGCGTGCGAAGCAGCGTGGCGGCGCGCACTTGGGCTTCCGGTACGAGGCCCGGGCGCGGCGAACGATGGGCGCCCCATGTGCCGCCGACGATCGGCTCGGCCAGATACAGCGTGTCCTGCATGTCGCGCGCGGGGTGATCGGGCGGCATGTTGAGCGCCTCGAAGTTATGGAAGTCGTCTTCGACTTCGGGCCCTTCGAGGATCTCGTACCCCATGCGCGCGAAGATGTCTTCCACCTGCTGGCGTACTTGCATCAGTGGATGAATGCGCCCAATGGGCATGTCGCGCGCCGGCAGCGTGACGTCGACGGCGCCGACCGGGGGACGGGTCGCGGTGAGGACGCGTCTCTTCTGATCAATCCCGGCTTCGATCTCGGTCTTGAACGCGTTGACGAGGCTGCCGAATTCGCGACGGCTGTCCGGCGGCAACGAGCCGAGCGTCTTCATCAGCCCGGTGACTGTCCCGGACTTGCGGCTCAAGAACTCGTCTGTCAACGTCTTGAGCGCCGCCTCTGTGTTGGCGGCGGCGAGCCGGGCGTGGAAGTCCGCCCGCAGCGCGTCGATGTCTCCGCGATCGAAAGGGGATTCAGACATGAACAATGCTCAATGCCGAAGGCTCGTTCCACCAGGCCGGTCTGAAGACCGGCCTCTACAACGACCCCGTGTGATCGTCGTAGAGGCGGGTCTTTAGACCCGCCTCGTGCATGGTGCCTTGAGCATTGTGCATTGATTAGGCAGAAGCTGGCAGCGCCGCCTTGGCTTGCGCAGCCACTTTGGCAAACGCGGCGGGTTCGGTGGCCGCCATATCCGCCAACATCTTCCGATCGAGTCCGCTGCCAGCGGCTTTGAGTCCTCGTATCAGCTCCGAATAGGTCAGTCCGTTGTCGCGCGCGGCGGCGTTGATGCGGATCACCCACAGCCGGCGGTAGTCGCGCTTCTTGTTTTTCCGGCCGACGTAGGCATATTTCAGCGCGGTGTCGACCGACTCTTTGGCTGCGCGATACAGCTTGCTCTTGGTCTGATAGAAGCCCTTGGCTCTGGCCAGCAGCTTCTTCCGCTTCGCGCGACGAACCGTTCCTCTTTTTACTCGTGGCATCTCGCTGAATCCTGTAATTCAAAAATCAAAATGCAAAATGCAAAAGAATTCAAAACCCTTTTTGAATTTTGCATTTTGCATTTTGCATTACACGTCACTTATACGGAAGCATCAGCTTCAGCTTGGGCAGGTCCCCGTCCGACACCTGGCGGGAGCCGCGCATGTGTCGCTTGGACTTCGTGGTCTTGCCCGTCAGGATGTGCCGCTTGAACGCGCTTCCCCGGAGGATCTTACCCGTGGCGGTCTTCTTGAAGCGCTTCGCGGCGCCGCGGTGTGTCTTCAGCTTTGGCATGCGTCTACTCGTCTGTGGCCGAATCGCCCGCGTCGGCCCTGGGTTTCGATGCACTCTTGCGCCCCGTACGTTGGGCCAGGATGACGTGCATCTGGTTGCCTTCCTGTCGTGGCGACGTTTCGGCGAGCGCCACCTCCGCCAGCTCTCCCATCAGCCGCTCGAGGATGCGCCGCCCAATCTCGGGATGCGCCATCTCGCGGCCGCGGAAGAAGATCGTCGCCTTGACCTTGTCGCCCTCGCTCAAGAAGCGCTCGATGTGCTTCTTCTTGAACTGGTAGTCGTGTTCGTCGACCTTCGGGCGGAACTTGATCTCCTTGACCTCGATCACGCGCTGGTGCTTCTTGGCCTCGCGGGATCGTTTCTGTTCCTGGTACTGATACTTCCCGAAGTCCATGATCCGGCACACTGGCGGAACGGCGGTCGGCGAGATCTCGACCAAGTCGAGCCCCTTCTGACGCGCAATCACGAGCGCCTGTGGCGGTGGCATGATCCCCAGCTGTTGTCCGGTTTCATCGATGACCCGAACTTCGCGAACTCGGATGCGTTCATTCGTGCGAACGCGGTCATCACGTCTGGGCGAGCGATCGAAAGCGATAACGTCCTCCGAACTTGAGTCTTCGGTCTACAGTGTACGGTCTTCTAGTCCGGTCCCGACGCGCTAGAGACCGCTCCCGTTTTTTTCTGAACTTCTCCGAGCGCGTCGTGCAGGAACGTCTCGAGTGGCCGTGTTCCCAAGTCACCTCCCGACCGACTTCGGACCGCAACGGCGCCCTCGGCCGCCTCACGGTCGCCGGTCACCAGCATGTAGGGGACCTTCTGCAACTGGGCCTCCCGGATCTTATAACCAATCTTCTCCTGCCGGTCGTCGAGTTCGACCCGCAGTCCCGCGGCCGCCAGCCGGTCGCGTACGCCGGCCGCGTACTCGCGATGCCTGTCCGAAATCGGCAAAACGACCGCCTGAACGGGGGCGAGCCAGAGGGGCCATGCTCCGGCGAAGTGCTCGATCAGCAACGCGATAAAGCGTTCGAGACTGCCGAAGATTGCACGATGAATCACCACCGGACGGTGCTCGGCATTGTCGGCACCGATGTACTTGAGGTCGAAGCGCTCGGCCTGCATGTAGTCCAGTTGAATCGTCGAGCACTGCCACTTCCGACCAATCGCGTCGGTGATATCGAAGTCGATTTTCGGCCCGTAGAAAGCGCCGTCACCCTCGTTGATCGTGTAGGGCTTGCCGGCGCGGTCGAGCGCCTTCTTGAGTTCCGCCTCCGCGTGATTCCAGGTCTCGACGGTTCCGAGGAACTCCGCAGGTCGCGTCGACAGCTTGACCGAATACTCGAGGCCAAAGTCATCGTGCACGCGCTGAATCAGCCCGAGTAGATGCTCGACCTCGTCGCCAATCTGCGACTCCATGACGAAGCAGTGCCCATCGTCTTGGCTGAACTGCCGGACGCGCGTCAGCCCGGTGAGTACGCCCGATGCTTCGTTCCGATGCAGCGGCGTCTGCTCGTGATAACGGATCGGCAGATCCCGATAGCTGCGAATCTCGTTGGCGTACATCAGGTAATGCCCCGGGCAGTTCATGGCCTTGAGGCCCATCTGCTCGCCCTCGGACTCCACCAGGAACATGTTCTGGCGATAGTGCTGCCAGTGGCCGGATGTTTCCCAGAGCGCCTTGTTGAAGACGATTGGCCCTTTGACCTCCGTGTAGCCGGACGGAATCAGCACATCTCGCATGTAGTTGCCGAGCGTGTTGTAGAGAACCGTGCCCTTTGGCAGCCAGAACGTCGCGCCGGGGGCCCAGGGGTGAAACATGAACAGGCGCTGTTCGCGACCGATCTTCCTATGGTCACGTTTCTTGGCTTCCTCGAGCCGACGAAGATGCTCCTGCAGCTCCTTGTCGGAGAGAAATGCAGTGCCATACACGCGCTGCATCGGCTGATTGCGCGCGTCGCCCTTCCAATAGGCGTTCGACGTGCTCAACAGCTTGAACGCTTTCAGCTTACCCGTCGATGGAACATGCGGGCCGACGCAGAAGTCGACGAAGGTCTCCTTGTCCTTGATCGTGTAGCAGGAGACGTCCGTCTGCCCTTCGGTCTTCTCGTCGATGAGCTGTACCTTCAACGGTTCGCCACGGGCGGAGAAGAACCGCTTCGCCTCATCGCGGGGCCACATCTGTCGCTCGAAGACCAGGTCCTGATCCGCCATCTCGCGCATCCTCTTCTCGATGGCTTCGAGATCTTCGGGGACGAATGGCCGCGGAACGACGAAGTCGTAGAAAAACCCTTCCTCGGTGGGCGGGCCGATTCCGCACTGGACGCCGGGAAACATGTTCGTAACAGCAGCCGCCAGCAGATGTGCGGTGCTGTGGCGATACAGCGGCAGCGCGTCAGCCGCATTCTTCGACGTGATGATCTGCAGCGGCGCGTCAGTCGTGAGCCGGTACGAGAGATCCACGAGCCGGTCCCCGACCCGTGCCGCGAGCGCGGCCTTGGCGAGGCCAGGCGAGAGGGACGTCGCGAGATCGCTCACAGTCGTACCAGCAGGCACACGTCGAGTCGATCCGTCGGGCAACGTCAGCGTGATCTCACTCATTAACGATTAGAACGATGACTCGGGAGTCGATTTGTGGCCTCTCGACTCGCCATGCACAAGCCCTCAGGGCATTCGACTCGACCGCTCACATGGCTTGCCATGAGCGAGGCGGCAAAGCCGCCGAGTCGAATGGTAGGCGCGGGTGGACTCGAACCACTGACCTCCTCCGTGTCAGGGAGGCGCTCTAACCAACTGAGCTACGCGCCTGTCTCTTACGAATTCGAGCGAAAAACCGAACGATCAGTATAGCAAAAGGTCACAGGGCAAAAGGCAAGGGTCAAAGGCTAGACTCGCCTTTGACCTTTGCCCTTGGACGTTTGCCTTCGCGAAGCGCGCGTGAGCGATCGCTTCAGCGAACGTGCTCCTTCAAGGCTTTGCCGGCGGTGAAGCGCACGACCCGTCTCTTGGGAATCTTGATCGCGGCGCCGGTCTGCGGATTGCGCGCGGTGCGTGCCTTGCGCTGTGCGGTCTTGAACGTGCCGAAGCCGACGAAGGTGATGGTGTCGCCTTTCTTCAGTGACCTGGTGATGCCGTCGATCAGCGAGTCGACCGCGGCCGCCGCGCCCGCTTTGGACGAGCCGGTGTCCTTGGCGATCTTGGCAATCAATTCCATTTTATTCATTGAGCGCTCCTCTAGGTGCGCACGCGCGTGAGACGCTCGCGCGCGCGCGCATCATGGCGTGCTTATACGCGACGCTCACAGAGGTGTCAACTGGAAAGCGCGATTTTTCGGGCCTTCCCGCGCGATCAATCGTTCGGATCGTTCGTGCGGTTCTAGGCGGCTTTCTTCTCGGCGAGTCGTTCGAGCGCTTTGTCGAGCGTCGCATCCTTGGCGGGAGGCGCAGCGCCGAACTCGACGTCAGGTTGATCGACTTCCACATCGGGACCGATCCCGCGCTCGTGGATGCCTTCGTTCATCGGCGTGAGATATCGAACGGACGAGAGGAGCAGACCGCTTCCATCAGGCAGCTTGACCAGCTGCTGGCGCGCGGCGCGACCAAGCGTACGCTCGCCAATCAACTCCGCACGATCGTTACCGCCCATCGCTGAGGCGAATATCTCAGCGGCGGCCGCCGTGCCTTGGTCGACGAGCAACTCCACTGGCGCCATGATCGCCCCGTCATTGGCTTGTGCCGCTATCGGGTCTTTCGCGGTCTTCGTCTGACGCACGGCCAGCGTGCCTGTCTTCACGAACAGGCGGGCAGTGGCAATCCCATCATCGAGGTCGCCTCGTGCGGTCCCGCGGAGATCGAACACGTACCGTGTCGCCCCCGTCTTCGCGAGCGCCTCGACGGCCTGCTTGATGCGGGCCGGAGACTCCTTCGTGAACTCGACGATCCGCACGTACCCGGTCGTCGGGTTGGCCATCCGCGATGACAGCTCTGGCCCGGCCACACGCTCGCGAACGATCGTGACTTCGTGAGGGTCGGCCGCGTTGCCCCTGATGACGAGCAGCGAGACCTTCGAGCCGATCGCGCCGCGAAGCAGACGAGCGCCTTCGTATGCAGACATGTCGCGTGTGGGCTTGTTATCGATCGCGCGGATGAAGTCGCCGGTGCGAAGGCCGGCCTTGGCGGCAGGCGACCCATCTCGAGCCGAGACGACCCGCAGGTAGTACTGTCGAATCAACTCCACGCCGATGTCTGCGGGCCCCGCGCTCGCGTTCGATTCATAGCTCTTGACCAGATCTGGCGTCAGATAGGCGCTGTCGGCGTCGAGCGCATCGGCCAAGCCTCGCATGGCGCCGCGCATCGCTTTCTTCAGGTCCACTTCCTCGACGTAATTGTTGACGACGTGTGTGACGACGTCGTCGAAGACCCGCAAGTGCTGATAGGTATCGTCCTTGGCCATGACCTGGCCGAGGTATCCACCAATGAGCGCAAACGCGATGACCGGTGTCGAAACGACGAGGACCCACAGGCGGGTACGAGAAGTCATGCAGCCAAACTCCGGGAATAACGCGGGTTTACCGAGGCTTGAGCCATTGTACGGGATCCGTCGGTTTGCCGTCGATCCGCATCTCGAAGTAGAGCGCAGCAGGCCCAGCCGGTGAGGACCCGACGCGACCGACTTCGCGGCCCGTTTCGACTTTGTCTCCCATCTGGACCGCTGCCGAGGCCAGATAACCGTACAGGGAGAAGTTATTGCCGCCGTGGTCGAGAATGACGAGGTTGCCGAAGCCGGTGAAGACGTCCGCAAAGGCCACGGTTCCGCCGTGCACCGCGCGCACCGTCGCGTCGTCCGTGGCGGCGATCTCGATGCCGTTCTTCACGGCCGTTCCGCCGAGTCGTCCCGACGTCTGTCCGAATCGGCTGCTGATCTTGCCCGGCACTGGCCACTCGAGCGCCCCGTGAAACGGCAAGAGCGGGACAGCCACCGCGTCGGTCGCGCGTCCCTCGATCTGTTGCTGCATCTTGTCGTAGGCGACTTGGAGCTCGCCCACGTACTGAGCCGTGAGGTCACGTCTCGAATCGATCTGCGTGATCATGGTGGCCTGAGCGGTGACGGCGCGTTCCGCATCGGTGCGCGCCTGCCGCGCGGCGGCCTCACGGGCCTGAACGTCGCGCGCTCGTGTGGCGAACGTGCCCCGTTCCTGACGGAGGGCGTTGAGCGTTTTTCGATGTTCCTCGAGGCGCTTCTGATTCAGGCTGGCCAGCGCCGATACGGCCCGCGCCGCGCGTCCGAACTCACGAAGGTCGCCGGCGCCCAACAGGAGATGCGCGTACCCGCTTTGTCCTCGCTTGTAGATATTCACGAGTTGAAGCTTCATGTCGGGCATCTGCGCAAGGCGCTGGAGCTCCAGAGTCGACAGCCGATCGGTACTCTGCCGTAACGCCCGCTCGGCTTGCGCGCTCGCGTCGCTCGCGTCTTTGGCCTGCTGAGTCTTCAGATCGCGCTCGATTTCCAGCTTCCGAAGGTCACCCAGCAGCGTGCGTGACTGTCCGGCGAGTCGGTCGGCCTCGCGTTGCAACGCGCGAATGCGGTCGTTCACGCGGCGCGCCTGAGCGTCAGTGGACGGGGCAGGCTCTTGGGCGCTCACCATCGCGGCGAGCGCAAGACAGATCAGTGCAATCGTCGGACGTGGGCGCGTGGAAGTGGCGTGAGGAATGCGAGAATTATACGACGTGGGACGGGTGGCTGGTCTTGATGTGGGTGAACGTCGGATTGGTGTCGCCATCAGTGACGCCACATGCACGCTCGCGCGGCCGGTTGGCGTCTTGACGACGTCCGGGCTCGATGGCGACGCGGTGGAGCGCGCCGCAGCAGAGGTCGCTCGACTCGCGGCGGAGGAAGACGGGGTCACGTCTCTAGTTATCGGCCTTCCTCGTCATCTCGATGGATCAGCCAGCGATTTGACGCCTCGCGTCCAAGCGTTTGCGGCGGCTCTCGGACATCGGACCGCATTGCCGGTCGTTCTCCAGGACGAACGGTTGACCAGCCGGGAAGCGGAGCGGCTGCTTGCGCTGCGTGAAAAGGATTGGCGCGCCAGGAAGAGCCGGCTCGACGCCGCCGCGGCGGCCATCATCCTGCAGGACTACCTGGACGAACAGTAATGCGGAGACTCGCGCTCGTCCTTGTCGTGATCATCCTGGCGATCGGCGCCGGTGTGGCGTTGGTTGGCACTGATCTGTGGCGTCGCACGCACGATCCCTACAAGGGTTATAGCGAGGCCGAAACGTTCATCGAGATTCCTCAGGGATCGGGATCAGCGGAGATCCGTCATCGCCTCGTGGACGCGAAGGTTGTTGCCGATGACCTGACGTTCCGGGCTGCGCTCTGGTGGTCTGGACGATCGCGCGTGCTGCAAGCCGGCGAGTATCGGTTCGACCAGCCGATGAGCGCGCTGGATGTGATTTACAAGATCGCGAGCGGTGACGTCTACACGCAGCGGATCACGTTTCCCGAGGGGCTGACCTTCGGGGAAATGGCCAAGGTCTACGAGTCTCACGGGTTCGGTTCGGCGCGTGATTTTGTCCGCGCGGCAGGGGACGTTTCACTCGTGGCTGATATCGACCCGAAAGCGCCCGACCTCGAAGGCTATTTGTTTCCCGAGACATATGCACTGCCGCGCCGAGCTCCGGCATCGGCGCTGGTCGCGATGATGGTCGACCGTTTCCACGCCGTGTACAACGAGATCGCTCAGCGGCATGGTGGCGCGAAGACGCTCACGACACGCCAGGTTGTGACGCTGGCATCGCTCGTCGAAAAGGAGACGGCAAAGGCGGAGGAGCGTCCCCTGGTGTCGGCGGTCTACCGGAACCGAATGGAGCGAAAGATGGGCATGCAGGCCGATCCCACGGTGGTCTATGCCTTGATGAAGGCCGGGCGGTACGACGGGAACATCAGGAAGCGGGACCTCGAAATCGATTCCCCGTACAACACGTATCGATACCCAGGGCTGCCGCCTGGACCGATCGCATCACCCGGGCGTGCATCCCTCGAGGCCGCCCTGGCGCCCGCCGATGTGCAGTATCTCTACTTCGTCAGCCGCAACGACGGATCGCACGCGTTTGCCGATACGTTGACGGAGCACAACGCGAACGTGCAGCGATATCAGATTCTGTACTTTCGTGCGCAGCGCGCCGCCCAACGCGACGCGAAGGGACGCGGAGCCGACCAGCGGCGTCCGTAGCGGAAACCGTTTCAAGCCAAGCCCTATCAAGGTCTCTCCGCCCGGGACGAGCGGCAGGTCAGGCCGATGGCTGATTGCGTCGAGCACCCAGTGGCTGAGTGCCGCTGCGAATACCCAGATGGCGCCGCGTTTCCCACGGCCCGAGAGCAGCATCAGTCCTGCGAGCACGGCGCCCCAGACCGCGCACATCAGGAGGCTGTGGCTGAAGCCGATGTCGAGCGAGACGAGATACTGCCCTGCGCCCCGTTTGGCGGCGAGCCCGACCGCGAAGTGTCCGGCGAACACGGTGTGTTGGACACCGCTATGGGCAAAGGGGCCAGGGGCCCCCTTCCCCCTTCACTCCACGTAAGCAGGTGGCTGCGGCAGCTTTGCGTGCGTAGCGATGTCGTGTTCGATCCAGAGTTGAGCCTTGTTTTGCTTCACGAACGCCTCGATCTTCTCGCGCGACGCCTTCGATTGCTCGACGTTGAACTCAAAGGTCGGGACACGTCCGGTCGTACGTTCTTCCGGATAGTGATAGAGGTCTCCTGCGAGGAGGACTGGTCCTCTCTTGGGCAGCTTCACGAAGAGCACCTGATGTCCTGGTGTGTGGCCGGGCGTCGACATGATGACGACGGTTCCATCGCCGAACACGTCGAAGTTCTCGCCGTTCAGGATCTTCGTCTTGGCGTCTTTCAACGCGCTGAAATGCGCGGTCTGAATGATGCCTTGGGGCTGATCGGAAAACATGAAGTCGCGCTCGGCCTTCTGCACGATCCACGTCGCGCTCGCAAAGGCATTGGCGTTGGCCGTGTGATCGGAATGATAGTGGGACATCGCGAAGAAGGTGATGTCAGTCGGCTTGTACCCGGCGGCCGCGAGTTGAGGTAAGAGCGGTTTTGTGGCCGACATGATCCCTTCGGTTACGGGTGCCTGACCTGTGAAATGGCTGTCCTCCACGCCCCCCGAGTCGAACATCAGCGTTCCCTTGGGATGCACGACGAGATACGACGTGTTGCGGAAGTCCACTTCCTTCAACTCTTCCCGCGTGAAGTTGAACAGCTTCGGGTCGAGACCCTTGATCGACCCGTTGTCGAACACATAGAGACGCGGTGCCTTGACGGTCTGTGATCGTTGCTGTGCAGAGGGCAACGCCGTGGCAGCCGCCGCGAGCACGAGCACGAACGCGAGTCGCCGAAACATCATTGGTACTCCTGTGACAAGGTCAGTGTTCGGTGTTCAGTCTCGGTCGCCCCGCTCGCCCCATTTCAGCTTCTCGCGCAGCAACTCGAAATAGCTGCGCACCGGTGCTTTGACGAGCCGAAGCGTTCGTTCGGAAGTCCTGACTCGAACGACGTCGCCCTGTTGTAGCGGGTACCCCGACTGACCGTCGTAGGTCACGAAGATTTCGTCGAGGTTGCCCTGGACCTGCGGTTGTACTTCGATCACTTCGCTCGCCGGTACCACGATGGGGCGGTTCGTCAACGTGTGGGGTGCAATGGGAGTGAGGACGATGGCGTCGGCGCGAGGGTGGATGATCGGTCCACCGGCGGCGAGATTGTAGGCGGTGGAGCCGGTTGCGCTCGCGATGATCAGGCCGTCAGCCTTGACCTTGGTGACCAGGCCGCTCCCGACCGAGATCGCAAGCTCGATGATGCGTGACAGCGCGGCCTTGGTGAACACGACGTCGTTCAGCACGATGCGAGAATCGAAGTGCTCGCGTGCCCGATAGGCATCGGCCGCGAGCAGCGCGCGCTCATCGAAGGCGGCGGTGCCGTCGAGGACAGATTCGAGCACGGTGTAGAGCTCGTCGATGCGCGTCTCGGTGAGGAATCCCAGACTCCCGAAATTCACGCCAAGGATGGGGATGTCCCGGCCCGCTTGTGCCGTGCGTGTCGCCATGCTCAACAGAGTGCCGTCGCCACCCATCACCACGACGAGATCGACGTCGCTCGGCAGGTCTTCGCGCGAGACTGTTCTCGCGTCGGTCGCCACGCCCGCCAAGGTTGCGGTCTGGGTTTCGAAGACGACCTGGAGGTCTCGGGCACGTAGCCACGCCGCGAGTCGATTGAGGTGATCGGCAGCGGCAAGCAGACCGCTCTTCGCCACGATACCCACGCGCGCGACACTGGATTGGGTCATGACGTCCGGAAGTGAACGAGGAACTCGACGTTGCCCTTCTGGCCGGTAATGGGCGAGGGTGTTGACGCCACGCGCGTCAATCCTACCTCAGCACCCGCGGCCACGACGTCGTCGAGGACGCGCTCGTGAATGGCGGAATCGCGAATGATGCCCTTCCGAACTTCATCACGTCCTGCCTCGAACTGCGGCTTGACGAGTGCGACGATATCGGCGCCGGTCGTGAGCAGGGGAGGCACTACCGGGAGAATGCGAGCGAGAGAAATGAACGAAACGTCGATCGTCACGAGATCGACTGCGCTCGGCAGTTGATCGCGCGTCAGGGTGCGCGCGTTGACGTGCTCGAGGACGACGACCCGCGCATCGTTGCGCAGTCGCCAGTCCAACTGTCCGTGGCCAACGTCGAGAGCGACCACGCGAGCCGCCCCGCGCTGGAGCATGACGTCAGTGAAGCCGCCTGTGGAGGCGCCGACATCAAGACACTCGCGGCCGGCGACGGCGATCTGAAAGGCGTCGAGTGCGTGCGCGAGTTTCAAGCCGCCGCGGCCGACATATGGATGGTCGGGCGCGATTAACGCGACATCCGCGCGTTCGTCGACTGCAGTGCCGGCCTTGGTCACGGGTTGACCGTCGACGCTGACCTGGCCCGCGATCACGAGCGCTCGCGCGCGCTCACGGGACGAAACGAGCCCGCGATCGAGCAATAACTGATCAAGTCGTACGCGAGACATGCCACCGTTGAGTCAGGTCATCACTGGGGTCTGACCCCGACCCGGTCCCGACCCGGTCCCGACCCGGTCCCGACCTGACCCCAGTCATTTCGAGCGTTCCACAATCCATCGGCCGATCGCGAGGAGATGGTCATCACCCAGACGAGCGGATTCGAGGATCGCTTCCGCCCGTTCGAGACACTCAGCCGCTATTCGTCGCGATGCATCGAGCCCATAGAAGAGGGGATACGTCGGCTTCCCGGACGCGGCGTCCTTCCCGGCCGTCTTGCCGAGATCGGCCGACGCACCTTCAACATCGAGAATGTCGTCGACGATCTGAAACGCGAGCCCGAACTCGGCGGCAGCCCGATCGATGGCGTCGACCTGGCTCGACGCTCCACCGCCCATAATCGCGCCCGCTTTCGCGGATCCACGAATCAGCGCGCCGGTCTTCTTCGCATGCATCGCCTTCAACGCGTCCGCATCGAGTGAGTCGGGAAGCCGTCCCGACGGGGCGGGAGTGACCGACGCAAGATCGATCGCCTGCCCTCCGACCATGCCCGCGGCCCCCGCAGCGAACCCGAGGACCTCGATCACACGCAGCTTTCGTGCGACGACCCCAGGATCGCTCGTGCGCGGCCCGCGCGCCAGCAGATGGAACGCCTCCGTGAGCAAGCCGTCGCCAGCAAGGATGGCCATGCCTTCGCCGGCGACGACGTGCAACGTCGGACGCCCGCGCCGCATGGTGTCGTTATCCATGGCAGGCAAGTCATCGTGGATGAGCGAGTAGGTGTGTATGAGCTCGATCGCGCAGGCGGCTGGCAGCGCGAGGACTCGATCGCCGCCGACGGCTTCAGCACTCGCAAGACACAGGATGGGTCGAAGACGCTTGCCCCCGGCCATGACGCTGTAACGCATCGCGTCGGCGACGACGGTGGGACAGTCGGGAGGCGTTGGCAAGACCGTCGTCAAGGCCGATTCGACTTCAGCGTGACGAGCGTCGAGATACTCCGCGAGGCTAGCCTTTGACTTTTGGATCATCCTCGGCGGTGAGTGTCGACGGGGCGGGCTTGAGCTGCCCGCGTTCGTTCAGGATCTCGATCCGCCGCTCGGCTTCTTCGAGTCGAGCGTGACAGAAGCGTGACAGATGCACTCCACGTTCGTAGAGCTGCAGCGACGCTTCGAGCGCAAGGTCGCCCTCTTCGAGCTTCTTGACGACCGTCTCGAGCTCCGCGATGGCGGCTTCGAAATCCTTGATGGTGGGGTCCACGGTCTACGCTCTCCGGTCTTCGGGGTTCGGGTCTTCGGCCTTCAGTCGACGGTCCTTGACCTCGCACGCCAGCTCCCCGCGTTCAACCGTTACCGTCACGCGATCGCCCACGTCGACACTCGAGGCATCACGGATGATTCGCGAGCGATCGCCATTCCAGCACACAGCATACCCGCGTGCGAGTACCGCGAGCGGGCTCAGACTGTCGAGTCGCGCGGCGGCCGCACCCAGACGAGTCGTATAAAGATGCTGCCGGCGATCTCTCGCTGCGGCCAGCCGACCTTCACACGCGATGAGCCGCGTTCGCACGCCGGCGAGACGAAAACGCAAGTCGAATGTTTCGAGCGTGAGACGCAGCCGTTGATACGCGCGTTCGCGTCGCGACAGACATGCTCGCATGACCCGCCGCAACTCGTGCGTGAGCTCGTCGGTGTGCCGCCCCCGCATGGCGAGCCGGCCGCGTGCGCCGGCCAGGCCCGCTCGAGCCTCGAGGGCGCGGACGCGAGACTCCATCCGATGTCGTCGGGCAGACATCGCGGCCTCGACGCGTCGCGCGAGCCGCTCGATGCGCGCGATGAACTCGTCGTGCCTCGCCACGACCATCTCTGCGGCCGCGGACGGAGTAGGCGCGCGAACATCCGCCACGAAATCGGCGATCGTCACGTCGGTCTCGTGACCGATCGCTGAAATCGTCGGTACAGGGCAACCCGCGATCGCGCGCGCGACGACCTCCTCGTTGAACGCCCAGAGGTCCTCGATCGAGCCTCCGCCGCGACCGACGATGACGACCTCCACTCCGGCGACTCGGCCGATCGCCGACAGACCACGCGCGATGTCGAGCGCGGCACCCTCACCTTGCACACGCGTCGGTCGGACAACGACATGCGCGTTGGCGTAGCGGCGGCGCAGGACCTTGAGGATGTCACGCACCGCCGCCCCGTCGAGCGATGTCACGACGCCGATCTTGCGAGGCAGTGCGGGGAGTGGTCGCTTTCGTCGCTCGTCGAAGAGCCCTTCACGCGTGAGCCGCTGCTTCAGCTGATCGAAGGCCAGTTGTCGCGCTCCGAGGCCTTCGGGCTCGAAATGCTCGCAGATGATTTGGTACTCGCCCTTCGGGTCATACACCGTGACACGGCCGCGTGCGACGACGCGCAAACCGTCTTCCGGCGTGAAGCGGAGCAGTCGCAGCGACGAGCGGAACATCACGCCCTTGATCTGCGCGTTCGCGTCCTTCAGCGTGAAATACATGTGCCCCGTATTCCAGACGCGACAATTCGACAGCTCGCCTTCAACCCAGACTTCGAAGAACTCTTCTTCCAGAAGTGTTCGAATGCGGCCTGAGAGCTCCGAGACGGTGTGAATTCGCCGCTCGCGTCGCACTGGTTTCGGCGGGCCGGCTTCAGGTTCCGGCGCGGGTTCCGGCTCGGGCTCTTCGAACGGCAGATCGAACAGGCTCATCGCGGTTGCGCGTGCAGATGCTCGGTCGTCTTGGTCAACGCGACGAGATCCGCTTCGGAGTAACTGATGCGCGTGACAGCCGTCGCGCGGCCGGTCTTGTCGTCCGCGGTGACCACGATACCGTTCAGCCGAGGATTGCCGGTCGCGGGCTCGAACTTCGTCGGCAATCCGGTGAGAAATCGCGCCAAAGACGGTTCCCTCTCCATACCGATAATCGAATCGTGCGGACCGGTCATGCCCGCATCCGTCATGTACGCGGTGCCATTGGGCAGGATCCGTTCATCTGCGGTCTGCACGTGCGTATGTGTGCCGACGACAAGCGTGGCCTTGCCGTCGAGATGCCAGCCCATCGCCACTTTCTCGCTCGTCGCCTCAGCGTGAAAGTCGACGATGATGACACGGGTCTTGTGACGCATCGACTCGATCTCGCGCACGGCGATGGCGAACGGATCGTCGATGGGAGTCATGAACACGCGCCCCATGACGTTGACGACCCCGACCTGTCGACCATCGCCCGTTTGTGCGAGGAAGCTGCCCCGCCCTGGCACGCCAGGAGGGTAGTTGGCCGGACGCAGGAGCCGTGGCTCGGTGGCGATGTACTCGAGCGCTTCCTTCTTGTCCCAGATGTGATTGCCCGAGGTCATCACGTCGATCCCCATTTCGAGCAGCGCATCGCCGATGTCCTTGGTGATGCCGAAGCCCGCCGCTGCGTTTTCCGCATTGGCGATGACGAGGTCGATGCTGTGTCGCTCCACGAGTCCGCGCACGCCTTTGCGAATCAGCTCCCGCCCTGGACGACCGACGATATCGCCGATGAAGAGAATGTTCATGAGGGATCGGAATCAGACCTGATGGCGATGGTGTGTGCCTGACCGCGGCGCTCAGGGTGTCGCGGGAGCACGATCACCAGCACGCCATTGCGCGATGAGGCATGCGCCCGCGGGATGTCGAAGGCTCCGTTGAGACGCACGGCTCTCGCAAAGCGACCAAATTCCCGTTCGACAAGATGAAACGTCGCATCCGGTGAGGTGGGGCGCGGCGCCTTTTCTCCGGCAACGACCAAAACATCTCCACGAAAGAGCACACGTAATGCTTCGACGGGGATACCGGTGACGTCGACGAGGACTTCCACGGCCGTCTCGGTTTGCAGCACAGCTAACGCGCGGTGAAATTCCCCGGAATACACACGCTGGTCGGGTCGGAGGGCAGAGTCCAGCTCGGCGAATAGCTCGCGCAGGTCGTCGGTCAGCTCACGCGATTCTGCCGTCGGAAGAAAGGTGAACTGGGCCACTCCGGCCCATGATCGCACGTCAAGAGATCCTTTTGGCGGGGCGGGCTGGTGACCCCAACTCTGACCCCGGCTCTGACCCCGGCTCTGACCCCGGCTCTGACCCCGGCTCTGACCCCGGCT
>Ga0114129_10003197_pt1 | contig 22986 bp, 18 predicted proteins | sample RhiMetdeltSRZDD1_FD_80071 | JGI IMG/M metagenome (GOLD analysis project Ga0114129, IMG submission 80071) | Populus rhizosphere microbial communities from Tennessee, USA - Rhizosphere MetaG P. deltoides SRZDD1 (version 2) (version 2) | ecosystem: Host-associated > Plants > Roots > Rhizosphere >... | reverse complement strand
GCCCCTGCTCCTGTCGTGGATGGTTTTACTTGCCGATAAACAATTCTTCCAGAGACTGTCTAACCTGCTGAACCGATACCAAACTTCCTCCAGCTTTTCGCAACGCCACCAGCACCGCATCAACGTGAGTTTCATCAGGCACTTCAATGCGCAGGCCTCCGGCTGTTTCCGAGATGGCAAAGGTAACGTGGGTTGGCAGTGCTGTTGATAACGCTTCACGAGTAGTACCAGAGACAACAACTTCCACGTGACTCGTGCCATCCGAGTGCTGCCGTAGCTCATCCAGGCGACCGACCTGCGATAACTTTCCGCCGCGCAGAATCGCAACCTTATCGCAGAGTATTTCAATGTCAGACAAGATGTGTGAACACATAAATACGGTCTTGCCTTCCTGTCGAAGCGCCGCAATCAAATCGCGTACTTCGCGACGACCTATTGGATCAAGTCCGCTCATCGGCTCATCGAGAAACACAATCTGTGGATCATTAATGATTGATTGGGCCAATCCCACTCTTTGCAGCATGCCCTTCGAGAACTTGCGCAACTGAGTGTCCCAACGCTTTTCGTCCAACCGCACGCGCGCAAGCAGATCGGCGGCCCGTTTTCTGCGTTCAGCAGCGTTAAGACCAAACAACTGCGCGCAGTAATCCAGGAACTCTCTTGCTGTTAAGTAATCGTAGAAGTAAGGATTCTCAGGAAGGTAACCAATTTTTTGATGGACGCTGACGTTTTGAATGTCCTCGCCGAGAATACGCGCTTGACCGGCGGTTGGAAAAATCAGCCGCATAAGAATCTTCAGAGTTGTGGTTTTACCTGCGCCGTTAGCACCGAGGAATCCAAAAATCTGTCCGCCTTCAACGGTCAGTGACAGACCATCGAGCGCGCGCACTTTGCGCTTTCGGATGAATCCTACTTCGTAATCCTTGGTCAGATTGTTTATCTCTATGACCGTCATTTATCCGGCACCTCTGACTTGGGATCCAATTCCACCTCGCAGCCCTTCAGGACGTACGGCGTTCCTGATGGGTCGAGTGGAGCACCGCCAGAATCCATCGGCACGCGCAAGTTACTAAGTAACGGCTGTAGTTCTTTCCAAGCCGAAGGACAATGGCCGATGCGTGTTTGATAAGTTGACAACAGCTTTCGGAAAACATCGCGCTCATCGAGCGAATCAAGCTGCATAAGACGACGGCGCGCCATTTCCTTCACCGAGTCGTCGGCTGACTGGTCGAACATCTGTTTGTAAATCTCGCGAGCTGTTCCGCGACTTCCGCCTTCGGCCAGCATTCGTGCTTTCATGGCAGAAAACCAAGCTGGCGCACCGGCAATCTGTGCCCCCTGCCCATAAGCCTCCGCCGCTGACTGAAAATCTCGCTGTTGCCAATAGATGTATCCGAGATGTTGATACAACTTCCACGCAGTTGGATTTGCTTCAATACCCTTCTTTGTAATGCGAATTGACTGCTGGACATCCACGGAAGGCAAGACAACAGCCGCGTACTCATATGGGTCGAGAAATTGCGGATCGAGAGTGGTCGCCGTATCGAGGAGCGGCGCCAGTGTCTTGAGATTGAGTTGGCCTAGATTATCAAGCTCCACATCCTCCGGCAGATTCATGATCTTTCGGCCGACGTATTGGAGTGAGCGCATCCAGTACCAATCCGAAGCCAGTCCGTTAAATGCAAGACTCATGCGCCGCGCCGTTTTCCCATTCAGATAAAGACTCTCATCCTCAACGATCGGATTTAGCACCGACCGATGTGTGTCAATCCAACGCGATAGCGAAATCGACGTCAGGAGACCACCGACGATGATTAGCACCACACCAGTCGTCTTAAGGCCTTCGCTTTTTCGAGTTTGCTGGCTCATTCCTGCTACTTGAAATTGCGGCGACTGAAAATCAGCGTCGCAGTTGCCAGAATGACAGCCACATAGAAAATCGCGTACAGCGTCGTGACGAGAATGAAACTCGCTGCGGGCGACTGACCATGGGCTGCCGGCGTGATGAAACTGTAGTTCGAGAGATTTGGCAGAAGGTAATACAAGGCAGCGAATAGTGCACGCGCTGCGACGCTGCCCATTGAAGTGGCGAGGCTTTTAAGGTCAGCGCTGAAATGACCAATGATGAACACGAAGAACGTGAGTAGCGCCGATAAAGCCGGTGACGAGAATGACGAAAACAGCAACGCAATCGCGGTGATGATCATCAACTCAAGATAAATAAGTAAGACCGCCGGCCAAATCACCAGCACTAATGGATCCCAGCCACGACTGACATAGACAAGCGCGAGTGAGACACCCAGTCCCATTACTACGACGTTGACAAGAAGCGTCAAACACAACCCTAAATATTTTCCGATCAGAAACTCGCCTCGGCCGACTGGCTTCGAGAAAATTGCGTAAATCGTTCGTTTCTCGATCTCTTTGTAAACCAGTCCTACGCCGACGAAGATCGCGATGAATGCGCCAAATAACAACATGGCACTAAGACCGAGGTCGACGATTACCTTTCGTTCCTGACCACCGGAGAGTTCGCCTATGAATATTGCTGCGGCGGTCAACAAGAGGACGAAGAGGACCAGGTTATAGAGCACGCGGTCGCGTACCGCTTCGCGAAACGCGTTTCGCGCGATAGCAATGATGCGTCCGAACGCACCGCCGTTATCATGTAGAACGTTCGACTGTTCGATTGAATGTGAATGTTCGAGAGGAGTTGCGTCGGCCATGTCAGGGACAAGTGTAATCTAGTTCAATGAGCACCAACGGAAAAAGTTTGGCTTCGCTCATTCAAATCGCAGCACGATCCTCACGTTTCATAAAAGTTCGAAAGGCTGCGAAGAAAAATAGCAGCAGCCAGGAAATGCCACTCACAACAGAGGCAATCTTCACCTTCGGCGGTTCGCGAAATCGCATTTCGACAGTCGTCGCTCCAGAAGGAACCGTCAGAAGGGCAACGCCTTCCGCACTCGGTCGAACTTCGAGCGGTGTAGTGCCGGCACTCGCGATCCAATTTGGGTAATAAAACGTCTTCACACGTGCGTCCCCTGCGGGACCATCGCTGATCTGGAACTTTCGGAACTCTGGCTCCCATACCTCTACTGCCGCACGTCTTGAATCCAGTTCTACATTCGCGCTCATCTTGGGAAGCTCTGTCAGTGGTTGAGCGTTAACCGGCAACCAGTCCTTAAAACTTACAGCGCCTCGAATCGAGGGCAGGAACGAAGCAAACTCCTGTCGTGACATGTAGTCACTGTCCCAAACGATTTGTGTTGCAACGAAGATGATGGAGAACACGAAGCCCAGCATGGGAAGAAAATACAGTGGCCTGATTTGTGTTCGTAATAGGTCAAACCAGGCGGGCAGCGCCGTTGCAACAAGAACCGAAGCAGTAAGCGATGTGACGGCTAGCCAGCGCCAGGGAAACTGTACTTCCGAGAGTTTTGGAATTACTGACCACAATGGCTTACTCAACGGCAACGTCATCATGAATGAAAAGACCGTGACTACGAAAATCGCCAAGTAAGGCAGTTTCCCAGATCGATAAGCCTTTCGAACGAGAATCACTGCTGGTAACAGAAACGCCAATGTTGTTAAAGCCAACAGATTTGCATACCAGGTATTCCGATTGGTTAGAGCTGCTGGTGAGAAAATGAAGTTCAAACGGTAATCGTAGTAAGCCTTTGGATCGACACCGCTGCCTTTGATCCACGAAAGTTCCGAAAGAATTCGTACCCAAAAGAAAGCACTTGCGGCAAGTCCGATGAATACTCCAAGACCGAGTTTCAACGTCGTCTGGGCGACCTTATCACGCTCAATTCTCGCCAGGCTAAATACCAGGACTGATAGAGATCCGATCACCGCAAGTGGAAGATTCGTCAGTATCAGTAATGCATAAACTGCCCCCAGAGCAGCGACGTCAGACAACTTGCGTCGCATGCAAACGCGATCGGCAAACGCGAAGACGAAGGGCAAGACAGCGCATCCCGCGTACTCCGATAAGAGAGATGCTTGATAGAGTTCATTCAAGTGATACGGCGTGACGCCGTATAACACGCTTGCCAGCGCTGCAGCTCCCGAAGGTAGAAATGAACGCGTCCAGAAATAAACACCCAGACACCCCAGCGCCGAGAGTATCGCGAACGAGACAACGCTCGAGCCAAACCATCCCGTGACTGGCTTCAACAATGCCAGTAGGTAATACAAACCTGGTGGGTAAAACCGAAACCGAGCGTCGCCATAACCATCATTTGATTCAGCAAGCCACCCCGGATAGAGATTCCCCTTCTCAATCGATTCGTAGAACGGCAACGCGAAGCGATAGTGATTGGCCAGGTCACCCCCCTGCGGAATACCCCAGAGTGCAATTGGGATAACGAGAGCCGCTGAGAAGATAGCGATCAGCAGAACTGCCCGCGCATCGTTCAAGTGAAAAATGCGTGCGTCCACCAATCGCGCAGCGGATTGGCGATCTTGAGATGTGGACAGTTCGTTCCCAGCGGCTTTCACGAAGGTGCTTATGCGAGTGGATATTCAGACCGGCGCCTGCCAAGAATTAGAAATCCAACGACGGCTAGTAGACCAAGAGCCGAAACAATCACTGAAGCGCGCGTCCTCGACGGCTCGATGAATTGAAGGGTGATGGTTGAGGCCTGGGGAGGCACATTCACCAGCAGCAGGCCGTCCTCTGATGGTTTTACCTCCAATTGCTGTTGACCAGAAGTAGCTACCCAATACGGATAATAAAAGGTGTGAACCCGAGCTTCTCCGGTTGGACCCTCTGAAACAGAGAACACTCGCTTCTCCGGCGTCCACGACAGTGTCTCAATCTGGCGGGGCGGCAGTTCGACATTGGCGTTCATTTGACCGATGCGATCGCCCGCCCAAACAGGTAACCACTGCCGAATGCTTTGCGAGCCCCGTACGGAAGTTAATACGGACTCGAACTGCGAGGCGGATAAATATACTGCTTCACGTACGATATGCGAGGCAGAAAACGCCACTGGAACCACCATACTGCTTATTGCAATCAAAAACAGCGGCCGAAACCTTCCGCGGGCCAATTCGAGCCACGACGGCAACGAAGCCGCAGTTAGGATGGCTCCCGCCACCGAGAGAATGCCAAGCCAACGCCACGGAAACTGAGTTTCCTGGAGAGGCTTCAGCAGCTTCCAAAGCGGCAAGCTCAGTTCGGTAGTCATTAAAAAAGCCAGCGCGAGGAGTGCAACCAACGCGCGCATACCGCCCGTGTTGGCTCGTCGCTTGGATCGCCAAAGCAGAATCAGCGATGGGGCAAACATCAAGCCCGAGAGAAGAACTAGGATGTTCATCCACCAAACGTTTAGATTGTCTGGAGAAAATGTCGAGAACACAAAATTTAACCGGTAATTGACTGACGGTTCCGGTTGAATTTGATCGGCGCGGATCCAGCCCTTTTCTGCAATCATCGTAACCCAATAGAAAGAACTTAGCGCCAACCCAATCACGACAGCACTGACTAGCGCCATTAACATTCGTTTGCGATCGTGCTTGGGCAACCGGACCAACGAATACACCAGCAGCGCAAGTGACCCGAGCACAGTCAGTGGCAGATGCGTCAGGATAAGAAGCGCATAAACGACGGCGAGTCCGGCAATGTTTGTTGAGGTCTGACGTTGCCTGATTCGTTCAATGAACCAGAAGCCAAATGGGAGGATCGAACACGCAGCGAACTCTGCGAGCAGTGATGATTGATAAAACTGATTCAGGTGGTAAGGCGACACAGTGAACAGTATTGCCGCCCACATCGCGATCCGCGGAGTGAAGAGAGATCTAGCCCACCCGTAAACACCAAGTGCACCTGCTACAAACAAAAGAGAAAACGTGATGAGCGTTGCGCTATACCAATTTCCAGTGAGTAAACGGACGGCAGTCAATAAGTAATAAAGCGCAGGCGGGTAGAAACGGAAGCTTGCGTCTCCCAGTCCACCATTCGATTCAGCAAGCCAACTTGGATAAAAGTTCCCGTGTGTTACTGCGTCGTAAAACGGTAGTGCAAAACGAAAGTGATTAGTGAGGTCGCGGCTTGAAGGGATACCGAAAACGACTGCAGGAACAATCACGGCAGCCGATGTGGCTACGACTATTGCAAGCAGACGAAATTCCGGTGCAAGGTGAAACGCCCGAAGTTGAGTTGTGTTATTGAGAATGGTGGGAGAACTCATCTGGTCCAGTTAATGTTTGAAACGGAACAGTTGCTATCAAAAAGAAGGGCAGAGAGTTAATCTCTGCCCCAAACACTGTCGAACAATCAACAGAATTAGTTTCCTGAGACACCCATACCACTAATTAATGCACGAGTGTTGGGGTCAGTTCCGATCGTGGTATCACCACGCATCACGCCGTCTTCTATCATGCCAAAGCGACGAGTACCGGTTTGGCCTACGCCGCTCGTAATGGTTGGATGGGAGCTTATGCCGTAAACGGCGGTTGGGCCAGAACCAGCCTGCTCAACTATAGCGAAATCGTACCCGCTCTTGCTGCCAGAGTTCAGAGCTGTGTCGATTAGCTTCTCTCCGTGAAGGGCACCGAACGTGCCGGCGTAAGAGCCGTTACCGGCTGTCGCTTGGTAGGCGGCCTGTGCACTGTGGATGGTGCGAACGGATTGTTGTGCTGAGCCTTCATTGGCTGCACGGCGGGAAGCGAGGAGGTTGGGGATGGCTATAGCGGCGATGATGCCAATAATCGCCACAACGATTAGAAGCTCGATTAACGAGAAGCCTTCGTGGCGTTTTGTAGTCATTAACTCGAGACCTCTTCACCTAATAATCATTCGCTCCCACCGCTTCATCTCACTCTATGGGTGGGCGAGCGGCATAGTTCTGAGCCGGATCCTACAAGACACGTGCCAAGATACCGGTAAGGAACAGAATCCTTAGAACTCCATTTTTAGGAGTTTTACCGCGATAGGCTGAATGTGTGGATCTTACTTTGACAGACAGCGGCAGACGCTGAGTGCCGATTTCTGTCATCACGTGTGAATAAAAGAAAAGGGTGGAGGAACAAGTCCTCCACCCTTGGGGGCATTGCCCTTAAGAATAAATTAGTTGCCTAACACACCCATGCCACCGATCAATGCACGAGTGTTGGGGTCTGTTGTGATCGTGGTATCACCACGCATCACACCGTCTTCGGTAATACCGAAACGACGAGTACCAGTTTGGCCTACGCCGGTGGTGGTCTCTGGATAGCACTTGGCGCCGTAAACAGCCGTCGCGCCAGTACCAGCCGCTTCAACGACAGCGAACAGATAGCCGCTCTTGGTGCCGGTGTTCAGGACTGTGTCGATCAGGTTCTGCCCGTGAAGGGCGGCGAGGGTAGTAGCGAACGCGCCGTTGCCGGCTGTTGCCTGGTAGGTGGCCTGTGCACTGTGGACGGTTCGGAGGGATTGCTGTGCGGAACCTTCGTTAGCCGCACGGCGGGAAGCGAGGAGGTTCGGGATAGCGATCGCGGCGATAATACCGATAATCGCAACAACGATGAGAAGCTCGATTAACGAGAAGCCTTCTTGGCGTTTGGTAGTCATTTGGATTCAGTTACTCCTTAAGAGATAGTTAGTCTGATTCTCGCGCCACCGGCTTTCGTCCCACTAGGTATGCCGCGCAGAGCGCGAAGTGTCTGCCATGGCTAGAACAACCGCCGTGCCAGTGCCGAAAAGGTGGACCAACACGTGTAATTGCTAGGATTTTTTTAAGGCTGTTAATTCTGGAATTAGGCGGTAGAGGTTCCTGACAATTTACGGCACACGACACTGACTGTTTGCGTCAGCGCGTGGGAATGAGTCGAATCTAAGCTGTATTCGGCAAGCTTCCAGTTTCAATCACTACCGCATGCCTGGGATTCGACAAACGACTGGTTCGATCGTGCTTACAAATACGACCACGTCGGTAGACTCAAGGAAGCCTCTACCTTCCGTCGCGCAATTCAATTGATGTGGCCGGACAACTGACGGGAGAGAACTTTTAGTTAGGTCCCACCCTCACCGGCACCGGCGGCAAATTCACCTTCATCTTCTTCGCGGCGGCGGGGTGTCGGGTCAGCTGCACGGCGGCGAGGGGTTGAGTCAGGTGAGCGGCGTTCGTCGCGCATCTGAGCGGTGAGGCCGCGAATACCGTGCTTGTCGAGTAAGTGGCGCAACGAACGGACTGACATCTTTAACAGCTCCGCCGCGTTGGTTTGATTTCCACTGGTGCGGCGCAGCGCTTCGAGCACGTATGTCTTTTCCAATTGGTCCAGGTGCGCGGTGAGATTGATGCCATCTTCCGGAAACTCCATCGCATCAACGACACGAAATGGATTGTAGTCGGTGATCTTCTCGGGCAGCCGCTCGGGTTGGATTGTCGATGTATTCTCCAGCGCGACGGCGCGCTCGATCGTATGCTCCAATTCACGTACGTTGCCGGGCCACGAATACCGCTCGAGCAAGCGCATGGCGGGGTCGCTGATTGTGAGTTGACGACCCGTAGGTCCACAGAATTTTTCTATAAAGTGCGTTGCCAGATCAGTAATGTCTTCGGCTCGTTCGCGTAGCGGCGGCAACTCCATGGGGATGACAGAGATCCGGTAGTAGAGATCCTCACGAAATGTCCCCGCGGAAACCATGGTAGCGAGATCTCTGTTGGTTGCGGCGATAACGCGCGTGTCGACTGTGGTTTCTTCTGTAGCGCCCACCGGTCTTACTTTTCGTTCCTGTAGCACGCGCAACAGTTTGACCTGCATCGATGGCGACATCTCACCAATCTCGTCCAGGAAGATAGTTCCTTTATTGGCGGCTTCGAATAGTCCTTTGCGGTTTGTATTGGCGCCAGTAAACGATCCCTTCACGTAACCAAAGAGTTCCGACTCGAGCAGTGTTTCTGTGAATGCACCACAGTTGACGGAGACAAATGGTTTTTCGGCACGTGGGCTTATGTCGTGAATCGCCCGCGCGACGAGCTCTTTACCTGTTCCAGATTCGCCAGTCACTAACACTGTCGACTGCACCTGGGCGACAGTTTCAATCATCTGATACAGCGCCTGCATGCTGGAGCTGCGGCCGATGATGTTGCCGAGTTTTCCTTTGGTCCGCTGCCCGTGAATGAGCGCCTGGTTCTCCTCAAGAAGCGCTGCTTTTTCTTTAACAAGCGAGATCTTCTCCAGCGCACGCGCAACCGTCTCTTTCAAAAGGTCGTTGTCGAACGGTTTCTGAACGAAGTCGTATGCGCCCAATAGAAAGGCTTCGCGAGCCGTGTCGACATTGGCAAACGCCGTCATCATGATCACTTCAAGCTGCGGTAGGACTGCACGTGCAGCTTTCAAAAGCTCGATGCCAGTCATGTCAGGCATGCGGATGTCAGACAGCATTACCTCCGCAGGTTCCTGCTTGAGCAGCGCCATCGCAGCCGCGCCGTTCTCAGCAACACGCACTGTATGACCTTCGCGTTGCAGGAGATGCGTCAAGAACTGCCGCATCCCCAGTTCGTCGTCGACAACAAGCAGATTAGCCATGGTTTTTAAGTCTAATGATTAGATCTGGATTGCTATGTGCTGGATACCACCGGCTTCAGCCGCGTGGAGCTTCAACTTCAACCTACCGGCAGCTGAACTATTTTGCTGCGCAGTTTCGATTGCCGGCGCGTGGAACTGGATCTTGAAGTGTTTCAGTCAAGTTGGCTTTCCACGCGCCGGCAATCAAACTGCGCAAAATTGAAATAAGCAAGTCGGCGTAGGTTGAAATTGAAGCTCCACACGGCTAAAGCCGGTGGTGTCTGGTTCGATGCAATTACTCCTTACCTTCATCATTTCCCGTCGGTAGCTCGACCGTTATCGTCGTCCCTTGTCCTTCGAGACTACGCACATTGATTGTACCACCATGATCGCGCACGATTTGATAAACAATAGAAAGGCCGAGTCCTGTTCCTCCGGTAGTCGACGAAAAAGGCTCGAATAGCTGTTCAACCTGCTCGGGTGTCATCCCCCTGCCTGTGTCACTGAAGGCAATGCGCACCCGGTTGTCTGAATTCATCTCCACCTTCGCGCGCAGCGCTCCTCCGTCCGGCATTGCCTGCAAAGCATTACGCGACAGGTTCCAAAACACCTGCTTTAGTTGTCCGGCATCAGCATCGACAACCAAGGGCTCAGCCGGCAGCTCCTCAATCACTTGTTGATTCGCACCAATCTCCGGACTGTGCCTTAGCAATGCAAACGTCTGATGAAGCAAGTCGCCCAGATCAACTTTCGACTGTACGATTGAACGAGGCCGTGCATAACTAAGAAAGTCGGTGATGATTCGATTTAGCCGATCTGATTCACGAAGGATAATTTCCATTAACTCCAGCTGAGATGGATCAGAATTCATTTCAGACCGTAGCATTTGGATCGACCCACGCATTGCCGCCAAAGGGTTTCTTATCTCATGCGCGATCGAGGCAGCCATGCGTCCGATTGCTGCCAAACGATCCTGGCGTCTTGAAGTCTCTTCCAACGCACGTACCTGCGTCATATCCTGAAAGGCGATCACCATGCCTGTAGTTTCACCTGACTCAGACGACAATGGCGACATGCTGAAACCTAAACGCAGACGCAGCCCTTCAGCGGTCAGACAATCGCTTTCGAAACGCGGGCTGACTTCACCGGTTTCCACGGCGCGAACCGTTGCGGCAATTCTTTCTTTGAGCTCCCCGAGAAGCAGTGAAGCGTTCTGTCCGCGAAGGTCACGGGCGCGATAACCCGTAATCTCTTCAGCAGCCGCGTTGAAAGTGTAGATATGGCCCTCTAAATCTGTTGTGACGAGGCCTGACCGAATAGATTCGACGATCCGTTCGTGAAGGGCGCGCAAATTTGCAAGCGATTGGGTTGCGGCTAGCAGGCGCACATCTGAACGCGACTGCCGTTCTGCGAGTCGTGCGGATAACAGGCCAACCACCAGAAACGATATATCGAACATTCCGATTGATTGGACGGTTTGTGATAACGAGTCGTTGGTAAACTGGCCTGGGCGGCTCTGCATTAGTGCCAGAGCAGAGACAGTAAACGTGAAGGCGCATCCGACAGAAGTGACTACCGCATCTCGCGAACTGAGGAAGAGACTCGAGACCGAGATGATGACTATGTAAAGCGCAATGTACGGTGAATTGATTACACCTGAATGCCAGACAAGCCAGGTAACGAGAATTACGTCAACAGCCAGTTGCAGTCGAGCCTGGAAGAGAAGCCTGTCTGAAAAGCGGTAAACGAGGAAGTAGAGAGCGGTGAGAGCCCCGACAATGGTTAGAAGTAGAAACCCTTTGCTCAGGGATTGATCGGGGTTACGCGCGCGCGTCCAAAGCGCATTCAAAATAAACAACACGATCGCGATGGCGAACCGGCCGATTACAAGCCAGCGGATTTTGTTTAGGGTTGTATTGCCGGACTGTGATGTGTCGTCCGCGAGGGTCATCAAAGAAAGCGTAACATAAGAGCGCAGGCTTAGGATGCAAGTTCTGATCTTGCGCAGCTAAGAATCGATTGATGCCACGGCCTTGCGCCGTGGTGCCTCACGCAGGCGGCTAAGAGAAGGTGAACATGAGAGAGTTGATGCACGCGCTTGCCGCGTGGAGGCTCACGTTTTCGAGACAAGTCGCTCATGACGTTGTGTCTGAGGCAACATCCGTGAAACTCCACGCGGCAAGCGCGTGGCATCTAAAGAACCACGATGCTCCCTTCGTAGCTGGGAGCGTGAAATACCACGGCGCAAGGCCGTGGCATCATGATCACCACGAAAGAAAAGGGGTGGCGCCAGTGGCCACCCCCATCAGTCTTTGGTTTCGACAATTCCTAGTGGCCCGTCGATAGTTTGCCAATCAACGTGAAGAGCGGCAGGTACATCGCAATCACGATCGAGCCAATCGTCACGCCGAGAAAACCGATCAACAACGGCTCGATGAGCGTCAGCAGATTGGCAATCGCAGAATCGACTTCAGCTTCGTAGAAGTCGGCGATCTTGCCCAGCATGGCATCCAAAGCGCCTGTCTGTTCGCCGATTCCGATCATCTGCGCCACCATGTTCGGGAAAACCTCTGTCGCCTTCAACGGGTCGACAAAGCTTTCACCACGCTCGACGCCGGTTCGGACTTTCTGAATTGCCTCTTCAATGACCACGTTACCTGCGGTCTTCGCTGTGATGTCCAACGATTGCAAAATCGGAACACCTGACGAAAGCAACGTTGACAGTGTTCGAGAGAATCTCGATACGGCGATCTTCCGAAAGATGTCGCCGAGAATCGGTATCTTCAGAAGTAGTTTATCAATGGTTTTTCTGCCACCTCGTGTTTTGTAATAGAAGCGAACTCCGATCACCGTACCAATAATTGCCCCGAGTATCGCCAATCCGCCCCAACCCGCCAGGAAGCTGCTTATTCCAACTACGATGCGTGTCGGCAAAGGCAGCTGTTCGCCAGGTCCCAACAGACCGATAAAGATCTGTTGGAACTGCGGAATAACAACCACCATTATTACGGCGACAGCACCAACTGCTAACAGGATCACCGCAGCGGGATAAATCATCGCTGAGATGATGTCGCGCTTCAGCTTGACGATCTTCTCGATGAATGTCGACAAGCGCTGAAGAATGAGATCGAGAATACCGCCGGTTTCACCAGCTTCGACCATGTTCGTGTAGAGCTGATCAAATACCCGCGGATGTCGGGCCATCGCTGCGGCCAGGGTTGAGCCTTCTTCAACATCCTGCCGTACCTGCATCAGAATCTGTTGGAAATACCTGTTGTCCTGCTGTTGGGCCAGAATCTCCAGACACTGAACGAGTGGTAAACCGGCATCGATCATCACCGAGAACTGCCGGGTGAAGATTGATTTATCTTTCGACTTAACCTTCTTCCGCCCACCGATTTTAGGAATGCCAATCTCGCGGCCTTTCTCTTTAACGGAAGTGAGCGTTACCTGCTCGCGACGAAGGATCTGTCGTAAAGCTTCGCGGTTGTCTGCGACCCGTTCGCCGACAACTACTTCGTTCAATCGGTTGCGGCCTTTAAAAACATAGGTAGGCATGACTCTGAGCTCCAGGAATTACTTTCTGTTTACCGGTTACCCGGCATAGTTGGCCGTGAGCCAACCGGGCGGGCTTGTGCGTAGGGACTGGGATGTCCTCCGGAAGGTGCGGTCGGTTTGCCAGGGGTGTTGATACCCGAACCACGATCGATCAGCTCGCGAAGTTCATCAACATTTGAGGAGCGCTGCAACGCGGTGTCGAGCGAGATCTGCCGGCGGTGATACAGCGTAGCCAGTGATTGGTTGAACGTCTGCATTCCGTATTTGTCCTGACCAGTTTGCATCATCGAATAGATCTGGTGGACTTTATCCTCGCGAATCAGATTGCGAATCGCGCCGTTCGGTACCAGGACCTCCAGTGCCATCGCGCGGCCTTTTCCTTCTGACTTCGGCAACAACGCCTGACACAGGATGCCTTCGAGAACCAGTGAAAGCTGTGCTCGAACTTGTGACTGTTGGTCTGCCGGGAATACGTCGATGATACGGTTGATCGTTGAAGATGCTGAATTCGTGTGCAACGTCGCCAGCGTGAGGTGACCTGTTTCAGCAATACGCAAAGCCGACTCAATCGTTTCGAGATCGCGCATTTCGCCGACCAGCACGATGTCGGGATCCTGCCGTAACGCAGTACGTAAAGCATTCGCGAACCCATGAGTGTCAGCACTCACTTCGCGCTGGTTCACCAGACAGTTCTTGTGGTTGTGCAGAAATTCGATTGGGTCTTCTATCGTGAGAATATGTTCGTGCCGATCGCGATTGATCTTGTCGATCATTGCCGCGAGCGTAGTGGACTTTCCGGAACCGGTTGGGCCAGTTACGAGAATCAAACCACGCGGCTTATCGCAAAGTTGTTTGACGACTGGCGGCAGACCTAACTCTTCAAACGCCTTGATTTCGTAAGGAATAGCACGAAACACCGCGCCGACCGCCCCACGCTGATTGAAGAGATTGGCGCGAAAGCGCGACAGACCTTTCACGCCAAACGAGAAGTCGAGCTCGAGATTCTCTTCAAATCGATGCTTCTGCGCGTCAGTTAATACAGAGTAAGCGAGCTGTTTCGTATCAGCTGAGGTGAGCACCCGGTACTGGTCTAAAGGTCGGAGATGACCGTCAATACGGACCTGCGGCGGTGATCCAGTAGTGATATGCAAGTCGGAACCGCCGAGTTCAGAAAGACGTCGCAGCAATTCGGAGAGTGAGATCTGCGGGACGTTTTCGTTCAGTCGCATGTGATTAGCGTCTCCTGCTAAAAAGGTCAGTTGAGAACAAGTGAGTTGTCGTCGAGCCACTATCTCTCGAGACTTGTTGAGCGAAGTGTTCCAATGAAACGCTCAGCTTCTTTACTCATTCGTTCTGTTTGCTCAACCGGAGAGTCTGTGGTCAGGCTGTAGATCCTTCCGCCAGATTCCGTGAAATAGAACGTCCACGCCTTTTCGGGTGTCTGTCCGTTTCTTGGAGTCCGGGCGGTGACGACGAAGACTCGACCACCATTGATCTCGCGCACGTAATCGTTAGTTACCCAACCGCCGGTATTAATCATCTTGTCGATGACGATCCGTCGCAGATCAGCAACCGCAACACCGGACAACAGCTTGGCTTCCTCTCGCGCGGTCAAAAACGCTGGATTGGGACGGCTCAGAGCAACTACAGAAATGCTGAGTTGGCCAGGAAGAGGAGTCATCGGATTCTTGGGCAGAACCTTCGCCTCGGTTACAGGACGTGCTTCTACAGCAGCCCTGGTCGTAGGCGTGTTCACAACGACCGGCGTGTTCACTAGAACCGGTCCTGCTGCGGTGGACGTCACAACTGTCGGCGCCACAGCCGGCACGTTTGTAGCTTTCATAAACGGCGTGTTAACCACATGCGCCGCGGCGCTAGTGAGAGCCCTCTTGCCAGGCAGCACTATTCCCGGGGCCTTAATCGCAGGCAGTAAGGTTGCTGTGTTGTTAACTAAGGGCATTGCGATTGCCGGAGCTTTAACAGCAGGCAGTGCGATCGCGGAAGCCTGAGGCGCAGGCATTGCAATTGTCGGGGCCTCAACGACAGGCGCCGGTGTATATGTCGTGTTGTTCGCGACTGTCGCAGTAGAAGATTCCGGCACCACGACGAAGTTTCCGAGATTCAAGTTTGCCGGCAGCGTCAGCAACGCATTCCGGTGGGCCAGCGCGGCTGCGGTGGCAGCACGCTTCTTCCGCAAGCGTGCACGATATCGACGCCACCAGGCACGTGACCTGTATCGATGATGTCGACGCTGTCCAATTTCAGAGTTCTGTCGTACGCCGTGCGCATTTGAACCCGCAAGTGGCAATAGAAGGCCTACGGACAGCAGAAGCAACAGCGATATTGCGATTGTTCTCTTCAACATAAGATTTCTCCTCGGCTAGGCGACAGTTTCACGGACCACTTCCTCAATCGTGGTAACGCCATTGCGAATCTTGTGTAGCCCTGACTCGCGTAATGAGAGCATTCCGTCATCGATCGCCTTTTTTCGTAACTCGAGTGCGGACGCTCCGATCAAAATTAATTCACGAATCTCGTCGGTTACTTCCAACACTTCGTAGAGTCCAATTCGCCCCTTGTACCCAGTTTGATTACAGGTTGAACAGCCTTTGCCTTTGTACGTTTTGAGTTTCTTGACTTCATCCGCAGTGAAACCGACTTCCATGAGAGCTTCAGGCGGGGTGGGGTGCTCTTGTTTGCAGTCTTTGCAGATTCTGCGGATCAGTCGTTGGGCCTGTATGAGGTTTACGCTGGTGGCAACGAGGAAAGGTTCGATGCCCATGTTCATGAGGCGGGAAATCGTGGAAGGTGCGTCGTTTGTGTGAAGGGTTGAGAGTACCAGGTGGCCTGTGAGAGCAGCTTTGATGGCGATTTCCGCCGTCTCGAAATCGCGGACTTCACCAACGAGGATGATGTTTGGGTCCTGACGAAGGAATGAACGGAGCGCAGCAGCGAAATTCAATCCGATCTGTTCCTTCATCTGCACCTGATTTATGCCCATCAGGTTGAACTCAACCGGATCCTCAGCGGTCATGATGTTCGTATCTATTGTGTTCAGCGACTGCAAGGCAGAGTAGAGCGTGTTCGTCTTTCCGCTTCCAGTCGGCCCAGTAACCAGAACCATTCCATAGGGTTTCGCGATGTTCCGCTGAAACTTTGTTAATGACGACGGCTCAAAACCAAGTTTGGTCATGTCCAGCATCAGGTTCTCTTTGTCGAGGAGACGAAGAACAACCTTTTCGCCGAACAGTGTTGGCAACGTCGAAACACGAAAATCGAGTTCTCGTGAACGCGAATCTACTTTGACTTTGATTTTAATGCGGCCGTCTTGCGGAAGGCGCTTCTCAGAAATGTCGAGCTTCGACATGATCTTTACGCGTGAGATCAACGCGTCGCGCATCTTTAGGGGCGGATGCATGACGTCGTACAGCACGCCGTCAATTCGGAAGCGGATGCGCAGTTCCTTTTCATAAGGCTCAACGTGAATGTCGGAAGCGCCTCGCCGTAGAGCATCAACGAGCAATACGTTCACTAGTCGGACGACGGGCGCATCTTCGCTAAGTCGCGACAACGTTGTTAGATCAATTTCTTCGTTGTCTTCTACGACTTCAACGTCCTCAGCCGCACCAGTGGATTCGAAATCGATTGTGTCGAGTGAAACGAGATCTGCGTGCGTTATGCTGCCGCCGCCGTTGGACCTACCTTCGTCAGCGAGCTCATCCTGGAGGTTTGAGGCAAGCTCAATTTCTTTAGAACCGCCGTAATACTTCCCTATGGCGTGTTGAATGCTCGCTTCAGCAACTACGACGGGCTCAACGTTTAGGCCCGTCATGAACTTAACATCGTCGATGGCGAAGACGTTGGTGGGATCCACCATCGCGAGCGTAAGTGTTGCGCCAACCTTAGAGAGCGGAAGCACCGCATGTTTGTGAACGACTTCTGGTGGAATTAGCCGCAACACGCTCTCATCAATGTGGAAGAGGTCTAAATTGACTGAAGGGATGCCGTACTGTTTGGAGAGCACAGCCGTGACAACGTCATCGCTAACAAGCCCCAGCTTCACGAGGTTGAAGCTCAGACGGCCGCCGTGTTCACGTTGATAATCGAGTGCTTCACGCAAGTGCTGAGCGCTAATCAGATTCTCGCGTACTAAGATTTCGCCTAATTTGGCTGACATGTCGAGGTCAAAATATCGTCGGATTTTTCCCCATGGTTTGGGGTGGAAGAGTTGCTGACGGAAACTTCGAGGTGGCCCAGAAAACTTCAACGACGACGCACAACATCGTTGCGCACTTATAGTACTGTTTGAACAGAGGGAGTGTCAATATGCGAATTTCCAGCAAAAATGGCCGGATTATTCACAGAAAATGCTGGAACAGAGTGACTGGAATGGGGTGAAAAAAGGCCGCAATCAACCTTCCGGTGACTGCGGCCTGAGGCTTGGGTTTTGAGGGTTGTTACGGTCGCTTCCGCCTCGGCGGAGTTTTCTCAGGAACCACCTTTTCCGTGTTCTTTAGTTCGGTCAAGATCGCCTTGGCATCCGCTTTCATTGCATGCGTTTCCGGGGCGACATCGACGAAGTGCTGTAGATAGTTCGCGGCATCCTGGAACTTGGTCTTATCGCCGGTGGCGAAAAGCGCTAGGCCGGCGCCCAGATTTGCATCAGGATTATCGGGCTGGGCGGTGACGAGCGCCCGAAACTCCGTAAATGCTTTGTCTGCCGCACCCGAGTCAAGCAGCATCTGCGCTGAGTCGAGCTGCGCTTTGACCTTCTTTGCCGGGTCTTGCTCCAGGGCGATGTAGTCCCGGAACGCCGTTAAACCCGCCTCAGCTTGGGTCGGATCAACCTTTGAGACAAATAGCCGCATGGCTTCAGCATTCGTAGCAAAGGCGGCGTATTTATTAGCGTTGTAACGTGCTACCTCAGTTGGATCAGTGGGCGCCGTCTGCGCTTTGATAAACTCGACGGCCTTATTTGAAGCACCACTGGCGGCTTTGAAATCCGCTTTCGCAGCGTCAAAAGCTGCGGTCTTGGCCGCGTCGTCCAGGTTCTTTGCGCGGATGGCCTGGTTAAACTTTTCTATGGCGCGTCCTTTTAGTGCCTGGGCTTTATTGGTTAAGAGGGCAGGTTGTTCCGGGTCAGCCGCGAGACCTTCGTCATATTGGGTTACGGCTTCGGTGTACTTCTGAATAGCTTCGTCAGCATTCTGCGCCTTAGATGCCGCCACTGCTGCGGTCAACGAATCGTTACCAGCTTTGAAGGTACGATTGATCACCGCGTTCGCATCAGTGATCTTCTTGTTATTCGCCTCAATCTCTGCGTTCTTTCGTATCAGCTCTTCGCGTTTTGCACGCTCCGCTGCGCTCTCTCCAGTATTACCTGTCTTAGCGTTACCCTCCGCCGACGAACCTGTTGCTGCTGCGTTCTTCAGATCGTCCAGCGTCAATTTGGAGCCGTCGCCAGGTGTGACGGTAATTTCGGCCGGAATGTTTCGGCCCACTTTGAATTTCGTTACGTAGCCGGCCTTCGCTGTTGGGTGGCTTGCTACGATTGTGTATTCACCGACGAATGGTAGACCAGCAAATACAAACTCGCCCTTCTTGTTAGTCTTCGTGTGGTATTCCCCTTTAACGTCGGTGCGATAAACGTCGATAACCGCGTCGGCGAGAGGGGCCTTGTTTCCATCTGCCTGCTGCATATAAACGTGACCGCGAAGTTCGCCGACCTGGGCAGACGCGCTGACGGCTGCAAACGCGAGGACCATTGCCGCAGCAATGGTTCCTAGAATGTTCTTATGAATCATCTCGAGTATCCCCTCCGATAATTGTCAGTGATCGACATTCGGGAGAGAGCCCGTAGGATGCACTGACCGTCTTTTCTGGTTGTAAGAATCGACTGAGAAGCAAGCTTAAACTTAATAAGCAGAACGACTACTGTCAAGCTGGTAGCGGATGGGATCTTCGATTCCAGCTTCACGAAATGCCCTCAATCGCAAGGCGCATGAATCACACTTTCCGCAAGCAATTTCAGATTCTCGATAACACGACCAGGTAAGCTGCAGAGGAGCTGCAAGATCTTGTCCTACTTTGACGATTTCTGATTTGCTCATTTGGATGACAGGTGTCCTGATTTCGATCCGTGTTTCCGGTTTGGTGCCCAACTTAATTACTTGTCGGAATGCGTCATAAAACTGCGGCCGGCAGTCGGGATATCCAGAGGAGTCTTCAGCGACTGCACCAATGTAGATCGCCGTAGCCTCTAACACTTCTGCCCAGCTGGTGGCTGCAGAAAGAAAATGCGCATTGCGAAATGGAACGTAGCTCGTCGGAATCTGTTTATTGTTGAGGTTTGCCTCAGTCACTGGAATGCGAGTGTCTGTCAATGATGAGCCACCTATCGATGCGAGATGTTGCAAGTTGATCACGAGTCGATTTTTTACGTGGTAATGATCGGCAATGTCTTCAAACGACTGTCGCTCCCGACGTTCTGTTAATTGACCATAGGAAACGTGCATGAAGGCCATCTCATCGTTTTCTCGAGCGGCGATCGCTGCTGTTACGCAGGAGTCCATTCCTCCTGACACAAGGCAGACAGCAAGCCGGCTGGTGTCTGTTTCCGCCCGCGACGTTTCGCTGATGATTTCTTCAGAGCCGCCCATCAAACACCTCGAGCCTCTGGGCCCCAAATGTATTTGTGCAGTTGTAACTGCATTCGCACATTCAATCCACTTTGTGAAATCCAATTAGCCACTTCTCGCAGATCTATCTGTTCCCACACGGGAGATATGAGCACAGCCTTCGCTCGCTTTTCCAGGTTATACTTCGCGATGATCGTTTGTGCATATTCCCAGTCAGCGCGATCGGCAATTACAAACTTGACCTCGTCTTTATCCGCACGCAGCCGTTCCAGGTTGGGCCAGTGGTTGCGCGGTTCTTCTCCTGAAGCAGGGCATTTCACGTCGAGGATGATTGCTGCTCGTTCATCCACGCCCTCGGTTGAAACATAACCACCTGTTTCAATCAGGACCTCGTAGCCTTCGTCACATAGCAGCCTTATGAGATCGAGCGCCTCCTTCTGTGCAAGTGGCTCTCCGCCCGTGACCTCAACCAATTGACAGTTGAAAGCACGCACCTGATCCAGTATCTGTTCTAGCGAGTAATGCTCACCGCCGGTAAACGTGTATTCGCTGTCACACCAGACGCATCGCATGGGACACCCGGTCAGTCGAACAAACGCACAGGGCCGACCAGCATGGGTCGACTCTCCTTGAATTGAACGGAAGAGCTCGGTAACTCGAAGCATTTTCAGACAGCGATAAAGGTACTTTTGGAAATCTAGCTCAGCGGATTTGAGGGTGTCAAAACTCCCGGGGTGCCGCCCGGCAACTTGATTGTTGCACCGACATCAAACTAACGGACCCAAGCGGGTTTTCGGGCGTATTAAGCATGATAGGATTGCGCGCAGTCGTGAGTTCCCCTGTGGACGCTAAAAGCGGTGAAATTCAGAAACTCCTGAACGAAGCGGCGAAGCGGCTGCTTTCCCGAGCTGCCGACAATCATTCGTTGACTGTCGAGTCGATTCTGCCCCGAGTCGCTGCGGCTGTCGAGAAGTACGTGTTGCGACACGATCCGAAGGCGTCTGCGCAACAGATCTCAAAGTTCATCGACGAGATGCAAGCAGATGATCTTTGTCTAATAGTCGCGTGTGAGTTCGGCGATGAAAAGGCATGGAACGAACTGGTGGAACGCTTCAGTGCCACCGTGCGATCAGCTGCGCGGTCAGCGAGCTCAAATGAAGATGCAGCCGAGGATCTGGCCCAATCAATCTGGGCCGAACTCTATGGTCTGCGCACTCGCAAAGACGGAAAAACCGCAAGCAAGCTGGCCTATTACTCCGGCCGCGGATCGCTGGCAGGTTGGCTCCGTGCCGTCGTAGCCCAGTTGGCCGTAGACAGCTATCGCAAACAAGCGCGGTTGGTGCAGGCTGATGAAGACGGCGATTTAGATCGGCTCGCGCGCGAGACGCCAATGACGGAACTACAAACAGCAGCTGCATCGACCGGACAGAATCCGGAGCAGGTTGTGTCGAACAGATTTGCAGAAAGAGACATGCAGAATGCGCTGCACACCGCAGTTAAAGAATTGACGCCGGAGGATCGTTTGTTAGTGAAGCTGTATTATTTCGACAATCTTCGTCTGCACGAAGCTGGGAAAGTGTTGGGTGTACACGAAGCAACCGCTAGCCGGCGATTAACGAAGGTTCACACCCAGCTGCGGCGGCGAGTTGGCGAAATCCTGATCTCAGAAAGGGGCTGGACGAAAGCTGAAACGGAACGGTCGTTTTCAGAAGTGGCACAGTACCTCGACACGGATCTGGAGAGTGTCTTAGGTAAAACCGGTATTTAAAGCGATATTGACGCAAGTTTGAGTACTTAAGCCGTTCTGATGTTGGGTGTTGTTCTGTGGAAATGAGTCGCGAACCAAACAAAGAAATTGATGTTCTGTTACGCAAGTTCAGCGGCAAGCCGAATGGCAACTTGGCTGCTGATACCAATTCTGCGGTAGATGCTGATAACCATCTCGATGCCGATGAGCTGAACGCTTATGCGGAGCACGCCTTGCCAGCAGCGACTCGAGCCAGGTACACAGCTCATCTAGCGGAATGCACTCGGTGTCGAAAGATCGTTGCGCAGTTAAGTCTTTCCTCACCTGCTATCGCGACTTTGGGCCGGGAGGAAATAGCACCGTCCGGGTTGAAGACATTTCTTGCAAGCTTATTCTCACCAATGGTGATTCGCTACGCTGTACCCGCAATGGCGCTCGTCATCGTTGTTGCGCTTGCGTGGATCATGGTATGGCGTCGCTCCATACCCGAGCAGCTCGCCAGCAATGTCAGACAGAAGCCGGCGGCAACGGGACTTAATCGCGAAGAGCCTTCAACAGCGCCAGCGAGTGAACCAACCGTCGAAGGTTTCACGAAATCAGAGAACAATCAACGCGGCAATTTCACAAAACAGGAGAACAATAAGGCGGGCGAGATCAAGCAGGGAAGTGTTGCAGAAGAACAGGCAGCAGCCGCTCCGTCTCCGGCTCCGGTAAGCACGACAACTGAGGTCGCGAAGAGTGCCGACGATTTAGCGAAACGACCGCAACCTTCCGAGCCGAAAGCCGCGCCAGCTGTATCAACCGGTGGTGCGGCAACCGCTAAGCCCGGGAGTGATGCTGAAAGGAACGAGGCCGCAAGACAAAAGAAAGACGAGTCCGCGGCGACCCGCGATCAGAAAGCTAAAGAAGAGGACCGCGGAGTGTTTAACGCAGCGCCGCAAACAACTGTGTCTGGTCCGGCGAAATCACAAGGTCTGGACAAACAGTCAGAGAGATCCGCTAAGTTGCGTGCAATCAGTCGTGAGGCTCCGCCGAAGGACGAAACGAGCGAAAAGGAAAGAGAGCTGCGCACGGTTGGCGGTCATCGTTTTGAAAAGCGCGGGCAGGTGTGGGTTGATGTGCTTTACCAGTCGCAATCTTTGGTGAATGTCTCGCGAGGTTCTGAACAGTATCGCGCTTTGATCGGTGACGAACCAGGTATCAGAACGATTGCGGAACAACTAAGCGGCGAATTGATTGTCGTGTGGAAGGGCCGCGCCTATCGCATCCGGTAAGTCTCAGAAAAAGCCATCCACAGATTACGCAGATTACACAGATTACGATTTCGGATTTCGGAATGCGGATTTCGGATTTCGCGGTAATGGAGAAGCCCGTGAGATTAGCCGTTGTCTGCGGAGGAATGAGGTGGTCACAAAAATGGAAATCCGAAATCCGCACCCCGAAATCGCAATCTGTGGATGGCTTTTTGCTTGCTGCGTAATTCAACCTTCCGCTTCAAAGTGTTAAATTAGGCGAAAGAACCGGAGGCGTTTCGAATGTATT
>Ga0114129_10003194_pt1 | contig 22994 bp, 17 predicted proteins | sample RhiMetdeltSRZDD1_FD_80071 | JGI IMG/M metagenome (GOLD analysis project Ga0114129, IMG submission 80071) | Populus rhizosphere microbial communities from Tennessee, USA - Rhizosphere MetaG P. deltoides SRZDD1 (version 2) (version 2) | ecosystem: Host-associated > Plants > Roots > Rhizosphere >... | reverse complement strand
TTGAGGCCGAGCACGACGCCCAGGAGGATCGCCACGGCGGTGCCGCACAAGAACCCGATGAGCACCCGCCCGCTGCTGTACATGGCGTAGATGCCGATGCCCTTGTCGTTCGAGCCGCGGTCGTAGAAGGGCTCACGGAGCAGCGCCCAGCCGTCCTGCGCCGTCGGTAGTGGGCCGGGCAGCTTGTTGCCCTTGTGCTCGGGGTCGAGGGTGGCCACGTGCCACACCGCGACGAACACCAGGCCGAAGACGACGAAGAGGATGAGGGCGGCCCAGGGGCTCTTGTTGGTCAAGCCTCAGGCCTTCCGGATCTTGAAGCTCGCCTCGTACTCGGCGGCCTTGTCGGGGTCGAACTCCTTGCCGAGGATCATGTGCTTTATCGCCGTGGCGGCGGGCGCCTTGTGGCCGAGCTCCTCCATCGTCTTCTTGCACTCGGCGGCCAGGAACACCTGCTCCGCGACCTTCTTGTAGTCGACCTCGCCCGTGATGTATCCCCACCGCTTGAGCTGCGTCATGATCCAGATCGCCATCGAGTGGAACGGGAACGGATCGAAGTCGATGCGATCGGGGACGTTCAGCATGTTGCCGAGGCCGTCCGGGAAGCTGCCCGTGAGCACCTGCTCGACGACGATGACGGGTTGGTTGAGGTAGTTGCGCGGCGCGATGGCGCCCGCGACCTCCTTGCGGTTCTCGGGCTTCTTCACGTACTGGGTGGCGTCGATGACGGCCTTGATCAAGGCGCGGAACGTGTTGGGGTTCTTCTCCATGAAGTCCTTCGAGCACGCGAAGGCGCAGCAGGGATGGCCGTCCCAGATGTCTTTGGTCAGCTTCCAGATGAAGCCGACGTTCTGGAAGACGGCGCGCTGGTTGAAGGGATCGGGCCCGAGGAAGCCGTCGACGGTCTCCGCGATCAGGCTCGAGACCATCTCCGGCGGCGGCACCACGCGGATGGTGATGTCCTTGTTCGGATCGAGGCCGGCCTCCGCCACCACGTAGCGCAGCAGCAGGTTGTGCATCGAATACTCGAAGGGGACGCAGAACGTCATCCCCTTCCACTGCTTCGGATCCTTCTTGTCCTTGTGCTTGACGTGGAGGGTGATGGCCTGGCCGTTGATGTTCTCGATGGCGGGCAGCACGAACGGCACCGCCTGCGAGCCGAGGCCCATGGTGGTGGCGATGGGCATCGGGCTCAGCATGTGCGTCGCGTCCGTCTCTCCGGCAATGGCCTTGTCGCGAATGACGGCCCAGCCGGCGACCTTCTCGACGATGGCGTCGAGCCCGTGTTTGGAATAGAAGCCCATCGGGTGCGCCATGATGATCGGCGTTGCGCACGTGATGGGAATGAATCCGATCTTGGGGGCCTTCTTCTCGATGGCGGAGACCTTGCCCGCCTCGGCGGCGATGGCCTTGGCCGCGCCCAGCGGGAAAACGGTCTCGAGGGCGGCGAGGGCGGCCCCGGTGCCCATCGTGCGCAGCACCGCGCGGCGCGTCGGGTCGTGGCCGAAGACGGCGTGAAGCAGTGACTTCTCGACGGCGCGGTCGAGAAGCGTCTCAGTGGTGGCGGCCTCGTCGGCGGGCTTCGACACGTCGTCCTTCGCCATGGGGCGATCTCCTCGCATGTAGAGCCAACGCGCTCTGGATGGTCGGCCCTCAAGCAACGGCCGTGCCGCGGGTCGCGTGGGCAGCGGAACGCCGGATTCATTGAAGTTGCGCGGGATGCTCGCGACGCGGGTCCTTCAAAAACGTCGCGCCTCCGCGAAAATCGACGTTCCTGTCGGGGTCGATACGCAAGCGGTGCGTTTAGGGGGAGAGCGAGGGCACGAGGGTGTCTGCCTCGTGCGGCCGCTGGACAAACTTGTCGGCCGTTGTGACGCCGGCATGAGCCGCTGCCGCGAGGGGGCGCTTATTTTTTCTGGTCGCGCACCAGGCGTGCCGCCTCGAGGCGGGCCTTTAAGTCCTTTTCGGCGCCCCGCTCGGTGGGATGGAAGAAGCGCCTGCCGGCCAGTCAGTCGGGCAGGCAGTCCATTCCGGCCACGCCCTCCTGCTCGTCGTGGGCATATCGATAGCCCTTGCCGTAACCCAGGCCCTTCATCAGCTTCGTCGGCGCGTTGCGGATCCACAGGGGCACCGGCTCCGCACGGGTCTCGAGCGCCTCCTGCGCGGCCTGGCCGTAGGCCTTGTACACGGCGTTGCTCTTGGGCGCCGCCGCCAGGTAGACGACGAGCTCGGCCAGCGCCAGCGCCCCCTCCGGCAAGCCGATGAAATGCACCGCCTGCTGCGCGGCCATGGCCACCACCAGCGCCTGCGGATCCGCGAGCCCGACGTCCTCCGAGGCGAAGCGCACGAGACGGCGCGCGACGTAGAGCGGGTCCTCGCCCGCCTCCAGCATCCGCGCGAGCCAATACAGGCCGGCGTCGGCGTCGGAGTTGCGGATCGACTTGTGCAGCGCGCTGATGATGTTGAAGTGCTCCTCGCCCGCGCGATCGTAGAGGAGGGCCTTTCGCGCGAAGGCCTCGCGCATGGAGGCGAGATCCACGCGGCGCCGGCCGTCGTCCTCGGGCTTGGCCGCCTGCACCGCCAGCTCGAGCACGTTCATCGCCGTGCGGGCATCGCCGTCGGACGCCTCCGCGAGAAAGCGGAGGGCCTCGTCGGCGACCTCGGCGCCGGCTCCGCCGAGGCCGCGCTCGGCGTCCTGCAGCGCGCGCCGCAGCAGCGTCTCGATCTGCGCCGCCGCCAGCGGCTGCAGCACCACCACCCGCGAGCGCGACAGCAGCGCGGCGTTCACCTCGAAGGACGGGTTCTCGGTGGTGGCGCCGATCAGCACGATGTCGCCGGACTCGACGTGGGCCAGCAGCGCGTCCTGCTGAGACTTGTTGAACCGATGGATCTCGTCGATGAACAGGACGCTGCGCCGTCCCGTGCGGCGGCGCCGCTCCTCGGCCGCCTTCAGGACCTCGCGGACCTCCTTGACGCCGGACAGCACCGCGCTCAGCGCCTCGAAGTGCGCGGCCGTGCGCCCGCGGACGACGTGGGCGAGCGTGGTCTTGCCGGAGCCGGGCGGCCCCCACAGGATGAGGGACGGCAGCTTGTCGTCTTCGATGGCGCGCCGCAGCGGCTTGCCCGGCCCGAGCGTTTCTTCCTGCCCCAACAGCTCGTCGAGCGTGCGCGGCCGCATGCGCTCGGCGAGCGGCGCGCCGGCGGCGGGGCGCGCGTCCGCCTGCTTCGTCTCGTCCTCGGGGATGGGGAAGAGCAGGCCGGAGTCCTCGTCGCCGCGGGCCATGGGGCCAGAGTACCCCATCCTGTATACAAGATGCCGTACGGGCTCGTTCATTTTCGGAACCGGGCGGGGCCGGGCCACAATGAGGTGAATGTCTCAGGATTGGATCCGAACGTCGGGCGAGGCCGCCGGGCTCGTCGAGCCTCACGCGTTCGTTCCGCCCGCCCTCGTCGATCGCCGCGGGCCTACGATCCGCATCGATGAGCCTGGCATCCGCCGGGTGGCGCGCGGGCGGATGCCCGAGGGCAACATCGTTCTCATCTTCCTGCGCCAGAAGTTCTGCGAGACGCGCGTCAGCCTATGGAAGAAGGTGTACTTCCGCGGGCGCGAGAACGCCGCCGCCGTCCGCGCCTACTGCGCGATGAGCCCGACGGACTTCGAGGGCATCAACGCGCGCCAGCGCTGGGCGAACTGGCGCGTGATCCCTCGGAACCTGGACGGGCGCCTGCCCAGCCGTCCCGTGCGCGCCATCGATCTCTGCTGCGGCGTGGGCCACTCCACCGACGTGCTTTCGTTCTATCTCTCGCCCGGTTCCGAGATCCTCGGCCTCGAGTTCAACCCGGAGTTCGTGGAGGCGGCGCGGCGGCGCGACTTCTACGACGAGAACGGCCGCCCGGCCCACGTGCGGTTCCGCGCGCAGTCGGTCCTGGAGACGTTCCGCGGCGTCGACGGCGAGCCGGTGCCGTCGGCGAGCGTCGATCTCGTGAACTCGTGCGGTGCCGTCGGCTGCCATTTCGATCGCGGCGCCTCGGCCACGCTGCTCGACGAGGTCGCGCGCGTGCTCGCGCCGGGCGGCCTGGCCACCCTCGATTCCGGCGCCGACGGCACACCGGCCGCGGAGCTCGTCGAGCTCGCGCGGGCCCGCGGCTTCACGCTCCGGCATCGGGCGCGGAGCTGCGTCTTCGATCGCTTCGTCCAGCTCTCTCTGCAGAAGAAAGGCTGAGGCCGGCGTGGACCTTCGCTACGCGCTCACCACGGTTCTGATCGTCGGCCTCTTCGCGATCGCCCAGCGTGCTTTCCCCGCCGGCTCGATGCCGCCGGCGCCGCTGTCGGCGGCCGACGAGCAGCGCTTGCGGCGCTGGGTGCGCCTGGAAGGGCCGTTGTCCCTGCTGTGTGCCGGCGTGTTCGGCTACGGCCTCTACATCGCCTGTCGCTTCTCGGCGGAGCAGCTGAACGCGCCTCCCCCGGGTGCCGTCTTTCATGCCGCGACCAGCCCCGACGCCTGGAAGGTGCTGGGCGGGCTCGGCGGTGCCCTGATCGGCGCCGGTGTCTACTACGCCTTCCTGAGCCGTGTGCTGGGCCCGCTCTTTCCTGGGTACCTGGCTCTCAAAGCACGCCAAGCGGGCTTCGATACCTGGCGGCTGCTCCGGTGGCTCACCCTGCTCGTCGGCCCCGCGGTGGGCCTGGGCATCATCCTGCTGATGGGCCACACGCTGATCGTCACCGATCGCGGGTTGCTGTACGACGCGTTCTGGAGCCTGCGCTCGCGGACCTATGACTTCACGGCCGTGACCGAGGTGGCCAACGTGCTCAAGGTCAAGGCGCCGAACGGCGATGTGTTCGATCGGCCGTACTACGTCTTCACCTTCCACGACGGCTATCGGTTTTCGACGAGGGACCTGCCGGGGGATGGGACGCCGGTCGAGCGCCGCCGCCTGGCCGAGTTCGTGGCCATGAAGGCCGGGCGCGAGATCGTGACGCGCCCCGGCCCCTGATCCCGCCTACTTCAGGTTCTTCACCGGCACCTGGTCCATGTCGGCGAACGCCTGGTTCTCGCCGCCCATGCTCCAGATGAACGGGTAGGGCGCGGTACCGGCGCCGAAGTGTACGGACCAGATGGGCGAGAGCACGACCTGCCGGTTGCGGATCACGATGTGGCGCGTGCGGTCGGGCCGGCCCATGAAGTGCATCACGGCGTGGTCCTCGGGAAGGCCGAAGTAGCAGTAGATCTCCGTGCGCCGCTCGTGGGTGTGGCACGGCATGGTGTTCCAGACGCTGCCCTCGTGAGTCTCCGTGTAGCCCATCACGAGCTGGCAGCTCTTCACGCCGTCGGCGTGGATGTACTTGCGCAGCGTGCGCTCGCTGGCTTGTTCCTTCTTGCCGATGGTCGCGGTGGCGGCGTCGGCGATCTTCACCTTCGCCGTGGGGTACGTCATGTGGGCGGTGTAGCTGATGAGGTAGAAGTAGGCCGGATCGCTGGCGCTCGCGCTCGTGAACTGGATGTCCTTGGCCCCGCGGCCGATGTAGAGGCACTCCTTGTGCTCGAGCTCGTAGGCGGTGCCGTCGACCTTGACCGTGCCCTTGGCGCCGGTATTGATGATGCCGATCTCGCGCCGCTCCGCGAACTGGTCGGTGGCCAGCTCCTTGGATCCGACGAGCTTGAGGGCCGACTCCGTGGGCACGATCCCGCCGACCACGGCGCGCTCGTTCTCCCAGTAGATGCACTTCAACTGGCCGGGGACGAAGAGGTCCTCGATCAGGAAGGCCTTGCGCAGCTCGTCCTGCGTGAGCCGCTCGTAACGGTCGATGTCGACGGAATAACGTGTCTCCATGTCTCCCTCGCTCAAAAGCCGGAAAACGGAAGTCTATCTCACGCGGCCGGGCTTCGGCAGGACGGCGCGATTGCCGTACGCGGCCGGGTCGTTTACCCTGGAATTCAACGGAAAAATGAAGCGGCTCGCGGGTGTGCGTGTGCTGATCGTCGAGGACGACGACGACTCGAGGGAGATGTACGCCACCTACCTGAAGCACCTGGGCATGGCGGTCGACACCGCCGCCAATGGCCGGCAGTGCCTGGAGCGCGCGGCGAAGGTCCGGCCCGAGATCATCGTGATGGACGTGTCGATGCCGGTCATGTCGGGCGACGAGGCGGTCGTGCGCTTGCGGGAGATGAAGGAGACGAAGCAGGTGCCGGTGGTCGCCCTGACGGGCTTCGGACATCTCGCTCCGACCGACCGCTCGCGCTTCGACGTCTTCTGCCGGAAGCCGCTGTTGCCCGAGGACCTGGCCGCTGTCTTGTTGAGCACCCTCACTGGGGCCGCGCGGCCGTCGAAGTGAGTCAGCCGCGCCGCTGGCGCGCCGCTTCGAAGAGGATGACGCCGGCGGCCACGGCGACGTTCAGGCTCTCGACCTTGCCGACCATCGGCACCGACACGCGTCCCGAGCAGGCGCTCAAGATTTCGTTGTCGAGGCCGGTGCCCTCGTTGCCGACCACCACTGCGGACGGGCGCCGCCAATCGACGGCGTCGTAGCGTTGTCCCTTGACTGTGGTCGCCCACACCGTCACGCCGGCGCGCCGCAGGTCGGCGATGGCGCCGAGAGTCTCTGCTTCCGCCAGCGGCAGGCGGAACGCGCTACCCATCGCGCCGCGCAGCGCCTTCGGCGACAGCGGATCGGCGGTGCCCGTGCCCACGAAGGCGCCGGTGGCGCCCGCCGCCTCCGCCGTGCGGATGAGGCTGCCCACGTTGCCGGGATTCTGCACGCCCGCCAGCACCAGCGCGAGCGCGTTCTTGCCGGCGCCAATTTTCTTGGCATCGTGCGCAGGCATCCGCGCGACCACGAGCACGCCCTGGCTCGTCTCCACGTCCGAAAGCGACGCGAGCACGTCCGGGTGCAGGCGCCGTATCGGGATGTCGTTCTTGGCGAGCCGGTTGAAAAGCTCGTTGCCCCGTTCCTGCTTCTCGAGCTGCGGCGTCACCGCCGCTTCCACGATCGTGACGCCCGCGTCCAGGGCCTCTTCCGTGAGCCGTACGCCTTCGATCAGCAGCACGCCGGAGGCGCGGTCGCCGCGCACGAGGTCCCGAAGGCGTTTCACGAGGGGGTTCGTCTTGCTGCGGATCACTTCGTCGGTGGCCATTCGCGAAGCCATGTTAGTATGAACGACTTAACGTGCGTACATCCGGTCACGGAAGAGCGAGATGATCGACATCAAGAAGCGGTTGGAAGACGAGCTCAAGGCCCTCGACTACGAGCTCAAGGTCACGCTGCCCAAGGAAATCCAGAAGGCACGCGAGTACGGCGACCTGCGCGAGAACGCGGAGTACAAGGCGGCCAAGGAGCGCCAGGTGTTTCTATCGGCGCGCATCGGCCAGCTCCACCGCCGCATGGCCGCGCTATCGATGATCAACCTCGACAAGATCCCGAAGGGCAAGGTGGGCCTCGGCTCCACAGTCACCCTGCGGCAGTCCGACACCGGCGAGAAGGTCACCTACGAGATCGTCACGCCGGAAGAGGCCGATCCGACGCAAGGCCGCATCTCGCCGTCGTCGCCGATCGGCAGTTGTCTGCTCAATAAGGAAGAGGGCGACGAGGTCACCGTCAAGGTTCCGTCCGGCTCGAAGGACTACGAGGTCTTGCGGCTCGTGACGATTCACGACGTCGACGAGCCGGAGGCCAGCGCCTCCGCTCAGTGAGCGCCTGGCCGCCTCCTGCCATCCAGGTCGTCCTCGATCGCGGCGTCGATGCCGCTCTTGCCGAGATTCCCACGCAAGCCGGTGTCGGCCAGATCCTGGGGGATGAAGGCAAGTCCCTGACGATCGGCCGTCCCGCGGACCTGCGCAAGTGGTTCGGCACCCAGCTCGGCCGTGCGAAGGTCAAGAAGGGCCAGCGCCCGCCGACGGATCTCAGCGCCGTGGCGCGCGTCTTGAGCTTCTCGGTCTCGACGTCTTCGTTTGGCCAGCGTCTGCAGTTCGAGCGCTTGATGTCCCGCTACGTGCCGGCTTCGGCGCGCCGCGACCTGAAGACGCCCGCGTATCTTCATATAGATGTGACGGAGCGCTTCCCGCGCGTCACCATCGTTTCCGGCGGCGCCGGTCGTTCGGATCTCTTCGGCCCCTTCCGGGACCGCAAGGCCGCCGACCGCGCCCGCGACGGCCTGCACAAGCTCATCGCGCTGCGGCCCTGCGACTTCAAGTTCGAGCCGGCCGTCGACCTGGATCTCGGCTTGTCCTGCTTGTACGCGCAGGTGAAGACGTGCGCCGCGCCGTGTCTCGTCCGCGTGAGTGAGGACGACTATCGCGGCCTCGCTCGCCAGGCCGTGGACCTCCTGACGTCGCCCTCGGCTCGCGGCGCCGAGCGGCCGGCGTGGCTTCCGGCGTTCGCCACGACCGCGTCGACGCGCGCCGTCATCGCCGAGCGCGGCTCCGCCGGCCTCGAGCTCTATCCCGTGGTGGCCGGCGTCGTGTGCGAAGACACGATGACTGTCGCGTCGGACACTGTCGCGCCGGACGATGTGCGCACGGCCCTGTCGTCGCTCCGCTGGCGCTTACCCGACGCGCCCGGCGCCGACGAGGCCTGGCTGATGTCCTGGCTCTACGAACGCCGCCGGCGCGGTGTCTACGTCACGACTCGAGATGAGGACTCGTCGTCTCTGGACGCCGTCATCGACGCTTGCGGGTCCGCGGTTTCGTCTCGATAGCCCAGCCGAAGAGCTGGGCTCAGTCCCCGCGCTTCACGAGGTTGGTCCCGAGCACGTGCTTGTGGAGGGGAAGGAAGCCCTCGGTGCTCTCCACTGTCTTGCCGAAGCACGTGGACGTCGACCAGCCCATGATCATCACCGCGCGGGTGCGCCAGATGAAGCCGTCGCTGTACTCCAGGCACACCTGCTGCGCGGCCGGGTTGCACGGGCCGGAGTGGGACGCCTGCTGCCAGTAGCCGGCGCATACCTCCGGCACGGCGATGCGCACGTCCGCGGAGTGCGAGAGCCCGCCTCCCTCGGCCACCGCCCGCACGGCATGGGTCCCCGGCTCAGCCTCGATGGTCCTCGAGACGTGCATGCCGCTGGTGACCGCGCCCGCTCCCGCGATCGTCACCTCCGCGGGGAGGAACGCGCAGGCCACGCCGTAAGGATGGCCCGCGCAGGACAAGCGGACCGTGCCCCGAAAGCCGTTCGAGGGCGTGATCGTGCACTCACCGGCGAGCGGCTCCTCGCGCACGTCGAAGTTGGTGCGGGCACAGGTGATGGCGTAGTCGGCGGGACCCGTGACCACGCTCGGAGACGAAGGCGCGCCGGCGGGCGGCGCGGCCGGCGGCGGCGCGGTCACGGACTCCTGGCAGGCCACGGCGGCGAGAAGAAAAGGCAGAATCGCGCGCACCCGGGATCGGGCCATGCTTCAACCTCCACGAAGGATGGCGTAGCGTACTATGAGTGCCGTGTGGTTGGCGCCTGCCGCCCAGACGTCGGCGGCGTTCACAATCACGATGACCGTCACACACGCTCGTCAACCCTCGCGTACACGCTCCCGATAGTGCAGCTCGGCGAAGCGGATGGTGAACGCCGTCCCGCCGTTTCGCGTCACCTCCAGGGTGCCGTCGAGCTGATCGGTCAGGGCCTCGACGAGCTCGAGCCCGAGCCCACCATGGTTGGACGGCGCGGGATCGGGCAGGCCGATACCGTCGTCGGCGATGCGCAGCCGCAGGCCTCCCCCGTCCATGAGCCCCATCTCGATGCGGATCTCGCCGCTCGTCCGTCCCGGGAACGCGTGCTCGAGGGCGTTCGACACGAGCTCGTTCACGATGAGGCCGCAGGGGATGGCGGTGTCGAGCCCGAGCTCCAGCGGATCGACATCGATGCGCAGCTTGATGCGGTCCGCTCCCGCATGGGCGCTCAAGAGCTGCAGGGCGAGGCCGCGCAGGTACTCGGCGACATCGACGCGGGCCACCGACCCCGACTGGTGGAGCTTTTCGTGCACGGTGGCGATGGCGCGGACGCGCCCCTGGCTCTCGCGGAACATGCCCTGAACGCGCGGGTCCTTGGCCTGGCTGGCCTGCAGGTTCAGGAGGCTGGAGATGATCTGGAGGTTGTTCTTGACGCGGTGATGGATCTCCTTGAGGAGCAACTCCTTCTCTCCGACCAGGCCCCGCAGGTCGGCGGTGCGCTGGCGGACCCGCTCCTCGAGCTCGGCCTGGATCTGCTGCAGCTCCCGCGTCCGCTCGTCGACGGCGCCCTCGAGCTCCTGCTGCCGGCGCCGCAGCGCCCGCGTGTGGCGGCGGTTCAGCGCCACGACGGCGAGGGCCAACGCCAGGACCAACAGCGCGCGCACGTCGCGCCTCTGGTAGAGATGCGGGCGCAAGCGGAAGACGAAGGAGGCCCCGGTCTCGTTCCAGACGCCGTCGTTGTTGGCCGCCTTCACGCGGAAGGTGTAGGTGCCGGGCGGCAGGTTCATGTAGTACGCCGTGCGGCGGGTGCCGGGGTCCAGCCACTCGCCGTCGTATCCATCGAGGTGATACCGGAAGCGCACGCGCTCGGGCGCGGCGAAGCTCAGGGCCGTGTACTCGATCTCGAGCGGGTGGGCACCCGGGGGGAGCTCGACTTCGCTGCGGAGGTCCAGCACCCGGCGATCGACGCGCACGGTCTCCACCACCACTGACGGCGGCAGATCGTTGCGGCGGCCGAGGTCGGCGGGATCGAGGGCCACCACGCCGTCCGACGTCGCGAACCAGATCCGCCCGCCCTGCGCCAATGTCGCTCCCGGCTGGGCGCTCCCCGCGCAGGTCGTGGCGCGCATGCCATCGCTGATGCCATACAGACGCGGTGCCACGCGGCGGACCCGCCCGGCGGCGAGGTCGTCCAACTCGCGTTTGTCGACATGGGAGATGCCGTTGACACCCCCCATCCAGAGGGAGCCGCGACCGTCGTCCACGATGGCGTGGACGACCGGGTCGAGGAGCCCCTGCGGCGGGCCGTAAGGTGTGAACCGGCCGTCGCGGAACCGCGTGAGCCCCTCGCTGGTACCGATCCACACGGTGCCGCCCTCGTCCACGTGGATGTCGCGGATGCTCATCCCGGACAGGCCGTCCGCGGTGGTGTACGTCGTGAAGCGCCCGTCGCGGAGGACGGAGACCCCGTGGCCGCGCGTGCCGAGCCAGACCGCGCCGCCGGGATCGTCGCCGAGGGCGAACACCTGATCCCCCGCCAGGCCGTCGGCCGTCGTGTACCGGGTGACGGCGGGCGCCTTCATGTCTCCGTGGAAGCGGAAGGCGCCGTGCTCGGTCCCGACCCACATGTCGCCGCGGCGGTCCTCGTGGAGGGCGTGGACGTAGAGGTTGGGGTCGATGTCGGTCAGAAGGCGCGACCATTTCCCCTCGCTGCGGTACGCGACGTACTGGGGCGCGCCCAACCAGAGGCGGCCGCTCCGATCGGTGAGCACCGGATGGATGCTGGACGGTGTCGGCTCGGGCATCGCCAACGGCCGGAAGCGGCCGTCCTCGAACGCCATCAGCGCGTATCGGTTCGCCACCACCACGCCGTCCTCCGCGGCGGCGACGGAACGCACCGACTTGTCGATGAGCCCTTCCGCCAGCGAATACGTCGTGAGGGGCGTGTCCTTCAGGCGCAGGACGCCGTAGGCGGCGGTGGCCACCCAGAGGTTGCCCTCGTGGTCGAGGCAGAGCGAGCGCAGCGAGGAGAGCTCCTCGCGCGAGTAGCGCGAGATCCGCCCGTCGTGGATGCGCTCGAGCCCCGCCCCTGCCGTCGCGAACCAGATCTGTCCGTCCCCGTCCTCACGGATCCTGTAGATGCCGGGGCCGCGCCCGGGAGCCGGCGCGTAGGTCGTGAACGTGCCTGCGTGCAGGCGCGTCTTTCCGCCCTGGCCGCCGCCGGCCCAGAGCGAGCCCCCGCGGTCGACGTAGATCGCGGACACATGGTCCTCGGCGAGGCCGTCGCGCTTCGTGATCGTCGTGAAGCGTCCGTCGCGCAGGCGGCTGAGCCCGGCGATGCTGCCGACCCACACGTTCCCGGAGGCGTCGTCGGCGATGGTCTTCACCGGCATGTCCGGCAGGCCGTCGGCAGTGCCGAACCGGATCGCGCGGCCCTGGTCGAGCTTGACCAGGCCCGGCACGGAGAAGCCGACCCAGAGCGCACCCTCGCGGTCCTCGTGCAACGCGGCCACGGGATCGGTCCCGAGCCCGTGGTTTCCGGCATAGGTCTCGAACGCCCCGTCCTTGTAGCGGGCGAGCCCGCGCTCGGTCCCGATCCAGAGCCCGCCGTCACGGCTCGCGCAGAGTGTCCAGACCACGCCGCTCGGCAGGCCCGGGGCCTCAAACGGAAGGAAGGAGGTGAAGCGGACACCGTCGAAGCGGGCCAGACCGCCGATCGTGGCGAACCAGAGGTAGCCGTCGCGGGTCTGAGCGGCGTCGAAGACCGTGTTCTGCGGAAGCCCCTGCTCCGTCTGCCACTGCTGACGGTGGTACTCGCTGATCGATTTGCGGGGATCGAGGCCAAGCGCAGGGGCGGCGCCGGCCACGAGGCCGATCAGGAGGAGCGGAACGATCTTCCACCGGCGATTCAGCTTCGCCCGCCCAGGTCTGGGAAAGACTACGCCCGGGAAGGGTGAGCGTCAACGAGCGTGAGAATAAACGGCGGACAAGAGCGACGCCGTCGTCGACCGCGACGTCGTCGCGCCCGGCGCGATCCAGACGTTCGCGCACGTGGAAGGCCACGTTGCGCGTGGAATCGGAGCGCGAGAGGAACGAGGCGCGCTACCGCTTCGCGTTTCGTATCGACAAGTCGGGAACGGGTGACGGTGGCCGGCCTTTCGCCGCGCTGAAGCTCAGGCCGGCGGCCGACCGCGCGGCTGACGTGAAGCTGAGGCCGAGCGCGCCGAGGTGCTGCACAAGCTCGACACAGAAGCCGACGAAGGGGACCGCGGCTGACACCAGCGCACGTAAGATCCTCGCGCGTGGCCTACGAGATCGAGTTTACGCGGGAAGCGGACGAGCACTTCAAGCGCTTCACGGCGCGCGAGCGATCCAAGCTGGTCGACCAGCTCGAAAAGCAGCTCGTGTATCAGCCCACCGTCGAGACCCGCAACCGGAAACCCATGCGCCCGAACCCAGTCGCCCCGTGGGAGCTTCGTGTCGGCCATCTGCGCGTGTACTATGAAGTCAGCGGCGATCCAGGCATCGTGACGGTGCGAGCCTTCGGCGTCAAAGAAGGCAGTCGCGTCCGCATCGGTGACCAGTGGTGGGAACCCGGATTGCAGCAGCCGGAGAAGAGTCATGAAGACGCTGGAGATGAAGGAAGCGACGGGTGAGCTGGCCTCGTATGCGGCGCAAGTGCGCCGCGGACCGGTCGTCGTGACCGATCACGGCAAGCCGGTCATGGCTCTCATGTCGATCGAGAACGCCGACCTTGAGACGGTATCCCTCAGCACCGATCCGCGCTTCATCGCGCTCATCGAGCGCTCGCGCGCGCTGTACAAGCCGGGCACCGGCATCCCGCTCGACGAGATCAAGCGGAAGTACGGAATCAAGTCAAAGCCAAAGCCGGCCCGCCGCGCGCGCAAGGCGCGCTGATCCTCTCCTCTTAGCCGCTTTCGTCGCCGTCCACATTCTTCCGCCCTGCACCTGCTCCGGCGTTCACATCTCACGTCTCGAGCCTACGGTGCTTCGGCAGTCGGGCCGACCACCGTCTTCGCCTGCGGAGAGCACGCGGCATCCGTCACCGCCGCCGCGTGGCCCTCGGCCGTCTCCGCCAGGCGCCCGCTGCTGTCCGTGCAGAAGCCGCGGAAGCCCGTCTCGCTCGGCGTCTGCGGCATGGCGCTGACGGCGAATCGACTTCCGTCGGCGTTCGCGTGATAGCGGAAGGTGTAGCCCGCGTGGTCGGCCTCGGGATCGAAACCGGGTGACGAATCCCCGCTCGCGATGTCGCTCGCCGCCCGCGGATGACGCCCGTGATCGGCACGCCAGGCCGCGGCCGCCGCCGCCACCAGGCCCATGCGCGACAGGGCCTCGTTCTCGTTCCAGGAAATGGAGGCCCTCGGCCGCCAGTCGGAGCTGGCGCCGTCGTCGTCCGTCACCGATCCGAGCCGCCGCACGAGCGCGAGGTACGCTCGCCCCAGGCGCCGTCGCACCGCGCCGTCTTCTCTTGCAGCCGCGATCAACAACCCGAGCGCCGGCTCTTTGAGATCCTCTCTGGCCGCGCTTTCGGCGCCAGCGTCTGGATCATCCCACCAACGGTTGTGCGTGCGCAGCACCTCGTCCCAGTCGATGGCCGTGGGTGGGATGCGCTCGAATGCGCTCGTGTCGAGGGGCGCGGCTCCCAGCCCCTCACGCATTTGTTTCATCTCCTTGGCCACTTCCGACCAGGCCTGGCGCCAGGCGTCGGGCGATTCCTGCGCGGCGCGATAGAACTGGACGAGACCCTGGAGCCCCATGACCCGCTCGACGTCGTACGCGTCGGCGGGTGAGCCCACGCCGGGGAGCCGCCGCAGGTTCGCGAGCAGGTCACGGCTGCTCGCCGATGTGCGGCCTGCGTTCTGTGCGAGCAGCGGCAGGACCGCGGTGCAGTCGCCGCGCATCGCGACGGCCACCAGGCGGCTGATGAGTAGCGCGTCCTGACTCACCAGTCCCGCAAGGCGGAGGCCGGTGACGAGGTCGCGCTGAGCCGACTTCACGTCACCACGTGCCAGCGCCAGCAGTGCTCTCACGCGCAGGGCCTGCACGGCCTGGCGGTACGACAGCATCGAAGGTATCGGCGTGCGCATGGACAACTGCCGAGGCAAGGGGATCCAGAACCGGGAGCGGCCCGCCGCCACCTCGATCTCGGACAGCGCGGCCTCGTTCGCGCGCAGCCAGGCCGCGATCAGCGGTGCCTCGCTCTCGGTCCACGGCGCGCGCTGGGCTCGCACCCACTGCTTCGTGCAGGCCGCGGCGAACGCGTCCGGCAGCGCACCCACGCCCGGCACGAGGCCCGTCTTGGCGTCGACCTTGGACTTGAGGTGCGCCTCGAAGTCGTTCCAACTCGGCGCACCGCGCACCCATACGACGCTCGAAGCCGAAGCGGGGCCGGCTCCCATCACACGCCGGATGTCGTCCCCGAGCTCGATGTGCAACGCCCGAGTCAGTGGGATCGCCGCGTTGTTCTCCGGCGTGACGCCCGCTCCGTATTCCTTGTCGAGCCACGCGACGTAGTCCGGCGTCCCGTCGGCCCGCAGTGGTTGGAGGATGAACGTCGTCTCGCGGGAGATCGTGAGCGCCGGAAGGCGGGGCCGGTCCGCCTCAGCGCCCGCCGCCCAGACGTCGGCGGCGTTCACCGCACTCACGATCGTCAACACGGCGAAGGCGGCGGCCATTTTGTTCATCGGACCCTCCCGCGTCGGGGCAGCGTGCCTCGCGCGTGTGGTGCCTGCAGTGCGTGCATGGGTGACTGTCGTTCACCTTCCGGATGACACGGATGAACGACGGCTCCGGCGAGTGGTGGCTCTACGGTGAGGGGCGCGGCGGTGCCCATTCGTTCTCGATCGTCGACAACAGGTCGGTGAGCCCCAGGTCGCGCGCGGTGCGGCGTTGGATGGCGGCCAGCCGCTCCCGCATGAGCGCCCGTGCCTCGAAGGCGTAAACCTTCACCCCCAGCGCCGCCAGCCGCTCCACCGCCACGTCGCTCTGCTCCGCCTCCAGCTCGCGGTCGAGATCGGTGGCGGCACGGGCGGCCGCGGCCACCGCCTCGCGCTGCCGCGCGTCCAGCCTGGCCCACGTCTGGCCGCTCATCACCATGGCGCGGGCGTTGATGGCGAGCCCGACCCGCGACAGATGGGGCGCCCGCTCATAGAGCTTCTGGGCGAGGGCGGTCGGCGTGGACACGAGCACGGCGTCGATGCGGCCGTCCTCGAGCGCCGCGGGGACGAGGTCGAAGGGCAGGCTGATCGGACGAGCCCCCAGCGCCGTCCACATCTCGATCTGCAGCGCGCTGTCCTGCACGCGCACCTTCGCTCCGGCGAAGTCCTCGACGGTGCGATACCCGCGGCTGCGGCTGAGGATGTGAACATCGCTCCCTCCCCAGTATCCGAGGACCTCCACCCCGGGCTCGCCGCCGCGCGTGCTGCCGGCGCGGATGAGCTTGGTGACAGCCTGGCCGACGTCGCCGTCGAAGGCCCGCCGCCAATGCACCCGGTCTCGCCACAGGAAGAGCAGGTCGAGGAACGTCACCTCCGGGGCCATCGGGGCGAGGCCGTTGGGAGTGATGGTCGCGACGTCGAGCACGCCCTGGCGCAGGTAGGACACGTAGTCGCGTTCGACTCCCAGCTTCCCCGCGGGAAAGATCTCCGCCTCGATGTGGGCCTCGGCCTTCGCACCCAGCACGTCGCGGAAGCGCTCGAATGCCTTGTGCCACGGGTGCGTCTCGTCCTGCATGTGGGCGACGCGGAGCTTGAGCGGCTTGGGGGGCGCCGCGGGCGGTGCCTCCGTGGTGGCCGCGTGGGCCGGCGCCACGGCCATCGCCCAGGCGACGGCGTGCCGGCGAAGGATCTTGGCGATCACCCCGCGATGTTCAGCCCGGGGCCCCGCGGCGTCAAGGGCATCGGTCAGGATTTGTCGACGGCACGCTACGCTACGTCCGTACCGCGCCCCATTTCCCGGAAGAAGTCGCAGTAGATCGCTGGGACGCGCACGCCTGTCTTGCGTCCCGTTGCCCGGGTGACTTTCTCACTTACCGCGCATCGCGACGGCACCAGGCGGCTGATAAGCGACAAAGCGGGGCGTCCTGACCCACCAGTCCCGCAAGGCGGAGGCCGGTGACGGGGTCTCGCTGTGCGCTGTGCCGACTTCACGTCACCTCGTGCCAGCGCCAGCAGCGCCGTCACGCGCAGGGCCTGGACGGCCTGCCGGTACAACAGCATCGAAGGTGGCGCCGTGGCCATGGACAAGCCGGGCAAGGGGATCCGGAAGCGTGGACCGCTCGCCGCCGCCTCGATGTCGGACGACGCGGCTTCGTTCGCGCGCAGCCAGGCCGCGATCAGCGGCGCGTCGCTCTCGGTCCACGGCGCGCGTTGGGCTCGCACCCACTGCATCGTGCAGGCCGCGTCGAATGCCTCCGGCAGCGCACCCACGCCCGGCACGAGGCCCGTCTTGGCGTCGACCATCGACTTGGGGTGCGCCTGGAGGTCGCTCCAGATCGGCGCACCGCACAGCCCTACGACGCCACCCCCACAGAGCTCGGTCGACGCGGCGAAGCGTTCGTTGAGGGCGTGACTCGTCGGACCGACTGCGCTACCGCTGTTGACTCCATTCAGCCAGCGTCGTTGCTACTTCGTCCTGCCGCCTTGCAACAAACATCTTCAGCAACGCGAGCACATCCTCACCGGTCGAGCCGTACTCGTTGTCCAGCTTGCGAAACGCTTTACCCCCATCAGCACCGTCTAGCTTGCCAAGAATACGGAATCGCTCGGCCGGATCGTCTGGCATCACACCGTTCGGAAACTTGTTGCAGATGTCGTCGAGAAACCGTACGGCCTCCGTAGCACCAATCGTTCGTAGGCCGCTCCGAATGTCATGCAAGAGCGCCGGTGCGCTGTTTGCGATGAGCTGATAGAAGCCCCCGGATGTGCTTTCAAGACTGAACGCGTTGACGGCGACTGCCGTCTTTAGGGCAGCGGGCAGGCGGTCGTAGAGATCCTCTTCGTTGCAGTCGATCAGATCCATTAAGGCATCAGCAAACTCCGCGCCATCACCCACGCGCAGGATCCTGTCGATCTCACCCCTGACATGACTCGGCTCCATGGTGCCTCCACAGTCACGGTATCCACTCCATGATCTCGTTGTAGTTCTCTACTGCCTTCACGATTTCGTTGGCGTCGGCCGCAGTGCAGCCCGCCGCAACCAGGGCAGCGCGCGCGACCACGGCGACAGGTTGTCCCTTCATTCTTCGCTGCGTCATCGTTGCGAGGTAATGAGGTGATCCTCGCGTGGTAGATTTCCCGAGCAACGGCATCGCGAGTCCAAAGCCCCGGCTGTAAGAGGGGAACAAGTCCTCCATCACGGCATTCTGGAAGATGTGATGCGCCTGGGCTGCACTTCCAGCTGTGAGGTTACGCAATACGCTGTACTTCAGCTGCGCATAAGCATCATTGCCCTCCTTGAGCAGCTTCGCCACGATATCGCAGATGTTTCGCTGCAACCGGCGCAGCTGCTGAACATTGTTCTGGGTACTCTGCCCACGGATGGTGACGGCATTGCTCATGGCAGACGTCAGGCCAGCAATGGTGAACTCCATGAGCCCCGTTGGATCGACCTTGTTGGCGGGATCAGCCGAGGCATACAGATAGCGATGCAGACTCGCAGGTTTGCAGTCACAACCGGCTTCCGGGTCAAGTGATGCGAACGTACCCGCTCTCGGATCCATCCATCGTGCTCTGTGGTACTGGAATCCGACGTTGGGGTCATAAGGCTCGCCAGCGAAGGCGTAGGGCTGGGGGTCGGTGCCGGTGCGGTTGAGGAGATTGCCCCAGGCGTCGTACTCGTACGTATCGGTGGCGTTGCCGTCCGAGTCGGTCAAGGCGCGAGTAGATCCGATGTAATCGGAATGGACGTGCTTGGTAACGTGACCACCTGTACCGCTGGGCCGGAGGATGGCGACGAGCTCGTCGTCGGCGCGGACGTAGAAGCTGCTGACAACGCCGGACGCGTCCAGATCCGCCAAGGCGTGGGTCAGCCCGCGTGAGCGGTCGATGAGGTGGGTGACGACCACCTGAGGTTGGCCGGTCTTCGTCGTCTTCGTCTGTAGGAGGGTGCCGAACGCGTCGTAGACGTTGTCGACCATCGTACCGTCCGTCTTCGCGACCCGGACCAGACGGTTATCGGCGTCCCACGTGTAGGTCGCCTCGCCGGACTTCGTGATGAGGTTGCCCTTGTCATCCCAGCCGTAGTTCGTGAGGTTCTCTGTGAGCAGGCGGTCGCGGTCGTCGTACGTGTAGGTGGTCGTCGTCGGTGTCCCAGACGCGTCGGTGAGCGTGCGCGTCGTCCGATTGCCGACGCGGTCGTAGGCGAGATCTTCCTGCCGGAGCACGGCGCCGCCGATGGTGTTGGTGACCTTGTCCTGAATCAGGCGGTAGAGCCTGTCGTAGTCGAAGTCCCTCGTGCGGCCGGTGTGTTCGACGATGCGAGTGCGGTTGCCGGCGTCGCCGAGCGTGAGGTCGTACCGCTGAACCGTGCCGATAGTCCCGATCGACGTTAGGTTTCGCAGGCGGTTCAGGTCATCGTACTGGTACGTCGTCGTCACGTTGTTGGGGTGCGTCAGCGACGTCCGGTTGCCGACGTTGTCGTAGCCGAGGTTGTAGTCCTGGTTCGCCGCGTCCGCGATCAGGCTCAGGCGGCTCGCGTCGTCATAGCTGAAGCTGGTGCTGATCGGGCTCCCAACCGTCGGCACGGCCGCAACTCGAATACGGTTGCCGTTCGCGTCCCACTCCAGCTCGACGCGGCTGCCGTCCGGTTCGATGACGCTCGTCATGCGGTCACGGGCGTCGTAGTTGTAGGTCGTCGTGCACGTGGAGGCGCCGCAGACGACGGTGGCCGTCTTCAGGCGGCCGCTCGGGGAGTACGTGAAGCTGACGTTTTCGCTGGGGCTGGCCGGATACGTTCGGGTGAGCAGACGGTTGTTGATGTCGTAGCCGAGCTCCGTCACGCGACCGGCGAAATCGACCTTGCGGATGAGGTTGCCCGCGAGGTCGTACTCCATCGACTCGCGGAAGCCGTTGGGATGGAAATCGTCCCCTGGCAGGATGCGGGCAGTCTGGCGGCCGAGCTTGTCGTACTCGAAGCTCGTGATGTGGCCGTTGGCGTCCTTCTGCGTAAGGCGATTGCCCAGCTCGTCGTACGTGTACGTGGTTGGATGCTGGTCGCCGTTCTCGGCATCGATGACGCTCTGCAGGCGGCCCAGCTTGTCGTAGGCGAAGCGGGTCGTCTTGCCGGCCTGATCGGTCTCTGCGACACGGCGGCCCAGGTCGTCGTACTCCGTGGTCGTGAAGGTGCCGTCGGGGAAGTTCGTTTTCGTCCGGCGGTTCAGGTCGTCGTATTCGAACGTGGTCGTGTGCTGGTTGGCGTCCTTGACGGTCGTCTGATTGCCGTTCGCGTCGTAGTCGAAGACCGTCTCGTGGTTGAGGGGATCCTTGACCTTCTTGCGCTGGCCGGCGGCATCGTAGGTGAAAGACGTCGTCTTGAGCCGCGCGTCGATGGTGTGCTCGACGCGGCCGGCGTTGTCGTAGGAGGTCCGCGTGAACGCGGCCGGTTGTCCGCCCGCGGCTGGGAAGATCGTCTTTAGCAGACGCCCGTTCCGGTCGTATTCGTATGTGGTGGTGCGGCCACCGCGGTCCTTCGCCGTGAGCCGGCGGCCTTCGGCATCGAACGTGGACTCGTCGGTCGTCCCGTCGGGATGGATCGTCTTGAACAGCCGGCCGCGCGTGTCGTATTCGAACTTCGTGATCTGGCCGGGGCGCTTGCCGCGGACCTCCTTCTGCCGGCCGACCGCGTCGTAGAGCGTGGTGCTGCCGGCGCCGTCCGGATCGATCGTCTCGGTGACGTGGCCGCTGTTGTCGTAGTTGAACTGGGTGACGAGAGTCTGCAGGCCCGCGGGTGTCGTGCGCGTCGTGATCTGCTTGCGGCGGTTCCCGTTGCGGTCGTACGTGTAGGTCGTGACATGGCCGAGGTCGTCCTTCTCTTCCGTGACCAGCGAGCCCGAGCACTTGTATTCGGTCGTCTGCGACACACCATCGAGCGTCTGGGTCTGCGACAGCATGCAGCCGTACTGGTTGTACGTGTAGGTCGTGGTGTTGCTCAGGGCATCCGTCGTGGACGTGAGGTTGCCCTTGGCGTCGTAGACGTTAGTCGTGGTCTTCTGGCGTGCATCCTTGACGGTCAGCGGCTGCCGGAGGACGTTGTAGGTGTACTCGGTCGGATTTCCCTTGGGATCCTTCGCCGTCAGGAGCAGGTCCTTGTCGTCGTACACGTACACGGACGCAGGGATCGGAGTCGGATCGCCGTTCTTGTGCGGAATCGTCTCGGATGTGCGATTGTTCCGCGCGTCGAACGTGCGGAGGATCTGGCTGCCTTCGGGCTCGATCTCCTTGACGACATTGCCGCGCTCGTCGTACTCGAGGATGCGGCGGTTGCCCACGCGGTCTATGACCTCCTCGCGCCGGGCGCCGATCTCGTGGCCGTACTCGATCCGCTTGCCCTCGGCGTCGATGTGGCCGATCAGGCGGCCGGCGTCGTCATAGAGGTTGCGGATGGCCCGCCGTCCGAGCGGATCGATGATGTTCTCGAGATGGTGCGGCACGAGCGGGTGGTACTCGAACCGCGTGACGTTGTTGTCGCGGTCGGTGAAGGTGATGAGATCGCCGTCCGCGTTGTAGGCGTACTTCAGGACGCCGCCCTCGGGGTCGGTGATCGTCTCGATCCGGTCCTGCGCATCGCGCTTGATGACGATGCTGGTGCCGCCAGAGTGGGTGATGCCACCGGCAGTGAAGGCGAGGACGTTGCCGTTCAGGTCGCGGATGGACGTCACACCGCCACGGAGCGCGTTCTCGCCACCAGGTTGGTTGATGGTGATCTGCTGGCCGTCCGGCAGCACGAGCTTGTACTGCGCCGGGTCGAACAGCGCGAAGCTGTCGACGTTGAAGAGCTCCATGGCGGCTGCGCCGATGGAGTTGCCCGGCCAGCTTCCGACGACAGCCGCGTAGACGCCGTCCAGCGGCTCGAGCGTGCCGAGCGCGGCCGAGCCCTGCGACGGCTTGTACGTGATCCTGACGTCCTGGATGGGAACGCCGAACTGGCACGACGGCTGGAGTACCGGCTCGTACTCCCACACGCGCCCGTCGGCGAACGTCAACGTGACGCTCATCGGCTTGGTCGGCTGCAGGCAATAGGTCGGGAAGAAGCCCTCGTTCTTGAAGCCGCGGAACGACTCGCCGAGAACGCCGTTCTCGGAGACCTTCACGTTGCTGACGTCGACGCGCCAGCCGAAGCCGAAGTCGCCCTTGCCCTTGTCGCGGCTGTCGTAGCTGCGGGTGACGCGGATCGGCATGCCGTCGACGGGGATCTCGAGGTCGAGGAACGACACGCTGAAGTTGCCGACCTTGAAGTTGTCCTTCACGACCACGAAGACGCTCTCCGTCGCGAAGCGGCCGGCGGTGTCCGTGGCCACGAGGCGGATCTCGAAGAGGCCGTTGAGCAGCATCGTTGGGTCGAGGGTTGCGAGCGTGCCGGTTTCGACAGGTGTGGAGCCGGTGGCGAACGTCGTGAAGGCAGCGTCGCCTTCGCGGCGGTACTCGAGCCGCCAGCCTTGCAGCTTCGCCGAGCGCACGGTGCCGGTGATGGGCGTCGGCGCGGTGAGGGCCGTGCGCTCGGTCGGACTCAGGATGTCGACGAACGGGTAGTCGCCCTCGGGATCCGCGGGTGCGACGGTGAGCTGCATGTCGTCGCTGATGGCCAGAGCGCCGTCGTGGGCCTTGAGACGGAGCACGTACTGGCCAGGCGTGTCGACGGTGACGGTGGTGGCGGCGGCGGTGGGACTGCCGAAGGTGACGGCGCCGGGGCCGGAGACGCGCGACCACAGCACCTGGAACGGGAGCGCGGCGGGGCGGCCATCGTCGGTGGCAGTACCCGCAAGCGTGATCGGACCGTCGGACGGCAGCGCGATCGAGCGATCGGGGCCGGCATTGACGACCGGCGCATCGTTGCCCTCGATGACGGTCACCACGATCTCGTCGGCATCGCTGGTGAGCACGCCGTCGGACGCGGTGACGGCGAGCCGATAGGCGCCCGGTGTCGTGAACGTGGCGGTGGTGGTCGCGGCCGCCGGCGACCCGAAGACGACAGGACCCGGACCTTCGACGACGCTCCAGGCAAAGCTCAGAGCGGAGCCTGGTGGCAGGCTGTCGTCGGTGGCGGTGGCCGTCAAGGTGGCGGCGGACGTCGGTGGGTTGGTGATCGTCTGGTCGGCGCCGGCATT
>Ga0114129_10003193_pt1 | contig 22997 bp, 18 predicted proteins | sample RhiMetdeltSRZDD1_FD_80071 | JGI IMG/M metagenome (GOLD analysis project Ga0114129, IMG submission 80071) | Populus rhizosphere microbial communities from Tennessee, USA - Rhizosphere MetaG P. deltoides SRZDD1 (version 2) (version 2) | ecosystem: Host-associated > Plants > Roots > Rhizosphere >... | reverse complement strand
GCGACGCCCTGACCGCCCTGGATCGATGGGTCACCCGGGGTCACCACCCGCCGCGCAGCGGCACCGTGCCCCGCCCGCCGGCCGGAGACCTCGCCAACACCTGCTCCCTGACCGACCGCTGACGTAGCCCGCCATGTTGCCGGACCGGCGTAGCCGGCGGCCGTGTCAGGCAGGCAGGCGAAGGCGGACGTCGCCCAGCCCGCGGGTCACCAGCAGCTCGCCGCCGGCGAGCCGTTCCCAGGCGTGCCGCGCCGGGTCCCAGGTGCGCCACATCCGGTCGTCGCACGCGACCGTGACCGTGGCGGTCGCTCCCGCGCGCACTTCCGCAGCGGCCCAGCCCACCAGCCGCACCGGCTGGCCGTCCTGCTGGGGGTCGAGGTACACCTGCACGACCTCGCGCGAGTCGTAGGCCGAGGTGTTGGTGACCTCGACCGTGACGGTCCGCCCGGAGACGTGGCCGCCGCCGTACGACCAGGATCCGTAGCCGAGGCCGTGCCCGAACCAGAACGCCGGCTCGGGTGCGAGGCCGGCCGGGGCGTGACCGCGATAACCGACGTACAGACCCTCGGTGTAGTGCAGCTCCCCGCCGGTCGGTGCGACGTCCCAGGCCGGTGCCGCCCCGTCGGCCGCCGGGAACGTCGTGACGAGGCGCCCGGACGGCTCGAACTCGTTGAGCAGGGCGGCGGCGACGGCATGGCCGCCCTCTTGTCCGGGAAGTCCCACCCACAGCACGGCATCGACCTTGTCGAGCCACGGCATCAGCACGGGCGTGGCCGCGTTGACGACGACGATCGTACGGCGCGCCGCGTCGGCGACGGCCGACACCAGCTCGTCCTGCCGCCCGGGCAGCGCGAGCGTGCTCTTGTCGACCGCCTCGGTCTCCTGCTCCTCGGTCAGGCCGACCACGACGACCGCGACGTCGGCCGCTGCTGCCGCCTCGACAGCGGCGGCCACGGCTTCGTCGTCGGCAGCCGGGGTCGGCTCGGCGACGATGCCCAACCCGGCCTCGCCGCCCAGGATCCGCGCCTCCGCGACCAGCTCGGTCGGGGCGTCCAGGACGAGGTCGGCCTGCCAGCCGGGCGGTCGCAGCACGGCCTCGGCAAGGTCCGTGCTCTCGGTGCGCAGCGTCGCCTCGTGGGTGAGCTCGCCGGCCCGGACCGTCCACGACGCGAGGCCCAGCACCCCGATCGTCATCGCGCCGGCCGGCACGACGGCCGAGAGCTCGGCTCGCGCGACGGGCGCCATGCCCGGCAGCCCGACCATGACGAGCGCCTCCTCCTTGACCGAGTCCTCGAGCAGCGCCCCGGACTCGTCGTACAGCCGGACCCGGATCCCGGGCCGGCCGGTCACCGGGTCGCTGACGTACGCCGGCCTGGCCGGGCGCGGCCGGGTCCGCACGCTCACCCCGTCGAGGACCGACAACCGTCCGCCGAGCCTGGTGCGGAGTCCCTCGGCGACGCTGATCTGGTGGGGCGGCCGGACCTGCGCCGAGCCGCCACCCATGCACTGCGTCTCGACCGCGTGCCGGCCGATCAGCGCAACCGACGTGTCCGTTGCCAGCGGCAACGTACCGTCGTTGGTCAGCACGGTCATGCCCGCCACGGCCAGTTCGAGCAGCTGCTCACGCCGTCGCCCGCTGTCGGGCTCCGGCAGGTCCTGCTGCTGCGGGTGTTGGTTGCCTAGGGCACCGACCCGCGTGGCCAGCCTGAGCAGTCGCCGTACGTGGTCGTCGATCACGTCGACCGGAACGTCTCCGGCGTCGACGGCCGAGACGAGCGCGTCGCCCCACGGCCCGGTGGGACCGGGCATCACGAGGTCGAGCCCGCCGTTGGCGGCGGGCGCCGCGGACTTGGTCGCGAACCAGTCCGACATCAGCAGACCGGTCCAGCCCCACTCGTCCTTGAGGATGCCGTTGTTGATCTCGTCCTGCTCCGTCGCCGGGACGCCGTTGACGTCGTTGTACGCCGCCATGACCGACCACGGGTCGGCGTCGGCGACGGCGATCTCGAACGGCAGCAGGTACACCTCTCGCAGGGTGCGCTCGTCGACGACGCTGTTCACCGTGTGCCGCTCGGTCTCGGCCTCGTTGGCCACCAGATGCTTCAGGCAGGCGCCGACACCGCGCGACTGCAGTCCCTCGACGTAGGCCGCCGCGAGCAGGCCGGTCAGCAGCGGGTCCTCCGAGTACGCCTCGAAGAGCCTGCCGCCCAGGGGCGAGCGGTGCAGGTTGATGGTGGGACCGAGGACGACGTGGATGTCCTGCCGCTGTGCCTCCTCGGCCAGCAGCTCGCCGACGGCGGACGCCGTGCCGACGTCCCAGGTCGCGGCGAGCAAGGTCGCGTTGGGTAGCAGGCTGGTCTGCCTCCCGCCAGTGAACTCCAGACCCCGGACGCCGGTAGGCCCGTCGGAGAAGGCCATCGGCCGCAGGCCGATCGACTCCTCGCCGTGGAGCGTGAAGAAGCTGGCTCCGGTCAGCAGCCGGACCTTGGTCTGGAGGTCGAGCTTGCCGAGCAGGCCGTCGAGGTCCATCAGGACTCCGCGGTGTGGACGTGGTGACCGGCTCCGAGCTCGACGTCGGGTGCGCCCGGCAGCGAGAGGACACCGTTGACACCGGGCGGCAGGTCCACCTCGACGACAAGCGCAGCATCCTCGCGTCGCCAGTTGACGCGCACCGAGCCGTGGCGTGTCTCCAGCCGGGTGTCGGCCCAGGTCAGACCGCCACCCGGGCGAGGGGCGATGCGCACGCGGGAGTAGCCAGGCTCGGCGGGCGCGATGCCGCCGATCGTGCGGTGCATCCAGTCCGCCACGGCGCCCAGCGCGTAGTGGTTGAAGCTCGTCATCTCGCCAGGGTTGATCGTCCCGTCGGGCAGCATCGAGTCCCACCGCTCCCAGACGGTCGTGGCGCCCATCGTCACGGGGTAGAGCCACGACGGGCACTCACGCTGCATGAGCAACGCGTAGGCGTCGTCGAGGTGCCCGGTCTTCGTCAGCGCGTCGGTGATGAACGGGGTGCCGGCGAAGCCGGTCGAGATCTTGTGGCCGCTCTCGGCGACCAGCTGGGCCAGCCGCTTGCCGGCGAGCTGCTCGGTCTCCTCGTCGAGCAGCCCGAAGGCGATCGCCAGGGTGTAGACCGTGGTGCAGTCCGAGACGATGGTGCCGCCACCGGAGACGTAGTGCTCGTTGAAGGCGTCGCGGGTGCGCTCTGCCAGGGCGTCGAAGATCTCGGCCTCGTCGGCGTGGCCGACCAGCGCGGCCGTCTCGGACACGATCCGCGCGGAGCGGTACAGGCACGCGGTCGCCACGACGCCCTTGTCGGCCTTGGCGTTCCACGGCTCGTGCGGGGAGGCGTCCGGGTCCAGCCAGTCGCCGAACTGGAAGCCGGTGTCCCACAGCCCGTTCGGCGACGTGAGCGACGCGGCCCGGCGCACGTGGGCGGCCATCGAGTCGTACTGCCGCTCGAGCACGGCGCGGTCGCCGTAAGCCTGGTAGAGCGTCCAGGGCACCCACACCGCGGCGTCGCTCCACACGGCGGTGCTGTCCGGCTCGGGGAACTCCGCCGGGCCGGGCAGGAGCTTGAGCACGTCCGGCACCACGAAGGGCACCATGCCGTCATGGTGGCGCTGCTCCTGGGCCAGGTCGAGCAGCCAGTCGCGGAGGAAGGCGTCAACGTCGAACAGGTACGCCGCGGACGGGGCGAAGGCCGCGATGTCACCGGTCCAGCCGAGTCGCTCGTTGCGCTGCGGGCAGTCGGTCGGCAGGTCGAGGAAGTTGCCCTTGGTTCCCCACACGACGTTGTGGTGCAGTTGGTTCAGCAACGGGTCTGAGCAGTCGAAGAACCCGGTCCGGCGCAGCTCGGAGTGCACCACGACGGCCTCGACGGAGTCGGTCGTGAGCTCGCCGGGCCAGCCGGTGATCTCGGCGTACTGGAAACCGTGGAAGGTCTTGGTGGGCTCGAAGAAGTCCTCGCCGCCGCTGAGGATGAAGCGGTCGGTCGCCTGCGCGTCCCGCAGCGGCCGCACGCCGAGCTCGCCGTCCTCGAGCACCTCGGCGTGCCGGATCCGGATCTCGCTGCCACGCGGCCCGCGGACCGTGAACCGCAGCCAGCCGACCAGGTTCTGGCCGAAGTCGAGCAGTGTGCGACCGGACGGCGAGGTCCAGATCCTCACCGGATGCACTACCTCGTGGCGCGTCACCGGCGGACCGACGTACGGCGTGAGTCGGGCGGCGTCGAAGTCGATCCTGCGCGCATGCAGCGCCCATGGCAGCTTCGCGCCGAACGTGTACCAATCGGCGTCGCGCCGGCCGGCGTCGATGGTCTGCCCGTCGTAGATGTCGTCCGCCAGGACGTCGGAGCTTGACGCGGTCCAGGTCTCGTCGGTGCCGACGACCTGGCGGTGCCCGTCGGCGAACCCGATCTCCAGCTGGGCGATGATCCCGAGCTCCTTGCCGTACAGCTCCCGCATCCCGGCGAAGGCGAGGCGGCCGCGGTACCAGCCGTTGCCGACGGACACGGTCAGGACGTTGCGGTCCTCGAGCTGCCCGGCGACGTCGTACGAGCGGTAGCGCAGCCGCCACTCGTACGAGCTCCAACCGGGGCTGAGCACGTCGTCGCCTACGGGGCGGCCGTTGATCTCGGCCTCGTAGACACCGAGGCTGCTGATGTGCAGCAGCGCGGTGTCCACGGGGCCGTGCCCGGCATCGAGCTCGAGCTCCTTGCGGAACAGGGGTGCGGTGCCGAGATCGGCGACCGGGGTGATCATCGAGGCGGACCAGGAGACGGACATGTGCACCTTTCGGTTGAGGCTCGGCTCAGCCCTTGACGGATCCGGCGGTGAGGCCGGAGACGATCTGCCGCTGGAAGAACAGGAACAGCAGCAGCGGCGGGATGGTGATGAGCAGGATGTCGGCGAACAGGAGGTTGTACGAGGTGTTGTACTGGCTCTGGAAGTTGAACAGCGTGAGCTGCACGGTGGCGTTCTCGTCGCCGGGCAGGAAGTAGAGCGGGTTGGTGAAGTCGTTCCACACGAAGACCGTCTGCACCACCACGACCGTGACGATCACGGGCCGCAGCAGCGGGAAGATGATCCGGAAGAACAGGCCGAGTGGACCGGCACCGTCCACGATCGCCGCCTCGTCGAGCTGACGCGGGATCGTCGAGATGAAGGCCTGGAAGAGCAGCACGCAGAAGGACAGGCCGAAGGCGATCTCCACCAGGATCAGGCCGTGCATGGTTTTGAAGATCCCGAGCTCCTGCATCACCCAGATGGTGGGTACGACGGCCGGAGGGATGATCAGCCCTGCGAGCATCAGGATGTTGATGGGCACGTTCCACCGGCTCTTGCGCCGCTGGAGGACGAACGCCACCATCGCGGCGAGGATCACCATGACGGCGACGCTCGCCACCGTGAGGATCGTGCTGTTGATGAACGCGACCACCAGGATGTAGTCGCGGGTCCGGAATACGTCCTTGACGTTCTGGATCAGCTGCCAGTTGTCGGGCCAGGAGAAGCGAAACGTGGCGGCTTCTTCCTGGTTCATGGCCGCTGTGAACAGGATGAACGCGAACGGCAGCAGGAAGATGACGCTGAACAGGGCGAGCGCGATCGCGCTGAGCAGGTAGTTGGGCCGACGGCTTGTCATGCCTCGACTCCCTTCCGGTTGAACCACCAGAACAGCGGTACGACGATGCCGGTCACGAGCAGGAACAAGATCACGTTGCCAGCGGTCGACAAGCCGTAGAACCCGGCCTGGTACTGCTTGTAGATCACCGACGCGATGACGTCGGAGGTGAACCCGGGGCCGCCCTTGGTCATCGCCCAGATCAGGTCGAACGACCGCAGCCCGCCGATGAGCGACAAGATGAGCACCGTGACGGTCGCCGGCTTCGCCAGCGGAAGCACGATGTGCCAGAAGCTCTGACCTGAGCCGGCGCCGTCGACCTTCGCGGCCTCGAAGTACTCCTGCGGGATCGACAGGATGCCGGCCATGTAGATCACGGTCGCGAGCCCGACGCCCCTCCAGACGTCCACGAACGCGACGGACAGCAGCGCCCACTGGGGGTCGGTGAGCCACCCCGGTCCCTGGACGCCGACGACACCCAGCGCTCCGTTGATGGCGCCCCGCGTCGGGTTCATGAGCACCGTGAACGCGATGCCGACGCCGATCGTGCTGACCAGCACCGGGAAGAAGGCAACGGACCGCAGGAACGCCCGCCCGATGATCTGCGACGTCAGCAGCACCGCCAGCGCCATGCCGATCACGACCTTGAGCCCGCAGGTCACCACCGCGAAGATCAGGGTGTGGGTGAGGCCCGACACCAGCGCCGGCTCCTCGAAGAACTGGACGTAGTTGTCCAGGCCGATGAACTCCTGGTCGAACAGCGTCCACCGGGTGAGGCTGAAGTAGAACGCCACAGCCGCGGGGACGAGGAACAGCACCGTGTAGATGACCCCTGCCGGAATCATGAACCAGAACGGGTAGGGGCTCTTCTGGCGCCGGGCGATCGTTGCCCGGGGCTGCTGCGTGTCCACTGGACGTACTGCGGCTTTGGTCTGAACTGTGTTGGCCATCGTCTTCGCCTTTCCGGCCTCACCGGCCCGGTGCCCGCCCCGGTGAGGGGCGGGACCGGACGAAATCGGTGTGCCTACCAGCCTTCGAGACCGAGTTGCTGTGCCTGCTTCTCGACGTCCTTGTCGTAGAGCTTTGCTCCGGCGTCTGCCGAGCGGATCCCGGATCCGACCTCGACGGTGATCTGCTCGAGCGCGGGGCCCTTGATGGGGGAGAGGAACTCCAGGGCCAGGGTGATCGCGCCCTTCTCGACGTAGCCCGTGAGGTCCTTGACGGCGGTGGCCACGTTGGCCGGAAGGGTGCATGACTTGATCGGGAACGGTCCTCCGATCGGTGCCACCTTCGCCTGCACCTCGCACGCCTTCGGCGACGCGACGAACGCCTGGAACTTCTTCGCCGCCTCGAGCTTGGCGTCGGTCGTCGTCTTCGGGATGTAGATGCCGGACGGCTCCCAGATGGTGACACCGGCCTTGGCCGCGTCCGTTCCCGGCAAGGCGAAGAAGCCGACGTCGTTCACATTCTTCGGCGTGACGCCGTACATCGCGGGTACGGCGAACGTGATCATCGGATAGTGCGCGGCCGTGCCGGTTGCCACCGCGCGCAGACCGTCCTCGAACTTGGCTGCGGCGAACTCCTTGTTGAGGTAGCCGGCCTTGTGGACGTCCTCGAGGTGCTGGAAGCCTGCCTTGGCGGCCGGCGTGGTGGCGTACTTGGCCTTGTTGGCGGTGTAGTTCTCGGCGAACGACGGGTCGGCCTCGTCGACGTTGTGGTAGTCCGCGAGAACGAAGATCTGCGACGTCCAGGTGTCACCGAAGGTCTGCGCGACCGGGGTGACGCCCGCGGCCTTGATCTTCGCGTTGTTGGCCATGAACTCGTCCCACGTCGTCGGGACCTTCAGCCCGAGCTTTGTGTAGACCTTGGTGTTGTACAGCACCCCGCCACCGGTGGCAGGACCCCAAGGCGCGCCGTAGAGGTTGTCACCTGCCGTCACGACCTTCTTGAAGGTGTCGTCGAGGTCGCCGGCCCAGGCCGCGTCCGACACCGGCGTCAGGTTCTTCTCCGGGCTGATCGCCTGGAACAGCGAGCCGGAGTTGTACTCGAACACGTCGGCCATGTCGCCGGTGGACAGCCGGGTCTTGACCAGGTTGTCGCCCTCACCGCCGCCGGGGCGGGTGTCGAGCTTGACGGTGATGTCGGCGTTGTCGGTCTGGAACGCCTTGATCATGGCGTTCGCCGTCTTGACGTTGTTCGGGTCGTTGTTGGTGAGGAACGTGATCTGGGTTTTGCCGGGTGTGCTCTGCTCGCTGGAGCCCAATGACCCCGCGCTGCACGCGGAGAGGGCGATGGACCCCGCAGTCAGGACCGCGGCGGCCAGGACGCCGCTGCGTGAGGTACCGAGCCTCATGAGAAACCTCCGTCTGTGGGACCGCCGTTGCGATCACCCTTAAGCGTGTTGATGAAACGTTTCATCAACGAATTACAGTGAAATTAAGTGATGGCCTTCGGGGTGTCAAGGGCCTGTGAGCCGCAAAATTCTTACGGCTGATCAGGCTCCGGCGGACCGCCTTGTCGAGGCGCGCGCCACCAGCTCTGGGGTGAACATGACGTGCTCGTGCCGGTGCTGGGGGTTCTCCGCCTCGTCGAGCAGCAGCCGGGCGGCCGTCAGGCCGAGCTCACGACGCGGCTGCCGGATCGAGGTCAGGGGTACGGCGGCGGCCGAGGCGAACTCGATGTCGTCGTACCCGACGATCGCCAGGTCGTCGGGCACCCGGATCCCGAGCGCGACACATTGCTGAAGCAGTCCCAGCGCGAGCAGGTCGTTGGCGCAGAACGCGGCCGTCGGGCGTCTCGCCGCGGAAAGTCCGGCCAGTCGCTCACCGGCGTGCCGGCCGCCCGCGACGCTGGGCGCCTCGGTGTCCAGACGCATCACCCGGTCTTCGTCGAGGCCGGCGGCGACCAAGGCAGCCCGGGCCCCGAGCCAGCGCTCGTGGACCTGGCCGATCGAGTGCGGGCCGCCGACGAACGCGATCGACTCGTGGCCGAGATCCAGCAGGTGCTCGGCGGCGAGCCGGCCGCCGAGCTGGTTGTCGACCGCGACGGCGCAGACGTCCGGTGTCGAGGGGGTGCGGTCGACGACGACCACCGGTATGCCCCGTGCGGTCAGCCGCTGCAGGAAGGGATCGTCCGCGTCGAACGGAGTGACCAGGATCCCGGCGACCCGCTGCTCCTGGAGCCGCACGAGGTACTGGTGCTCACGCTCCTCGCGGTTGTCGCTGTTGCAGAGGAACAGCACGTAGTCCCTTCTGGCCGCCCCCTCCTCGGCGCCCTGGGCGACGTCGGAGAAGAACGGGTTGGTCGCGTCGAGCACCACGAACGCGATCGTCTTGCTCCGGCCGGCCCGCAGGTGCCGCGCGGCCTCGTTGCGCACGAACCCCAGCTGGACCATTGCGTGCTCCACCCGGATCCGTGTCGTCTCGCTCACGCGGTCGGGACGATTCAGCACGTTGGAGACCGTGCCCAGTGACACGCCGGCCGCCCGGGCCACATCCTTCACGCTGACCATCGCTACCCCTCTCCATGACCGCAGCCAGGCGCGGGCCCGCGCCGGGTTCCGGGGAAATCTTGACTCACGTTGCCGCAGACTCCTTGACCACCTGGGATGCTCTCACTTACTGTGGCAGAGATTTGTAACGATTCAAAACACCAACTCGCGCTCTTCGCAGGAGCTGACACCCATGGATACGTTCGCCTCCATCGCCCCTCGGCTGGCCGAGCTCGCCGTCGAGGTCCCGTCGTGGGCCTACGGCAACTCCGGCACCCGCTTCAAGGTGTTCGGGTCACCCGGCACGCCGCGCACGGTAGCGGAGAAGATCGCCGACGCGGCCACCGTGCACCGGTTCACCGGTCTGGCGCCGAGCGTCGCGCTGCATATCCCGTGGGACCTCGTCGACGACTTCGGCAAGCTCCGGGTCTACGCCGAGGACCAGGGCGTGCGGCTGGGCACGATCAACAGCAACACCTTCCAGGACGACGACTACAAGCTGGGCAGCCTCACGCATGCCGATCCCAAGATCCGGGCCAAGGCGGTCCAGCACAACCTCGACTGCGTCGACGTGATGAACCAGACCGGGTCGCGCGACCTCAAGATCTGGCTCGCGGACGGCAGCAACTACCCCGGCCAGGCGGACATGCGCAGCCGGCAGGACTGGCTGGCCGAGGGCCTGGCCACGATCTACGAGCAGCTCGGCGACGACCAGCGGCTGGTGCTGGAGTACAAGTTCTTCGAGCCGGCCTTCTACCACACCGACGTCCCGGACTGGGGCACGTCGTACGCGCACTGCGTGGCCCTCGGCGAGAAGGCCGTCGTCTGCCTCGACACCGGCCACCACGCGCCCGGCACGAACATCGAGTTCATCGTGGCCCAGCTGCTGCGGCTCGGGAAGCTCGGGTCGTTCGACTTCAACAGCCGGTTCTACGCCGACGACGACCTCATGGTCGGGGCGGCGGACCCGTTCCAGCTGTACCGCATCCTGGTCGAGGTGGTGCGCGGCGGTGGCTACGGCGCGCGCAGCGAGGTCGCCCTGATGCTCGACCAGTGCCACAACATCGAGAAGAAGATCCCCGGGCAGATCCGCTCCGTGCTCAACGTGCAGGAGATGACCGCCCGGGCCCTCCTCCTCGACACCGAGGCTCTCGACCGGGCCCGCCGCGACGGTGATGTGCTGGCGGCCAACCAGATCTTCATGGACGCGTTCTACACCGACGTACGGCGCGACCTGGCCGGCTGGCGCGAGGAGCGCGGGTTGCCGGCCGACCCGATGGCCGCCTACCTGGCCAGCGGGTACCAGGAGCAGATCGAGGCGGACCGCGTCGGCGGCGCCCAGGCAGGATGGAACTGACGACGCCATGACCAACCCTGTTGTGGAGGCACTCCTCGGCCGGTCGAACCGGCTGGGCGCCGACCCCAAGAACACCAACTACGCCGGCGGGAACACGTCGGCCAAGGGCACCGAGAGGGACCCGGTCACCGGCGAGGACGTCGAGCTGGTGTGGGTCAAGGGCTCCGGGGGCGACCTCGGCACGCTCACCGAGAGCGGGCTCGCGGTGCTGCGGCTGGACCGGCTGCGTTCGCTCGTCGACGTCTACCCCGGCGTCGAGCGCGAGGACGAGATGGTGGCGGCGTTCGACTACTGCCTGCACGGCAAGGGTGGTGCGGCCCCGTCGATCGACACCGCGATGCACGGCCTGGTCGACTCTCCGCAGGTCGACCACCTTCACCCGGACTCCGGTATCGCCGTAGCCACGGCGGCCGACGGTGAGCACCTGACCAAGGAGATCTTCGGCGACAAGGTCGTCTGGGTGCCGTGGCGGCGGCCGGGCTTCCAGCTCGGCCTCGACATCGCGGCGATCAAGAAGGCGAGCCCGAAGGCGGTCGGCTGTGTCCTCGGCGGGCACGGCATCACGGCATGGGGCGACACCAGCGACGAGGCGGAGCGCAACTCGCTGTGGATCATCGACACCGCCGCGCGATACGTCGACCGCCACTCCAAGCCCGAGCCGTTCGGTCCCGTTCTCGACGGGTACGCCGCGTTGCCGGAGGCCGAGCGGCGTGCGAGGGCGGCGGCTCTGGTGCCGACGATCCGCTCGATCGCGTCGCACGACAGGCCGATGGTGGGCCACTTCACCGACGCCGACGTCGTCCTGGACTTCCTCGCGCGAGCCGAGCACCCGCGCCTTACCGCCCTTGGCACCAGCTGCCCGGACCACTTCCTGCGCACGAAGGTGAAGCCGCTGGTCATGGACCTGCCGGCCACCGCGAGTGTCGAGGACTCGGTCGCCCGGCTGCGCGAGCTGCACACGGCGTACCGGGCGGACTATCAGGCGTACTACGACCGGCACGCGACGCCGGACTCGCCGGCCATCCGCGGCGCGGACCCGCTGATCGTGCTGGTACCCGGTGTCGGCATGTTCAGCTTCGGCAAGGACAAGCAGACCGCGCGGGTCGCGGGTGAGTTCTACGTCAACGCGATCAACGTGATGCGTGGCGCCGAGGGCCTGTCGACGTACACGCCGATCGACGAGGCGGAGAAGTTCCGCATCGAGTACTGGGCGCTGGAGGAGGCCAAGCTCCGGCGGATGCCGAAGCCGAAGCCGCTCGCGACGCGGATCGCGCTCGTGACGGGTGCTGCCTCCGGCATCGGCAAGGCGATCGCGCAGCGGCTCGCCTCCGAGGGTGCGTGCGTCGTGGTCGCCGATCTCGATCTCGAGAAAGCGCAGGCCGCCGCGGCGGACATCGGCGGCACCGACGTCGCGGTCGGTGTACAGGTCGATGTCAGCGACGAGGCCAAGGTCGGGGCGGCAGTCGAGGCCGCGCTGCTGGCCTTCGGTGGCCTCGACCTCGTGGTGAACAACGCCGGCCTCTCGCTGTCCAAGTCGTTGCTCGAGACAACGGTTGCCGACTGGGATCTGCAACACGACGTGATGGCCAAGGGATCCTTCCTCGTCTCGCGTGCGGCGGCAGCTTCGATGATCGAGCAGCGGCTGGGCGGCGATATCGTCTACATCTCGAGCAAGAACTCCGTCTTCGCCGGTCCGAACAACATCGCCTACTCCGCGACGAAGGCCGACCAGGCGCACCAGGTGCGCCTGCTGGCCGCGGAGCTCGGCGAGCACGGCATCCGGGTCAACGGCATCAACCCCGACGGGGTGGTGCGGGGCTCCGGGATCTTCGCCGGCGGCTGGGGCGCCAACCGGGCCGCGGTGTACGGCGTCGAGGAGAAGGATCTCGGCAAGTTCTACGCCCAGCGCACATTGCTCAAGCGGGAGGTGCTGCCCGAGCACGTGGCCGGCGCGGTGTTCGCGCTCGTCGGTCCCGACCTCACCCAGACCACCGGCTTGCACATCCCGGTCGACGCGGGCGTCGCCGCCGCCTTCCTCAGGTGAGGCCATGACGGTTCACGTCGCAGCGGTCGACCTCGGTGCTTCGAGCGGCCGGGTGATCCTCGGCGAGGTCGGCCGCGGAGTGCTCCGGACGGAGGCGGTCGCCAGGTTCCCCAACGACCCGGTCTGGCTGCCGGACGGCCTGCACTGGAACTTCGTCGAGCTCTACCAGCGGGGGCTGGAGGGCATCGCAAGCGCGGCCCGTGCGGCCTCCGGCGAGCTGGCCGGCGTCGCGATCGACTCGTGGGCCATCGACTACGGCCTGCTCCGCGACGGGCGGCTGCTGGGCCTACCCTTCCACTACCGCGACGAGCAGCGGGCCGTCGGCGTCGACCTCGTGCACGAGGCCGTGCCACAGCGCGAGCTCTACCAGCGGACCGGCCTGCAGTTCCTCCCGTTCAACACCGTGTACCAGCTCGCCGCCGATCCGTGGGTGGCCTGCGCGGACCAGCTCCTGCTGGTCCCGGACCTGCTGGCCTACTGGCTGACCGGCGAGGCGGTCACCGAGCGCACGAACGCATCGACCACCGCTCTGCTCGACGTGCGCACCGGCGCGTGGGACGACGAGCTCGTCGAGCGCCTCGGCCTGCCTCGCGGTCTGCTCGGCCGGATCGTGGACCCCGGCGACGTGATCGGCACCCTGCTTCCCGCGCCGGCCGAGCGCGTCGGGGTCCCAGGGCTCGCGGTGACTGCCGTCGGGTCCCATGACACCGCCTCCGCCGTCGTCGGTGTTCCCATCCAGACCGACGACGCGGCCTACATCTCGTGCGGGACCTGGGGGCTGGTCGGCGTCGAGCTCGACAAGCCCGTCGTGACCGACGCCGGCCGCTCCGCCAACTTCACCAACGAGGGCGGGGTCGACGGACGGGTCCGCTTCCTGACCAACGTCATGGGGCTGTGGCTGCTCAGCGAGAGCCTGCGCACGTGGGAGCATGCGGGTTCCGCCGAGCCGCTCGACCGGCTGCTGGCGGCTGCTGCCTCGCTGCCGGCGACCGCCCGGGTGTTCGACGTCCAGGACCCGGTCTTCCTGGCACCCGGCGACATGCCGGCCCGGATCGACCGGTGGTACGACGACGTGGGTATCGCACGGCCGGCATCGCGCCCGGCGCTCGTGCGCGCCATCGTCGACAGCCTCGCCCAGGCGTTCGCGGACGCCGTCGACCGGGCCGAGGACCTGTCGGGACACACCATCCGCGTCGTCCACCTGGTCGGCGGAGGAGCGCTCAACCACCTGCTGTGCCAGGCGACCGCGGACCGGTCCGGCCGCCGCGTGATCGCCGGACCCGTCGAGGCGACCGCGATCGGCAACGTACTCGTGCAGGCCCGGACCGCCGGCGCGCTGTCCGGCGACCTCGAATCCCTCCGCCACCTTGTGGCGGGCACCGCCGACCTGGTCCGGTTCACCCCTCAGCCCGGCGCCTGACCGCCGCTGGGTGCCGTCCGGCCAGTTCACCGACAAGGTCACCGACAATGTCGTGGTGCTGCCGGGACCAGGACGGACGAACCTCGCGCTCACCGCCGAGGAGGAGCGGATGCTCGCCGGAGCGTACGGCGAGGGGGTCGCGCTCGCGATGCGCGTCATCGTCGGCCTCGGCCGGATCTCGGGCGCCCCCCGGCTGGTCGAGATCACCTCGGCACACGTCGACTCGTGCCTCTACCACGGCCGGGTGAGCCTGGACTTCGCCGACCGGCTGGTCGGGCTCGGAGCGTCCGTGCGCGTGCCGACGACCCTCAACGTCGGCTCGGTCGATCTGCTGCATCCCGGTCTGGTCAGGTCCGAGACGTCGCAGCAACGACAGACACTCGCCGGTGGACGCCGGCTGATGTCGGCGTACCTGGAGCTCGGCTGCACGGCCACCTGGACGTGCGCGCCGTACCAGCTTCCCGGTCGTCCGGCGCTCGGTGAGCACGTCGCGTGGGCGGAGTCGAACGCCGTCGTGTTCGCGAACTCGGTGCTCGGCGCACGCACCGACCGGTACGGGGACTTCGTCGACATCTGCGCCGCGATCACCGGACGGGCGCCGTACGCCGGACTGCAGACCGAGGACGCCAGGCGGGGAACCGTCGTGTTCGACTGCCGCCCGCTCGGCCACGCGTTCCTCGCCTCCGAGCTGGCCTACCCGCTGCTCGGGCACCACGTCGGCTCCCTGGCCGGAGCCGAGAACCCGGTGCTGGTCGGCCTGCCCGGCGACGTCGGCGAGGACAGCCTCAAGGCGCTCGGCGCCGCCGCCGCGTCGTCGGGCGAAGTCGCGCTGTTCCACGCCGTGGGCGTAACGCCGGAGGCACCCACGCTCGAACGCGCGCTGCACGGGCTCGCACCGCTGCGAGCGCACGAGGTCACCTTGCCCACCATGCGAGCGACCCGGGCCGAGCTGTCGACGTTCGGGTCGGGCCGCCTGGACGCGGTCAGCATCGGCACGCCGCACGCGTCGTACGCGGAGTGCGAGACGCTCGCAGGCCTGCTCCGTGACGGGCCGCCGATCCACGACGGCGTCGCGTTCTACCTCTCGACCGGCCGGGCGACGAGAGCCAGGGCCGAGCGCAGCGGCGTACTGCAGGTCATCGAGTCCGCGGGCGTCACCGTCGTCGTCGACACCTGCACCTACGTCACCTCGATCCTCTCTCCGGCGGCGAGGCGCGTGATGACGAACTCCGCCAAGTGGGCCCACTACGCTCCCGGCAACATCGACGTCGCCGTGGTCCTAGGATCCACCCGGGAATGCGTCGAGTCCGCTCGGCTGGGACGTGTCGCGCTGGACGACGCCCTCTTCGCGGAGGAGCTGGGATGAGGGTCGCGGCAAGGGCCCTGGCGGGCGGCGCCGGGGAAGGCGTCAGCATCAGGCTGAGCGCACCGCTGTCGTTCTGGGGAGGTACTGACTCCCGCGGTCGCATCGTCGACGCGCACCACCCGCAGTGCGGGGCCGTCCTCGCCGGCCGGGTGGTCGTCATGGAGTCGGGCCGCGGCTCCAGCTCGAGCTCCAGCGTGCTCGCCGAGCAGATCCGCACGAAGGCCGCCCCGGCCGCGATCGTCCTGGCCAGACCCGACGCGATCGTCGCCCTCGCGGCGATCGTCGCCCGCGAGCTGTACGGGCTCGACGTCCCGATCGTCGTCGTCGCGACACCACACCACGAACAGATCCCCGCCGGCGTCCTGGTCCGGGTCGACTCGACCGCGGTCATGTGGTGAGACGCGTCCTGTGCTCGGATCGGCGGTCACGCTCAGCGTGCAGTACTGAGGGTTGCCGTGGGGTATCACGCCGTGTCACGGTGCGGGAACAGGCCCGCGCTTCTCAGGCGTTGTTAAGCAGTAGACCGTACTATCGCGGGTAACGACCCAAGAGGGTCTGACAGTAGGTCATCAGGAGGATGACATGCAGAGCAGTAACCCGGTCCTGAACCGGTCCAGTGCCTTTGCGCCGGGACACGGCCAGGCATACCCCGGTGCCGCCCCCTACGGTCAGCCGGGTCCGTATGGCCAGCCAGGTCAGCAGGGTGGCGGCTACGGCGGCCCTCAGCAGTACCAGGGCGCCCCGGCCGCGAGCCGCCCCATGACGCTGGACGACGTGATCGTGAAGACGTCGCTCACACTCGCCGTGGTCGTGATCTTCGCTGCGCTGGCTTGGTGGAAGGTCCCGGACGACCTGGTCGGCCCGGCGTTCCTCGCCGGCATGCTGGTCGCGTTCGGCCTCGGCCTGGTGCTGTCGTTCATGCGCAAGGTCAACCCGGCGCTGGTCATGCTCTACGCCGCCGCCGAGGGCGTGTTCCTCGGGATCGGCTCGGAGTTCATCGGCCGCTGGGTCGGCGACCCGAGCATCGTCGCCCAGGCTGTGCTGGCCACGCTGGTCACCGCAGGCCTGACGCTGGCGTCGTACAAGTTCTTCAATATCAAGGTCACCGCGCGGTTCGCCCGGATGGTGATCATCGCGACGATGGGCTTCGTCGGCGTGCTGTTGATCAACTTCATCCTGAGCCTGTTCGGCGCCGACTTCGGTGCGGGCGGCATGGGTGCGATGGGCCTGCTGTTCGCGGCGATCGGCGCAGGGCTCGCGGTGTTCAACCTGATCCTCGACTTCGACCTGGTCGAGCGCGGGGTGGCGGCAGGCGCGCCGCAGAGCGAGGCATGGCGGGCCGCGTTCGCGCTCACCGTGACGCTGGTCTGGCTGTACTGGAACCTGCTGCGGATCCTGGCGATCCTGCGCGGCGGCGAGTAGCCGAGCCGGTCAGCTGACTGACTGAACGACGAAGGCCGGTCCCTCCACCTGTTGGGGGGCCGGCCTTCGTATGCGCCTTTCGAAAGCTCGAGGGCTGACCTCAGCCCATCCTCCGGTGTGCCCGATCCAGGTCGTACTCGTGGACGATGGCGGTGGCGTGGCCGTGCGGCAGCTCGTACTCGCTCTGCAGCCATGACACCCTGTCGTCGAAGCGATGGAACGACGGACCGTCGTTCATCAGCTTGAACCACTCTCTCATCTCACGCCCGGTGATTGTGGGCACCCTCTCCACCAGACGCTGATGCGTCTCCTCTGAGTGGTTCAGGCCCATTGTCGCCTCCTGTCGTCGCCGAACAGATGCGTAGTTATCGACTTTGCCCGACGGCTGGCGATCTAACAAGGGCCGAACTGGTACTGAACAACCTCGGTACAACCTCAGTCGCGTGCCAGTACTGGATCGGTCCCAGCGTGCTGGTCGTACTCGTCGGACTCGATCCGTTCCACCTCGGGTTTCGGGTGCCGGCGGCGGTGCCGCAGCTGCACCCAGCGGCCCCGCGGACCGCGGTCCTTGCCGGCCACCTGGGTGGCGGACACCTCGGTGCCGTCGGACGCAGCCGCCGCGACCGCGGCCTTCGCGATCGGCAGGACCGCGTCGCCGCGGAACGGCTCCGGCTGCTCGACCGAATCCGGGCCGACCCCGACCGCGGCGGCCACGGAGGGTAACAGCGCTGCGGCGGCCGCGGCGTACCCGACGGCGGACGGGTGGAACCGGTCCAGGTGCCACATCGTGGGGTCGGCGGCGAACATGTCGGCCAGGAGTGAGCCCATCGACACGGTCCGGCCGCCGGCCTCGACAACGGCGATGGTCTGGGCGGCGGCGAGCCGGCTACTCCAGGCGCGGGCGACCTGGCGCAGCGGTGGCACGAGCGGCTCGACCACGCCAAGGTCCGGACAGGTGCCGACCACGACCTCGCAGTTCGAGGCACGCAGCCGTCGTACCGCGTGCTCCAGCAACCGCACCGACGTCGACGGCCGCATCTTGGCCTTGACGTCGTTGACGCCGATCAGGATGACGGCCACGTGCGGGCCGTCCAGCAGCGCGGTGTCGACCTGCCTTGCGAGGTCGCTCGACATCGCCCCGGTGACGGAGACGTCGACCAGCCGGACCGGGCGCTCGGCCAGCTCGGCGAGTCCGGAGGCGAGCAGCACGCCCGGGGTCTCGTCGGCGGACTCGGTGCCGTATCCGGCCGCGCTGGAGTCGCCGATCATCGCGAACGTGATCGGGTGACCTGGGTACCGGCCGTACAGGCCGTCGCCGCGGGTCGGGTAGTACCGCGCTGGGCCGATGACCCGTGCGGCGTACTGTGCCTCGGCTGACAGGACCCCCCACAGGGTCGCCCCGATCAGTCCGAGCCCCCCACCACCAAAGGCTGCGGCCTGGGCCAGTTTCTTGGCGGCCCGGGCTTTGCTCATGCGATCCAGGATTACACACGGTGAGGGCGAATCAAGCGAAATTCGACCCGCGGATTTCCGCCGCAGGCCCGCCCATATAGTGAGACCGTGCGCTACGCGAACTCACTCCTGGACCTGGTCGGCAACACCCCACTGGTGCGGTTGCAGGGCACCACGGACGGCGCGAAGCCGCTGGTGCTGGCCAAGGTCGAGTACTTCAACCCCGGCGGATCGGTGAAGGACCGGATCGCGGTCCGGATGGTCGAGGCGGCCGAGGCGTCCGGTGAGCTCAAGCCGGGCGGCACGATCGTCGAGCCGACGTCCGGCAACACCGGCGTCGGTCTGGCGATGGTCGCGCAGGCCAAGGGTTACAAGTGCGTGTTCGTCTGCCCGGACAAGGTCAGCGAGGACAAGCGCAACGTGCTCAAGGCGTACGGCGCCGAGGTGGTCGTCTGCCCGACCGCGGTCGCGCCGGAGCACCCGGACTCGTACTACAACGTGTCGGACCGGCTGGTGCGCGAGATCGACGGCGCCTGGAAGCCGAACCAGTACGCGAACCAGAACAACCCGCGGTCGCACTACGAGACCACTGGGCCGGAGATCTGGGAGCAGACCGAGGGCCGGATCACGCACTTCGTCGCGGGTGTCGGCACCGGCGGCACGATCAGCGGCACCGGCAAGTACCTCAAGGAGGTGTCCGGCGGGCGCGTGCAGGTCGTCGGCGCGGACCCGGAGGGCTCGGTGTACTCCGGCGGCACCGGCCGGCCGTACCTGGTCGAGGGCGTCGGCGAGGACTTCTGGCCGGAGACGTACGACCGGACCATCGCGGACCGCATCATCGAGATCTCCGACGCCGACTCCTTCGCCGTCACCCGGCGGCTTGCCCGCGAGGAGGCGATGCTGGTCGGCGGCTCGGCCGGGATGGCCGCCGCCGCGGCGATCCGGCTCGCGCACGAGCTGGACGACCCCGACGCGGTGATCGTCGTGTTGCTGCCGGACGGCGGCCGCGGCTATCTGACCAAGGTGTTCAACGACGACTGGCTCGCGCAGTACGGCTTCCTGGCCGGCGGCCGCGAGGGTACGACTGTCCGCGAGGTGCTGGCCACGAAGGACGGCACCATGCCCCCGCTGGTCCACACGCACCCGAACGAGACCGTCGCCGAGGCGATCGAGATCCTCCGCGAGTACAACGTGTCGCAGATGCCGGTGGTCCGCGCCGAGCCGCCGATCATGGCCGCCGAGGTCGCGGGCGCGGTCTCCACCAGGACGCTGATGGACGCCCTGTACGTCGGGCACGCCCGGCTGGCCGACCGGGTCGAGCAGCACATGGAGCCGCCGTTCCCGTCGCTGGGTGCGAACGAGCCGGTCACCAGGGCCGTCGAGGTGCTCGAGAAGGCCGACGCGCTGATGGTGCTGGACGACGGCAAGCCGGTCGGCGTCCTCACCCGCCAGGACCTGCTGGGGCATCTCGCCACCGGCTGAGGCACAGAAAGGGGGCGGTGACATGCCCGGGGAGAATGCGAAGGTCGCGTCGGTGCCGCCGCCCAAGGCGGTCCTGACGGTGGTCAACCCGGTCGTCAAGGTGGTCGCCAAGACGCCGGCCGGCCGGGTGCTGGGGTCGGTGGGCGTGCTGCGCTTCAAGGGCCGGCGCAGCGGCGCGACGAGGGAGGTCGCGACCGGCATCCACGACATCGGCAACGGCGAGTACGGCGTGTTCAGCAGCTCGACATGGCGGCTGAACTTCCGCGGCGGCGTCCCGGTCGAGATCCGCACCGGCGGGCACCTCCATCGCGGCCAGGCCGAGCTGATCGAGGACCAGGCCGAGATCGGCCGTGCCTTCCTGGTCGCGATGGAGCACGCGAGCCTGCGCACCCTCGGCCTCACCGTCGAGAAGGGCCATCAGCCGACCGCCGCCGAGCTCGGCGCCACCGGTCGCGCCCTGATCAAGATCACGTACGACGACTGACTTCAAGCCCCGCGTCGTACGCCGAGGTTGAGGTTTCCTGCTTGACCTCAAGTTGACTTGAGGCTTCATCATCACGGTCATGTCGACCACCACGATCACCGCCGCCAAGACCGTCGCAGCTCCGAAGCTGTTCGGCCGCGAACACCTGCCGCTGGTGCTCGGAGCCGTCGCGCTGGTGACGCTCGGCGCGTTCGAGAACCGCGCGGTCGGTACGGCGCTGCCGACGCTGGTCCGTGAGTTCGACGCACTCGGTAGCTTCGGTCTCGCCAACGCCGCGCCCGCCGTGAGCTACGTGATCGCGCTGGCGATCACCGGGTTGTGGAGCGACCGCCGCGGTCCGGTGCCGGCGCTCCGTACCGGTGCGCTGACGTTCGCGGTCGCGCAGCTGATGGTCGGTACCGCGACCTCGATGCCGATGGTGATCGCCGGGCGACTGCTCAGCGGCCTGGCCGAAGGGCTGATCGACATCGCGCTGATGGTGCTCGTCGCGCGAGCGTTGCCGGAGTCGCTGCGGCCGCGGATGTTCTCGCTGTTCGCCGCGATGTGGGTGCTGCCGTCGGTGTTCGGGCCGGCCCTGACCGGGCTGCTGACCGAGACCGTGGGCTGGCGCTGGGTGTTCCTCGGCGCGCTCGCACTGCTGGTCCCGACCTGGGTCGCTCTCCGGCCGGCCATGCGGCTGCCGGCCAGCCGTCGTACCCAGGATGACGGTACGGACAACGAGGCGTGGCGCAGCGTCGTACCGTGGGCGGTCGCCGCGGCGGCCGCGATCTTCGCGCTCACGCTGGGCGGTGACCACCTGGAGGGCCACGGCGCGACGGTGCCGGCGGTGATGCTCGCAGCGGGGATCGTCCTACTGGTGAGCGCGTGGAAGCTGCTGCCGCGGGGCACGTTCCGGGCCGCACGAGGTTTCCCGACGGTGGTCAGCCTGCGGGCCGCGACTGCGGCCGCGTTCGGCGGCGCCGGTGCCTACCTGCCGCTCCTGCTGACCGAGCTGCACGGCTTCGGCCCGGTCACAGCCGGGATCAGCCTGACCATCACCGGCGTGATGTGGGCGTCCGGGTCCTGGTTGCAAGGACGTGATCACAAGCTGTCCCGGCCGACGGTGCTGCGAGCCGGTCTGACCGCGATGACCGCAGGGCTTGCGCTCACCACCGCTCTGGCCTGGAGCGGACTGCCGGTCTGGGTGGGGCTGGCCGGGTGGGCAGTCGCCGGGATCGGGATGGGCCTCACCTCGCCGAGCCTGGCGATCCTCACCCTCGACCTGTCCGACGAGACCAAGCAGGGCCGCAACACCAGCGCCGGACAGATGGCGGCGTCGATCGCGACGGCGACCAGCTTCGCGGTCAGCGGGACGCTGGTCGCGTTCGCCGCACCCGCGCCCGGTCGCGCCGTCTTCGGCGTCATCCTGACCGCCGGTGCCGCGGTCGCGCTGCTCGGCCTGCTCGCCAGCGGCCGGGTCCGCGACTGATCGTCGGAGCGCGCGCCCGCCCGCTGAGCCACTCGACCGGTTGCGGAGCCTGGTCAGGGCTCGACCAACCGGGCGACGAGTGCCTCGCGATGCGCGTCGGTGAAGCCGCCGGCGCTCAGGTAGTCCTCGACCGAGCCGTGCCGGTCGCGCACATGCGCCAGCGCGGCGGTGACGTTCGCGGGAGTGGTGCGCAGCACCTCCCGCAGGTAGGCGCGCTCGCCGTCGTCCGCCGCGTTCGCGATCAGCTCGTCGTACGTCGACCGCATCCGCTGCTCGGTCACGGCATAGTCGATGCCGATGGTCTCGTCCGGTACGCCCGCCAGGGCGAGCGCCAGCGCGACCACCAGACCGGTCCGGTCCTTGCCGGCGGCGCAGTGCACGACGACCGCCCCGTCCGGCGCCTCCGCGATCGCCACCAGGGCCGCACCGAACAGCTCGGGGCGCCGGTCCAGCATCCCGCGGTAGAGCTCGGCCAGCGTCGGCTCGTCCGCCGGGTCGTCCGGGCCCTGCACCGGGAGGTTGCGGTACGCCGGGTCGCCGGCCAGCGGGCTCGGCCACTGCTCGCACTCGTTCGGGCCGCGCAGGTCGACGATCCGGCGCACGCCGTACGCACGGAGCGCGGCGACGCCCGCCTCGGTCAGGTACGAGTGGTTGTCGGAGCGGACCAGCGCACGCTCGCGGATCGAGCCGCCGCCCGCGACCGGCAGCCCGCCGAGGTCGCGCGCGTTCATCAGTCCGGGCCAGTCCAGATGCAGAGCAGTCGGCATGCCGTCGACACTAGCCGGGCCCGACGGCGTACTCGCCTGCGTCGAGCTGGCGCGTGCGCCACCAGTAGTCGAACGTGAACCGCGGCCAGATCGTGGTGTTGCGACCGCGCTCGTCGAGGTACCAGCTGGCGCAGCCGGACTGCCAGACGGTCGAGTCCAGCTTGTCCCGGATCGCCGAGACGAACCGGTCCTGCACGTCCGGGCGGACCTCGACGGCGGGAGTGCCGGCGTGCAGCAGCCGGATCGCCTGCAGCACGTAGCGCACCTGCGCCTCGATCATGAACACCATCGACGAGTGCCCGAGCGTGGTGTTCGGGCCGACGAGCAGGAACAGGTTCGGGAACCCCGCGACGGTGATGCCGAGGTGCGCGGCGTTCCCATCCCGCTTCCACTCCTCGTTCAGGTCGGCGCCGTCGCGGCCGGTGATCCGCATCCGGGTCAGGCTGCCGGCCACCCTGAACCCGGTGGCGAGCACCAGCGTGTCGCACGGGTGCTCGGTGCCGTCCGCGGTGACCACGCCGCCGGGCGTGACCCGGCTGATCCGCTCGGTCACCAGGTCGACATTGTCCCGCGCGATCAGCCGTTCGACCTGCGGGGCGATCCGCGGTACGAACTGGATCGCGCTT
>Ga0114129_10003191_pt1 | contig 22997 bp, 21 predicted proteins | sample RhiMetdeltSRZDD1_FD_80071 | JGI IMG/M metagenome (GOLD analysis project Ga0114129, IMG submission 80071) | Populus rhizosphere microbial communities from Tennessee, USA - Rhizosphere MetaG P. deltoides SRZDD1 (version 2) (version 2) | ecosystem: Host-associated > Plants > Roots > Rhizosphere >... | reverse complement strand
AGCCGGGTCAGGAACTGCTCCTTGCTTATCGCATCTATTGGGCCGCCCGCGCGCCGTTCGAGCCCGCCCTCGGACAGGTGGTGGCGACGCGCAACGGCGTGGGCGGCACTGTCGGGCAAAAGCGCAAGTACTTCTCGTGGCGGTTCATCATCGATTTCGTCGGCGGTCAGCTCGCCGCGCTCGGCAAGAGCGCTAAGGTGGAGGCCGTCGCCACCGCGTCACGCGGCGCGATCGAGCTCGCATTGGCGGTGCCTCAAGTCGAGATCCGGGGTTATCGTGCCTGGCTCGATCTCCGGCCCACCGACGACAGCGTCGAGCCGATCGACCTTCGCCTGTACCTGCGCCTCGGCCACGAGGCCCTCACCGAGACCTGGGTCTACCAGTGGACTCCACCTCCGGAGGCCGAGCGGAGCCGGTGGCTCAGCGTGAGGTCCTCGGCCGCGCACACGAGGCTCGCGAAGACATCGTAGACTCTGGGACGCGGCCGCGCTGCGACAACGCGCGGCCGCGGGAGGCGACGCATGGCAGCCGACCGCTCGTACATCGCCGAGAACGATCGTGAACGTCACCGACTCGAAGCGCTCGTCGGCAAGCTCGACGACGCGGCGTTGAGTCGGCCGATGCCGGATGGCTGGACCGTCGCCGGCGTACTCGCACACCTGGCGTTCTGGGATCAGCGGATCGTCACGTTCATCGAGCTGCTGAAGCGCGGCGCGAAGGTTCCCACGGAGGACCCCATCGACGTCGAGTGGATCAACGAGGCCGCGAAGCCGACGCAGCTCGCGCTGCCGCCGCGCCGGGCCGCCACGCTCGCCGTGGAGACCGCGCGCGCGATCGACCACGCGGTCGCGACCTTGTCGGACGAGCTGCTCGCGAAGAACGCGGCGGCCGGGGGGCCGATCAACCTGCGGCGCGCGGAGCATCGCCGCGAGCACCTGGACGAGATCGAGCAGGTGCTGGCGAAGGGTTAAAGGCGGCAGCGGTGGACGAGGATCTCGAGGCGATGACGCCCGAGCAGTTGATGGCCGAGGCGAAGAGGCTGCGCGCGGGAATCAGGAAACACCGCGACAGCACCGGACACGACCTCTGCTGGCATCATCCTGCGCTCTGGAGCCTCCTTCCGGAGAGGACGGACCCGGTGCCGACGGTCCCGACGTGGCCGGAGTTTCTCCGCGGTTGTCTGCGGTATCGCCAGTCGCTCGACGAGCAGTTACCGCAGGCACCACGCTCCGACGCGCCATACCGGGAGTAGCATCGGGGACCCGACGCCCCGCCGCAGCACACTGGAGTCGGGGCGCCAGCACGGCGGCGAGTGGGTCAGTTCGTCGTGGCGCTACGTCAGCTTCGCGAACGCCTCCTCCGTCTCACGGCGTGAGAACGCGCGCAGGGTCTCGGTGCGGATGTTGCCGAGCGCGGCGACGGAGTACAGCAGCGAGCTGACGGTGAGGTCGTCGGGAGCGTCGATGGTGGCGACCAGATCGTAGCGACCCATCGTGCGATAGACGTCCTTGACCTGCGCGCCGACCTTCTCGCACTGCTTGCGGAATGTGTCCTCCCGCTTGAGCGAGTCGCGGACGGCGCGGATCCCCTGGTCGGTGAAATGCCCGAGGACGATATAAGTCGGCATGGCCGGACTCCTTATAGTGCCGCCGTCACGCCGGTGCCCCTTCTCCAGCAACGCTACGGTAGCGCGGTCGGCGATGCGCGTCCATTGCCCCCGCGATGCTCTCGCGCCGAGTTCGCCTGTCGCATTGCGCCGAGTTCGCCTTGACAGGCGCGCCGCGCGGACCGTAGCGTATGGCCTCTATTCCGCGTCGCTCTGATGACGCTGACGCCCTCGCGCCGGCTCGTCGAGAGGAGCCGCCGCATGCAGCTCAAGACGGCGAACGGGGATGTGGCCAGGCTCGCGGCTCCCGGCGAGCTCAAGGCCGGCCGGCTGTCCGAATGGCTCGCCCGCGACGCGCCCGTCGCCTACGCCTTCATCGGTCCCGCGTTCTTTCTGCTGCTCTTCCTCGTGGCCTACCCGTTCGTGCTGTCGCTCTGGTTCAGCCTGAGCGACGCGCGTGTCGGGGAAACCGGCCGCTTCATCGGCCTCGACAATTTCGCACGCCTGCTGCGCAGCGGCATCTTCCTCCAGACGCTGCAGAACTCCATCGTCTTCACCGCCGCCGCGCTGACCGCGAAGACCGTGCTCGGGATGGCGCTGGCGCTGCTGCTGTTCCGACTGGTGCGCTTCAAGCGGCTCATCCGCGGCGCCGTGCTGCTGCCGTTCATCGTGCCGACGGCGCTGAGCACGCTGGTGTGGTGGTGGATGTTCGAGCCGCTCTACAGCGTGGTGAACTGGACGCTCAAGAGCCTGCACGTCATCAATCGCGACATCCCGTGGCTGCCCGACCCCTACCTGGCGATGTTCGCCGTCATCCTCGTCAACACCTGGCGCGGCCTGCCCTTCTTCGCGATCACGCTGCTCGCGGGCCTCGTGGCCATCCCGCGCGAGATGTACGAGGCGGCGGAGTCGGATGGCGCGGGCCCGGTCGGCCGCTTCTGGTACATCACGGTGCCGCTGCTCAAGCCCGTGCTGGCCGTCGTCATCCTGTTCTCGGCGATCTTCACGCTGGCGGACTTCAACATCGTGTATGTCCTCACCAAGGGCGGCCCGATCAACATGACGCATCTCTTCGCGACGTACTCGTTCGCGCTCGGGCTGCAGAGCGGCGAGATCGGGCAGGGCGCCGCCGTGTCGCTCTTCCTGTTCCCGATCCTGCTCGCGGTGGTCTTCGTGCAGCTCCGGCTGGCCCGCCGCGCGGCCATGTATGAGTAGTCGCGCGCGGCAGCTGCGCCCGCTGTTCACGCTCTACATGCCGCTGGTACCGTTCGTGCTCTTCGCGCTCTTCCCGCTCTACTTCATGGCCGTCACGTCGCTGAAGAAGAACGCCGAGCTGTACGACCTGAACTCCGTGCCCTTCCTCATCAAGCGCGGCGTGACGTTCGGCCACTACCAGCTGCTGTCACAGGACACGCTCTTCTGGTCGTGGTTCGTGAACAGCCTGCTCGTGAGCGTCGCCGCCACGATCGTCTCGGTGGTGATCGGGATTCTCGCCGCCTACCCGCTGGCGCGCCTGCGCTTTCCCGGCGGCGACTCGTTCGGCGTGGCGATCTTCGCGACGTACCTGGTGCCGCCGTCGCTGCTCTTCCTGCCGCTGAGCACGGTGGTGAACCGGCTGGGCCTGTCCGACAGCCTGTGGGCGCTGGTCGTCACGTATCCGACGTTCCTCGTCCCCTTCTGCACCTGGCTGCTGCTGGGCTACTTCCGCACGGTGCCCAAGGAGATCGAGGAATGCGCCATGCTCGACGGCTGCAACCGCGTGCAGACGCTGCTGCGGATCCTGCTGCCCGTGGCGGTGCCCGGCGTCATCTGCAGCGCGCTCTTCGCCTTCACGCTCTCGTGGAACGAGTTCCTCTACGCGCTGGTATTCGTGTCGCCGGCGGAGCTCAAAACGATGACGGTCGGCGTCTTCTCCGAGCTGATCCGCGGCGACATCTACTACTGGGGCGGCCTGATGGCGGGCGCCACCGTCGGCTCGCTGCCGATCGTGATCGCGTACGTGTTCTTCCTCGACTACTACGTCTCTGGGCTGACGGCGGGAGCCGTCAAGTAAGGAGAAGCGCCATGCGCCAGGTGAGTCGACGACACTTTCTCCGCGTGACGGCTGGTGGCGCCGCCGGGGCGCTGGCCCTCCGCCAGGCCCCCGCGACGGCACAGACCCGTGAGCTGACGTTCCTCACCGTCGCGAGCTTCGTGCCCGACACGGACAAGGAGCTGAAGCGACAGTTCGAGGAATGGGGCGCCAAGAACAAGGTGAAGACGCGGCTGGACATCATCGCCCACCTGCAGCTGCAGACGAAGAAGGCCTCCGAGGTGCAGGCGCGGTCCGGTCACGACCTCACCGCACTCGGTCCCGGCCTCGGCGACGCCGATCTCTACTTCGACTATCTCGCCGATCTGAACGACCTCGCGGCCGACGTCGGGCCCAAGAACGGCGGCTGGCTCAGCTCCGACGACTACCTCGTCCGCGGCAAGTGGAAGCTGCTGCCGTGGTGGCAGCCGCCGTTCCCGATGGCCGTGCGCACGGATCTGCTGGAGAAGATCGGCGAGAAGAACCCCGACACGTGGGAGGACTGGCTGCGCATCGGCAAGAAGGGCAAGGCGATCGGCCATCCGTTCGGCACCGCCATGGGCCACAGCGGCGACGCCAACGTCACGCTGCTGTCGATCTTGTGGAGCTACGGCGGCTCGTACGTCGCCAAGGATGGCAAGACCGTCACGATCAACTCGAAGGAGACGCGGACGGCGATGGAGTTCGTCAAGCGTCTCTACACTGAGGCCATGGAGCCCGAGGTGGTGGCGTGGGACGACGCCAGCAACAACCGCTGCCTCAACGCGGGCAAGTGCATCGGCATCCACAACCCCATCAGCGCCTACGAGTCCGCGAAGAAGGACAAGGTGCTGGTACCCGGCACCGATCGCGAGATCGCCACGGTGATCGACCACATCCACACGCCGAAGGGTCCGGTCGACCGCAAGGCCACGACCGGCTTCTGGTGCGTCGGCATCTGGAACTTCTCCAAGAACATCGATCTCGCCAAGGACTTCCTGCGCTATCACTTCCAGCCCGACAATATGGACAAGTGGGTGGCGGCGGGCCGCGGCTTCAACATGCCGTTCCTCAACAACCTCACCAAGCATCCGGTCTACAAGAGCGACAAGCAGTACCGCTTCATCCCCGAGGTCGCCAAGGTGACCGTGCCGCCGTCGTGGCCCGGGCCGACCACCGCGGCGTCGCAGCAGGTCTGGGACCTCTACATCATCCCCGACATGTTCGCGCAGTACGCGACGGGCAAGCTGTCGCTCGACGCGGCCATCGCGTGGGGCGAGAAGGAGCTGCAGGAGATCTACGCGGGGCGGAAGCGAAGGCCCTAGCGAACACGATCCGCGAGCACGGCGTGCCAGCCCGCATCCGCTTCGACGGCGGCTCCGACGCCGACCACACGGCGATCCTCGCCGCCCACGACGGCTACCTCCGCGCCAACGCCGCCTTCGACTGGCACGCCCTGAAGCCGATCTGGAGCGACGATCCCACCAACGTCTTCTTCAACATGAACGGCCACACGTACGTGGGGCTCGAGCACTGGAGCCGGCTCTGGCAATACTACGCGCAGCACAAGGAGAGCGGCTGGTGGGAGCCGTTCGACGTGAAGGTCATCGTGCGGGGCGACATGGCGGTGGTGACGTGCCATCGCAAGACGACATCGCGCTGGAGGCCGGAGACGGGCAAGCCGGACGCTGGCCACGAGGACAAGTCGTTCATCTCGCGCTCGACGATGGTGCTGGTGCAAGAAAACGGCGCGTGGAAGACGGTTCACGCGCACTTCTCCGAAGGCCGCGACACGCCGCGGCCGGGGAATGTCTAGCACTCCATCGCTCGCGCTGCGCTGCCATGGCGGGCTGACGCCGCAGCAGTGCGTCGAGCAGGCCGTGGCCGCCGAGCGCGCCGGCTTCTCGACGGTCTGGTTCGCTGAGAATCCCTTCGGAAGAGGAGCGTGGCCGGCGGCGGCGGCGTGCGCCGTGGCGACCCGCGAGATCAGGATCGGCCTCGGCATCCTCAATCCGCACCAGCGCCATCCCACGCTGATGGCGATGGAGATCGCGGCGTTCGACGAGCTGTCCGGGGGCCGGGCGGTGCTGGGCATCGGCGCGGGGATCCCGTCGCGAATCAAGAAGACGCACGCACCGGTCGACCGGCCGATCGCGGCCGTGCGCGACGCGGTGACGATCACGCGCGCGCTGCTGCGCGGCGAGACCGTCGCCTATACCGGCAAGGCGTTTTCTGCCGACGGCGTGCGGCTGGATTTCGCGCCGCGGCGCGCGGACGTGCCGATCCTGACCGCCGCGATGGGCGAGCAGGCGCTGCGTCTCTGCGGCGAGATCGCCGACGGCGTGATCATCTCCAACCTCGTCCCGTCGGCGTTCACGCGACGTGCGGTCGCGATCATCCGCGAAGCCGCCACGCGTATGAACCGCCAGGCGCCGCGCGAGATCGTCCAGTACGTCCCCGGCGCGGTGCGCGACGATGGCGTCGAAGCGCGGCGGATCGCAAAGCGCAGCGTCGGCGCGATGCTCACCGCGTACGCGCAGACGGCGTCGGCCGCGACGCGCGCGGCGATGAGCGAGCACAGCCGGCCGGAGGAGCTAAAACGCGCCCTGGACCGCCTGACGCGCGGCGACGCGGCCGAAGACGCGATCGACGATCGGCTGCTCGCCGAATACGCGATCGCTGGCACGCCTGACGAGTGCATCGCTCAGTGCCGCGTCTACGCGGACGCCGGCGTCACGGAATTGGCCATCGCGCCGATCAGCGAGCGCGGCGCCGAAGAGATCGCGCGGCTCGGTCGGGCGATGGGCTAGGCCCCTCTTCCGCGCCCCAGCCCGAACGGCCCTATCGACGTCGGCGTCGCGCGTCATGATGTTCGATCGTGGAGGGCCGAGCATTCGCATGAGTCAGACAACAGCCAACCGGAAACAGAAGATCGTCTCCGAAGCGATCGAATATTGGATCCTCTTCGTTTACCTCGCCTGTTTTTTCGGGGCATTTACCTGGTATGGACGATTGATATTGGCTACGTACGACATCGGCTACGCACACTACGGGGTGGCCGTGTTCAAAGCATTGGTCCTCGCCAAAGTCATTTTGATAGGAGAGGCTCTCCACCTCGGACGGAGGTTCGAAGACAGGCCCCTGATTGTTCCAACGCTCTATAAGACGCTGGTATTCAGTTTGTGGGTGGGGGCGTTCAGCATTCTCGAGCCAACGTTTCGGGGGGTGCTGCATGCGGAAGGCTTGGCGGCAGGCCTGAGGGAGCTCACCGGGAAAAGCAAGTACGAATTGCTTGCCGTATGTCTGGTCGCATTCTTCGCGTTCATACCGTTGTTTGCTTTCAAGGAACTAGAGCGGGTGCTGGGAAAGGGCCCGCTACGTGTTCAGTTTTTCCGGGGAAGAGTCGCGAGCTAACCCGTCCCGACGCTCCACCCCGCGCGCCGGCCGCGCCAGCAACACCGCGGCGATGGCCACTAACGCGGCGACCGCCGCCACCATGAACGAGATCCGGTAGCTCCGCGTCGCATCGAACACGGTCCCGGCCAGCCAGGCGCCGACGGCGCCGCCGACGGCGTTGGCGAGATGGAGCGAGCCGAAGATCGAGCCGAAACGCGCGCCGCCGAAGACATCGCTGATGACCGTCGGCATGATCGGCACCGTCGCCGCATAGCCGATGCCCATCAGCAGCCCGTACACGTACACCAGCGGGCTGTGCGGGCTTCGCGCGATGACGGTGAGCAGGCCCACACTCGCGAGCACGACGATCATCCCGGTCGTGAACGTGCGGCGGCGGCCGAGGACGTCGGCGGCCCAGCCGCTGCCCACCTTGGCGAACACGCTCGAGAGGCCGACGAGCCCGGCCGCGCTGGCCGCCACCATGGCCGGAATGCCCTGGTCCACCAGGAACGCCACCTGGTGGACGAGCAGCATCTGGCACACGAAGTTGCCGCAGAACTGTGCGACCGCCAGCAGCCAGAACGAGCCGAAGGCGAGCGCAGTCGTCAGTGTCGGCGTCGCGGGCGAAGCGCTCGCCGCGGCCTCAGAGTCGGCCGGCGCCGCCGGAGGGTCGCGGACAAGCGCGAGCGCGGCCGGAATCGTCCACACGGCGATGACGATGCCGAGCAGGCGGAACGCCCAGCGCCATCCGACCGCGTCGATCATCGCCTGACAGAACGGAACGACGGCGAAGATGCCCACGCCGATGCCCGCCGACGCGATGCCGAGCGCGGTTCCGAATCGTCGCGGAAACCAGCCGCGGATCAGCACGACGGAAGGCACCAGCGCCGAGGCGGTGACGCCGATCGAGGTCAGCAGGCCGAAGGCCAGATAGAGATGCAGCGGGCGCGTGATCGCGCCATCGATGATCAGTGCGAGAGCGAGGACCAGGCCGCCCCCGATGAACACGCGGCGGGGGCCGAGACGGTCGGCGAGCCAGCCCAGCGGAGGACTCGACAGCCCGTGGACCAGTGCGAACGCCGCGAATGCGCCCGCCACGAGCGAGCGGCTCCAGTGGAATTCGTCGGCCAGCGCGACGAGGAAGACCGAGTACGCATACCAGACGCCATACGCCAGCCCGAGCGTGACGAACGTGGCGATCAGCGACTGGGTCGCGTGCGAGCGGACGCTTACCAACCTCCAGACTCTACTGGGTTTCGCTCGCGGAACAGAGAAAAAAATTGACTGAACTTTGGTTCTTCACCTACGATCCTGCGCACCCGGCGACGAGTCCGAACGTGAACCTCCAACGCGCGACCGGCGGGGCAATGAAGCTCGGCTTTGGTCTCCCCATAGGTGGTACCGCGGCGAGCCCCGACAGCTTGAGCACGCTCGCCCAGCACGCCGAGGCGCTGGGCTATCGCTCGCTCTGGGTCTTTCAGCGCCTGCTCTGCCCCATCACGCCGCTCAACGGATACTACGGCACGCCGAACGAGCCGTGGCCCGCGCCGTTCCGGTCGACGCTCGACCCGATCGTCACCCTGGCCTTCCTCGCCAGCAAGACCGAGCGCGTCCGGCTCGGTACGAGCGTGCTGGTCGCGCCGTTCTATTCGCCGATCGTGCTCGGCAAGCAGCTGGCCACGCTGGACGTGATGTGCCGGGGCCGGCTCACGGTCGGTCTCGGCATCGGCTGGTCGAAGGACGAGTACGATGCGGCCGGCGCGCTGTGGAGCCACCGCGGAGAGCGGATGGATGAGTTCATCCAGTGCCTCGACGCGGTGTGGAAGCAGAACGAGGTGAGCTTCAAGGGCGCGTTCTACTACGTGCCGTCCTCACGCGTCGAGCCCAAGCCGGTTCAGAAGCCGAGGCCGCCGCTGTTGATCGGCGGCTACACGGAAGCCTCCTTCCGGCGCGCGGGTCGGCTCGGCGACGGCTACACCGGTGGCAACATGGCGCCGGAGAAGATGGCGCACATCGTGCGCTGCGTGCGCGAGCACGCCGAGCGCGCGGGCCGAAATCCAAACGACATGATCATCGCCTCGCGCGGATCGTACCGGGTCACGTCCAGGACTCAGGGGCGCCACCGGAGCGTCTTCAGCGGCTCGCTCCAGGACATTCGCGACGACGTGCGCCGCTACGAAGACGCCGGCGTCAGCGAGGTGTTCCTGGATCCGTCGTTCCAGCTTCCGGAGTGCTCGTTCACCGACGTGCTGCGCCAGATGGAAGCGCTCGCGCCGAGCGGCGCGTGAAAGGTCGCCCATGATCATCGAGAAGTCGCTGGAGCGCCTCGGTCTCGCCCTGCCCGACCTCGAGCAGTTCTACAAATCCAACCCGTCCGGCGCGAAATTCGTCTCCCACGTCGCGGTGCACAACGTTCTCTATCTCTCCGGCACCGTGCCGATCAAGGACGGCAAGCCGTTTCTGCGGGGCTATCTCGGCAAGGACCTGACGCTCGAGCAGGGCTACGAGGCGGCGCGCTATGCGGCGGTCATGAGTCTCGGCGCCGTGAAATACGCGCTCGGCGACCTCGATCGCGTCGAGCGGATCATCCAGCTGCTGGGCTTCGTCAACTCCGATCCCGGATTCAAGGATCAGCCGCGCGTGATCAACGGCGCCACCGATCTCTTCGTCGAGCTGTACGGCGAGCGCGGGCTGGGGACGCGGACGGCGATCGGCTGCCACGGCCTCTTCGGCGATTTTCCGCTCGAGATCGTCGTGACCGTGCTCTTCTCGGGCACGGACGTACGCCCGCCGCTTCCGCGCGACGGACGCCTCATGACCAGGTGAGGGCCACTACCGCGTGAAGCGCGCCGCGACGTCGATCAGCTGAGCGAACTCGACCGGCTTCGTCAGCACGGCGTCCACGTGATTGCTTCGGCACTCCTCCGGCGATAGCTCGACGCCGAAGCCCGTGATGAGCACCACGGGCAGATCGGGCGACGCCTGCTTCACCGCCCGCGCGAGCTGCCAGCCCGAGACATCCGGCATCGCGAGATCGGTGAAGACGATGTCGAAGTGTTGATCGGCCAGCTGCCTGAGCGCCTCGGTGCTCTTCGTGAAGACGACGGGCTCGTGCCCCTTGGCCTCCAGCATGTCGGCGAGCGTGCTGGCAACCTCTTCCTCGTCGTCGACCACGAGGCAGCGCAGCCGCCGAAGCGGCGTGGGCTCCGCCTCCGGCGCCGCCGCTTCCGCCTGTTCGTCGGCGGAGCGCGCGGGAAACCGCAGGCGGAATGTCGTGCCCCGTCCGAGCGCGCTCTCGACACCGATGCGTCCGCCGTGGCGCGACACGATGCCGAACGTGATCGACAGCCCCAGGCCCGTGCCCTTGGGCCCTTTGGTCGTGAAGAACGGGTCGAAGAGCTTCTGGCGCACCTCCTCGCTCATGCCCTGTCCGGTGTCGTCGATCCTCGCTTCGACTTCGGTCTCGTCCGCCACGGAGCTGAGGGTCAGGCGCCCGCCCTCGGGCATCGCGTCGACGGCGTTCAGGATGAGATTGGTGAACACCTCGCGCAACTCGGACGCGCTGCCGAGCATCATCGCGGGCTCGGGGGCCAAGGTCGTCTCGACGTCGATGGTGACGCCGCGGCTCTGCGCTTCGTTGCGCCATCGCGTCTCGGTCACCTCGAGCGCGCCGCGGATGATGTCGTTGAGGTCGACGGCGACGAACGGCTGGTCGCGGCGGATCCGCGTGAACTCCTGCAGGCGGCGCACGGTCTGTGCGCCGTCGTCGGCGGCCCGCTTGATGGCGTTGACCCATCTGAGCTGCGTCGCGTCGGTGACGCGGCCGAGCAGCAGCTGCGTGCGTCCGGAGATCGCCGCCAACAAGTTGTTGAAGTCGTGCGCGACGCCGGAGGCCATCTCGCCCAGCGCGCGGAGCTTCTCGGCGCGCATCAGGCTGTCCTGCGCCGCCGCCAGCTCGGCATACGCGCGGCCACGCTCCTCGAAGAGCCGCGCGCTGCGCAGCGCGAGGCCGGCGAGCTGGCCGATGTCGGCCAGCAGCCGCTCGTCGGGCTCGGTGAACGCGTCGCTCGCGACCAGGAGCACGCCGTACACAACGTTGCCTGCGCTCATGGGCACGCCGAGCCACGCGCGCGAGCCGCCGTCCGCGGTGCCGCCGCTCACGTCGCTGCCGACGAGGGCGGCGTCGATGCGCACCACCCGCGCCGCCTGCAGCACCATGAGCCCGAGCTTCTGCGCCTTGTCGGAACCGATCGATTCTCGAGCCATCGGGCTGTGCAGCGCGACCACGGGGGCTTCGTCGTCGCTCGTTTTCAACAAGATCACGATCTCGGTGAGGCTGGAGATCTGCGCGATCTCGCTTCCGATCGCTTCGACCAGCGCCGCCCGCTCGAGCTCGCCGGTGACGGCTCGCGACAGCTCGTGCAGCGCCGACAGCGTCTCGACCTGACGGCGATTTTCGGCGAACAGCCGAGCGTTCTGCAGCGCGATCGCGGCCTGCGCGGCAAAGTGTTGCAAGCGCGCCACATCGTCGCTCGTGAACGGAGCGGCCTTGTCGCCGAGGCGGTTCATCGCGATCACGCCGAGCAGCTCGTCGCGAAGGAGCAGCGGCTGGGTGATCGCCGAGCGCAGGCCGATGGCGACGAACTCGGGAAGGGCGTAGCGAGACGTCGGATAGTCATCGACGAGCAGCGGCTGCCGCAGCTTGGCGGAATTGCCGACGAAGCCTTGTCCGACGGCGATGTGGACGTCGCTGAACGCCCCGCCGTGCGTCCAGGCGCGCGGCACCAGCTTGCCGCCGTCCTCCAGCAGGTAGATCGCGCCGTTGCCGTTGAACATGGCGCTGGCGCTGTCGACGATCAGTCGAAGCAGGCGATCGGTCTCCAGCTCCGCCGTCAGCTCGCGCTCGATCGTGGCGACCGCTTCGCGCTCGGCCACCAGCCGTCGGTTGCGCGCTTCCATCTGCCCGACGACGATCAGCGGCAGCACGTACAGCAGCACCGCCAGCACGCTTCCCGTCAGCGAGAAGAGCACGAGGAACGCGGCGGTGAATTTCACGATGCGATCCTGGCGCATCGACACTTCGACGACGCGCTGGGCGCCGGACCAATCGTACGCGGGGAGCGTTACGCGGGGCGCGCGCGCGTTCCACCACTCCGCGCGATCGGGAGCATTCGCTTCGGCGATCGGCGCGTGATTGCCGTCGAGGATCCTGATTCGCAGAATCTCCGGCTCTCGATGCAGCGCGTCGGCAGGATCGACGGTGCGGCCGCTCGCCAGCTGCTCGGCGATGTCATGGCCGAACGTGCGCGCCGCCTGATCGAGCCGGCGCACCTCGAGCACGTAGTAGGTTCCCGGGGGGCCCAGCCCGACCACGATCGTGACCAGGAAGGCCAGGCACCAGAGCCGCCGGCGCAGACGGCGGCGGAGCGGGCCTTCAGGATGGTCAACCACTCATTCGACTATAGGCGATCGGCTCCGCTCAGATGGCAGATATTGGAACACTTTGGGTGCTGTTCTCGGTGGAGGCGGTAGCAGGCCTGGTGCATCTCGATCATCAGATCCGGGATGGCGAAGGTCGGCTCGGTGGGCTCGACCCTCTGACCGCACAGGGGGCATCGCGAAATCCAGCGCGCGTCGATGATCATCGCGCCACGCACTCGCGGCCGGCTTCGACCGCTTCGGCGATCGTCCGGCGCAGCCGCGCGAAGTCGAACGGCTTCTGCACGTACTGCAGCGCGCCGGCCGCGACCATCTGCTGAGCCGTGTCCTCCTCAGCGTCTCCGCTCAGCACGACGACGGGGAGCGAGCTGTCCAGCGCGCGGAGCTTCGCCAACATCTGATCGCCGGTCGTGTCGGGCAGGTGCATGTCGAGCAGCACCGCATCGGGGCGGCTCGCCGCCGCCAGCCGGAGCGCCTCGTGACCCGTCGTCGCCACGGACACCGCGTAGCCGAGCCCGACGAAGTACTCCTCGAGCATCTCGCTGATGTACGGCTCATCGTCGACGACGAGGATCATGGGCGCCTCCATTGCGTGCCTCGATTACGCAAGCAGCGTGCCCGACTGGCTCGGAACCTAAACACGCGGCGTGACTACGTTTTGAATGGCCTCTGACTCGCTGGCGGCTGATTTCTCACCGTGCGTTGTGTCACAAACTGGTAACAGACTGACCGCTGGGCGGGGCTTGTCTCTTGTTACGGGTTACGCGATCAGGCTGGACAGCAGCGTCTGCGACACCGGCTTCACGAGGTGGGCATCGAACCCGGCATCCCTGGACCGTTGCCGGTCCTCGGCCTGGCCGTAGCCGGTGACGGCGATGAGCGTCATCGTCTTGCCGGTGGGGCTCGCGCGCAGCGCCCGCGCGACCTGGAAGCCGTCGAGCGTGGGCAGCCCAAGATCGATGAGAGCCACGTCGGGACGGTGCGTCTCCGCCAGCGCGAGGCCCTGCGGGCCGTCGCCCGCCGCGAAGACGCGATGCCCGAGCGTCTCGAGCAGCAGCCGCAGCGACTCGCGCGCGTCCTCGTTGTCCTCGACGACGAGGATGCTGCGGCTCCGCTCCGGAGCGCGCAGGGTGGGACTGGGCTCCGCCGTCACGGCGGCCGCCAGGGGCAGGCGCACGGTGAACTCGGCGCCGCGGTCGCGGCCCTCGCTCGCGGCGGTGATCGTGCCGTCGTGCATCTCGACGAGCCGGCGGCTCAGCGTGAGACCGAGGCCGAGGCCGCCGACGGATCGGTCCATCGGCTGCTGCGCTTGAGCGAAGAGCTCGAAGATTCGCGGCAGCATCTCCGGGTCGATGCCGACGCCGCTGTCGCGGACGCGCAGCACGGCCTCCTGCTCTTCCACGGCGACGTCCACGTCGATGGCGCCCTCGGCCGGCGTGAACTTCACCGCGTTGTCGAGCATGTTGGTGATGATCTGCGCCAGCCGCGTGACGTCCGCGTTGACCATCGCCGACTGGGCGCGGAAGCTGACGCGCAGGCGCTCGGCCCGGCCGCTCGCGCGCAGCGAGGCCACGCAGCCGGCCGCGACTTCGCTCAGGTCGACGAGCTGGATGTGGAGCGCGATCTTCCCCGCCGCCGCGCGCGCCACGTCCAGCAGGTCGTCCACCAGGCGCGTCAGGTGACGCGTCTGCCGCTGGATGATCTGTCGCAGCCGCGCGGCCGCTTCTTCGCCGGCGGCGCGCCGCTCGAGCGCGGCCACGGCGGTGGCGATGGCGCCGAGCGGGTTGCGCAACTCGTGCGAGAGCGTGGCGATGAACTCATCCTTCGCGCGGCTGTCGTCGGTCGTCCGGCGATAGAGCTGCGCGTTCTCGAGGAAGATGCCGGCGAGATCGCTGATACCCTGCACCAGCCGGATCTCCCACTCGGTGAACGACCGCCGCGCCGTCCACCAGATCACGAAGAAGCCGCCCACGGGCTGGTCCTTGATCCGGATCGGCACGAACAGGTCGGACTGATGCGGGAACAATCGAACCGCGGTCTCACGATCCACGCGAGGATCGTTCGGCACGTCGTTGGTCCACACGGCGCGCCGCTGGGTCCACGCCTCCTCGATGGCCGGATGATTCTTCATGGGAATCGGAACCCGGCGGAAAGTGTCGAGCATGTCGCGCGGCACGCGATAGCCGGCCACGGGCGACAGTCGCGTGCGCCCCGCATCGGCCAGATACGCGCCCACCATGTCGGCCCCGAGCGCCAGCGCGATCTCGCGCGCCACCCGTCGCATGGTCTCCGTGGGATCCAGCGTCGAGCCGAGCGCGCGGCTCACCGCGAGCAGCGTCTCCGTTTCGTGTAACCGCAGCTCCTCGCGCCGGCGCAGCTCGCCGCGCTCGGTCTCCGCGCGCTTGCGGTCGGCGATGTCTCTCACGATCGCGAGATGCCGGCCCGCCATGAAGCGGGCCGTCGCGCTGTACTCGACGTGTCGCCGCTCACCGTCGGGACGAACCAGCTCGAGCTCTCCGCGGTGCTCACCGGTGCGGAGAAATGTCCGCCACGCCGTCTCAAGCTCGGGGTTCGGCTGTTCGCGGTTGGCTCCGGCGTTCGGGGCGAGGAATTCGTCGAACCGACGGCCGCGCAGCTCCGCCACCGACAGGCCGAGCAGCCGGCAAGCGGCTGGATTCGCGTCGACGAAGATCCGCGCGTCGTCGACGACGAGGACGGCGTCGTGAGCCGCCGCAAGCAATGCTTCGGACTGTTGCTGAGTCGACAACGAGCCCACGATACCAGCCCTCGCGCGGCGTCGGTAGAGCCTACTCGGCCCTTGACTTTCGGGCACTGCAGCGTCAGAGTCGCCCCACGCTGCACCGATCGTTCTGATTTCGGAGTGGTCGTGATGCTCGTACGTCGCGCCTTCGAGCGTCGCTGTCCTATGCGACGGCTTGCCCCGCGGTGAGCGGTATGAAGCAGTTTGACTGGACGGCGTTCATGCGACGGCACCCCATCCTTTCGGGTCTGCCGGAGCAGCACGTCCTGGGGCTCCTCGCCGACGAGGCGTCGACAGAGCACACCTATGGAGCCGGCGACGTCATCATTCGAGAGGGTGACATCGGTGACTCGCTCTTCTTGATCGGCTCCGGCTCCGTCGAAGCCCTGCTGTCGAACAGCCGGGGTCAGACCATCGTGCTGTCCACCATGCTGAGCGGCGAGATGTTCGGGGAAATGGGTCTGTTCGAGCGGCGACCGCGCTCCGCCACCGTACGGGCTCGCGACAGCAGTGTGGTCCTCGAGATCAAAGGCAATGAGCTTCGACGTCTGGCCGCCGTGCAGCGGGACCTCGAGTTCAACGTCCTGCTCAAGGTCAGCGAGCGCCTGCGGAGCAAGAACGAGCAGATTCTGGCGCTGCATCTCAAGGGCGTCGAGGGCGCCAGTCGCGCGAAGGACGAGTTCATGGCGATGCTGGGGCACGAGCTACGCAACCCACTCGGCGCCATCAGCACGGCGATTCACGTCCTCGACAAGATGAGCAAGCCCAACGATCAGGGCACGGAGCTCCGCGGCATCATCGTCCGGCAGACGCGGCACCTCTCGCGCCTGCTCGACGATCTGCTCGACGTGTCCAGGCTCGTCGCCGGAAAGATCGCGCTGCAACGGCGTCCGGAAGATCTCAAGGAGGTCGCGCGGCGTGTGCTGTCCTCCTTCGAAGAGGTCGGACGGACCACGCGTCACCAGATCGTCATCATCGGCGAGCCCGTCAGCGTGTACGCGGACCCGGTGCGGCTCGAGCAGATCGTCTCGAATCTTCTCGACAACGCCGTGAAGTACACCCCGGTGCGAGGACGCATTGAGGTCAGCGTCGGGGCCGACGGGGCCGACGGTGTGCTCCGTATCCGGGACACCGGTGTCGGCATCGATGCCGACGCGCTGCCGCGCATCTTCGACCTGTTCGTGCAGGCGAATCAAACCTTTGACCGTTCGGAGGGCGGCCTCGGTCTGGGCTTGACACTGGTGAAGCGCCTGGCAGAGCTGCACGAGGGCTCGGTGTCGGCGTCCAGCGCCGGGCGGCACCGCGGCAGCGAGTTCGTCGTCCGGATCCCGCGAGCGCTCGAGACGACGGTGTCCCCGACATCGTCCGACGCCGAGATGGTGTCCGAGCGCGCTCGCCACATTCTCATCGTCGAGGACAATCCCGACTTCCGTCAGGGACTGCGCATCATGCTCGAATCGTGGGGCCACCGCGTCGAGGTGGCGGCGACGGGCGGCCGAGGACTCGAGATCTGGCGATCGCTACGGCCCGAGATCATTCTGGTCGACCTCGGCCTTCCGGACATCGACGGGTATGCCGTCGCGCGGGCGGTGCGATCCTCCGAGGGCGGTGACGCCGTCGTCCTCGTCACGATCACGGGATACGGTGGACCGCACGATGTCAGTCGCGCCAAGGATGCGGGCTTCGACGCGCACCTCACGAAGCCGCTGAATCCGCAGACGCTGGCGCACATCATTCTGTCGGGGCGCGCGCCGCACGAATAGGGGCGCCCGGGGTAGCCTGACTCACTCCGCGTAGCCGACGAGCTCGACGTACCCCTGCCCTGCGACCGGCCGCGCGGCGGCGGAGCCGGACACCCGAACGGCGCCCTCCCAATACCGCGTCCCCACGATCAGCTCCTGATCCGCCAGACGCGGCTCGATCTCCAGGCGCAAATCCGCCGATGGCACACTCAGTCGCCACCGCGCGGGATACCTCACGCCGCTGCGCGTGCTCGTCCAATGCGCGAGCGTCTCGATGTGGACGTCGCCGGGCGCGAGCGCGCGCGTCGTGCTGTCGGCGGCGACGAGTGTCCCCGCGCTGAATGGATCGACCGCGCCGTCGCGCCGGCGCAGCAGGTAGAACATCAGCTCGCGCCCGTCGTCGAGCTGGAGCGCGAACCAGTCCCAGCCGGCGAGGTTGGAGCCGAGCGCGCTGGTGCTCCATTCGCGATCCATCCACGCCTCGCCGGTGACCTCGAGCGTCTCGCGGCCCTGCCGAACAACGCCGCGCGTGGGCATGAGCGTGAACGAATAATAGAAGGACGCGTTGCCGGGCTCGGGGCCCTTGCGGCTGAGCCCGCGATCGCCCTGCGGCACGGCCGGCTTCGCGGCGGACACGTGCAGATCGATCGCGATGTCGCTCTCGCTCGCGCGCAGTCGCGCCGTCGAGCCGTCACCTTCCGCCGACCAATCGTCGAGCCAGACGCGGAACGGCGACGCCGACGCGCCGGCCAAGCCGAGCGCCTCGCGGCTGGACCGGCTGAAGGCGTGAAAGCGTCCACCCGCGACGTCGGTCACGGCGAAGTGAGCGACGTAGAACTGACGCGTCGCCCACGCGGACGCGCGTATGACGGAATCGGGCGAGAGCGCGATGCGGAAGAACGTGAGCTGAAAGCCGAAGCGGCGGCCGGCGGCGGTGCTGACGTTGCCGGTGTAGTACCACCACTCCGCACGGAAATCGGGATGTGGCCCGTGGTCCGACGGAAACGAGAACGGCCGGGGCGCCAGGGCGCGCGCGAAACCCGCGTCTGCTGAAGCGAGCGCTTCGCGCACTGCGACGGTGGCGTGGATGGGCGCGCGCGGGTGCGACGGCCAGAGCGCAAACAACGCGACGGCCAACGCGGCGACGACCGCCACCGCGCCGAGGGCCGGCTTACTCATCTCGCAGCGACTCCGCGGGCGGCGTGCCCGCCATGCGCCACGCGGGATAGAGACCGGCGAGCAATGCGGCCAGCAGCGACAGCGCGACGCCCTGCAGCAGGATCGCCGGCGAGGGATCGATCGACATCGTCCAACCGAACGAGCGACGATTGATGACGAAGACCAGAACTCCGGCCAGGAGCAGGCCGCTCGGCACCGCGAGCACGCCGGCGAGCAAACCGATGATCCCGGTCTGCGCGGTCACGAGGCCCCAAACCTGGCGCGGCGTCAGACCGAGCGCGCGCAGCACGCCGATCTCGCGCGTGCGCTCGAGCGAGAGCGCCATGAGCGCAGCCAGCATGCCGACGAACGCCACCACCAGGCTGAGGGTGCGCAGCACGCCGGTGATGGCGAACGTGCGATCGAAGATCTCCATCGACGCCTCGCGCAGCGCGCGGTTGGAGCGGATGACGAGCCGCGGGCCGCCCGCCGCCCGCTCGCGCACCGCAGCCACCAGCGCATTCACGTCGACACCGGGCGCGGCTTCCAGCGCCAGGCTCGAGACACGCCGATCGTTCCACGCCGCGTCGTACGTTCGCCGGCTCATGACGACGACGCCGGCGCTGGAGCCGTAGTCGTAGAACACGCCGGCCACGCGAAAATCTCGCTCGCCGCGATCGGTGCGCAGACGCACGATGGCGCTCGCGCGCAGACCGTGACGATTCGCGAACGGTTCGGAAACGACGACGGCGCCGCCGTTCGAGACATCGTGGGCGTCGCTGTGCCAGACACCGCGATCGTCACCGGAGCGAAATCGCCAGCGCGGCGGGCGCGCGGGATCGACGTCGAGCGCGACCACCTGCGCAGGGCCGCGCGGGCTCTGCACGATCACGCCGCGCGAGGTGCTGGCACGCGCGACGCCCGGTGTGGCGGCCAAACGCGCGACCAGCTCGGGGTCGAGCGTGGCGTCCGGGCGGTTGCCGACCAGGCTCGGCGCGGAGACGTAGACGTCGGCGCGCAGCGTCCCCTCGAGCCACGACGTGACGGCCGCGCGGAAGCTCGCGATCATGACGCCGACACCGATGGCGGCCGCGACGGCGATCATCAGCGCCGCCATCGCGACCGACGTCCGCGAGAGCGCCGCGACGATGCTGCGCGTGGCGAGCCGTCCCATCATTCCGAACGCCGCGCCGGCGATGCGGTGCAGCGGGCGCAGCAGGCCGAGCGCGGCCGCCGGCGTGACCAGCGCGCAGCCCACCATCACGAAGAAGAGCCCGGTGAAGCCCACGACCATCCCGGTGGGCGGGGCGGAGCCGGCGGGCACGGCAAGAATCAACGCGCCGCCGAGCAGCACAGCGACGCCCACCCAACCGGCGCGGCGCGCGCGACGACGGGTGCTGCTCTCGAGCGCGGCGCGGCTCATCACGACGCGCGGCGGCGCCGCGGTGGCTTCGAGCGCGGGCGGCAGCGCGGCGAGGGCAGTGGCGCCGATGCCGAGCACCACGCTCTTCGCGAGCGTCAATGGATCCAGCGCGACCCGGCGGACCTCGAGGACGAAGTAGAGATCGTTGATCGTGCGCGTGACGAGCCGCAGCAGGGCCTGCGCCATCCCGAATCCGAGCGCGAGCCCCAGCGCAGTGCCGACGATGGCGATGACCAGGGCCTCGCTCATCACGAGCGCGAAGATCTCCGCGCGCGTCACACCGAGCGCGCGCAGCGAGCCGATGAGCGGCCGCCGCTGGACGACCGAGAACGTCATGGTCTGATAGATGAGGAACATGCCGACGACCAGCGCAAGCAGCGAGAGCGCGGAGAGGTTCCACTGGAACGCGAGAATCATGCGCGCCGTCGCTCCCGCCTGGGAGCCGGCGGCGACGAGATCGGCGCCCGGCGGCAGCGCCGCTGCCAGGCGGGTCAGCAGAGCGCGTCCCGACGCGTCGTCGTTGACGATCAGATCGATGCGCGTGAGGCGGCCGAGAGCACCGAGCGTTTCCTGTGCGGTGGCGATGTCGGTTACCAGCAGGCCCTCCAGCGCGCGAGCGCTCGCCGGGTCAGACGGCTGGAGCAGCCCCACGATCGTGAGCGTCCGGCGATGGCCGCTGACCTCGAGCGTGAGCTCGTGACCGATGTCGATTCCGAGCTCGCGCGCCGTCGCGGCGGCGACCAGCGCCGTGCCGCTGCGCGCGACGAGATCGGCCACGCGCGAGAGCGCGTCGCGGCCGCGCGATTCGCCGCCATCACCACTCCCGAGGTACGGTCGGAAGTCGCGGTCGACAAATGGGTCGATGCCGAGGAGGTGCAGGCTGCGCACGGCACTGGTCGGCGGCTGGTCGGCGGAGCGGGCGGCAGGGGGCTGATGACTCAGCAGAGCGACGTCGCCGTCGACGACCGGCGCAGCGCGACGCACGCCGAGCTCCAGGCGGAGCCGGCGGTAGAGATCGTCGGGCAATCCCGACGGGCCGCCGAGGATCTGATGAGTCGCGCGCCCGCTCACGGCCTCCGTCGCCAGGTCGAACGCGCGCAGCGCGCTGGCGTTGGCGAGATCGATGGACACGGCGACGGCCACGCCGAGCGCGATGCCGACGATCGCCAGCCCGAGTTGCCACGGATGTGAGCGCAGCTGGCGGACGGCCAGACGCACGAGCTGGCTGCTCAGCATAGGCGCCGCAGCTTGGGGTGGCGACGGGCTCGTTTCATCTGCATTCGTTCGTAGCGTATCCGCCGCTAGCGTACGCGCCTTTTGAACGGGATATGCCATTAGCGTTCTGCATCCGCTCGCCGTCGGGCACGGGCGTTCGTGACGAGTGACGAAGCCCGACTTTTGACACCCCATCACACGAGGCGCCCGCCGCCGTGAGGCGCTCCGCCCCCGCTTGACACGCCCAGGACGACCCAGTACGTTCCGGCCACACACGGGACCTTTCGGCGCGCTTTCGCGCAAACGGAAAGGATGACCGCCGATGATTCCAGCCGCGTTCGAATATTACGCGCCTGCATCGCTCGATGACGCCACCGCGCTGCTCGCGAGGCTCGGCGACGACGCGAAAATCCTCTCCGGAGGGCAGAGTCTGATTCCGCTGATGAAGCTGCGGCTGTCGAGCCCGCCGCACGTGGTGGACATCAACGGCATCCCCGGGCTCTCCTACATCCGCGAGGCGGACGGTGTTCTCGCCATCGGCGCGCTGACACGGGAGTCCGAGCTGGAAGAGTCGGAGATCGTGCGGGCCCGCTATCCGCTGCTGTACGACACGTGCAAGGTGATCGCCGATCCGCTCGTCCGCAATCTTGCGACGATCGGCGGCAATCTCGCGCACGCGGATCCCGCCAACGATCATCCGGCGACGATGCTGGCGCTCGGTGCCGAGATCGTCGCGCGAGGGCCGAGCGGTCAGCGCACGATCCCGATCCGGTCGTTCTTCACGGGGCCGTTCGAAACGGCGTTACGCCCCGGCGAGCTGCTCGTCGAGATTCGTCTCCCGCTGCCGCCACCGCGAAGCGGCGGCGCATATTTCAAGCTCGAGCGGAAGGTGGGCGACTTCGCCACCGCGGCGGTGGCCGCACAGGTGACGCTGCGCGCGGATGGCATGTGCGAGCAGGCGGGCATCGGCCTCACCAACGTCGGGCTGATGCCGATCAAGGCGGTGCAGGCCGAGGCGTCCCTGCGCGGCAAGCGGCTGGACGACGCGGCGATCAGCGAGGCGGCGCAGCTCGCCTCCGCGGCATCGGAGCCGACGGCGGATCTGCGCGGCTCCGTCGCGTACAAGAGAGATCTCGTGCGGGTCTTGACGGCGCGGGCGCTGCGCAAAGCGGCCGCGCGCGCGGAAGGACGGAGGTAAATCATGCGCGTCCAGCTCTCGATCAACGGCGAGAAGCACGAGGCGGACGTCGAGCCGCGGCTCCTCCTGGTCCATCTGATCCGCGACGTGCTGAGACTGACCGGAACGCACATCGGCTGCGACACGACTCACTGCGGCGCGTGCACCGTGCTGCTGGAGGGCCGTCCCGTGAAGTCGTGCACGATGTTCGCCGTGCAGGCGAACGGCAAGCGCCTGATGACCGTCGAAGGCCTCGAGCAGAACGGCAAGCTGCATCCGCTGCAGGAAGGCTTCATGGCGGAGCACGGCCTGCAGTGCGGTTATTGCACGCCGGGCATGCTGATGACCGGGTACGCGTTTCTCGGCAAGCATCCGACGCCGACCGAGGACGAGATCCGCGTGGCGATCTCCGGCAACCTGTGCCGGTGTACCGGCTACGTGAACATCGTCAAGGCCGTGCAGCACGCCGCGGCGGCGCTGCAGGAGGGAGCCGCGCGATGACACCCAAGACTTCGCCCGACGTCGGCGGCATGGGGCATTCGATGAGGCGCAAGGAAGATCCGCGCTTCATCCGCGGCAAAGGCACGTATGTGGACGACGTGCAGCTGCCCGGGATGCTGTGGCTCGACATCGTACGCAGCCCGCACGCGCACGCGAAGATCGTGAAGATCGACTCCGCGACGGCGCTGGCCACGCCTGGCGTGCTGGCCGTGATCACCGGAAAGGATCTCGAGAAGTACAACCTGCACTGGATGCCGACGCTGATGTCGGACACGCAGATGGTGCTGCCGGTCGACAAGGTCATGTACCAGGCGCAGGAAGTCGCCGCGGTGCTGGCCACCAGCCGCTACGCCGCCGCCGATGGCGCCGCCGCCGTCACCGTCGAGTACGAGCCGCTGCCCGTCGTCGTCGATCCGAAAAAAGCGCTCGAGCCCGGGGCGCCGGTGCTGCGCACGGACAAGAAAGACAAGAAGGACAACCACATCTGGCACTGGGAATGGGGCGATCGCGCGGCGACCGATCGCGCGTT
>Ga0114129_10003189_pt1 | contig 23002 bp, 23 predicted proteins | sample RhiMetdeltSRZDD1_FD_80071 | JGI IMG/M metagenome (GOLD analysis project Ga0114129, IMG submission 80071) | Populus rhizosphere microbial communities from Tennessee, USA - Rhizosphere MetaG P. deltoides SRZDD1 (version 2) (version 2) | ecosystem: Host-associated > Plants > Roots > Rhizosphere >... | reverse complement strand
GCGAGCGTCGAACGGATATTCCCCTGCTCGTGGAATATTTCATCGATCGGTACGCCAAGCGCGCCGGAAAGCGGATCCGCGATATCAGCAAAGAGATGTTGACCCTGCTTCAGTCGTACGACTGGCCCGGCAACATCCGTGAGCTCCAGAACGTCATCGAGCGCGCGGTGATCATATCGGATTCCGACACCCTCTCCATCGACGAGCGGTGGCTTTCCGGCCGACGAAGCCCCACATCTCTGACGACCGCACCCATCAGCACGCTGGCGACTCGCGAGAAGGACGCTATCGAGGCTGCGCTCGTGGAAAGCAAGGGCCGCGTGTCCGGGCCCTTCGGCGCGGCCGCCCGGCTCGGCGTCCCGTCATCGACGCTCGAGTCCAAGATCAAGGCGCTGAAGATCGACAAGCGGCGCTTCAAGTAACGTCCTGACACCGAGCGGAGGCACAGGGCGGCTGCCGGGCTGGCCAGTCATCTTTGAGCGTTCGCAACCAGCTCGGTCGTCGAGGTTCCCGACAGTAGACTGCAAAGAATTTACGATGGTCTCGTGCGCTCCGCGCCGCCGGCCAGGGCGACGACCGCCGCGACCAGGTCCGCCGGTTGGATTGGCTTGGCCGCGTGCTGCTGATAGCCGGCCGTGAGCGCGTCCGCTCGATCTTCGGTCCCGACATAGGCGGTGAGCGCGAGCGCCGGGATCCGTCCGTCACGTCCGGCGTCTCGCGCCCTCACCTTGCGGATGAGATCGTATCCGTCCTCTTCCGGCATGGCGATGTCGCTGATCAGGACATCGAACGGCGCCCGGTCGAGTGCGCTGAGTGCTTGCTGGGTCGTTGCCGCGAGAGTCACCGCCGCGCCGCATTGGGCGAGGATGGTACTGATCAGCTCTCGCGCGTCGGCGTCGTCGTCGACGACGAGGACGCGGATCCCCGTGCACTCCGCGAGTCCCTTGATCGCAGAGGGCTCCGCCTCGGCCGTGGGACGTTCGTCCGTCACCGGAAGAATGACGGTGAAGGTCGCTCCTTGTGCTGACCCAGCGCTGTCGGCCTGGACCGTCCCGCCGTGGAGCTCGACGAGACGGCGTACGATCGTGAGACCGAGCCCCAGACCGCCCTCAGATCGTGTACGGGTGTTGCTCGCGCCGAATCGGGCGAAAACGTGTGGAAGGTGTTCGGCCGCGATTCCCTTGCCGGTGTCGCGCACCGTGATCTCGACGTCGGAGCCCTGGCGCGCGAGGCGGACGTCGACTCGCCCACCTCTAGGCGTGAACTTGATCGCATTGGACAGGAGATTCCAGACGATCTGCTGTAGGCGCGTCGGATCGGCGCGGACGGAACCGGCCGAGGCATCGATCTGGGCCTCGAGCCGGACGCCCTTGGCCTCGGCCGCCGGCCGCATCATGGCGAGCGCTGCCTCCACAGGCGGCGTCACATTCATAGATCGCATCTCGAGATCGAGCGCGCCCGCGACGATTTTCGACACGTCGAGGAGGTCCTGAATCAGGCGTCCCTGCAGCAGCGTATTGCGCTCGATCACCTCGAGGGCGCGCGCGGCGGCGGCCTGGTCCAGCTTCTGAGACCTCAGCAGCCGGATCCACCCGACCATCGCGGTCAGCGGCGTGCGCAATTCGTGTGACAGGACCGCGAGGAACCTGTCCTTCGCCATGGTCGCGGCCTCCGCCCCAGCGCGCAGGGCGTGCTCGCGTTCGACGAACGCCGCGCGTTCTTCCTCCAACCGCTTCATTTGTGTGACGTCTTCGATCGCGAGAAGGATCATGGACGGCGCCCCGGTTGTCGCCAGCACGCGGCGCGCGCTGAGGCGCATCGTTCGGGGCCCGATCGTCTCGAAATCGTGCTCGACCTCGAAGTCTTCAATGGTGTTGTTCCGCGGCAGGATCTCCTCCAGCAGCTCCCGCAACCGCGGGATGTTCCACTGGCGGTTGCCGAGGTCGAAGAGGAGGCGGCGCTCCGTGTCTTCCTTCGTCACCTGGAAGGTCGCGTAAAACGACCGGTTCGCCGTCATCACGCGGAGATCGGGATCGAGGATCACGAGCGGCTCGCGCACGGTCGCGATGATGGCCTCCGCCTGGTCGCGCGCTTCCTTCGTTTGCGCGAGGCCACGCTTGAGGGCGTCGATGTCGACGAAGGAGATCACTGCCCCATCGATCCTGTTGTCTGCCGTGCGGTACGGTCGGATCCGCACCGCGTACCAGTGGCCATCCCTGGCCTCGATTTCGAGTTCCCGGACGGTCAGGCTCTCGATTGTTCCTCTCAGGAGCGCCTCCAGATCCGGGACCTCGACGCTGAGCCTCAGGTCTCCGATGGGCCGACCGATGTCGGTCGGGGCCAGGTTGAGGACCCGTTCCGCGATCGGCGTCATGCGACGGATACGGAGATCGATCCCCACCATGATGATCGGGACATGGGTGCTCGTGAGGAGGTTGCTGAGATCGTTGCCGAGCTGGTCGAGCTCGTCGTTCCGGCTCTTCAGCTCATCGTTCACCGTGGTCAGCTCTTCGTTCGTCGCTTGCAGCTCCTCCTTGGTCGTCTCCAACTCCTCGTTCGTGCTCTGCAGCTCCTCGTTGCTCGATTGGGCCTCCTCAGCGGCGGCGCGCAACTCCTCCATGGCCGCCTCGTGCTCTTCGTTGGTCGCCTGCAGATGATGGCGCGCGTCGGCGAGCTCCCGAGTAAGCTCCGCCACTCGACGGTCGTCCGCCGCCTTCGAGCGAGCCTCGCGCTGTCCGGCGGGTTTCAGTGGCCTGGGGTCTGCCTGCCGCGAGGGCGCCTCGACGAACAGGATCAGATGGTGGCGGCCCGTCTCCTCTTCTGCGGGCGCGAGCGGGATCACCTCGACGCTGACCTCTCGGATCCCGCCGTTCACCTTGACTCGCAGGCCCTCGGCCTTCACCGGGCCACCGCTCTTGGCCGCTTGCTGAATGGCCTGGCGGAGGGCGGAGGCCAGGCCTTCCCGGGCCATCCTGAGAAGGTTCAGGCTCGCCACGCCCGGTGTGGGCTCGAGGTAGGGGCCGGTCTTGCCGCGGAACTGCACGATCTCCATGTCGGCGTTCACCACGACGCCGGCCGGCCCGTACCGCTCCAGGACGAGACGGTCGGCCTCCCTCTCGGCCGTCGCTGCGTTCCAGCCGGGCCCCTTCTGCTGCGCGCCGGCGGGTGCAGCGATCCGATCGCCGGTGGTGAGGCCGAACCCGAGGTGGGCCGACGGCGCCGGTTTGCGCGAGTAGATCTTGTGCTTCTTGTCGATGACCGAGAAGAGATTGGTGAACCGGCCGACGCTCTCTGAGAAACCGAGCTTCAGGAAGCCGGTGGGCTTCAGCGCGTAGTGGAGAACCGGGATGAGCCGCTCCTGCAACGTCGCGCCGAGATAGATCAGCAGGTTGCAGCAGGATATTAAATCCAGCTTCGAGAACGGCGGGTCCCGGGTCACGTTCTGCTGCGCGAAGACGCAGACGTCCCGAATCGCCTTCCTGATCTGATAGCGGCCGTCCGTCTTGACGAAGAACCGCCGCAATCGCTCGGGCGAGACCTCGTGCTCGATGCTCGCCGGAAATAACCCGCCTCGAGCCTGAGTCACCGCGGCGGCGCTGAGATCGGTGGCGAACATTTGGACCGGCACGTTGCTGTCCTTCTCACCGAGGAACTCCAGCAGGCAGATGACGAGTGAGTAGGCCTCCTCGCCCGTGGCGCAGCCCGGCACCCAGATCCGGATGGGCTGGTCGGGGGCCCGCTCCTTCACAAGGCTCGGGAAGACGTTCCGCCTCAGCGCCTCGAACCCTTCCGGATCTCGGAAGAACTCCGTCACCTGGATGAGGATGTCGTCGCACAGGGCTTGCGCCTCGTCCGGCGTCTGCCGGAGGTGGCGGACATACGACTCGACGTCACGCATGTTATGCAGCAGCATGCGGCGGGCGATCCGGCGGCGGACGCTGGCCGGCTTGTACTGTGCGAAGTCGACGCCGGTGGCGGTGCGCAGCACACGGAGGACGGCGTTGACGTCAGCACCTTCGTGCGGCTGGCCTGAACCAGCGGCGGATGGCACTACGTGGTTCACGTAGGGGTGACCGCTGATTCTCGCCAGCTCCCGGGCGATCCCTGCGGGGGGCAGCACGAAGTCCGCGGCCTCGGCCGCGCTATGAGGCATGCCGGGATGCTTCGCTGATTTCTCATCCTGCACGAGTGCGATACCGCCCTCCGCCTTGATTGCCCGCAGGCCGAGCGTGCCGTCCGATCCGGTCCCCGACAGCACCACGCCGATCGCGCGGCCTTCCTGCTCCTGCGCGAGCGACCGGAAGAAGTGGTCGATCGGGGTGTGGCGGTCGATCGCATCGCGCGCTGTGAGCGCGAAGACACCGCCGCCGATCGTCATGTCGGCGTTCGAGGGGATGACGTAGACGTGGTCCGACTCCGCGCGCAGGCCGTTGGTCACGGTGATGACGGGCATCGCCGTGGTCCGCGACAGAACATCGGGCAACTGGCTCTCGTGCTTCGGATCCAGGTGCTGAACGAGCACGAACGCCATACCGGTGTCGGTGGGGAGCCCTTTGAGCAGCTGGCTGAATGCCTCGAGGCCGCCCGCGGACGCGCCGATGCCGACGACGGGAAACGGCGTGTTCCCTGACGGCGCTACTGGAGACGGTTCCGGGGGACTGGCCTGGTGCGGAGATCTGGGCGTGGTTGCACCAGGCACATGCCCGGGCGGATGCTTCAGCACTGATTTTTTGCGCGGAGAGTTTCGTCCCATCAGCGGATGATCACTCGCCGGAGCACGATGAGAACGGGCGGCAACCAGACGGGGCAAACGCTCATCGGCCGAACAGAAAGCCTTCGCAGCGATCGCAGAGGAAGGCCTGTAAATTGCCCCTCCGCTTGATTTTTTTCACACGCAACCTCCATCGTCCGTCCGCGATGATGGATCGACCAAGGACGCCAGCGCGACGGTCGAAGGCGTGGATACAGGGGCCACGAGCATAATCGCGCGTTCCACAGTCCGCAAGGTCGTGAGCAGGATGTTATTCCTACGAACGGAAAACATTTTCATGCGCACTTCTACGACCGCGCACGCCAGCCAGCGCTAGCTCGTACCAATCAACCGCGACGAGCGTGCCCGAACCTCCTTTCGGATTTCAGACGCCGACACTGGCCTTTTCGCGTATCGCCGTCGAGAGGACGTCCTAGGCTTGGCTGACGATCAGGAAAGAGCGTGACAGGGCGCTGGAGGAGTTCCGACACGCCTTTCGGCAGGCGATCAACCCGTCAGCGGTGCCGAGGTCGCCCGGCTTCCCTTCGGTTCGGATTCCCGAAGATCATGGATGAGGGCCTCGAGCTGTCGCGACGTTTTCCGCGCGTACTCGTAAAAGTGCTTGTGCATCAGTGCCAGCGTGAGCGCGTCCCGGATCGCACGGGGGCGGCGCCACGCCGTTTCCAGACAGAGCGACAGCGTGAGCCACGCGCGGCGCGGAGACGCACGCACAATGCAGTGCCACACGATTCGCGCGAACACCGCCAGGTCGTCTCCACGCGTCAGCACACGAGATCCTCGTGAGGGACCGCGGCCCAAGATCAAGGCCATAGCACGCTGGCGGTAGTGACGATAGTCGTAGAGGCGGTTCAACAAGCTGCGGTATCCCTCATAGAGGTCCAGTCGCGACATGCCGCTCGGCATGATGTTGGTGAACACGAACTGATCCCCCACGGAGTCGGCGATCAATCGTCCCGCAGCCTTGAGACGCGCATGCAGCGGCGTCTTGGGCACGGCATTGAGCATGCCCGTCATCGAGATCGGAATCCGGGCGTCTTGAATGAAATGGAACTGCTCGTCGAAGATCGACGCATCGTCGCTGTCGAATCCGACGATCATGCCGGCCATCACCTCGATGCCCGCGGCCTGGATACGGTGGACCGACGTCACGATGTCTTCGCGCATGTTCTGGGTCTTGTTGGTCTCTTGGAGACTCGCCGCGCGTGGCGACTCGATGCCCACGAAGATTACGCCGAAATGCGCGAGCTTGAGCAGGCGAAGCAGCTCAGCGTCCTGCGCGACGTTCAGACTCACCTCGGTCATGAACTCGATCGGATACCCGTGGGCTTCCTGCCATTGCGCGAGGGCGGTGAGCAGGGCCTTCGCGTCCTTCTTGTTGCCGATGAAGTTGTCGTCCACGACGAAAATGTTCGCGACGCCGAGGGCGTGGATGGCCGCCACCTCGGCGAGCATTTGGTCCACCGATTTCGTCCGCGGCCGGCGACCGTACATGACGATGATGTCGCAGAACTCGCAATTGAACGGACACCCGCGTCCGAACTGGATCGCCATACTGCGATAGCGGCCGACCTTGAGGAGATCGAAACGCGGCAACGGCGAGTCCAGCATGCTCGGCTTGTCGTCCTGGCGGTATTCCGATGGCCAGCGGCCCGTCTCGTAGTCGCGCACGAATTGGGGCCAGGTGTATTCAGCCTCGCCGACGAACATCACGTCCACGTGATCTTTCAGCTCCTCCGGGCAGAGGGTGGCAAACGGTCCACCGGCGATCACGAGCTTGCCGCGACGGCGAAAGGCCTCGGCGATCTCGAGCATGCGCCGCTTATGGATCACAAAGCCAGTGATCCCGATGATGTCGGCATCCGTATCGAAATCAATTGGCTCCACGTTTTCATCGCAGAGCACGACTTCATGAGGCGGCGCGGTGAGCGCAGCGAGTGTGGGTAACGCGAGGTTCGGAAAGACGCAGCGTTTCCCCAGGCTCGGAAGGATACGGTCGAACGTCCAAAACGACTCAGGGTTTTTCGGCGCGATCAGGCAGATCTTCACCGCCGCGGCCGCGTTTCCATGAACGCGGAAGCATTCGATGCGGAGACTCGGTCACGAACGCTCGCGTCAGACTCCGGTGTCGGCGCGGCCGGCTGCTGGCGCCAGCGGCGCAGCGCACGCGCCCACCCGACCAGCAGGCCGATCGCGACACCGCCCGCCGCGGCAACAAGGATGATGAGGGCGAGCGGGGACTGAAAGTGCCAGAAGAAGAACGAGACCGTGACCGCCTGCCCATTCTGAAGAGCCCCGACGGCGACGACCACGGCGACAGCCGTGAGCAAGATGAGGAACAGCATGGGAAATCACCTTTCAGGTGTAACGTCCGTCGCCATCGAAACGCTGTGCAAGACGTCGTGCAAGACGTCGGCCATTGTGGGGCTCTCCGTCTGCTTGCCGCCGGCGGCCGCACAGGCCTTGAATAGCGCAGTCGAGCTGCGTCGGTACCCAGCGCTTGGAATGATGACCGACGCACCCGCGACGCCGCGCCGAACGTCAGCCGTTATCTGCCATCTTTCGTTCCCTGTCGCCAACGGTGGCGCCAATCGTGCAGTACACAACGGCGACAGTTAGAAACGGGGCATCAGATGCGCGTGGGCCGTCGTATCGCATTGATATCGGTAGTCGTTGTGGCCTCAGTCATGGCTTCCGTTGCCTCAAACCACATGCGCGGACACGCAATCGTGCCCTCGTATGATGCCGGGCGCGGTAGGAATGACATCAAGACGAAGATGGCCGAGCTGGAATCCGCGGCGGCGGGACAGTCGCCTGTGCGTGATCGCGAGGTCGAACAGCGTGACGATCGGCTGTTGGCCTTAACGCTTTCGGCCCCACCAGCCCTCAGCTTCCGGTCGACATCAAATGAGCTTCCCGAAAATGACGCTACCCGAGAGAAGACCCTCGCCGTGCTCATCCTGATGTTGAGGGATGGTCGCGGCGCCCGCTAAGACTGCCGCGCCAAAGAATTCAAAACGGAATATCCGGCGTGAACCGGAGGAGACTCACATGAACCGCGAAAACGAAAACCGGATCGCGTGGCCTGTGTCCTGGAGCGCGATCTGGGTCGGGACGCTCGCTGCCCTGGCAGTGGCGCTGCTCATTGGCCTCATCGGCTACGCGGTCGGCGCCCACGAGATGTCCCGGTTTGTCGACTGGAAAAAGATGCGCCTCACAGGTCTCGTGTTCAGTATTGGGGGCGCGTTCTTTTCGTTCGTCGTCGGCGGTTGGATTGCGGCACGCATTGCGGGGATACGAAAGTCCGAGCACGCGATGCTCCATGGGGCATTGGTGTGGCTTGTGGCGATACCGCTGCTGCTCGGCTTGGCGGCTTTCGGCGGTGCGACGCACTTCGGCGGATGGTATGGCGGGCTCGCGACGGTCGCCCCATCCAGTGATCCACAGAGCTCCGTTGCAGTCCGAAACAGCGCTCTCGCCGCCGTCACTGCCCTGGTGCTTGGACTCGTCGGCAGCGTCATTGGCGGCTGGATGGCGTCAGGCGAGCCTATGACCCTGACCTACCATCGGCGGCGCGATCTCAAACCTGTTTCCGCTGCTCCTCGGACAGCGGCGCAAGGAGCGGCATCATGGCGTTGATACTTCTCTGGCTACTCGGCGCCCGCGCGGCTTGCGCCTTGGACCGATCGTCTTGTGAACCGTAGAAAAGGGGGAGCCTCCTCCTCATCCTCGCGGACGTTTCCGTGATCATTTCGTCCAAAGGCGCGCCGGCCAAGTTGTTCGTTCGCGCGACCCCTCAGAGATGACCCCCAGAGACGACACGCCGCCCGGCATCGCTGCCGGAGCGGCCCGCGGCCCGAATGCAAGCGCCACCGGCGGAGCACGATTGTGCAAGGCCGGTGGCGGACCGGCGCCAGGCCAGCTGAACCGGGCGTCGGCACCAGACTCAGCAACACCGGAGGATGTTGATGAAGACGAGGAGTGCGATCAAGACGGGGATCACCCTACTGGCGCTCACTGCCGCCGGCATGATGCTGGCGACGTCGGCGTTTGCGCAGACGAGTGCGGGCAGCCGACCGGCGACGACCGGCACGGACGTCAAGAGCCCCCCAGATACTAAGAGCGGCCCGCCGGCCAGCCCGAGCACTGCCTCCGGAGGGTCCGGCGGCACGACCATGGGCTCGGCGGGCAGCGACGTGAAGTCCGGCACGACGGGCAGCGACATGAAGCCCGGTACGACGGGCAGCGACACGAAGTCTGGCGCGAAGGGCAGCGACAGCGCCGTGAAGTCTGACGCGATGAAGAGCGGCCTTCCGGAGCGCAGCGCAGAAAGTCCCGAGCAGATGAAGGCGGTGCAGCAAGCGCTCAAGGAGAAGGGTCACGACACTGGCGACGTCGACGGCAAAATGGGCCCGAAGACTCAGGCGGCACTCCGTGACTTCCAGCAGAAGGAAGGGCTGAAGGCGACGGGGCGTGCCGACGCCGAAACGATGGCGAAGCTGGACATTCAGGCAGCCAACACCGGCGCGGCCGACTCCTCCAGCCCGGCCGCCTCGCCGCGCGGCTCGTCGTCCTCGGGCAGTTCGTCGTCCTCAGGCGCGCCGTCCGGTGCGCAGTCGGGCGCCGGACCGTCACCCTCGGACGCGGGGGCATCGAAGGACGCGACGTCCACCGGAGGCAAGCAGACCAAGTAAGCGCACGACCGCTGGGAATCAACGAAGGCCGGGAGTCGGCCGGCCTTCGTCCGGCAGTCCTGCTCCAATCTCCAAGGAGGTGCCTTGATGAAGGCCACTGATCTACTGACGAAGCAGCACAAGGAAGTGAAGACGCTGTTCAAAAAAGTTGCGAAGGTCGAGAACTCCGGCGAGCGCCGGAAGCTCCTCGATCAGATCGTCACCGCTCTCCAGGCGCATACGACAATCGAGGAGGAGTTGTTCTACCCGGCGGTCCGCGACCTCGGCACGGAAAAGGCCAAGGAGATGGTCGCCGAGGCCTTTGAAGAGCACCACGTCGTGAAGCTCGTGCTGCGCGAGCTACCCAACGTCAATCTCGAAGACGAGCGATTCGACGCGAAAATGACGGTCCTCTCCGAGCTGGTCGAGCACCACGCGGACGAGGAAGAAGAAGAGATGTTCAAGACCGCCCAAAAGATCGGCGATGACGAGCTCAAGGAACTCGGCGCGCGGATGCAGGCCCGGTTCGACGGGCTGGCCGCGCAGCATGGCAGGGCCGCCTGATCCGATGCAGGCGATCGCGGGACGGATGCGATTCGGATGATCGCGAGAAGACGTCACTGTGCGCGGACACTGCGCGTAGCGCCATAGGCCGAGCCGCGGCGCTGCGCCGAGGTACCTATCCCACCTTCAGTACGGCACCAACCGATCACGGACGCAGCCGTGATCGGTTGCGGTGGGGCCACGTTCAGCGCTTAAAACGTTCTAGGATTCATTCCGGGCGGACGAAGCCGAGCTACTGACGTGAGGTCGTGACAGGAGTCACAGAGACCATCCTCGGCCAAGACTAAGCCGTTGAGGATGAGTTCTTTGGTCGCCATGACCATCTCTTCGTGCGTGGAACTCATCATCTTCGCGGCGCACGTCGGGCAGAGTCCTGTATGGAGTCCGTAAAGAGCACCGTGCAGGAACTCGGCCGCTTGCGAGAGCATGGCACCGACGAGTACACGCACGTTCGACGCCAGCGAGACCGAATGCCAGTGCGCCTTATCGACCGGTTACTGACTGAACTGCTTTCGCAAGTTCAGAACGCAGAAGGTCGAGGTCGGCCTGGCGTGGGTGATCGTGGCGAGCATTCGTCATGGGTGCCCCGCGCCGGGTGCACCAGCCGGGCTGCTTGAGCCGTAGCTTCGATCCGACGTAGTGTCACCGACGCAGTAAGCGTGCAGCCACTCGCAGAACATCACACGCTGCACGCTGCACTGCGCGCGGTGGCGGTCAGCTCGCGCGCCATGACGTCCAGCTGAACGACGGTCGTCATCCGGTCATAGCACCTTTCGGTCTCTCCGCATCACCGTATTATCCAGACGCGCTTCATCCTACAACTACGTATACCTGCGGATACCGCTCTTCGGTCGACCGTGTAATGATGCGTCCCCGAGATGAGTCGGGAAGAACGGATGGCTGCGACGGCCGAACGAGTGGCCTCCGGTCACCTTCCACGGCGCGGACTGATAGCCGTCCGCCAAGGCGTGCGGCTCAACGCCAGGTGCGACGGCTGTAGTGATCCAATCACGCCCGCAGACTCTGCATACGCTGTCCAGCTACAGTCATTGAACCTTGAATTCCACCGGGAGTGCTTCATCGTCTACGATCGGAGTAGGCAAATCGGAAGGGTCGTCCCTTCTTCCTGACCCAAATCGTTTTACTACCGTTTCCAGCCAATGGGCGGCACGCTTAACACCGCGCTCTTGGCATTTACTAGTTATCCATGTTGGCGGAAGAGGAGCCATGGCTAGACACCTCCTCGGCCATCGGATGAGCAACTCAGGGAGTTGGCGGTCCGCTCAGCGGGGGGGGCAGCGGACCACGCTGCGCCCGTAGCTGGCGCCGGGCCCCTTCGATCAGCCGCCGCGACTCCTTGTGCAGTGTCTGCGAAATTCGGATGCTCTCATCCGAGGCAAGCACCTTGAAGCACGCAGCGTGAAAGATATCTCCGCCGGTTTCCAACGCATTATCGCGGCGGACGGCATAGCTACAATGCGAGCACTTCGCGGCATACATGATGGCAGGGACAGTGCGACAGCAACTCGCACACCTCTCGCTGCGCTGGAAGCTTGCGCGAGTCAGCAGTTCCTCGGTGACCTGACGCGTTTCGAGTAGGCTCGCCGAGCAAGCGAAGGCCAGGCAGGAGTCACAGAGCGCCTCGTCAGCTGCATCAAGCAGCAGGCACCGAACGATCTCGGGTGTCGTCATTCCTCACCTCTGCTGCACGCGCGAGTGTAACGGCTTTGGAAAAGGCGGCACAAGCAGGCGGAAATATGAGAGCCAACTCAGGGAACTCCTGAGGCCAGTCCGCCGGTAACTTCTGATCTCTCGGGAAAAGAGTTCGACAGCAGGCAGTTTCACGCTTTGTGTTGTCCTAGTGTTGCGCGTTGTTGTCCCCGTCACGCCTTTGTCTCTTTCCGGCTGATCCGCCGGTTTCGGGCGCGGCCCAGTATTCGGACACTACGAGATTGCGCTCATCATCGGTCGCATGCCTCTTGGTTCGGAGTGAGCGGCGTACGACGATGCCGACGTCGCAACTAGCCGACTCGTGCTCAACGAACAGGCACGCGACGTATCACGCTGGCCGAGCGCTGCGCTCGCACCGTCGGCATCATCCTTGCGTGCCGTCCTACGGCTCGACGACGTACCCGATCATTCGACGACTCACGAGATGGGGGTTTTTTAAATCATGGGAGTGTTCAAGAACGTGCCCGTTCTCATCGTAGTGGCCGCCGTGGCGAACTTTTCGGTCGCCGACGTCTTAGCGCAGACGCCGTCGAATCCGCCGCCGACGTCGCAGAGCCCGCCACCGTCTGGCGGGAAAGGGCCGATGTTGGGTGCAGAGCAGAGGGTCGAGGGGCAGGTCAAAAGTGTCAATGCTTCCGGAACAGAGATCACGCTGACGGATGGCACGACGCTCGTAACGCCCGCGGGAGCCGCGATCCGGCCTGGCATTCTCACCGAGGGTTCAATGGTGGTCGCCAGCTATCGAGAAGAGAACGGGAACAAAGTCCTAACCGACCTCGCGCTGAAGGAACCGGCAGCTTCACCGCCCACGACGCCGAGAACTCCCGGCGAACCGGGGACGGCGCCTCCACGACCGTCGACGCCGCGTTACTGAAGCAACGCAATGACGACGGAGGCGTGTCGCCCGATCGGACGATGCGTCTCCGTCGCGACGATCCCCAGCGCCTTGAGGCAGAATCGAATGTCGTGGCGCGCGCCAAACGCGGCCAAGCGCTGAGCGAGCACCCGCGTATCGCGCTAAACGGCGGGCACACCTTCCGAATCGACGAAGCGAGGGTGCCTGTACTGTTACTTGTGACGAAACTCGCCCGGCACGCGCTGCCATTGATAGACGCCAAGCCCGGCCTGTACAAGCGTCCAACGCTCGGGAATAACGTAGCCCGTCGTCGTCTCAGTTATGACGTAACCTGAAGTTGTCGCCGGTGCAAGTCACGACACCGATGTGCGGTGTCGCACAATGATGTGCGGAGATCAACACGCCATCGTGTCCACGGCGCATTTTTGCGGTCTCTAATGCTGCTGCGGATCTGGCAGCCTCGATGCAACGGGTGCACCCTGGACATCTGGAGTGACAACAGCCACCGCGCCTAGACCGAGCGCCCTGACCCAAACCGGGCCGCAACCATAGCAAGCGAGCACGGTCGAGTGGGGAGCGAGCAGTGACGATGGACGTGAAGACCAAGATCGTGATCGCCGGCGGAGGCTTCGCAGGCCTGTATGCGGCAATGTACTTCGACAAAACCCTCGCGCGCAGAAGCGAAGCCGACGTGGTGCTGATCAGCCGCGAGAATTTCATCCTGTTCACGCCGATGCTGCACGAAGTCGCGGCCGGCGATCTCCAGCCAAGCGATATCGTGAATCCACTGCGGCGGATTCTCCGTCACGTCAAGGTCGTCGAAGCCGACATCGATGCCATCGATCTGCACGGCAGAAGGGTTTCGTGCGTGGGAGGACTTGGCGATGTCCGGCGTGACTTCGAGTTCGACCATTTGCTCCTCACGCTCGGCGCCGAAACAAACTTCTTCGATATGGCTGGCGTGCGCGACTGGGCGGCGACGATGAAGACCCTCGGCGACGCCGCCCTGCTCCACAACACGATGGTTGCACTACTGGAGACGGCGACGCTCCAAGAGAACGCATCAGCTCGCCGCGCGTTGCTGACGTTCGTCATTGCGGGAGGCGGCTTTGCCGGCGTCGAAACGACGGGCGCCATCAACGATTTCGTCCGTGAGACGGCACGACATTATCCGTCGGTCGCCGAAACAGACATTCGCGTGGTCCTCATCCATCCCGACCACTTTCTGCTACCTGAATTGGGCGAGGCACTGGGCGTCTACGCAGAGCGTAAGCTGCGCGAGCGGAAGGTCGATGTGGTCAAGGGTGTGCGCGTCGCACACTACGACGGCTCGATCGTCACGTTGACTGACGGGACGTCGATCCCGGCGTCGACTCTGATCTGGACCGCCGGTGTCAAACCCAGTGCGATTATCGCATCATTGCCATGCGAGAAAGAACGGGGCCGGGTTCGCGTAAACGAATACCTCGCTGTTCCCGGCGTCAGTGGCCTGTGGGCAGCGGGTGATTGCGCTGCGGTACCCGATGTCACGACGGGCACGTTGTGTCCGCCGACCGCACAACACGGTCTTCGGCAAGGCGTGGCGGCTGCGAAAAACATCGAGGCTGCGATTGTCGGTGGTCCGCTCAAGCCGTTTCGGTACAGAGCGGTTGGGCTCTTGGCCAGCATCGGGCGGCACACGGGCGTGGCGATGGTTTTCGGGGTGAAGTTTTCGGGGTTCATCGCGTGGTGGTTGTGGCGGTCCGTCTACCTGGCCAAGCTTCCTGGGCTTGCCAAGAAGCTGAGAGTGATGGTCGGCTGGACGCTCGATCTGTTCTTCGGAAGAGAGATCGGGCAGATGATCACGCTACGCGACGTCGAGCTGCTGAGCGATCGGCTAGCGCGGCTTCGCAATAAAGGGATAACGGACCGCGAAGATCAAGGCGGTTCCGGTGCAGTCGCGAGCTCGCAAAACGGCAAGCAGTGACACTCGCGCTTTAGAGCTGAGGACTAGAACCGCGCCAAGCCAGGAATCGATTTCGAGGCAGTCGGCGCCATCCGCTACAACCGCGTGAAGCCCGCCCGACCTGAGCCTCTCACTCAGCCCAATCGCTCCCCACGTGCGGCGTGCCACGCGGCGAGGCAGGGATCGTGGAAGCGCAGCGTGCGATTCTGGATGTCGAGCTCGTACTCGATCTGCTCGCGCGTGATGATTTCGTCGCAGGCGTCACACGGGCGATACGTGCCCTTCCCGACGAAGTAGGTCCGTGGAACTTCGGACGGCAGCGGCAACACCCCAGAGCGAATCTTCTGTCTGATGGTCGACGCCAGATCGCTCGCCATCGCAGCTGCTCCGAACACTGCACGAACCGTCGGGGCCTACTCACCCGGCGCGTAGGGATACCAAGCATGTCATAGACCGAGCCACGGGCGCCACGGCGACCTAGTCCTTGGCCCAGGTCGGTGGCATAGGGCGTGCTGGCTTGATTTCACCCACCCTGGAGGGCCTTGGATGACGGCTTATGAGTATTGGCAGCATCCCCAGACGCTTGAAGTCTGGGCGGTGAAACTAACAGATGGAAAAGTCGCGGGTGCTACCCAGATCGGCCAACAGGATGTCCACCAGGATCTACTTCCGCACTTCGCCTACCGCTCAGACGATGTCGACGAACTGAACCGAGACCGTGACGTTTTTAGGAAGGTTGACGGTCGGAAGGTAGCGTAGAGATCAGCGCGACGGCCGACGCGCCAACGGCTGGAGCGCCGCCACGATTGCATCGAAATCGACAGGCTTCAGGAAGTAGCCCGCAAACCACTCTCGGGCTCCGGTCGGTCATGCCGCTCGCCGCTGACCGCTCTTCGTCTGTCCGAGGCGGGCAAAGGCTCTAGCCGCGAGTGGAGCAGGCGACCTCAGCCTGACCTGGACCGTGGCGAACTGCGCCCCGCGTCTATCATGCGCCGCGCCTCTTCGATCAGCCGCCGAGACTCCTCGTGCAGTTTCCGTGAGATGCGTCTGTTCTTGTCCGAAACGAGAAGATTGAAACACGTCGCGTGAAGGATGTCGCCCCTGATCACCAGCGCATCAGCGCCAGGGACGACCGCACGGCTGCAATGCGAGCACTTCGCGCTGTACATGATGGTGGGAACAGTGCGACGGCAACTCGCACACCTGTCGCCGCGCTGGAAGCTCGGGGTGTTTAGGAGTTGCTCGCTGACTTCGCGCATCTCGGTGAGGCTGACGGAGCAGGCGAACGCCAAGCAGGAGTCGCACAATGCCTCGCCTGCTGCGTCCATGAGCAAGCGGCGTGCGGTTTCGGCTGTCGTCATCCGCGACACCTCTACGCACCCGAAGTGTAGCCGGGGGGCCGCAAGACCCTACGTTCGACGAGAATCCGATGCCTACTCGTCCTCCTCGGCCTTGTTCCCCCGGCTGCCCTGAGCTCGTCGCCTCGGGGCACGGTCCTCTCCACACCAAGGAGAAGGACAGAGCGAGGAGAGCTGTATTGGGCGTGGAGGCGAATCGCGACGCCCTCGTCGAACGCGACTCATATTCGGGCTGCTCGCGGAAATGATGGGCTGTTCGTAAGTCGCGCACGCTTTGCCGCTCCAATGCCAGCCGAGAGCTTTACGGCGCCACGGCTGGTGTCAACTTCTCTGACATCGCCGCTCGCGATTCAGCACATACGCGAGTCGGTTTGTGCGCAATCAGGACGACGATCTCGTTCAGCTCGCCACAAGCCGTGGCATCCGACGTGGAGCCGGATGGTCGCGCACTTTGAGTCGTACTGGACCTCGTATTCGGGCTGGGACGGCAGGATGGGACTGTCACAAGCGGTACACAGAGCGGCACTTCCGATTCCGACCCGCATCGTCGTCGGATCGTCATGCGGCAGCGTACCGTCTGCCATCTTGCTGCGGATGATGCGAGCCAATCTCGCTGACACCGGATTCCGTTACTTCATGAAACGTCATCTAGCGCAGGATGGATTGGAATGCTTGCAACTAGCGGCGGTAGACACGACGGGCTGCACGATGGTAGGGCGCGGAAATCTCTCCGGCGTTCGGATTCAGCCCCTCCCCTAGGTACATTCGAACGAATCACAGATCGGAATCACCTAGCCATCACAGAGGAGACATGGCACAACCGGGTCCGGTACCGATGCGGCCAAACGAAAAGATCTACTCTTGGAGCCGACGATCGGCTCGTCCAGCGCAGGCGCAATTAGAGAAGGAGAAACACCATGCCCACAGCGGCCACCCCCGATACCGTCATCCGGCAGATCGTCGACGCCATGCAGACTCTGGCAGGGCCACATCCTGGCTTCCGTCCCGCCCACGCCAAGGGTTTGGTCTGTGCGGGCACGTTCCGCGGTTCCGCGGGTGCCGCCGGTATCACTCGGGCGCCCCATTTCGCTGGTCAATCGGTCTCGACTGTCGTCCGGTTCGCCAATAGCAACGGGAATCCGGACGTACACGATGGTGTCCCCAGCATTCGGTCGATGGCGGTGAAGTTCCAGCTTCCCGACGGCAGGAACGCCGACATTCTCGCCAACTCCGTCGAAGGGTTCGTCGGGCGAACGCCCGAGGACTTGCTCGACTTTCTTCGGGCGCAGCTACCAGACCCGGCTACAGGTAAGCCCGATCCCGATGCAGTTCCGCGCTTTCTCGCCAGTCATCCGGCCGGACGCGCCTTCGTCGAGCGCCTGATGAAAAAGCCGGTGCCGGCGAGCTACGCGCAGGTCATCTACCATGCCGAGCACGCCTTCCGCTTCACCGCCGCAGATGGCACGAGCCGATTTGGCCGCTATCGGTTCATCCCGCCGGCCGGCGAGGCACTTCTCTCTCCTGACGATGCGAGCAAGCGACATCCGAACTTCCTGCGCGACGAGCTGGAGGGACGGCTGCGGCAAGGGCCGGTGGCGTTCCGCCTGCTCCTGCAACTGGCAAATGAGGGGGACCCGACGGACGATGTCACCGCGCTGTGGCCCGACGGTCGGCCTCTCGTGGAGCTGGGGCGACTCGAGATCACGAGCATCTCCCCGACGAGCGCGGCTGACGAACGGCGTCTGATCTTCGACCCCACCAACAGAACGGACGGCATCGATCTGTCGGCCGATCCGATCCTACTGGCCCGATCGGCGGCGTACTCCATCTCGTACGAACGGCGCACCAAGGAGCAACTTCCTGGGTAATTCCTCTCGGGCGCTGAGGCACCCACGTTTCGGGCCTCACACGTGGGCTCCCTGCCAGCGTAAGATCCGGCCATTGTGGAAGACGCTTCCAGCGAGCTGCGCCTGTTCCTCCAGGGCATCTGCTGCGACTACCTCCTATTCCGCCATCTCGACGAGGGCCTGCCGCCCGAGGCCATCCGGATTAGGCAGGAGGTGGCGCTCGGCGCCGGCGTCTTCGCCGACATCGAGGTCCGCGCGGGCCAAGCGCCGCCGTATTTCGTCGAGGTCGATACGGGATACTCTCGCGAGCGTCTGCTCCAGAGCGTCCGGCGAAAGTACGCCACACCCGTCCCGGCCACCGACGGCGCCGCGCGGGTCGTGCTCGCCGCCGACGTAGACGCCCTCGGCGACCGGACGGCTGTTGAGCGTTTGCTGCGCGAGGCACTTCGGCCCGGGCTCGCGCTCGAGATCTGGGACGAGCACCATCTGTTCCAACTCCTCGGTAAACGCTTTGGTGTCTCACTCGGCGCTGTTGGTGAGGACGACTTCCTCTCCCTCCGAAACGCGGTCGACCACGCCAAAGGTGTCCATGCCTTCGGCGACGGGTTCCAGAACGACCCCCTCCAGGGCGCCCTACTCTGGCATCTTGCTTTCTGGCGCATACGTCGGTTGCGCGAGGCCGGTCGGAGTCTGCCCCGTTCAATCCTGCCGCCAGGCCTTTGCCGGGATGTCGTCGTCCTGATCGCCGATTTCTGCTCGTACTCGAGCTACGTCCGCGACACGCGAGACGAGGCAGTGTCGCGCCGCTCGCTGACGTCGTTCGCCTCTAAGACGCGCCACCGTGTCATCAACGACGGTGGGATGCTCTATCAGTTTCTCGGAGACTCCGTGGTGGGGCTCTTCGGTGTCCCAGATGCGTCGCCGGGATACCTGGAGCAGGCGGTCGAGTGTGCGCGTGGGCTAGTCGACATCGGGGCCTCGGTCGCGACCGAGTGGCAGCGCCAGATCGACCAGATCCAGCAAGCTGCCGGCGTACACGTTTCCATAGCGCTGGGCGACCTCCAGGTCCTCCCTCTCCGGCCCCTGAGCCGCACGCACATGGGCGTTATCGGCGATTCCATCAACCTCGCGGCTCGCCTCAACACTGTGGCTGAATGCGAGGAGATCGTGGTGAGCAACACGTTCTATCAGCGCCTGTCCGACACCCTCCGCGCGGAGTTCCAGGAACTGCCGCCAGTCGAGGCAAAAAACATCGGTCGGATCCGTGCGTGGAAGCTCGGCCCGCGCCGTGCCCCCGTCAGGCCCTAGGAAGCTCGGCACGGGCTAGCGATCTTGATTGATCACCAACTCGAACTACTCGGTCTCTCGACTCGGTAATTCGGCGGGCTTGGCTCGCTCGAGGTAGGCGTCCGCAGTTCGTCATGTCCTCGACGAGCGAAGCTCGTCGGTCGGCAGCCAGCCTAACGATTTCTTGCGCGATCCGAAGCGCTGCGAGATGACCAGGGACAAACTCCACCGGTAGTTCTGAGTGAAGTCTGGGTGTCGTTCGCCGCAGCGCTGGTCTCGTCAACTGCTCCTCATGATCCGCATCGGCCCGCGCATCGACCGACGAGATCAGGAGAGGCGGCGGTCCATGCCGGGACGATCGGACGGCTCGCCCACTAACTACAAGGGCGTCGTCTCGTCCAGAGGAGGGCGGCGCGCTGCTCGGTCACGACGCGCGCTTCTTCGCTTTGGCTTTCCGCCACGGCCTCATTGCGACATCAAGGGCGACACTTCCGGCGACGCGTCGAGCTCCTGCATTTGACGCTGAAGACACGTGCGATCGAGGCGTATCTCGCCGCCGTTCTTCATCGCCACCTCATACTGCGACCAATTAGCGGGAATCGTCCTACCGCACGCGTCACAGGCCACGCCATGAGACCGCGTAATCCAAACCGTTGCACGGCCGGAGAGTGCAAACCAGCCGGGGCCATCGAGGCGTCGCGTCATGGCGACGTCCTGAATCATGCTGGAGTCGAGCCACGCCAGAGCCTCGGCTTCCGAGACGAAAATGTTGGCTAACAAACCCCGGGTGCCCGCGACAGTCGCCCCGAGTTTGTGCGGATGAATCATGTCCGCGCTCGCGACGACGGCCAGTCGAACTCTTGTGCCTGCCGCCGCCGCCCACTTCTCGATGAGGATGTATCGTTCGCCAGTATTCGGCGGGGCGAATCCACTGAGAGCGGTGATGTTGGCCAACAGCGTGGAAGCAGCCTTCGCGCGGGCGTACGCAATTGCGCTGCAAACCATGTCAACGGCTTCGCCTAACGACACGGTGCCGACCGGGCGATAGAATGCTCGGCCCCCTGTGATCTCGAAACGATCAGGTGCGTCCAATGAGAGCATTGATCGGAGCCGGGACGCGGTTAGGCGAAGACGCATGTCCTGATCCGCAATCCGCCGCAGCGACGGCGAGGTGCGAGCAGGGCTCCCCCCGAGGCCAGCTGCGAAGGCGCGACGATTCACTCAATCACCTGATCGGCCCGCAGCAGCAGCGACGGCGGGATCGTGAGGCCGAGCGCCTTCGCGGTTTTGAGGTTGATGATCAGCACGAACTTGGACGGACGTTCCACCGGCAGATCGCCGACCTTCGCCCCCTTGAGGATGCGATTTACATAACTCGCAGTCTGCCGCCACATCGTCGGAAAGTCCGGACCATACGCCAGTAAGCCCCCGGAAGCGGGATACGTCGAGAAAGGACTGATGGATGGTAGCCGATTCTGGCGCGCCAACTCCGCCAACCGAGATAGAGACGAGAACACAACCGGCGCCGTGATCAAGAGGATCGCTTGGGGACGCTCGACAAGCAGGCGCTTCATCACGTCGTCCGCCTCGCCCGAGCTGTGCAGCGGTACGGGATGCAGACTGATGTTTAGGGCGCGAGCCACCGTCTCCGCCTCGGCGTACGGTGCTTTTCCAACCCGCTCGTCCCATATGACGCCGATGCGGCTCAGTTTCGGCACAGTCTCACGCAGGTATTGAAGCTGCTTGCCCGTCAGTTCCGGCAGATCCATCCAGACTCCGCTGACGTTCCCGCCAGGGCGGGCCAAACTGTGGACGAAGCCGGTCGCGACGGGGTCCGATTCGAGGTCAATCCCGACGATCGGAATCTTCCGCGTGGCCTTCATAGCGGCGCGAATTCGGTCCGGACCGCCCATAATGAACACATCGACGTGTCTTCCGACGGTGTCCCGCAAGTCTTTTTCGAGTTCGGCCCCCGGCCCCGGGTTGCGCCACTCGACCACAATACTTCCGTCTACCCACCCGAGATCCCGCAGGGCACTGCTTACGATCTCTTGCCACGCCGGTGCTGTGCCGTAGAGCACGACACGCGGTACTCGTTGCGCCCACACATGCCTCGGCACGCCAAGCAGGGCCGTCGTCAGTGCTGTAAGAACCTGACGTCGGCCGATCATTGATCAATCACCTGATCTTCACCACAGGGTCGAGGAGCTTCCCTCGCCTTCCAGCGAGCCCTTGGACGTGAGGATCTTCTCGGCGAGGTGCTTGGGGATATAACTGTCAGGGGAGCGCGACGGTGTGCCAGCTGTGGAGGCAACCGGATGAGCGCAGGCGTGGCAGAACTTGGCGGTGGCTGAGAGGGCCGTCCCGCAGTTCGAGCAGATCCGTGCCTCTTGCCGGTTCTCGTGCGCGCACCGGGGACACTTCATCGCCAACCCTCCCCTCCTCCACTGAACGGGGCCCGACGCATGGGCAGGGGGCGACGATAGCCCGCGCGTGGTGACGGCGTCAACGCGCACATCACTTGCTGCTTCGCAGTCTCAATCACATGGCTCTGGCTCTTGTCCGATATCGCGCAAACCGGATAGGACATTCGAGAAGAACGCCTCCAAAGCCGTCTCGGACCAACACCCCGTAGTGCTCCTCATCAAGGCCAATCGCTACCGAGCGGAATCGAACGTCGTCAATTGCGCTCCGTCATCGGCGATGAAGACAGCCAACAGGCTGGCCGGCTGCGTGGCGCTCGCATTTTCGCTGATGAGATGCTTGCTGCCGGGCGGTTCAAAGAAGCTCTCGCCGGCGTTGTAGACCTTGACCGGCCCGGTTGCGGAATTCTGGATCGGATCGCGCCCGAAAGCACGTAGGCGAAGACGCTTCCGGCGTGATGATGCCCGCGCGACTTGCCGCCCGGCGCATAGTTCACGGTGACTGCCGTCAGCGCCTGGCCGGGCGCGTTGGCGAGTTTCTCCGTACGGACCAGCTTGACGTCGTCGCCTGCGTCCCGGGTTTTCGCCCCGGACGTTGCTCCGGCTAACAATGCGCCGACCACCAACAACACTACGCCGGCGGCGAGTTGTTGCATTTTTGTGAATGAAGCACTCATAGTTCTCCCTCCGATGGCGCCGCGGATCGAGGCGGTCAGCTTGGCCTCCTGAGCGGCGAGCGAACTTACGCTGAGGCGCTATCGGGTCGTGACCTGCAACACCAACTTCCCTCGGGTATGGCCGGCCACTCCGCGTTCAAATGCCTGTCGGGCCTTCGCCAGCGGGATTGTTTCCGCGATCACCGGGCGGATTGCACCGGAATCTATCAGTGCCGCGATTCTGCCAAGCTGTTCTCGATCGGGGCGGACGATGAAAAACACTCCGCGCCTGCCGCCGCGCTTGCCATGCGCCGCCCCTTCGCTCTCGGGAATCGGCCCCGGCAAACTGACGAGGATTCCCGTCGGCTTCAACACCTGCCAGGAGCGCTCGCGCGTTTCGCCGCCGATGGTGTCCAGAACTACATCCACATCACGCACGGCCTGTTCAAATTGAGCTTGCCGATAGTCAATGACCTCATTCGCCCCAAGGCGGAGCAGGAAGTCGCGATTTTCCGCAGATGCCGTGCCGACCGCGTAGGCCCCGTGCCAGCGGGCGATTTGAACGGCAAAGCCGCCAACCCCGCCGGCGGCGCCGTGGATCAACACGCGCTGACCCGGCGCAAGCCGCGCGTGATCGAAGAGGGCCTGCCAGGCCGTAAGCGCCGAGAGCGGGACGGCGGCCGCCTGCGCGTGATCAACTGTCTTTGGCTTCGGCGCCAGATCGGCGCCGTGGACCGCGACATACTCCGCGGCGGCGCCATCTCGGCAGAAAGAGGTCAGCGCATAGACCTCGTCGCCGATCGACACATCGCTGACGCCGTCCGCCACGCTTTCGACGACGCCGGAAACCTCGTGTCCCGGTATCGCGGGCAGGCGCTCAGACCCGTCGCAATT
>Ga0114129_10003187_pt1 | contig 23006 bp, 25 predicted proteins | sample RhiMetdeltSRZDD1_FD_80071 | JGI IMG/M metagenome (GOLD analysis project Ga0114129, IMG submission 80071) | Populus rhizosphere microbial communities from Tennessee, USA - Rhizosphere MetaG P. deltoides SRZDD1 (version 2) (version 2) | ecosystem: Host-associated > Plants > Roots > Rhizosphere >... | reverse complement strand
TGCATGCACACTCCCCGACCGCGTAAAGCCCGGACAGCGTCGAGCGCCCGTCGAGATCGGTTGCGACTCCCCCGATCATGTAGTGCGCGGCCGGGGCGACCGGGATCAGGTCGTGCCTCGGGTCGAGCTCCACCCGCGCGAGCGCCTCCACGATGTTCGGAAACCGTGAGGCCTCGACCTCGCGCATGTCGAGCAGCACGGACCGCGCGCCGCCACGGAGCTGCTCGTGAATCGCCCGCGCCACTTCGTCGCGGGGCGCGAGCTCGTCCACGAAGCGCTCGCCCGACGCGTCCAGGAGCCGCGCGCCCTCGCCGCGCACGGCCTCCGTGACGAGAAAGCCGTCCATCGCGCCGGGCGCAACGAGCGCGGTCGGATGAAACTGCATGAACTCGAGATCCGCCAGTGTCGCCCCCGCGCGGTGGGCCAGGGTAAGTCCCGCGCCGACCGCGCCCGGTGGATTCGTGTGACGAAGCCACAGCGCCGCCGCGCCGCCGGTGGCGAGCACGGTCGCGCCGGCAACGATCGCGCTACCGTCCGTGAGCACGCCCACGCAGCGCCCGTCCGCGACCCACAGTCGCTGGGCCGCGGTGCGGGGCCGTACCTCGATCGACTCGTGGGCCTGCACGAGCTCCGACAGCGACGAGGTGAGGTGACGCCCCGTTGCGCTGCCTCCCGCGTGCACGACGCGCCGGCGCGAATGGCCGCCCTCGAGCGACAGCATCAGCCGGCCTTTCGCGTCGCGGTCGAAGTCGATGCCGCGGCTCTCCAGCTCGCGCACGCGTTCGGGCGCCTCGTCGCACAGCACCCGCGCCGCCGTGGTGCGGGTCGCGCCACGGCCTGCCTTCAGGGTGTCATCGAGATGGAGGCCGGGATCGTCATCCGCATCGAGCGCGGCGGCGAGCCCGCCCTGCGCCCAGTAGCTCGCCGACTGAGGGAGCGGTGAGCGTGAGACGAGCTGGACGCGGGCGCCGTGCTCGGCCGCGATCAGCGCCGTGTACAGGCCCGCCGCGCCCGCTCCGATCACGGCGACGTCGACCTGCTCGCGGCTGTCGTCTGCCGGCTCCGGCACGGGCGGAGTACGGTATCCGTCCAGCTTGTCCGGAGCGCTTTACCTACACCATCCGTCGTCGCTCGAGCACGACACCGGCGGGCATCCGGAGCGCGCCGAGCGCATCGTCACGATCGAGCGGGAGCTCGCCTCACGGGAATGGCTCGGCTACGAGCGGCAGGAGGCACCGGCGGTCCCGCGCGAGGTGCTCGAGGCCGTCCATCCGCGGGACTACGTGGCGGCGATCGAGCGGATCTCCGCCGACGGGGGCGGCATGCTGGATCTCGACACGGTCGCGTCGCGGGGTTCGTTCGAGGCCGCGCTGCACGCGGCAGGCGGGCCCGTGCGCGCGGTGGACGAGCTGCTCGACGGGCACTCGGGGCCGGCGTTCTGTGCGCTGCGGCCGCCCGGGCATCACGCGGAGCCGTCGCGCGCGATGGGCTTCTGCCTCTTCAACAACGTGGCGGTCGCCGCGCGGTTCGCGCTCGATGCGCGCGGCGTCCAGCGGGCGTTTGTGCTCGACTGGGACGTCCACCACGGGAACGGCACGAACGACATCTTCTACGGGACCGACGAGGTCCTGTACGCGAGCATCCACGAGTCGCCGCTCTATCCCGGCACCGGCGCGCTGAGCGAGAGCGGCACCGGATGCGGCGAGGGGTTCACGATCAATCTGCCGGTGCCGGGTGGCTCGGGGCATGACGAGTGGCTCGCGCTCGTTCAGCACGTGGTGGCGCCCATCGCACGTGCTTACGCGCCCGGGCTGATATTCGTGTCCGCCGGCTTCGACGCGCACCGCGACGACCCGCTCGCGTCCTGCCGGCTGACCGAGGAGACCTACGCCGCGATGGCGGCCACCATGCGCGGGGTCGCGAAGGAGCTGGAGGTCCCGCTCGTGATCGTGCTCGAGGGCGGGTACGACCTGGGCGCCCTCGGGCGCTCCGTGATCGCCACGATGGAGGCCGCCGCCGGCGACGGGCGGGCCGTGGAGGCACCCGCGGCCCCGCTCGCGGAGCGTGCGCGTTCACACTTCGCGCGCTGGTGGCCCGTGCTGGCCTGACCACCAACGAAACTCATTCACTGAGCAAGGTGGGTCAAAGGCAGAAGTTGGTTATTCACTGAGCAAGGTGGGCCAAAGGCAGAAGTTGGTTATAGAAGTTGGATATTCAAAAAAGAGGGCGCCGCATCTTTCGACACGGCGCCCTTGCCCCCGCTAGCAAGGCTCCCTCAGCGTCGTGCGCTGCCTCCCGGGAGCCCCTTATGAACGATCACCCGAAGGCGATCGTCGAGGCATCGACCGCTTATTCATGCACGAGGGCCCTGATCCTCGTGCTCATGCTCCGGGAACGGTGCTGCTGTTCCCGGCCCCTTTCGGTCAGCGCGACCGAGATATGGTCTGTTCGTGCTGACTCTGGGTGCAGGTCGATGCGCCCGCTCTCACATTGGTTGGTCGGCAGCATCTCGCGGTCTCCACGCGCCGGCCGGTCCGCGCCCATGGCTGCGCCGGCCTCGGCGATGCGGCGGTCCGACCGCATGCGTGCTGCCATCCTTGAAACCTCCTTGTCCTACGAATCCAAAGAAGCCCGTCTAGCGAACCTTCGTGTTCGCCCGCCGGGCTCGTGAATCGACTATAACCGCGCGGCCCGGACCGGTCCACTTTTTCTCGGATTGCGTCCAGAACGCTTTGCGACCGGTGCTGGAGCCGTGCGCGGCCGCGCGCAATGCTCGAGAGCGCAACGAACGCAAGGAGGTCTCGAGTGCAAGGACGACGGCTCGCCGGCGCGTGGCGCGGTGAGCGAGCTCAGGGCACGGTCGAGTACGTCGCGCTGGTCGCCCTCGTCGCGCTGATCATGGTCGGCGTGATCGCTGCGATCAAGTCGACGCAGTTCGCCGAAGGCCAGCAGCTCGGCTCGCTGATCCTGAAGAAGATCGCGGAGGCCGTGAGCAAGGTGCATTACTGAAAGGCCGGCGGCCGCCAAGGCGGCCGCCGGTTCTAGGATGGCGGCGTGTCCGCTTCGAGCGAAACCGGCCTGGTCCGTGCCGACGGCCGCACGCCAGATGAGCTGCGGCCCGTCGAGATCGAGCCTGGCTTCGTGCGAAGCGCGGACGGCTCGGCGCTGATCGCGGTGGGCGGGACCCGCGTCATCTGCACGGCTTCGCTGGTCGAAAGCGTGCCGGCCTGGCGCGAGGGCTCGGGGCGGGGCTGGCTCACGGCGGAATACGGGATGCTCCCGGCATCGACCGGGACGCGGCGCCCGCGTGACTCGACGCGGGGGCGCCCGGACGGGCGCACCGTCGAGATCCAGCGCCTCGTGGGCCGCTCGGTGCGCGCGGTGATCGATCTCGACACGCTCGGGGAGCGCACGGTGTACCTCGATTGCGACGTGCTCGAGGCGGACGGGGGCACGCGCTGCGCGGCCATCACCGGTGCCTACGTGGCGCTGAAGCTGGCGCTCGATGCGCTCGTCGAGCGGGGTGCGCTCGTGGGCGTGCCTCTGCGCAGCTCGGTCGCCGCGGTCTCGTGCGGAATCGTCGGCGGTGAGCCGGCGCTCGACCTCGACTACCGGGAGGACTCGACCGCCGACGTCGACATGAACGTCGTCATGACCGGTGCCGGAGACCTCGTCGAGGTGCAGGCGACAGGCGAGGGGGTGTCGTTCTCCAGGAGCGAGCTCGACCGGCTGCTCGCGCTGGCGGCCGACGGCATCGCGTCACTTCGCCGCGTCCAGGACGAGGCCGCCGGCGCGCTCGACTCTTAGCCCCGACCAGGCAACCTCTACTCTCAGACCCCGTGCGATTCGTGCTCGCGACACGCAACGCACACAAGCTGCGGGAATTCGGAGCGCTGCTCGCTCCGCACGAGCTCGAGCCCCTGCCGGGCGACGTGGAGCTGCCCCCGGAGACGGGCGCCACATTCGCCGAGAACGCGCTCGCCAAGGCGCTGGCAGCCGCGCGCGCGACGGGCGGCCCAGCGATCGCGGACGACTCCGGCATCGTGGTCGTGGCGCTGGGCGGCGCCCCGGGCATCCATTCGGCTCGCTATGCGGGCGAGGGCGCCACCGACGCACAGAACCTCGCCAAGCTGCTCGCCGTGCTTCGCGGACGCGACGACCGCCGCGCAGCTTACGTGTGCGCGCTCGCGCTGGTCGACCCGGCAGGAGACCGGGAGGTGTTCGAGGCGCGCTGCGAGGGCACCCTGATCGAAACGCCGCGTGGGCACGGAGGATTCGGATACGACCCCGCGTTCGTGCCGGATGAGCGCGCCCCCGGCGACGAGCGCACGATGGCCGAGCTATCCCCCCACGAGAAGGACGCGATCAGCCATCGCGGCCGGGCCGCGCGCGCGTTCCTCGACTGGCTGGCGGCGCGAGTGTGAGCCGGCCGGCTTTGATCGACCCTGCCGCGGTGCAGGGCACGAAGTCCGGTGCCGCGCGCCTCTCGATCGTCTCGAACTCCTTCCTGATCGTGCTCAAGATCGCGGCCGGGGCGATCACCGGGTCCGTCGCGATCGTCACCGAGGCGGTGCACTCGAGCATCGACCTGATCGCCTCGGTGGTGGCTTACGTGTCGCTGCGCAAGGCCGACGAGCCCGCGGACGAGAGCCACATGTACGGGCACGCAAAGATCGAGAACGTCGCCGCCGCGATCGAGGGCATGCTGATCCTGATCGGCGCGGGCGTGATCGTGTTCGAGGCGGTCCGCCGCCTCGCGACCAGCGCGGGCATCGATCACCTCGGCGTCGGGATCGCGGTGATCGGGTTCTCGACCGTCGTCAACCTCGCCGTCTCGTCATACCTGTACGGGCAGGCTCGCGCGCACGACTCGCCGGCGCTCGAGGGAGACGCGGCGCATCTGCGCGCCGACGCATGGACGTCGCTCGCGGTGCTCGTGGGCCTCGTGCTGATCGAGGTCACGGGCGTCGTCCAGCTCGACGCGATCGTCGCCCTCCTGGTCGCGTCCGCAATCGTCTACGCCGGCATCCGCATCCTGAGCCGTTCCTCCCGGGTGCTCGTGGACGAGGCGCTGCCGGCCGAGGAGCTGGACGTGGTGCGCGACTCGATCGCCGCCAACGGGGCGCCCGAGCTGTCGGGCTACCACAAGCTGCGCGGGAGGCGGGCCGGTAGCGCGCGCTACATCGACCTGCACCTCCAGTTTGTGCCCGGCACGTCGCTGGAGCGCGCACACTCGATCGCGCACGAGGTCCAGGGCGACGTCCGCAGGCGGTTGCCCGGCGCGGAGGTGCTCGTGCACATCGAGCCGGATACCGGCGCCGCTAGGGCAGGAGATTGACCGCGGCCGCGAGGCCGACGAAGAAAACGACCGCGCTGTAGCCGTCGTAGTTGTCCAGCAGCAGGATCAATGACGCGATCACGCAGATGCCCGCGACGGTCATCCACGCCACGCGGGCGAGCGAGCTCTGCGGTTGGCGGGGGGCGCCGTTCAGGACGCATATATTGTCTCGCATGGCGGCGTCCTCCCAGGAGCTCGCGCTTCGGTACCTGCTCGAGCTGTCCAGCGACATCCGAGTGGCGCTGCTGCTCGACCAGAACGGTGGGCTGATCGCGGCCGCTCCCCACCCCGGGCCGGACCGCGTTGCCGCGCTTGCCGGCGAGCTCAGCCGCGAGGCGGAGGCGATGTTCGGCGCCGCCGGCGAGCCGGTCGAGCTCGACGCCGTGTGCGAGGGCGGCACGCTGTTCTTGATTCGCTCGGCCGACGGCGCGATGGTGTGCCTGACGGACCGCTCGGTGCTTCCCGCTCTGATCTTCTACGACATGCACGCGATCCTGTCCGACCTCGAACGCGCCGCCCACGCCGAGGCCCGGCGCGTGGGTGCTGTGGAGCGATGAAGCAGCGTCGATCGATCGGGCGACTCGGCGATTACGCCGAGGAGGTGGCGGCGGCGGTGCGGCGCCGGAACGAAAAACGCCGGCCACGCGTGCGGGTGCGGGTGGCGCACGGCGAGGCACGGGTGCTCGAGGACGACGCTCCGGAGGCGCTCCGCCTGCTGGCGCTGTGCCAATCGATCATGGACGCGGAGCGAAGCGGCGCCGGTGGCTGACGAGCTGTTCGCACAGGCGCTGGCCGAGCGCGTCCTCGCGCGGGCGCTCGGCCACGGAGGCGATTTCGCCGAGTTGTACGCCGAGCGCCGGGCGAGCTTCTCCGTGTCGCTCGACGACCGCAAGGTCGAGCAGGCGCAGACTGGCATCGAGCTGGGCGCATCCGTGCGCGTGGTGGCCGGCGACGCGACCTACTTCGGTCACGTGGATGGCCTCGCGGAAGACGACCTGGAACGGGTCGCCGCGGAGGTGGCGTCCGCGGTCGGGCGCGGCGAGGCCCAGCCGCGGCCGCTGCGGGCCGGCGAGCGACGCCCCACGCAGAAGATCGAGATACAGCCCGAGCAGGTCCCGGCCGAGCGCAAGGCCGAGCTGCTGGTGCAGTGCGACGAGCGCGCGCGCGGCGCCGGGTCGGAGGTGGTTCAGGTCACGGCCGGCTACAACGAGCTGCGGCGCCAGGTGCAGGTCGCTAACTCCGACGGGCTCGTGACTGGTGACGACCGTACCCGCGTGCGCCTCGGGGCGCAGGTGGTGGCGCGCAGTGGAGACCGGGTCGAGGCCGGATCCGAGTCCCTGGCCGGGCATGCCGGTTTCGAGCTCTTCAGCGGCGATCCGGCAACGGTCGCCGACGAGGCCGCGCGGCGGGCACTCACGATGCTGAAGGCGCGGCCCGCGCCCACCGGCCGGATGCCCGTCGTGGTGGGGAACGGCTTCGGCGGCGTGCTCTTCCACGAGGCCACCGGTCACGGCGTCGAGTCCGACGCGGTCCAGAAGCAGGCATCCGTTTATGCCGGCCGCCTCGGCGAGCGCCTCGCCGGCACGCTGCTGACGGCGTACGACGACGGCACGATGCCCGGCGAGTGGGGCACCGACGCGATCGACGACGAAGGCACGCCGTGCCAGGCGACGCGGGTGATCGACAAAGGAGAGCTCTGTTTCTACCTCTACGACCTCACGCGCGCGCGGAAGGACGACCGCCCGTCGACCGGCAATGGCCGCCGCCAGAGCTTCCGGCATCTGCCGATCCCACGCATGACCAACACGTACATCGCGCCGGGTGACGCGACGCGCGACGAGATCATCGCGGACGTCGAGCGCGGTTTGTACGCGGTGTCGTTCGCGGGGGGCCAGGTCGAGCCGGCCACCGGCGACTTCGTGTTCGGCGTGTCCGAGGGTTACCTGATCGAGAACGGCGAGGTGACGGCGCCCGTGCGCGGCGCGACCCTGATCGGCAATAGCCTCGACGTCTTGAAGCGGATCGACGCGGTCGGCGACGACCTTCGGATGAAGAGCGGCTTCTGCGGCAAGGACGGTCAGCAGGTCCCGGTCGGCACCGGCCAGCCAACCGTCCGCATCGCGGAGATCACCGTCGGCGGGACGGATGTCTGACCCAACCGACGGCCGCGCAAACGGCAGCGTCGATGTCGAGCGCGCCGCGGAGCTGGCCGTCGAGGCGGCGCTCGCGGTCGGCGCGGAGGAGGCCGACGCGTGGTGCGAGGACGCCGTCAACCGCACCGTGCGCGTGTTCGGCGGTGCGGTCGAGAGCGTGCTCGAAGCGGGCAGCCGGGGAGTTGGCGTGCGCGTCTTTCTCGGCGGCCGGCGGGGCTACGCCTACGGGTCGGACCTGAGCGAGCAGGGGATCCGCGACCTCGCCCGGGCGGCGACGGGCGCCGCGGGCGTGACCGACCAGGACGAGCATGCGGGGATTCCCGCGGATGCCGGCGCGGCCCAGGTCGGCCCGCTCGCCTCCGGCGATGTCGAGCGGTGGACCATGGACCGCCGGGTGGAGCTGGCGCTGGCGGTCGAGCGCGCGGCGCGGGAGCGCGACCCGCTCGTGAGCAATGTCGAGGACACGGTCTACTCCGACAGCGCCGGGCGCATCGCGCTGGCCAACTCGGCCGGCTTCCGTGGCGCGTACGAGGAGAGCCAGTGCTACGCCTACGCATACGCGTTCGCCGGCGAGGGCGACGACCTCATGACCGGCATGGCGGTCGGCGTCGGCCGGGGACCCGAGGAACTCGACCCGGAGGCGATCGGGCACGAGGCCGCCGATCGCGCGGTCTCGCTCCACGGCGCGCGCCAGCCGGCCAGCCGGCGCTGTCCCGTGGTGCTCGATCCCTATGTCGCGGCCAGCTTCGCGTCGGTGATCGGAGGCACGCTCTCGGCCGACGCCGTGCAACGCGGACGGTCGCTGTTTGCCGGCAAGCAGGGCGAGCAGATCGCGGATCGCCGCCTGCGGCTGGTGGACGACGGCCTCGCGCCGGATGGGCTCGCGACCGCGCCGTTCGACGGCGAGGGCATCCCGCAACAGCGCACGCCGCTGATCGAGGACGGCACGCTGAAGGAATTCCTCTTCGACACCTATACCGGCCGCCGGGGCGGCCATCCGTCGACCGGGAACGGTACGCGCGGCTCCTACCGCACGCCGCCCTCCGTGGGGCCGACGAACCTCCTGGTCGAGCCGGGAGACGCGTCGGAGGCGGAGTTGCTCGCCGCCGCCGGCGACGGTTTGTATGTCATGTCGGTGAGCGGGTTGCACTCGGGCGTCAACCCGATCTCCGGCACGTTCTCCGTGGGCGCGACCGGTCGGCTGATCGAGGGCGGCGAGCTCGGGCAGCCGGTGCGCGAGATCACGATCGCCTCCGACCTGGTGTCGATGCTGAACGCCGTGGGGGCCGTCGGGGCGCACGCGCGGTGGGTTCCATTCGGCGGAAGCGTGAAGGTCCCGGCGCTGCTGATCACGGACATGACAATCGGCGGCGCCTGAGAAACACGCCGCCCCGAATTCCCCATCGCAAAGGGGGATATCGCTCACCCTTGTCCGCGGACATTGCTAGATTGGCGCGGATTTTGCCCACCCAACAAGGGGGAAGCGTGACGAAGCAGGAGTTCATCGACCGGGTCGCGGACCAGACGAATCTGTCGAAGCGCGACGCCACGGAGGCCGTCGAGGCGGTGCTCGGGACCATCAAGAGCACCCTCAGCTCGGGCGGCGAGATCAGCTTCACCGGCTTCGGGAAGTTCCACGTCGCCGAGCGAGGCCCCCGCCAGGGCGTCAACCCACAGACGAAGGAGCGCATCACAATCCCTGGCGGCCGGGTGCCACGGTTCACCGCGGGCTCGGGTCTGAAGGAGGCGGTCAAGCGCGGCTAGCGCCTCGCACGAAGGCGGAGAAGGCGCGGCCCAGGCCAGGGCCGCGCCGGGCCGATCGCGAGCCGCCGGCCGCCTGAACTTCGCCGATCGCCTCGCGGCGGTCGTGGCGGAGCGGCAGAGCCAGGTCGCGCTCGGGCTCGATCCCGATCCGGCGCGCCTGCTGCCCGCGGCCGTCGCGCAGGCATCGTCGGCAGGCGGCGCGGCAGCAGACCGCGCGGCGCGCGCCGTTGCCCTTCACTGCCGCGCCCTGATTCAGGCGGCCGCGCCCGCGTGCGCCGCCGTAAAGCTTCAACTCGCCTGCTTCGAGCGGCTCGGCGGACCGGGCTGGACGGCCCTGGCCGAGGTCTGCGAGGCCGGGCGGGTGGCCGGCCTGCTCGTGATCGCCGACGGCAAGCGCGGCGACGTCCCGCATACGGCAGCCGCGTACGCCCAGGCGCTGATGGGCTCGACGCCCACGCCCTTCGGTGAGGTCGCCGGGCTTGGCGCCGACGCGATCACGCTCAACCCGCTGCTCGGGCGCGACGCGCTGGAACCTTTCGTGACCGCTGCCCGCGCGCGTGACGGAGGCACGTTCGTGCTGGTCCGGACCTCGAACGACGGTGCGGGCGAGATCCAGGACGCCGCTCCTCCCGGAGCGCAGCCGCTGCGCGACCGCCTGGCGCGGCTCGTGGACGAGCTCGGTGCGACCGGCGTGGGGGAGACCGGGCTTGCCGATGTCGGCGCAGTCGTGGCGGCGACCGAGCCGGCGTTGCTGGCCTCCCTGCGAGAGGCGATGCCGCGCGCGGTCTTCCTGCTCCCCGGCGTGGGTGCGCAGGGCGGGCGGGCGGAGCTGCTCGGGCCGGCGTTCGCCCCCGGCCCCGCGGCCGCGCTGATCGCCGCCTCGCGGTCGATCGTCGGGCCGGCGCTCGAGGCCGGCACCGCGGAGGCGGCCCGCATCGCAGCCGAGGCGCTGCGCGCGGCCGCATGGGACGTTTCGTCCACGCGGCGCTGATCGGAAGCCGGGAAGGCCACCGATATCATCGAAAGCGGGCATGGGCGTATTTCGCCAAAGCTCGTTGCGGGCGCTCGCCCCGGCCTCGCTGGTCGTGTTCGCGGTTGGGCTTCTGATCGTCGTGATCGCCTCGCTCGCCGGGGGCGATGACTCGTCGTCCTCCCAGTCAGACCGCCCGACGCTCACCGAGACGCAGCACCACGACAGCGCGCGCGCGCGAGCCGAGCGACGCGCCCGCCGAGCCGCCAAGCGCGGCGTGTACATCGTGCGCGCCGGCGACAATCTGTTCACGATCGCGAACCGGACGGGCGTCCCGATCGAAACGCTTCGCGCGCTGAACCCGACCGCCGACCCGCAGGGCCTCGTCACGGGGCAGCACATCCGGTTGCCCCTGCCGGGTGAAAGCGGCGCCACGGGCGCGACCGGCGCGACTGGAGCGAGCGGCGCCAGCGGCGCCGTCGGAGCGCGCTGAGCCGCTTGCGCACCCGGCTCTTCGTCGGTCTCCTCCTGGCGGTGCTGCTCGTCGCGCCGGGTTCGGCCGGCGCGAAGCGGCGCGCGCAGAGCGGTCCCGTGCTCTCCGCCGACTCGGCGATCGTCGTGGACGGGCGCGACGGACATGTGCTCTACCGGCGTGCGGCATCCGTCCGGCGGCCGATCGCGTCCACTACCAAGCTGATGACCGCGCTCCTGTCCGTCGAACACCTTTCCCTCAAGCAGCGGCTCCGCGCGACCCCGTACCACGCCGCCGCGGCCGAGTCGCTGATCGGCCTGCAGGCCGGCGAACGGATGTCGGTCGCAGACCTCCTGCGCGCGCTGATGCTGGAGAGCGCCAACGACGCGGCCGCCACGCTCGCGCGCGGGGTCGGCGGCTCGTCCCAGGCGTTCGTCCAGCTGATGAACCGCCGCGCGACCCAACTGGGCTTGTCGCACACGCACTACGAGAATCCCGTGGGCCTCGACGAGGCCGGGAACTACTCGAGCGCCGCCGATCTCGCGACGCTCGCGCGCATCGTGTTGCGCAACCGCTTCTTGGCGGACACCGCGGACATGCCGCGCGCACGCCTCTTGACCGGCGCGCACCAGCGAATCGTCAGCAACCGCAATGACCTCGTCGCCCGCGTACCGTGGATCGACGGCGTGAAGACCGGCCACACGAGCGAGGCCGGATACGTGCTGGTCGGAGCCGGGACCCGCAAGCGGGTGCAGCTCGTGAGCGTGGTGCTGGGGACGCCGTCGATCGGCGCACGCGACGCGGGGACGCTCGCGCTGCTCGACTACGGCTTCCGCCAGTACCGGCGGTTCGCGCCCCTGCGCCGGGCCCACTCGGTGGCGGAGGCGAAGGTGGCCTTCTTCGGCGACCGCAGGGTGCCCATCGAGCCCGCCGGCACGATCGCCGTCAGCGTCCGCCGGGGCGAGCGGGTGCGGACCCGGATCCGAGCACCCGGAGAGCTGCACGGCCCGCTCTCGGCAGGGGCGCGCGTCGGCTCCGCGTCCGTGTACGTGGAGGGTCGCCGGGTCGGCACCATGGCGCTCGTCGCGGGTGAGGCCGTCCCGGAAGCGGGCATCGTGCGAAAGGTCGCGCATTGGGTCCTGCGCCCGTGGGCGCTTCTGGCGCTCATCGCGCTCGGGCTGGTGCTGGGGGCTCGTCGCCACCGGCGGCTGGCGGCGGCGGATGCGGCGCGCAGGCGAAGGCGGGAGTCCACGCGACTTGAGTAGCCCTCGATCCCCGGGCGTGCTTGTATACGGGTGAGGGCAGGAGCCACGGACCACGCCCAAAGGCGGGGCCCCGGCGTTTCAGATGATCATCACCGTCACACTGAACGCGGCGATCGACAAGACGCTCGCCGTGCCGAACTTCCAGATCGGGCGCCGGCACCGGTCGTCCGAGCAGCGCACCATGCCCGGCGGCAAGGGCGTGAACGTCGCACGCAGCCTGAAGGCGCTGGGCCAGCCGGTGATCGCGACAGGGCTTGCGGGAGGCCCCACAGGAACGCGCATCATCGAGCAGCTCACCCAGGAGGCGATCCTGTGCGACTTCGTCCGGATCAACCAGGAGTCGCGCACGTCGACGGCCGTGATCGACCCCACCTCGGGCGTGCAGACGGAGATCAACGAGCCTGGCCCAGAGGTGAGCGAGGCGGAGATGTCGCTCTTCTGCGAGAAGCTCATCTACCTCGCCAAGGGCGCGGACATCTGCATCTTCGCGGGGAGCCATCCCCGCGGCGTCGACGACAACGTATACGCGGACCTGATCGGCGATCTCAAGCGCCAGGGCGTAACGACCGTGATCGACACGGAAGGCGCTCCGATGGACCTCGCGATGCGGGCCGGCCCCGACCTCGTGTCGCCGAACGAGCGCGAAGCGGAAGAGCTCGTCGGTCATGAGTTCCGCGACCGGGAGGACCACATCTTCGGGCTCTACGGAATCTGCGAGCTGGGCCCACGCGAGGCGATCATCACGCACGAGGAGGGTTGCTACGCCCTGGTCGGGCGCGACCGCGAGCGGCACCTGTACGAGGTCCGCACGGAGCGGCTCGAGCCCGTGTCGGCGATCGGCGCCGGCGACGCGTTCCTGGCGGGATTCCTGTCGGCCCGTTACAGCGGTCGGTCGCACGCGGACTCGCTTCGCTTCGCGGTCGCGTGCGGAGCCGAGTCGACGCGGCACCTGGGTGCGGGAGTGCTCGACCCGCGGGCCGCGGAGCGGCTGCAGCACGAGGTCGAAGTGACCGAGCTGCAGGAGCCGGCCGCGGTCGACACGAGTGCGTAGCCCTCTGGCCCTCATCGCCTAATTTGCGGATTCGCCCGCGCGCAGCCCGGAAGCGGGCGGAAGGCCGTTGGTAACGTTGTCCTTCCCCTCTTTTAGGATGGCTTGATGGAACTCGAGATCGGCAAGGGCAAGAAGGGCCGGCGGGCCTACGGGTTCGATGACATCGCGATCGTGCCCTCGCGGCGCACGCGCGATCCGGACGACATCGACATCACATGGATGCTCGGCCCTTACCGGTTCGAGCTGCCGCTCCTGGCGTCTGCGATGGACGGCGTCGTCTCGCCGCGGACGGCCGGCATCATCGGCAAGCTCGGGGGGCTCGCGGTCCTCAATCTGGAGGGTCTCTGGACCCGTTACGAGGACGCCGACGAGCAACTCGAGCGCATCTCCAAGCTGCCTCCGCAACAGGCGACGCGCGAGATGCAGGACATCTACCGGGAGCCGATCAAGCCGGAGTTGGTGTCGCAGCGCGTGGCCGAGATCAAGGCCGAGGGCGTGGTCGCGGCCGGCTCGCTAACCCCGCAGAGGGTGAGCGACTACTACGAGCTAGCTCTGGAGGCGGGTCTGGACGTGCTCGTGATCCAGGGCACCGTGATCTCCGCGGAGCACGTATCCGCCTCGGTCGAGCCGCTCAACCTGAAGGAGTTCATCGCCGAGCTGCCGGTCCCGTGCATCGTCGGCGGCTGCGCCAGCTACTCCACGGGCCTGCACCTGATGCGCACGGGCGCTGTGGGAGTGCTGGTCGGGGTGGGTCCGGGAGCCGCGTGCACCACCCGTGGCGTGCTGGGGATCGGCGTGCCTCAGGCCACCGCGATCGCGGACGTGCAGGCCGCTCGCTCCCAGCACATGCTCGAGACCGGCCAGTACGTGAACGTGGTCGCCGACGGCGGCATGCGCAACGGCGGCGACATCGCCAAGGCGTTCGCATGCGGTGCGGACGCGGTCATGATCGGATCGCCTCTTGCACGCGCCCACGAGGCCCCGGGTCGCGGCTATCACTGGGGCATGGCCACCTTCCACGCGTCGCTTCCTCGCGGTGCGCGGGTGACGACCATTCAGAACGGTTCGATGGAGGAGATCCTGCTTGGGCCGGCCTACGAGAACGATGGCACCTTCAACCTGTTCGGCGCGCTGCGGACGTCGATGGCGACCTGCGGCTACGAGGACATCCCGTCCTTCCACCGCGCCGAGGTGATGGTGGCGCCGGCGCTCCAGAGCGAAGGCAAGCAGCTCCAGCGCGAGCAGCATGTGGGCATGGGCTCGAACGGCAAGGCTCAGGTCGCGGCGGCGGTCAACGAGCTGGATGAGTAGCAGCGCGGCGACTCCTTCCGTGGTGGCGCCCGAGGGGCGGACAACCACGGAGGAAGTCCTTGTGCTCGATTTCGGCGGGCAGTACTCCCAGCTGATCGCGCGGCGCATCCGCGAGTGCGGCGTTTTCTCCGAGCTTCTGCCGCATGATGTCCCCCTGGACGCGCTCGCACGCCGCCGGCCACGCGGGATCGTGCTCTCCGGTGGCCCCGCGTCGGTCTACGCAAAAGACGCGCCGCCGCTTCGCCCGGAGCTGCTCGAGCTGGGCCTGCCCGTGCTCGGCATCTGCTACGGGATGCAGGCGATGGCGCTGTCGCTCGGCGGTCGCGTCGAGAAAGCCGAGGTGGGTGAATTCGGGCGCACCGAGCTTCACGTGCACGAGCACGGCCGCCTCATGGCGGGCCTGCCGGCGGAGCAGACGTGCTGGATGAGCCACCGCGACACGGTCTTCGAGCCGCCGCCGGGGTTCGTCGCACTGGCGTCCTCGCCGGCCTCGCCCGTGGCGGCGCTCGAGTCGCCGGAACGCGGCCTCTATGGCATCCAGTTCCACCCCGAGGTGGTTCACACCGAACACGGGAACGACATCCTGCGGAGCTTTCTGTTCGACGTCTGCGGATGTGAGGGCGAGTGGTCGCCGGTCTCGATCATCGACGAACAGGTTGCGTCGATCCGGGCGCGCGTGGGGGACGGACGTGCGATCTGCGGCCTGTCGGGGGGCGTCGACTCGTCGGTCGCGGCCCTGATCGTTCACCGCGCGCTCGGCGATCGGCTCACGTGCGTGTTCGTCGATCACGGCCTGCTGCGGAAGAACGAGGCCGAGCAGGTGACGGCCGCCTTCCGGGACCACTTCCACGTGCCGCTCGTCCATGTGGACGCGGCGGAGCGATTCCTTTCGCGGCTCGAGGGCGTCGTGGATCCGGAGGAGAAGCGGCGGATCATCGGCGAGGAGTTCATCCGCGTGTTCGAGGAGGAGGCCGTCAAGCTCGAGGGCGCAAAGTTCCTCGTGCAGGGCACGCTCTACTCGGACGTGATCGAGTCGGGCGGTGGCACGAGCAACGGCGCGGCCAAGATCAAGTCACACCACAACGTGGGCGGGTTGCCGGACCACTTCGACTTCGAGCTGATCGAACCCCTGCGCCAGCTCTTCAAGGACGAGGTCCGCGCAGTGGGCGCCGAGCTTGGCTTGCCGGAGCGCTTCGTCTGGCGCCAGCCCTTCCCCGGCCCCGGTCTCGCGATCCGGGTGATCGGTGGCGAGGTCACCAAGGAGCGGCTCGATATCGTCCGAGACGCCGACGCAATCCTTCAGGAGGAGATCCGCCGGGCCGGCCTCTACCGCGAGCTCTGGCAGTCGTTCTGCGTGCTGCCCGCCGTCCGATCCGTCGGCGTGCAGGGGGACGAGCGCACCTATGCCTATCCGATCGTGATCCGGGCGGTCACGTCCGACGACGCGATGACCGCGGACTGGGCGCGGCTCCCGTACGAGCTGCTCGAGACGGTCTCGAGCCGCGTCATCAACGAGATCCCACACGTGAACCGGGTGGCGCTCGACATCTCGTCAAAGCCGCCAAGCACGATCGAGTGGGAATAGCCGGCCCGCCGCGAGACGCATAAGCTCCGACCATGGGAATCATCTCCTGGCTCATCTGGGGCCTGTTCGTCGGGCTGCTCGCGCGCCTGCTGGTGCCGGGCCGCCAGCCGATCGGGTTCCTGTGGACGATCGCGCTCGGCATCGCCGGCTCGCTGATCGGCGGATTCGTGGCGACCGAGATCCTCGACATCGCCGATAGCGACGAATTCGATTTCGGCAGCTTCCTGATTGCGATCGGCACGTCGGCGCTGCTGCTCTGGCTGTACCTGCGGTACATCGCCGAGCGCGGCCGGCCCACGGTCACGTAGGCGGGCTCATCCAACCTGTAACCAACCGCAATTTGCGGGGTTCCTTGTACTAGTTGTTACAAGGATGGAAGGGACGCCGATACACGCTCTCTTCCCGAAGCGAAAGGCAGGATGGAATGGACATGATGAAGCGCCTCGAGCCGTTGGCGCTCTTGCTCGTGGTGCTCGTCGCCCTCAACTGGGCGGTCGACGCGCTCTTCGACTGGAACGCGATCAAGGAGATCTTCGGCAGCGGCACCGCCTCCGACATCGTCTACGTCGTGGTCGGCGTGGCAGCACTGACGTTCATCCCGAGATTGATGGACGAGCTGCATGTCACGCGGCACGGTGCCCACCCGCGGGGCGCGTAGTCAGGGGAATAGTCCCCACGAGAAGGTGAGGCGGCGAAAGCCGCCTCACCTTTTTGTGAAGAGACCGGCGTAGGCGGGCTCTCCGGGTGAGATACGCGGGCGCAGCCCGCCAATTGTTTTGTGAAGAGACCGGCGTAGGCGGGCTCTCCGGGTGAGATACGCGGGCGCAGCCCGCCAATTTTATTTGGGCACGGAGTGGTCCCAGGCCTTCAGGTCAGGCAGCGGGTCGTACGGATGGCCGCCTTTGTACCAGCCGGGCGCGGTCCACTCCTCGAAATGCAGATGGCAGCCGACGGCGTCGCCTGTGTCCCCGACCTCCCCGATCTGCTGGCCCGTGTAGACGGTGTCGCCGGTCGCCACCAGCGCGGGCTGGCGCAGGTGCGCATACATGAAGTCGACCCCGGTGCCGGCCCCGTCGATCACCACGTAGTAGCCCGCCAGCGAGTGGTAGCCGGCGTAGATCACCTTCCCGCCCCGGGCGGCGACCAGCGGGGTCCCGCAGCGGGCGAACGTGTCCTGGCCCTGGTGCCGGTGCCCCTGGCGGGCGGCGCCGAACCGGCCGGCGCCCATCCCGAACTGATGCGCCCCCTCGATCGGGAACACGTAGCCGAGGAGCGTGATCGCGTCGCGGTTGTCCGGCACCGGGGGCGCGGCTGCCGCGCCCACCGCGCTCGGCACGGTCACGCGGAAGGCATAGCGGCCCGGCGGCTGAGGACGGCCGCGGACGACCCCGTTCCAGGTGATTCGCTGGATCACGCCGGGTGATGCGCCCGGGCGCTGCCAGCTCTGGACGACCGCGCCGCCCGTCAGCCGTACGAGGTCGACTCGCACGTCGAGGGCCCGCGTGCCGGTCACCTGGAAGCTGAAGATCGCGTGCTGCATGCCGCCGAAGAAGATGGTCCGCGGCTGTGAGAGGCCGACCTGGACTCCCGGCACCGAGCTCGCCGGGCGGAAGCTGAAGCTCTGCGGGATGTCGACGATCAAGCCGTTCCAGCGGGCCGAGCGCCGGCCGACCGAGTCGATCACGGCGATCGGGCCGGTGACCGCACGCGCGGGGACGGTTGCCACGGCCCGGGTGTTCTGGGCGGACTGGACCGGAGCGAGCGCATCGTCCCCGGCACCCCGGCCGCCGTAGAAGATCACCTGCTTTGTGCCGGCGAGGTTGCGGCCACGCAGGAGCAGCGTCGCGCCGCGCTCGGCCCGATGGACGTCGAGACAGGGGCCGTCGGGGCTGGCCGCACAGCGCACGTCCGCGAGCCGCGCCGTGCGCGTGGGGCCCGCCAACTTCGGCCGCGAGATGCCGGCGCCGCCGCCGCTCGCCGCCGCGGGCGCGGCGCATGTGAGGATCGCGATGCCGAGCACCGCGAGCAGACCCAGTTTGGTTGTCGCCCGTCCGAGCCTTCCCCACTCGAATCGGGCACTGCCGCACGACAGCGACCGCAAGTAAGCCCTCTCTTTCTGTGGCCTACGGGGTTAGCTGACGGGCTCGCGCTGAAAGAGTTGCGCTACGACCCTGGGCGTCCCGCGTGTGCGGCGGTTCGCCTTTGGGCCGATTCGCCCCGACGGTCAGGCCGTGCTGCGCCTATCCGAGCGGTTCCCCCGTTCCCGGCCGGTGCCTTGCTCTTCCGGCGGGGATTCGGCTGGCCTTTTCGAAGCGCGGCACTATAGCTGGCCGACCGGAGGCATGGGCGGGTCGCCCGATTGCGCCGGCTGCGCCCGGCTATGATTCCGCTCCGGGATCGCGGCCGACGCGCCGCGGTCTCTTCAGTGGTTCTCCCGCATGAAGACCTTCGTGGCAACACCTGCGACCCGTGAGCGCGACTGGCTGCTCGTCGACGCGCGTGGCAAGACGCTGGGACGATTGGCGACGCAGATTGCCGACATCCTGCGCGGCAAGCGCAAGCCCGAGTACACGCCGCACGTGGACACCGGCGACTTCGTGATCGTGGTCAACGCGCGCGAGGTGGCCGTCACCGGCAACAAGCGCGAGACGAAGATGTACCACCGCCACTCGGGCTACCCGGGCGGTCTGCGCTCGCGTACGCTGAACGACATGCTCGAGCGCAGGCCGGAGGAAGTGATCCGCATCGCGGTGAAGGGAATGCTTCCTCGAAACAGGCTCGCGCGGCAGCAGCTCAGCAAGCTGAAGGTGTACGCGGGGCCGGACCATCCGCACCAGGCCCAGAAGCCGAAACCGATCGAAGAGGGGCAGAGTTGACCGACCAGGACGAGCGCGACATCACCGCCGAGAACGAGGAGACCGCGCCCGAGGCACCCGCCGCGGACGTCGAGACGACGGCGGCGGAAGTGGACGCTCCACCGATGCCCGAGCCCCAGGATGTCGATGCGGCCGCGGTCGCGCCGGAGCCAGAGACGGTGGAGACCGAGCCCGCAGAGGCGAGCACGCCTGAGGCGGAGGCCGCTCCGGTACCCCGTTCGCCGGCGGATCTCGCGGCCGATGCACGCTACAGCGCGACCGGAAAGCGCAAGAGCTCCGTCGCGCGCGTGATCGTGATGCCCGGCGACGGCCAGTTCCGCCTCAACGGGCGCCCGCTCGAGGTCTATTTCCCGCGCCGCACCCATCAGGCGGTGGTCAGGCAGCCGCTGGAGACGGCCGGTTACGTCGGCGCGGTCGACGTCGTCGCGCGGATCCACGGTGGCGGCATATCGGGTCAGGCCGACGCCGTCCGGCACGGCATCGCCAAGGCGCTCATCGAGGCCGATCCCGCACTGCGCGGCGAGCTGAAGCGCCGGCAACTGCTCACGCGCGACCCGCGCGTCAAGGAGCGCCGCAAGGCCGGCCTCAAGAAGGCCCGCAAGCGTCCGCAGTTCTCCAAGCGCTGACGCGCGGCGCTCTCCCCGTTTTCAATGCCCGGGGCCGTTGACACTTTGACCGGAAAGCTGTTCGGGACCGACGGCGTCAGGGGCGTCGCGGGTGAGTTCCTGACCGCCGAGCTGGCATTCGCGCTCGGACGCGCGGTGGTGTCCGTCTGCGACTCACCCAGTCCGGAGGTGCTCGTCGTCCGGGACACGCGCGTGTCCGGAGAGATGCTCGAGGCGGCGCTGTGCGCCGGGATCGCGGCGTCGGGCGGCCAGGCGCTGCTGGCCGGCGTCCTGCCCACCCCCGCCGCCTCGATCCTCGTCCGCCGCTTCGGGTTCGAGCTCGCGGCCGTGATCTCCGCTTCGCACAACCCCTTCAGCGACAATGGGATCAAGTTCTTCGACGCAAACGGCCGGAAGCTGCCGGACGAGGCCGAGGTAGCGATGGAGGAAGAGGTGCAGGCGTGGAGCGAGCGCCCCCTTCCCATCGGCGGGGGGCTGCGGACCGGGGGCGAGCCCGCGCGCGCCGGGCGGGTCCGGCCGATCAGCGGCGCGCTCGAGGATTACATGCGCGAGCTGGAGTCGCGCTTTCATCCCTCGCTTCAGGGCCGGCGCATCCTGCTCGACTGTGCCAACGGCGCGACGTACCGCGCCGCGCCGCTGCTCTTCGAGCGGCTCGGCGCGTCCGTCGACACGATCGCCTGCAAGCCGGACGGCGTCAACATCAACGCCGGCGTCGGCTCGACGCACATGGACGCGATCGTCGATCGCCTGCGCGAGGGGAGTCATTCGATCGGCTTCGCCTTCGACGGCGACGGCGACCGCGTGCTGGCGGTCGGAGCGGATGGCACGACCCTCGACGGAGACGAGCTGATCGCACAGATCGCGGTCGACCTGCACCGCCGGGGCGATCTGGCCGGCAACGGCGTGGCCGTCACGGTCATGACGAACTACGGCTTCCATCAGGCGATGGAAGAGGCCGGCATCGAGGTCGCCACCACCGACGTGGGCGACAGGCACGTCGTCGACGAGCTGGCCAAGCGCGGCTGGGTCCTCGGGGGAGAGCAGTCCGGCCACATCGTCGACATGCGGCTCACGCCCTCCGGCGACGGGATCGCCGCCGCGCTGATGACGCTCGCGGCGCTCGACGGCGGCGACCTGCATTCCGGCGCCGTCATGACGAAGCTCCCGCAGGTGCTGCGCAACGTCAGGGTGGCCGACCGGGATGCGCTGGAGGGCGCCTCTGCGGTCTGGGAGGCGGTCGCTACCGAGTCCGGCGCGCTGGAGGGGCGCGGACGGGTGCTGGTGCGACCGTCGGGCACCGAGCCGGTGGTGCGCGTGATGGCCGAGGCCCCCACCCACGGGGAATGCGAGGCCGTCGTGGGCCGGCTCTCCGAGATCGTCGCGCGCGAGCTCGGCATCGCGTGAGCTTTTCGGAAATTCCTCGTTTTTAAGACATTGGGATAGCGGCGGCGCCCGATTCCGGTGGCGAACGTGAAAATCCGCCCATACTGCGGTTTGTAGCTACAGGAACGGGTGTCCGAAGGCCGAAGAAAGGCAGGACAGAGCGCAGTTTGAGTGCTACGCTCTTTCCCTGCCGGTCATGGGTCGGGAGCCGCGGGTAGCGGCTCTTTCTGATTCTGAAGGAGCTTTTGCCGTGGTCGGACCACAAGGAGCGCTGATCTGAATGTGCGGAATCGTGGGATACGTCGGCGACCGGTCTTGCGGAGAGCTACTCATGCACGGTCTGGAGCGGCTCGAATACCGCGGATACGACTCCGCGGGCCTGTCGCTGCTCGGGGACGGTGAGATCCAGTCGGTCCGCGCTGTCGGCAACCTCAGCCGCCTGCGTGAGGCCGTGGACGCAGAGTCGAACGGCGGCGGCACCGCCCTGGCCACCAGGATCAGCGATGCCACGACGGGCATCGGGCACACCCGCTGGGCGACGCACGGCAAGCCCTCGGAGCGCAACGCCCATCCGCACCCCGACTGCACCGGCCGGGTCCACATCGTCCTCAACGGCATCATCGAGAACTACGTCGAGCTGCGCGACCGGCTCGAGGCCGAGGGCCACGTCTTTGCATCCGAGACCGACGCGGAAGCGGTCGCCCACCTGATCGAGAAGCACGTCGAGCTGCTCGGCCCCGGGCACCTTCCCGAGGCCGTCCGCCTCGCCTACCTCGAGCTGCGCGGCCACTACGCGTTCGTCGCGATCTCCGCCGACGAGCCCGAGACGATCGTCGGCGCGCGCAAGGAGTGCCCGCTGGTCGTCGGCGTCGGCGACAACGAGCACTTCATCGCCTCCGCGATCCCAGCTTTCCTGCGCGACACCCGCAACGTGCAGCTCGTCAACGACGACGAGATCGTCACGGTGCACAAGGACCAGGCGTTCTTCCGGAGCGCCGCCGGACAGGAGGTCGAGCGGGACGTGGAGCAGATCACGTGGGACGATGATGCGGCGGAGAAAGCCGGCTACCCGACTTTCATGCTCAAGGAGATCCACGAACAGTCCGACGCCGTCGCCGAGACCATCGCCGACCGGCTGACGCTGGGCGACCGCGTCGACCTCGGCGACATCGGGATCGACGACGACACGCTGGCGAAGGTGCGCAGGATCGTGATCATCGCCTGCGGCACCTCCTATCACGCGGCGCTGGTCGGCCGCTATGCGATCGAGCAGTGGGCTCGCGTTCCGGTCGAGATGGACATCGCCTCCGAGTACCGGTACCGCAACCCGATCGTGGGCCCCGACGACCTCGTGATCGGCATCTCCCAGTCGGGCGAGACCGCCGACACGCTGGCGGCGATGCGCCTTGCCCGCAGCAGGGGCGCGCGCGTGCTCGCGATCACCAACATCCTCGGCAGCCAGATGACGCGGGACGCGGACGGCGTGCTCTACACCCGCGCCGGTCTCGAGATCGGCGTCGCCGCGACGAAGACCTTCGTCGCGCAGGTCGCCGCCATCTACCTGCTCGGGCTGAAGCTCGCCGAGCTGCGTCATGCGCTCGAGCCGGCCGAGCTCGAGGGCCTCGTGAACGAGCTGAAGTCGATTCCGCACCGGATCGAGCTGCTGCTCGAGTCCTGCCAGGAGCAGGTCCAATCGATCGCGCAGCGGTACCACGACCGTGAGTTCTTCCTGTACCTGGGCCGCCACATCGGCCTGCCGGTTTGCCTGGAAGGCGCGCTGAAGCTGAAGGAGATCTCCTACATCCCGACCGAGGCCTACGCCGCCGGCGAGATGAAGCACGGGCCGATCGCGCTGCTCGACAGCTCGCGGCCGGTCGTCTGCGTGGCGACCGACAGCCCGGTCCTGGAGAAGGTGCTCTCCAACGTGGCAGAGGTCAAGGCCCGCGGCGCGGAGGTCATCGCCGTCGCAACCGAGGGCTCCAACCACGTCGCGGCCGCCGCTGACCAGACGGTGTTCATCCCGCGTACGGACTGGATCATGCAGCCGATCCTGGCAGTGATCCCGCTCCAGCTGCTGGCCTACCACATCGCGCGTCTACGGGGCCTGAACGTGGACCAGCCGCGCAACTTGGCCAAGACCGTCACGGTCGAGTAGCCCTAACCGCGCCGCCGTCGCGATACTGTCGCGCCGTGGCTGCGCGGCCGTTATGGT
>Ga0114129_10003186_pt1 | contig 23008 bp, 16 predicted proteins | sample RhiMetdeltSRZDD1_FD_80071 | JGI IMG/M metagenome (GOLD analysis project Ga0114129, IMG submission 80071) | Populus rhizosphere microbial communities from Tennessee, USA - Rhizosphere MetaG P. deltoides SRZDD1 (version 2) (version 2) | ecosystem: Host-associated > Plants > Roots > Rhizosphere >... | reverse complement strand
GGGGGGCTTGTTGACTTCACCGGCGCGCGGGAATAGCGTGCGACCACTTTTCGATGCGACGAAATCACGGGGAGGAGAAAACGTGACCGGACGAAGTCGGGTGCGGTTTTCGGAGACCTTCGTTGCCCTGGCGCTCCTCTTTCTCGTAGCGGCCCCGGCCCATCCCGCGGGCTTCTCCATCTTCGCCCAGGGGGCGAAAGCGTCCGGCATGGGCCTCGCCTTCACGGCGGTCGCGGACGATCCGTCGGCGGTCTTCTACAACCCGGCCGGCCTCGGCTTTCAGAAGCACTTCAGCGCGCTGGTGGGAGGGTCGCTCCTCTCCAAGGTGAAAGGGGAGTTCGAAGGCGCGAACCCGTATCCGGGGACGTCCTTCGGCGTCGAGGATCAGAGCAAGTCGACCTTCTACCTGCCGACCTTCTACGCGGTCCTGCCTCTGACGTCGAACGTCAACTTCGGCGTCGGCGTTTTCTCTCCCTACGGCCTGGGCTTCCGCTGGGCGGACGGCGAGCGGTTCTCGGGACGCTTCATCAACCAGAACGTCGTCGTCCAGACGGCGGACGTCAACCCCGTCCTGTCGCTCCAGGTCGCGCCGACACTGTCAGTCGGCGTCGGGGCCGACTACCGTCTCTCGAAGGTCCAACTCGAGCGCAACCGCGCGGCAGTCAACCCGTTCACGCAGTCGCTCGTGGACGTCGCGCACATCAAGCTCACGACCGACCTGCAGGACAACCACGGCTGGGGCTGGAACGCCGGGATTCTCTGGAAGCCGGTGCCGACGTTCTCGCTCGGCGCCTCCTATCGCAGCAAGATCAACGTCGACTACCGCGGCGAGGGCAAGTTCACCCAGCGCCTGACCGGCAACCCTGCGTTCGACGCGGCCGTCGCGGCCGGCCTGCCGCAAGGCAAGCAGAAGGTATCGGTCTCGATCGACTTTCCCGCGACGGTCAACCTCGGCGCCGCGATCAACCTGCCGGCGGATTTCCGGCTCTCGCTCGACGCGGACTGGACCGAGTGGTCGTCCTTCGACCGGCTCTTCATCGACTTCGCCAATACCGCGATTCCGGACCTCCTGCGGCCGACCAACTGGAAGGATGTCTGGGCGTACCGGGCCGGGCTCGAAAAGAAGTGGAAGAGCTTCGCGGTCCGCGCCGGCTACTATAAGGACAGGAGCCCTCAGCCGCTGGCCGACGTCGGCCCGATCCTGGCGGACGCCGACCGCAACGCGTACACCCTGGGGCTCGGCTACGACACCGATCGCTGGGGGGTGGACGTGTCGGACATCTACATCGACTTCGATCACCGGGACACGCGAGGCCACGTGAACCACGATCAGTTCTTCGGGCGGTATACGGAAAAGGCGAATCTCGTGGCATTCAGTTTTCGCGTCTCGTTCTAACCCGAGGAGATGACGATGAAGAGCATGCTGTTTCGCGCGGCTGTTTCCGCCGGAGTGGTCACCGTGCTCGCGGCGTCGCCTCTCTTTTCGCAGACGACGTTCCACAAATTCGTAGCGGTCGGCGACAGTCTCATCGCGGGGGAGGAGGGGAACTGCCTCGTCGAGCGTCATCAGAATCGCTCCTGGGTGAAGCAAGTCGCCAACCAGCTCGGGATCTCCGATTTCCAGCAGCCGCTGATCTCCGAGAAGGCGCTATCGAACCCTCTGACCGGACAGCCGTGCCTGGGCGCCGTGATCTCCGGTCAGACGATCACGGTCGGTGCGGTTTCGCAGATGGGCACCAACCAGAACGCGGCCCTGTCTCGTGCGTACGACAACCTCGGATTCATCGGGTCGCCGCGCATCAAGGACTTCGTGGACCTGAAGGTCTCTGTGCCCGGTCGTTCCGGCACGGACAACATTGCGGCGGTCATCCTGCGGAATTTTGCGGGAGGCCCATTCGAGGGCCGGAGCGCGGTGGACGAGGCCAACTCGCTCAATCCCGATCTCGTCGGACTCTGGGCCGGCAACAACGACGTTCTCGGCGCGGCCACTTCCGCGGTCGCCATCGACGGCGTGACGCTGACTCCGATCGGCGCGTTCGAGGCAAAGTACACCGAGGTCCTGACCGGTCTGGCGGCGAGCGGCCGCACGATCGTCACGTTCACGATTCCGGACGTCGCGGCCATCCCCTTCGAGACGACGATTCCGCCGGTGGTCGTGAATCCGGCGACGAGGCAACCCGTGCTCGTCGGCGGTCAGCCGGTCGGCCTGCTCGGTCCGCGGACGACAGCGACCTGCTCGACACCGCCCTGCCCGCTGCCCTCTGGAACTCTGGTCACGCTGCCGGCCTCGTCCCTGCTCGCCCAGGGGATCGGGATTCCCACGGCCCTGGGCGGAACCGGTCTGCCGCTTCCGGACGGAGGATTTACTCCCCCCTCCACGCTCAATCCGGGGGTCCTCCTCTACCCCGAAGAAGTGGCGCTGATTCAGCAGCGAACGATCGATCTCAACGCGAGGATTGCGTCGATTTCCGCCGCGAACGGCGCAATCCTGATCGACGTGTACACCCTGTTCAACGAGATCAAGGCAAATGGATACGAGATCGGCGGGATCACCCTGACGACGAGCTTTCTGACCGGAGGGTTGTTCTCCGCCGATGGCGTTCATCCGTCGCAGATGGGATACGCGATTATCGCCGATGGAGTGATCCAGGCGTTGAACGCGGCCAAGGGGAGTCACATCGAGCGACCGGATCTCGCACAGGCGTTGCTCACGCCCAATGTGCCGACGATCAGCACCGCCGGGGAGGTCGATCCGAGTGGCGGTCCGTACGGCTTCTCGCTGTCGATGTGGAAGGAGCTTTTGGACTCGTTTGGTCCGGAGGAAGGGATCTCCGTCGTCTTCCCGGTAAAGGCAAAACGGATTCCGCGGCTCGTCCATCGGTAAAAGCCCAGGTAAGGCCGACGAAGCCCCGGCTTCGCCCGGGGCTTTTTTCTGTTAGATTTCGCGGGTTTTTCGGCGGAGTAGCGCCCCATGATGATCTCGGCCACCCAGATCCGCAGCGGCACTTTGCTCATCTACAACGGTGAGCTCCACCGCGCTCACGAAGTCATCCACAAGACGCCCGGCAACCTGCGCGGCTTCGTCCAGGTGAAGATGCGGAACCTGCGCAACGGCGCCATGATCGAGCACCGTTTCGGATCGACCGATCGGGTCGAGAAGGCGTCGCTCGACGAGCGGGAGATGGAGTACCTCTACTCGGACTCCGCCGGCCACCACTTCATGGACAGCGAGAGCTACGACCAGGTCACGCTCTCCGACGAAGTGATCGGGGAGCAGATGGCTTACCTGCTTCCCAACACGTCGATCCGAGTCGACCTCTTCGAAGGCAACCCGGTCGGCATCGAGCTTCCGAACACGGTCACGTTGAAAGTCGTCGAGACCCAGCCCGGGATGAAGGGAGCGACCGCCTCGGCTTCCTACAAGCCCGCGACGCTCGAAACAGGGCTTCAGGTCATGGTGCCCCAGTTCATCGAGGCGGGGACGCGCATCAAGGTCGACACGCGGGACAACAGCTACCTGGAGCGCGCCTGAAAGGGTCGAAAACCGGAATCCGGAGTCGAAAAACCGATTGTCTGTCCGCGCGGGAGAGCAGGCTTTGTAGCCTTTCGGCGCGATATGCTGTATCGCCATAAGTATTTGATTCTTCAGGTCCTTTTCCCTTGACCCCGGCTTCACGCGTTCTCGATAATCCGGACGTGCGAAAGGCGCCCGTCGTGACGGCGGCTCTGGCAGCCGCCCTGTTCCTCCTCGTTCTGCCAGCCTCCTCCGAAGCCCGTTCCCGCCACCGGGGAAGAGTTTCGAAGCAGGCTCTGCATTCGCGCGCGATCGAGCGGGCGTCTGCCCTCGCGCGCGCGCGCGAGGCGTCCGCCGGTCGACCGGGCAGGCTTCTGGCCGGCGGACCGCTGTCGAGCCGAAGGAACACGACGCCCGACCCGATCGTCATCCACCAGACCGGAAGCGGGGAGGTCGTGCTCGACTCCGTCGAGGTCGTGACGGCGGAAAGCACCGCCCCGAGCGCTCCGGCCGATCCCCTCCCGGAGGCCGACGAATATCCGCAACTGCCGTGTCCCGCCGAAGACCCGGTGATCGAGGCGCACGTGCACCTCGCCGACGCCGACACGCCGGAGAAAACGGAGGACGATCTCCTGGCGCAGCCCGATCCTCCGCGAATCGCCCGGATCGCGCGTCGGTTGGGCTCGTTCTTCCGCCCGAAGTCCGCGTTGGCGCGGGTCCGTCCGCACGACGTCGATCTTTCCGAGCTGGTGGCCGCGAACTTCCTTCTTCCTGTCGAAGGCGTCGATCGCGACAAGCTGCGTGACTCGTTCCTCGATTCGAGGGGGCAGTACGCCCGCCACCTTGCCATCGACATCGGCGCGCCCCGCGGAACGCCCGTCCTCGCGACGACGGACGGCGAGATCGTCAAGTTGAGCCGGGAGGGGCGCGGCGGGATCACGATCTACCAGAAGGACTCGACCGGCCGGTACCTCTTCTTCTACTGCCACCTGTCACGCTACGCGCGGGGGCTGCGACCCGGGCAGCAGGTCGAGAAGGGGGAAGTTATCGGCTACGTCGGCGCGACCGGGCACGTGATCGGAGGACCCCACCTCCACTTCTCGATCACGCGGCTTCCCGAGGACGACGACAACTTCCACGAAGGCCTCGCGATCAATCCGTACCTGCTCTTCCTGGCCGGCGTCCCGTAAATCCCCCTAAACCACCCGCGGGTCTTCCAGGCTGAAAAGCCTCTCCAGCCAGAGGTTCGTCAGCTTCTCCGAGACGGTGTTCTGGCGCAGCCGCGCGGCGAGGTTGTCCCAGTCCATCTCGTCTAATTTCTGGTCCTGGTTGAAGCAGGAGAAGACGATCTCCCGTTCCGCGCCGGTCGCCGGATCGACGTGCCGCTGGAGACACTGGGCGCAGACCTCTTTCATCATGCACTGCATCGGTGAGTTGATCGATCCGATCCCCACGTGGGTCGGTCGCAGGTGCGGCGCGAGCACGCCATGGCGCGCGCGCGCGACGGCGGCCATCATTCGGTCGGAGCCGATCGCGATCAGGCGATCGACTTCGGAGAGCCGGATCGGGGTCTCGCCCATGCGGCCTTCGGCCCAGGCGGTCATCGCCTCGACGATGTTTCCCACGAACTGGCGGTCCTGCGGCCGGCGGACGGGAATCGGATCGCCGCGATCGACCGAGAGAACCAGGGCGTCGGAAGCGGCCTCGAGCTCTTCTCTCTTGTAGAAGTCCTCGGCCCTCTTGTAGCCCGCGAAATAGATCACGCGGTTGCCGAGCTCCCGCGCCTTCTTGCCGATCGAAAAGAGGACCGCGTTGCCGAGACCGCCGCCGCAGAGGAGCACCGTCCCGTTCTCGGGTAGCTCGGTCGCGCTTCCCGTCGGTCCCATGACCAACACCGGCTCGCCCGGCTTCAGAACCGAGCAGATCCGGGAAGAGGCGCCGAGCTCGAGCGCGATCAACGAAAGCAGTCCCCGCGAGGCGTCGACCCATGCTCCGGTCAGAGCCAGGGGCTCGATCAAGAGCGGCGACCCGCCGATCGATGGGGCGTACGTCTCCAGGTTTTGCAGCCGGAAGAACTGGCCCGGCTGAAAATTCTCCGCTGCGGCCGGCGCGCGAACGATGACTTCGACGATCGTCGGCGTGAGCCGCCGGACCTCCACCACGTGCGCCGTGAAGCGGTCCCGCGCCCGCGTCCGGAAAGACTCCCATTCCGCCTCGCGATGCTCGTCCGGCTCGGCTGACGCCGGGAGGTGGCCGTCGAGCACCTCGACGATCGCCCGATATCCCGCCCTCGCCGAAGCCATGGCCTTGACCACATTGCCGTTGTAGGCGGGATGGTTGTCCCCGAAGAAAGTGATGAACTTTCCTTCGCGGGAGTACCCGGTGAAGAACGCCCGCTCGTCCGACGGCGATGCAGGATGGAGGTGCCACTCGCCGTCCTTCGCCCGAACTGCCCGATGGGGCTCGAAGAACCGGCGCCGTTCGTCGAGCGGGATCGCGTGCGGGAACTCCTTCGCGTAGGTGATGTTCGGGGTCGTCCCGGCCGCGACCAGGCACGCTCGGGCCGGCAGCTCCAGGATCTCCCCGCTCCCGGATCGGCGGAATCGCACGGCGACGAGCTTTCCGTACGCATCGGGAACCGCCTCCGCCGGCTCCAGTCCTTCCACGAACGAAATGCCTTCCTCCAGGGCCTTCACGACCTCTTCGTGGTTCAGTCGATAGGCCGGCGACTCCTCGAGCGTCCGGCGGTAGACGATCGAGACGCCGCCCCAGTCGCGGCAGAGGCGCGCGAGGTCCGCGGTCTCGCCGGCCGCATGAGCGCGCAGCCGCTCCCGGCGGACCTCCTCGCCGTGACGGAGCAGCCGGTCGAGGACGTCCCGCTCCTCCTCGTCGAAGAGCGCCCGGACGGCGGGCTCGCCACGCTCCGCGATCAGGATCTCGTAACGCGCGAGCGTCTTCTCCGCCTGGATCGGGTAGTACGCGAGAAGCTCGGTCGCCGTGTCGATCGCGGTCAGTCCCCCTCCGATGACCACCGCCGGCAACTCCGCCTGCAGGTTGGCGAGCGCCTCCTCCTTGAAAGCGCCGGTCAACTGGAGCGCCATCAGGAAGTCCGAGGCTTTTCGCACGCCACGGATGATGTTGTTCTTCATCGCGATGATCGTCGGCCGGCCGGCGCCCGCCGCGATCGCTACGTGGTCGAAACCGAAGTCGAACGCCTGCTCGGCGGTGACGGTCCCGCCGAACCGGACGCCGCCTACGATCTCGAAGCGCCGGCGCCGCGCGAGAGTCAGGTGCACAAGCGTCAGGAAGTTCTTGTCCCACCGCACCGTGATGCCGTACTCGGATACGCCGCCGAACCCGACGAGTGGCCGCTCATCAAGCTGGCGGGAGATCTCGGCGGAGTCGCGGATCGGCCGGATCCCCTGCCCGTCGGCTCCGGTCCAGTCGGCGGGCAAGGGCTCGATCTTCAGGCCGTCGATCCCGACCACGCCGAACCCCTCGTTGACGAGGTAGTGCGCGAGCGTGTAGCCGGCGGGCCCCAGGCCGACCACGAGCACGTTCTTGCCGTTGTACGGGAGCGCGAAAGGCCGCGCCGGCGAGAGTGGGTTCCAGCGAGTCAGGAGGCCGTAGATTTCCACGCCCCACGGCAGCGCGAGGACGTCGGTCAGGACACCGGTCTCGATCTGCGGGATGTTGACCGGATCCTGCTTCTGGAAAATGCACCCCTTCATGCAGTCGTTGCAGATGCGGTGACCCGTCCCGGGACACATCGGGTTGTCGATCGCCACGAGGGCGAGCGCCCCGAGCGAGTCGCCCTCCCTGCGGAGCTGGTGCATCTCGGAGATCTTTTCGTCGAGCGGACAGCCCTTCAGCTCGATCCCGAGCGGGTTCTTCTGCCACGTCCCGGTTTTCGCGTCGAAGAATCCCTTCGTGCACGAGTCTTTGTCGCGCTCGTGACAGAGGATGCAGTAGTGGGTCTCGCCCAGGACCTCCCGGCGCGACATCCTCGGATCCGTCAGTCGAAAGCCTTCGCGCCGGCGGCGTCGACCGACGGGGCCGACCCTCTCCTCCGGCAGAGCGGGGTTCGGACGCTCGGTCTGGACGAGGCGGTGGAAGTCGAACGGCTCCGGAAGGCGGAACGACACCCAGCCCGAGATCTCGCGCCGAAGCTCCGGCCTCTGCAGTCTCGCTTTGCACCACGTCGCGTAACGCGCCAGCAGCGCCTCGAGAAACTCGAGCGCCGCCTCGTCCGATGAGTCGCGCGGTCTCGGGAGATCCGGAGACGCGGAGGCCGCGCGATTCGCGAGTTTCGCGGTGCGGCGGCGGGTCTCTTCCGAGACCGACGGACGCTTCTTCTGCCGGACCGCTTCGATGTGCTCAGCCTCCAGATCGAGCAGCTCGGATCCCATTTCCGAGGTCGCGAGCTCGGGGTCGCTCTCCCAGGGAAGCTCGCCGAAGAGCTCCACTTCGATCGCCCGCGCCTCGCGCTCGAGGGCCGGCAGGTCAGCTTCGGAGGGGAGCGCCGCACGGGCCGCCCGCCGGAGGAGGAAATCCCGCCGGAATCGGAAAAGAACGGCGTCGGGCGCCGCGACCGCCGCCTGCGCTCGCCACTCGGTCTCGACCCCGAACAGCCGGGCGACGAATCGCGCCACCGGGCGCGCCGCGTCGACCAGCAGCCGGGACCGGGCGACCGCATCGAACGACTCGGGCCGGGAGCGCCAGGTCGCGAGCTTCTCCGCCAGAGCCGGGTCGTCTTCCGAGAGCTCGTCTAAGAAGATGCGGTCGAGCTCCGCGAGACGCTTCTCGCGGTGCAGGTCCTGGTATGTGAAGCCGGGCACGCCGAGAGGGAAATCCCTCCCGGCGACTGTTGGCGCGACGGGTGTGCTCTCCAAGGAAGCCGGATTTTACCGCGTCCCTCGCGCAGCGAACTCCGGATTCCGGGCTACGCGGGGTTCGCTCTCCTCAGATAGAGCGAGGAGTACAGGAGTCCGGCGAGCGCTCCCCCCGCGAGCGGCCCCACCCAATAGATCCAGTGATGGGCCCAGAATCCGCCGACGAGCGCGGGCCCGAACGAACGCGCCGGGTTCATCGAGGCCCCGCTCACCGGTCCGCCGGCGAGGATGTCGAACGTGATGACGAACCCGATGGGAAGGCCCGCGACGACCTTGAACGCGCCACGCTCGTCGATGGCGGTCGCGCAGACGACGAGGACGAGGAAGAACGTCGCGATGATCTCGAACACGAGGCCCTCCTGCACGGAGACTCCGGCCCCGAGCCCCGGCGTGCCGAGGTTCGCGGCCTGCCGGATCGCCGGATCGAAAACGAGCGTCAGAAGAACGGCGCCGGTGACCCCGCCCGCGAGCTGGGAGATCCAGTAGACGACGGCATCGCCGGGCGAGATCTTGCGCGCGAAGAACGCCCCCACTGTCACGGCGGGATTCAGGTGCCCGCCCGAGATGTGCCCGAAGGCCGAAACCATCACGGCGATCGTCAGTCCGTGCGCGAGCGCGATGCCGACGAGCGAGACGCCTCCACCGGCCAGCCGGTCCGAGAGGATCGACCCGGCGCCGACGAAGATGAGAGCGAGCGTGCCGATGAATTCGGCCAGCGCCCTGCGGGAGAGTGGGTACATGCGTGACCTCCTGATTCCGTTGCCGGCGGGTTTGGGGGATTCTACTTTGGGCGCGCGATGACCCGGATTGGAACTGCTCGTGGCACCCATCGGGACCAGCGCGAGTGCGCGCGCGCCAGTTCGGGCGAGGCGGCGACCGCCACGACTTCGACCGGATCCAGAACCGACCACCGGATCCCGAGCCGCCGAAGTTCCTCGAGAACGCTTTCTCCGATCCGCACGCACTGAACGCGCTCCGCGATCCAGTGGCGGGGCGACGGCGCCGCCGCGGCTCCGAGCGCGCGCTCGGGGGTGACGTCGCCTTCCAGGAGCAGGGCGGTTCGGCGCCCCGAACGGGTCGGCGCCGGCGGGAGCATGCCCTCCGGCGCCGCATCGTCGAAGCCGCGGAGACCGGCAATCGCGCTGGAGAGCTCGGCGCCGGGGGCCGGCCACAGGGCGCGCCGGCGCGCGGCCCGGAGAAACGCGAGGTCATCGGCGAAGTTGCCGCCGGCCGGGCATAAAACGATCCGGGCGGGAGCGCGGCGGTCCGACAGGAAGCGGCGGAGCGAGACCGGCGCCAGCCGATTGCCCGGGAATCGGGACGCGAGACGGGCCTCGAAGGAGCGCGCGACAGCCGCGGTGGGACCGACGAGAGCGATCCTGCCACCCATTCCGGCGATCTTAGCGGCCCTCGACGCGGCCGGGCCAGCCGCTTCGGGTTAAGATTCTCTCTCCACTCGGCCGAGAAAACGAATGCCCGTTTACCAGTTTTCGCTGCTGGTCCAGTCCGCGGGGACGGCTCTGCTGCTGATCGTCTTCCTTCTGCTCTATCAGAAGATCCGGCGGCGGGCCTTTCTCGACTGGATCGCCTCCTGGGCCTTTCTGCTCGCCGGGCTGATCGCGCTCTTCCTGATCCCCTCGATCGGGAGCACTCGCGCCCTCTATTTCTTCCTCCTCTCGTGTCTCCTCGCGCACGCCCTGCTGCTCCTTCGGGGGGTGCGAAGATTCCGCGACGAAAAAGTGCGGTCGAGCACGCGCGAGTTCCTTTGGATACTCCCGGTTGTCGCGCTCTCGTGGTGGTCATCCGCGGTCCAGGAAGGGGCGGCCGCGCGAGCGATTCCCATCTTGATCGCGATGGCAATTGCCTACACCGTCACCGCCATGGCATTCGCGTTCACGCCCGGCTCGGCCGCGGGAAGGGTCCTGCTCTCCGGGTCGTTTCTGATCTGGGGCGTCGCGAGCGTCCTGATGGCATACGCGCTCGGCCGGTTCGGTCTTCCCGAGCGGATGCCGCCGCTCGTTCAGTACGGAAGCTTCCTCGCCATGTTCCTCGAGATGATGATCGCGGTCGGCATCATCATCCTCCTGTTCGAAGCGAGCCAGATGCAACTCGCGGCGGAGATGCACCAGCTCGTGTCCTCCGACGAGCAGTTGAAGGAAATGGGCATCCGCGATCCGCTGACGGGCCTCTACAACCGGCACTACTTCAACGACGTCATCCGCCGGGAGCTCGCGACGGCGCGCCGATACGGCACCGCCCTTTCCGTGCTACTCGCCGACGTCGACCGATTCAAGGAGATCAACGACAAGAAAGGGCACGCGGTCGGAGACGACGTGCTGAAGTTCGTCGCGAACTACCTGACGGCCTGCGTCCGCGAGACCGATTACGTGTTTCGCTGGGGCGGCGACGAGTTTCTGATCGTCCTCCCGAGGACCGACGAGCCTTCGGCCGCCGCCAAGGCCGAGGAGCTGGTTCGCCGCCTGCCGAACATCCCGGGGACCGACAACCTGCACCCGACGCTTTCCGTGGGATGGGCGATGCACCGCTCCGACGTCGAGCTGCCGATCACGCTTTCCGAAGCGGATGCCCGAATGTATGCGATGAAGCTGGAGAGAAAGCGAGAGCGAGGCGAACGAGAGCGGGATCGGGAGATTCTCGGAGAAGCCGGTAAACGGTTCGAGCCGGCAGGCCCATCACGTTCGTGAACGATCCCGTGACGGCCTCGACGAACCTCGCTCCGAGTCCCTGCACCGCGTAAGCTCCCGCTTTGTCCCGCGGCTCCCCGGTCGCGACGTACCAGCGGATTTCCTCCTCATCGAGGGCGGCGATCGTCACCCGGCTTTCCTCGACCGCCTCGGCTCCCGGTCCGGGACCTTTCTTGAGCGCAAGCGCGGTCACGACGCAATGCTCGCGACCCGAGAGTTGCCGCAACATCCGGGCCGCGTCGGCGTCGTCGCGCGGCTTCCCCAGGATGGCGCCGTCGAGCAGGACGAGCGTGTCGGCGGCCAGGACCCAGTCGTCCGGATGGCGCGCGGCCCCCGCCGCGGCCTTCTCCCGCGCGAAGCGGCGGGCGGCCTCCCGTCCCGACTCGCCGGACACGAAAGTCTCGTCGACGTCGGCCGGCGCGATCTCGAACGGAATGCCGAGGGAGCTCAGGATCTCTGCCCGCCGCGGAGAAGAGGAGGCGAGGATGAGACAGGTCATCCGCCGCTCATTCTGCGTTCGTTCCCGAGCGCTGTCATTCTGAAGCCCGAAGGGCCGAAGAATCCTCCCGAGTTCCGCGGGATTCCTCGCTGCGCTCGGAATGACAGTGGGGGTGGGCCGGGATGAATTCGGAGGGACTTACGGGTAGTACCCCGAAATCGTCCTCGCCTGGAGGCTCGTCGGCTCGACCTTGATTTCGACTTTTCGCCACTTGTCTTTCGTGCTGGTGTTCGTCGAATAGTAGGTGAGCATGTACTGGCTGCGCAGGTCCTCGTTGATCTGACGGTAGATCGATTCCAGGTTTTTCGCGGAATCGACGTAGAAGGTCTGGCCCCCGGTCGACTGGGCGATCTTGTTCAGCTTGTACTTGACCTCCAGGTCCGCTCCGGAGATCTTGAGGCCGATCCCGTATATAGAGATCCCGGCCTTCTTGACGTACTCGACCAGCGTGTCGTAGTCGAACTTGGATGCGGTGTCTTTTCCATCGGTCAGGATCACGAGCGCCTTCTTGCCCTTGACTCCGGTGAACTGGTACAGCCCGTAGATAATCGCGTCGTAGAGCGCGGTCGATCCTTCCGCGCGCAGGCCCGCGAGCGAGCGGAAGATCCGATCCTTCCGGTTCGTCAGCTTCGTCAGCAGGTACGGCTCGTTGTCGAAGGAGACCGTGAAGGCGCGGTCCTTCGGCCCGATGGAGTAGTCGAGGAAGGCGAGCGCCGCCTGCTGCGCTTCGGGGAGCGACTCCAGCATCGAAGCCGACGTGTCCACCATGACTCCCAGGGTCAGCGGAAGGTTTTTCACGTACTCGAACGACTCGACCTTCTGAAGGACTCCGTCCTCGAAGACTTTGAAGTTGGACTGTTGCAGGCCGGCCACCGGACGGCCCTTGTCCGTGACGGTCGTGTAGAGCTCCACCGCGTCGACGCTCACCTCCGAGATGTACGCGGGCGCGTTCACGTATCGGAGGTCTTCCGCGACGGTCCCGTCTTCGAGCGTTCCCACGATCCGCACGTAGCCGAGCGACTTGCCCTCCTGGATGTTGACCGTCTGCTCGAAGGGCGGCTGGTAGAGAGTCGCGACGCGGCGTTCGTTCGAGTAGATCTCGAGCTTCTGGAGAGTCTTGCCTTCCGGGACGGCGACCGCAGCCACGACCTTCGTCGGCCCGGAGACCTTCGCGCCCTTCTCGGGAGACATGACCCGCACGCGGAAGATCTCGCGACCCTCGTTGACGATGTATTCGTCCTCGCCGATCGCGCGGCCCGCCGACCCGAAGGCGACCACCCGGACCGTGTGACGGCGGGGGAGCGGCCCGAGGTTCAGGTCCGCGTCGAACGGCGGGCGGGTCTTGGTCATGACCTTCGAGCCGTTCAGATAGAACTCGACGGCCTTGACCCCGTCGGCGACCTTCGTCTCGAAACGCTGGAGTCCGGTCGCGATCTCCTTTGCGACCGGGAGGAGCGAGATCGCGGACGGCAGAAGCCCCAGGTCCCGCGCCTTCACGACCGTCGCGCGACCTTCGGCCCGCGCCGCGGCGACCTCGGGCGGCGGGGCGTCCGGCTGCTCCGGCACCGTCAGTTTGTCCGTGATCCGGCCTTCCGCGCTCTGGTTTCCGTCGGAGACCTTCAGGACCAGGTTGTAGTTGCCCGGATAGAGGTAACGCCGCACGGTCAGCGGGATCTTTTCGCCGCCGATCTCCTGGGTCGGGATGTCGAACCGATACTTGAAGTTGTCGATCAGCCGCTCGCCCTTGACCACTTCGCCGATGACGTCGACGTTGTAGAACTTTTCCTCGCCCAGGTCCCGCGACTTCAGGTCACTCTTCGAGACGAGCAGCGAGAGATCGACGCCGATCTTGTTCGCGCGCATCTCCGGGAACCGCACGAGCTTCACCACGCCGAGCGGCACCGACCCGGTCGCGAGCTCGGTCGTCATCGTCAGGATCTGGTCGACGCCTTCCGTTTCGATCGTCGGCGGCTGGAAGAGCTTGCCCGATCCGGCCAGTGACGACGCGCCGGAACCGAGGACGGCGGTCGAGTACGCGATCGCCTGGCGGAGCGTGCGCGCCTCGAGGCACCGATCGGTGTCGATGCGACGGCTCGTCGGCGAGCGCATTCCCGACGAGCTTCCGAATCCGCCGCCCACCTGGAGAACCCCCTCGCCGTCGAGCGGCAGCCAGAGCTTGTAGTCGCCGATGCCGTACGGCTCGTAGAAGATCAGGTAGACCTTGCTCTTCAGAACCTCGAGCCGGTCGTAGTACCAGATCTGGATGGGGACGTAGACCTCGGGGCAGTCGATGGCGACGACCGCGTCGGGAGGCCCGTTGATGATGAGCATCTTGGCGCGATCGTTGTAGAGGTTCTTGAACTGCTCCTTCGCCATCTCGACGCGATGCGTGTGGACGGCCTGGTAGTCCGTGCGGAGGCCCTGGGAGTCGATCGACCGCCGCCGCCAGAAGCTCTCGATGAAGCGGTCCTTCTGGTAGTCGTCGGTGATCTGGACGAAGACCTCCTTCTCCTCGTCGGTGATGATCAGGTCCACGAGCTCGAGGAAGTCGCGATATTTCGGCTGGAGCCGGGCGGAAAGTTCCTTGACCTCTTTCTTGGAGAGCTTGCGGTGGGCCGGCGCGGGCGTCGATTGCGCCGCCACCTTCGCCGTGGTCCCGGAAGCCGGCGGCTTCGCGGCGCTGCCCGGGCCCTCGACGCCGATCGATTTCGCCTTCGCGTTGGGAAGGTTCGCGAACTTGCCCGTCAGCTCGTTCAGGTCTTCGGTCGTGACCGTCAGCGGCGCGAGGAGCTTGGCAAGCTCTGTCTGAGCGCCCGCCTCGCTTCCCTGACGGAAGACGATCTCCTGGTAGATCTTGAAAACGTCGCAGAGCTGCACGCAGGGGGCCATGCATTTGTCGACGAGCCCCGGGTTGCAGTCGGCGTTCAGCTCCTGGAAGGACTTTCGGCAGGACCCGGGCTCGAAGATGTTGCTGTCCGGTGTCCCGATCGTCCAGAGCCTCCGCGGCGAGCCCATCGTCGAGCGGTAGAAGAAATAGTGCTCGGTCAACCGCCCGCTTCCGCCCAGGTTGTTGTAGGTCCAGATCTCGAGGTCACGGAAATTCGTCGGCGAGCAGTTCTTCGCCTGCTCGATCGAGGCCGGCTCGCCCCAGCGCAGGACCATCCGCCCGGCGTCCTGCCTCCAGCCGTCGTATTTTTCGTCGGCCAGGTGCCGCAGTTCCTCGTACCGTTGCCGGTAGCCGGGACCGAGAGGAGAGGGCAGTCCGGTCTTCTCCCGCCTGGCCCAGAACGCTTCTTTGAAGCTCTCGCGCTGGTGCGGTTCGGTCAATTTCAGGAAGATGGCTTCCTCTTCCGGTTGGATGATCGGGACGACGAACTCGGTCAGCCACTTGCGGTCGTCTTCCGGGAGCGCCGCGAGACGTTCCTTCTTCGAAGGCTCTTTGACGGGAGCCGCCGGGGGGGCGGGAGCGGCGGATGCCACACCCGCGGGCCCGCCGATGTTGATCGGCTTCGCGGCGGTTTGCGCGGGAAGTCCCGCAAAACTCTTGCGCAGCTCGGCGAGGTCCTCCGTCGAGATGCGCGGCGGTTGCGAGAGCGACGCCACCTCGGCGGCCGTGCCGCTTTGACGGCTGCGGATCTCTTCGGCGATTCGGGCGACTTGGCAACCCGCGGGGCCGCAACGCTTCGACCTCGCGCCCGCTTGCGTGCAGGCCGGGTCGGTCGAAGAAACACTGCTGACCGGCGCGGACTCCGGGAGACAGAGCTCCTGGAGCGTCGTCAGGCAGCTCGCCGGCTGGAGCAGCTCCCGGTCACCGAATGCCGGGCTCCAGACCTTGCGGACTCCTCCGAACGTCGGACGATAGAAGAGGAACTGTTTGGCCCCGCCGGACGAGGTCGCGTAAGTCCAGGCCTCGACGTGGCGCAGCGCGTCGTTGCAGTCCGCGAACTCCTCGACCCGGGAGGGTTCCCCGAGGCGCAGGACCGTCCTCCCGGCATCGCTCGAGAGGCCGTCGTAGGTCGTCGCGGCCAGGTCACGAAAATGCTCGTACCGCTGCCGGTAACCCGGACCCATTGGGGAAGCCAATCCGTCCTTCTCCCGGCGCTTCCAGAACTCTTCCTTGAAGATCTCGCGCTGATGCGGATCCGTGAGCTCGAGAAAGAGCTTCTCTTCCTCCGGAAGGATGAGAGGCGCGACGAACTCCGTCAGCCACTTGCGGTCGTCTTCGGGAAGAGCCGCGATGCGTTCTTTTTTCGTCGGCTCCCGGGCGTTCTGACTCGAGCCGACTCCGGGGAGAAGGAGGAGGGCGGCGAGGAAGAGCGGGAAAACGGATCGCCTCATCCAGTGTGGTCCGCTTGGGATTCTAACCCCCCGGTCCGTACCGTCATTCCTTAACGAAAGTTTTACGAGACCGTCTGCGCGATAATGGAAGAGAACCTGGACAGCGGAACCTGGGCCTCATGATCTACCTCGACAACAACGCGTCCACTCCGTTGGATCCGGACGTCCGCGAGGCGATGTCGGCCGCGTTGGATCTGTACGGAAATCCGTCCTCCGTCCATTCCGATGGACGCCGCGCTCGGCGGGCAATCGAGGAGGCGCGCGACGAGGTCGCTCTTCTCGTGGGCGCGCGGACCGACGAAATCTTCTTCACGTCCGGCGGCACCGAGGCGAACGCTCTCGCGATTCTCGGTGCGGTCGCCGTGGGGCCGGGCCGGGTCGTGACGTCGGCGGTGGAACACCCGTCGGTGCGCGGGCCGATCGCCCGCCTCTGCGAAGAGCGCGGGCTCGAGACCATTGCGGTCTGTCCCGACCCGACGGGCGCCCTGGATGCCGGGAAGATCCGGGACGCCGCCGTCGCCGGCACTCTTCTCGTCTCTCTCATGGCCGCGAACAACGAGTACGGCGGAATTTATCCGGTCGAGGAGATCGCGCCGGAGCTCCGGAGCCGGGGGATCCTCGTCCACACCGACGCCGTCCAGGCGGCCGGGAAGATTCCCGTGAACGTGCGCGGCTGGGAGGTTGACCTCCTTTCAATTTCGGCCCACAAGCTCCACGGCCCCAAGGGCGTCGGCGCGCTCTACGTCCGGAAAGGGCTCCCCCTCCGGGCGCACACGCCGGGCGGGGGCCAGGAAAAGAGACTCCGGGCCGGGACGGAAAACACGATCGGAATCGTGGGGTTCGGGGTCGCCGCCCGGATCGCCCGCGAGCGACCGGCGAAGGAACGGGAATCCATCACACGGCTCCGCGACCGGCTCGAGCGCGGCATCCTCGAACGGATCCCGGGAACGAACGCGGTCGGGGAGGGAGCGCCGCGGCTGCCGAACACATCGACCGTCGTGTTCGAGGGAATCTCGGGCGAGACCCTGCTCTTCCGGCTCGACCTCGACGGGGTCGCGGTCTCGGTCGGCAGCGCGTGCTCGAGCGGAACCCTGACGCCTTCGCCCGCAATCCTCGCGCTCGGATTCACGAAGGAGCAGGCGAAAGGGGCGGTGCGCTTTTCCCTCTCGCGTTTCACGACCGCGGGGGAGATCGATCTTGTTCTCGATCTGCTTCCGCGAGCGGCCGCAGACGTCCGGGACGCGAGCCGCGTGGCCGCGGCCCCGATTTCGGTTCCGGGCTGATCCGGCCGGTGGAGATTTCTTGATCGTCGTCGAGTGCGACCACTGCTTCACGCGGCACCGCTACGACGAAGCGAAGTTCGAAGGCAGCCCGTCGAAGAAGCTCCAGTGCGTGAAGTGTCACGCGGTCTTCGAGATCTACAACACGCACGCCTGGGAGGCGCTGTCCCCGCTCGCCGACACGGCGATGCCCGACGTGGAAGCGAGCAGCGCGGACGGAGATTCCGACCGAGCGGATGCAGTGTTCGGGCGGCGCTCGGGGACGGATTCGCGTCTGCCGGAAGGCTTGCAGGTCTCCCTGGTGGTCCTTTCGGGACCACAAGCGGGAAGGATCTTTCCGATCGAGAAACGGCGCGTCGTGATCGGCGGTGAGGGCGCCGACGTCATTCTGGAGGATGGACAGATCTCCCGCGAGCACGCGGCGCTCGAGATCGCGGAGGAGGGAACCTGGCTCCTGGACCTGCGCTCTTCGAGCGGCACGTTCGTCGGAAACCGGAAGATCCGCGAGGTCCTGATCGACAACCGCGGAGAGTTCACCGTCGGCGGCTCGACGCTCATGCTCATCGTGACCGAGGCGAGTTAGCCCGTCCGGCTCGCGTAGAATCGCGCGATGCGCATTGCGGTCGCGATGTCCGGGGGGGTCGACTCCTCCGTCGCCGCTCTCCTGCTGAAGGAAGAGGGGCACGACGTCATCGGCCTTTCGATGCAGCTGTGGGACCACTCCTCCGACTCCGGCCGCGCGGGGCGCTGCTGTACTCTCGACGACATCTCCGACGCGCGCCGCGTCGCCTGGGCTCTGGACGTCCCGCACTACGTCGTGAACCTCGAGGAGGAGTTCCGCGAGCAGGTCGTGCGTCCCTTCGTCGCGTCGTACCTGGACGGCCAGACCCCGATCCCGTGCTCGGCGTGCAATTCGAAGGTGAAGTTCGCCACGCTCTGGGGCCGCGCCCGCGCGATGGGATGCGAAGGCGTCGCGACCGGGCACTACGCGCGAATCGGTCTCGACCGGCAGACCGGGCGGCCGGTCCTGACGAAGGGGATCGATCCTTCGAAGGACCAGTCCTACTTCCTCTACGACCTGACGCCGGAGCAGCTGGCCGCGGCGCGATTTCCCGTCGGAGGACTCACGAAAGCGCAGGTCCGCGCCCACGCCCGCCGCGCGGGCCTGCCGACCGCGGACAAGGAGGAGAGCCAGGAAATCTGCTTCGTGCCGGCGGCAACGCGGGCGGGCGAGTTCGTGGAAGACGCCGCGCCCGCCTTCGGGCTGCCGTTGCCGTCTCTGCCGGGCGTCGTGGAAAGCGCGGCAGGCGAGCGGCTCGGAACGCACGGGGGACATTTTCGATTCACGGTCGGCCAACGGCGAGGGCTCGGGGTTTCCGCTCGGCAACGGTTGTACGTGATCGCGATCGACCCTGCGGCGAACCGCGTGGTCGTCGGCCGAGCGGGGGAGCTCGAAACCTCCGAAGCGGAAGTCTGCTCGCTCCGGTTTCCGGCCGGCGAGGCGCCCGGCGTCCTGTTCCGCGCGGAAGTCCGCGTGCGCCACCGCGCTCCGGAGGTTCCCGCCACGATCTACCCATCCGGCGATGGAAGCGCCCGCGTCGTCTTCGATCGAGCCGTGCGGGCGGTCGCGCCCGGCCAGTCGTGCGTCTTCTATCGCGGGGACGTCGTCGTGGGGGGAGGCGTGATCGCGAAACGTCGGGAATCCCTCTCCCTTGGGGACTCTCGCGGCGCGTAGCTCGCACCCGGCATGAGGATCCTCTTCGGGCTTCTCCTCTCGGGAGCCGCCCTCGCCGCTTCCGCGCAGTTCGTCCCGACGCCGGACTACCGGCGGGACACGCTCCTCATCGGGCCGAACCCCTTCCTCGCCGCGGCGGACCTCGCTTGGTCGCATCGCGACCAGGGGCGCGTGGGGGCGCGGGCGAGCACGCAGCGAATCTCCGAAGCGATCACCAACTACGAAAAGGCCGCCGAGGCGCCCGGGGAGGTCGAGGCCCGGTGGAAGCTCGCGCGGGCTCTCTTCTTCAAAGCGAAGTTCACCGGCCTCGATCGTGACCGGCAGCTCGCGTTCCTCGAGAAAGCGCGGAGGGTCGGCGACGCGGCGCTCGCGATCCTTCGCCGCCGCGTCCCCGATCAGACGCTCTCGGACGACGCGCCGCCCTCGAAGGTGGCCGCGGCGCTCTCGCGGGAAAAGGACGCCGCGCCCGCGTACTTCTGGACGGCGGTCGCGTGGGGAGAGTGGGCGCTTCTCGCGGGAAAGGTCCCCGCCGCGAGGACCGGAGCGGCGACGAAGATCCGGGACCTTGCAACGACCGTGATCGCGCTCGATCCGGACTTCGAGGACGGCGGCGGCTATCGCATCCTCGGCCGTCTCCACCACAAGGCGCCCCGGATTCCGTACCTGACCGGCTGGGTGTCGCGGTCGGAGGCCGTTCGTTACCTGCGCCTCGCGGTCCGGACCGCCCCGCGCAATTTCGTCAACCGGCAATTTCTCGCCGAGGCTCTGGCCGACGGCGGCGCGGCCGAGAAGGCCGAAGCGGTCCAGATCGAGCGGGACCTCGTCTCCGACGCGCCGTCGCCGGGCCGCCTCGTCGAAGACCTCGCGATCCAGGACGACGCGAGGCGGAACCTAGCGGCGTGGAGAGCGCGGCCGTAGGGGAGGTGAAGCGATTCGGCGAACCCGCGGGCTCCTCGGCAGCGCTTCGAGCAGATCGCGAACGCCGAGACCCGAGCGCGGATCGTTCCACGACGGGTTGATCTCGGCGAGCGGCGCGAGCGCGAACCGTCGACCGGAAAGCCGCGGATGGGGCAGGACCGGATCGCTCGCGTCGCGCAGGCGGCCCGCGAAATCCAGGATGTCGACGTCGACCTCGCGAGGGCCGTTCGGGAACGTGGACGTGCGCCCGACGCGGCGCTCGACTTCCCGTGTCCTTCGCAGGAGCTCGCGCGGCGTCCCGCTCCAGGCGATCTCGACGACGGCGTTCCAGAAATCCGGCTGGTCGCGGAATCCGACCGGTTCCGTGCGGTAGAAGGAGGAGATCCTCCGCAGGGGAGCGAAGGTGGCGATCTCGCGCAGCGCGGCTTCGAGGTGGGCGCGCCGGTCGCCGAGGTTGGATCCGAGGCCGAGGTACGCGACGACCGCGCGCCCTCCTCCGACGTCAGAACTCTTCTTCTTCCTCCCGGTCGGCTTCGACGATCTGGTCTTCGTCGAGCTCTTCGTCTTCTGCGTGCTCTTCCTCTTCGACCGGCGCCGGCTCTTCACTGAACTCGTCCGGGTTTCCCTCGGGGGGCGGTTCCATGATGACCGCGACGCGGCGCGGCCGCGGAGCGACGACCGGCGCATCCTCGGACTTCGCGTTCTTCTGATTCGCTCCGCACTTGGGGCAAATCGCCTCGGGACGACCGAGGTTGTAGAACTTCGTCCCGCAGTTGTAGCACTCGAATTTTTTCCCGAGATCCGGCATCGTTCTCCGCTGACGGCGGCCAAACCTAGCACGCGCCTTTCGAAAGGGCAACCGGCGCAAACTACCGGAAAAACAGACGTTGCGCGTCTGCTAACATCGCGCGCTCTTGCGGCGAACGATCCCTTCGGCAAGCTCCCTGCGCGGTGGCTGAATCTCCGTTTCGGATTCTCTCCCGTGATGCTTCTTCCGGAGCGCGAAGCGCGATCCTGACGACCGCGCACGGCGAGATCGAGACGCCGTGCTTCCTTCCCGTAGGCACTCGAGGCGCGGTCAAAGGCGTCGAGTTCGACCGGCTGGAGGAGTGGGACTGTCGCGCGATCCTCGCGAACACCTATCACCTGATGGCTCGCCCGGGCCGCGAGATCATCCGGCGCGCCGGCGGCCTCCACTCCTTCCTCGGATGGAATCGGGCGATCCTGACGGACTCCGGCGGCTTCCAGGTCATGAGCCTTTCTTCGCGCCGTCGGCTGACCGAAGAGGGAGTCGAGTTCCGGACGCCGGAGGATGGAACCCGGCACTTCCTGACGCCCGAGCTCGCGGTCGAGCTTCAATCGGAATTCGGCGTCGACATCGCGATGACGCTCGACGTCTGCCCTCCCTTTCCGGCGGAGCGCCGGCAGATCGAAGAAGCGTGTCGGCTCTCTCTCCTGTGGGCGGAACGTTCGCGCGGGTCGTGGAGCGGTAAAGCCCTGCTCTTCGGGATCATGCAGGGCGGGACGCACGAGGATCTGCGCAGGAGTTCCGCCGGTCCTCTCGTCGACCTCGGCTTCGACGGCTACGCGATCGGCGGGGTCGCGGTGGGAGAGCCGAAGGAGGCGATCCGCGCCATCACGGAGTTCTCCGCCGAGCTCCTGCCGGACGGGAAGCCGCGATACCTCATGGGCGTGGGAACCCCTGCGGACCTGCTCGCGTCGGTCCGCGCCGGCGTGGACCTCTTCGACTGCGTGCTGCCGACCCGCCACGGGCGGATGGGCCATGCTTACACGCGCGCCGGCGAGATCACGATCAAGCACGAGCGGTTCAAGGAAGACCTTGCGCCGCTCGATTCGGAATGCGCCTGTCGCGTCTGCCGTCGCCACAGCCGGGCCTACCTGAGACACCTCTTCGTGCTCGGCGACTTTTCCGCTCCGATGCTGCTGTCGATTCACAACGTCTTTTTCTACCTGGAGTGGATGAAGCGGATCCGGGAGGCGATCGGTCGCGGAGAACTCGCTTCGGTCGAGGCGCCGCCGGAGAGGAAGATCGATTCGGCCTGATGGTAGCCTCCCCCGCTCCGTGAGAAAGGCGCTCCTCCTGCCGCTGCTGCTGGCGTCGATCGCCACCGCTCGACCGGCGCTGAAAGCCGAAGACCTCCACTCCCGCGCGATGCGCATCCACCGAAGCGCGATCATCGTGGACACTCACGAGGATGTGCCGGAACAGCTCGAAAAAGAGTGGGTGGACATCGGGGTTCGCCAGAAGACCGGGCACGTGGACATCCCCCGCTGGAGAGACGGCGGAGTCACGGCTCCCTTCCTCGCGGCTTATGTTTCGTCGGCGTACGCGGCGTCGGGAAAGTCGGCGAAGAAGGCACTCGAGTTCATCGATCTGATCCATCGGTTGGTGGACTCGCATCCGCAGGACCTCGTCTTCGCCGACTCCGTCCGCGGCGTCCGCTTGGCGAAGAAGGAAGGGAAGATCGCGGTCCTGATCGGGATCGAAGGCGGTCACGCGATCGAAGACTCACTCGCCGCCCTTTCGGCGTTCCATCGTCTCGGCGTCCGGTACATGACCCTGACGCACACGAACACGAACAACTGGGCCGACTCCGCGGGGTCGTTTTTCTCCTTCAGCTACGACCCCGCGAAAACAGGGGTACACAATGGCCTGACCGACTTCGGTCGCGAGGTCGTGGTCGAAATGAACCGTCTCGGGATGCTGGTCGACGTCTCTCACGTCTCCGACAAGACCCTTGCCGACGTCCTGGCGGTATCGGTGGCCCCGGTTTTCGCCTCCCACTCCTCCTGCCGCGCGATCGCGGACATGCCACGCAACTTGACCGACGAGGGGATCCGCGCGATCGGCGCGAAAGGGGGCGTCGTCATGATCAACGTGAGCTCGACGTTCGTCGACCAGAAGGTCGTCGACGACTTCAAGGCGCGCAAGGCGTCGCTCCTGCCGAAGGCCGCGGAAATCGCGGAACGTTACAAGGACGATCCGAAGAAGCGGGATCAAGAGGTCGCGGCTCTGCTCGAGAACCTGCAGCGACCGCGCGCGGACTGGACCGCGGTCGTGGATCACATCGAGCACGTGATGAAGATCGCCGGTCCCCGAGCCGTC
>Ga0114129_10003184_pt1 | contig 23013 bp, 11 predicted proteins | sample RhiMetdeltSRZDD1_FD_80071 | JGI IMG/M metagenome (GOLD analysis project Ga0114129, IMG submission 80071) | Populus rhizosphere microbial communities from Tennessee, USA - Rhizosphere MetaG P. deltoides SRZDD1 (version 2) (version 2) | ecosystem: Host-associated > Plants > Roots > Rhizosphere >... | reverse complement strand
TGAATTGAAGGATCGCTCTGAAGATTTGATTGTTGCAAATCAACAACTGGAAAATAGCACGAAAAAACTCCGCGCGGTTGCCGAGGTGACCAGCACAGCAGCTTCACTGAGAAACTTTGAGAAGCTGGTTTCGTTGACGACAAGCATTATCAGTGATCAATTGGGATATTATCACGCCGCCATCTTTTTATTGGACGAACAAAGGCAATTTGCAATTCTGCGGTCCGCCAACACAGAGGGCGGATTGCGAATGCTGGCAAGGGGAATCCGATTCCCTGTGGGCCAATTAGGCATTGTTAGTTCTGTGGCACAGATCGGTCAACCGCGTATTGCTCTTAATGAAGGTGATGACGAAATATTTTTTAACAACCCTGACCTTGCAGAAACTCAATCAGCGATTGCCCTGCCACTCAAATCTGGCGATGAGATCATAGGAGTATTGGACATTCAGTCCCTTAAACCCAATGACTTTACCAAGGAGGACATCTCCATCTTATCCATCCTTGCAGATCAAGTCGCAATTGCTCTTCAAAATGCGCTCCTGTTCGACGAATCGCAACGAGCGTTGCGCGAGGCAAATGTTGAGTCATTACAGGCATCCAGAAGAGCCTGGCAGGAATATACGGAAACCGTTCAGACAAGAGGATATCGCTATGACGGAATCAAATCTGAGCCTTTGAAAGATGCGCAGCCGTCAAACAGGGAAAATGATCCCTTGTTGATCCCGGTTCAATTACGCGGACAAACCATCGGTCGCTTGAAGTTAAGCGCCGCTGACCCCTCCCGCCAATGGACAGATGATGAGTTGATCATGGTATCAGCAACTGCAGAACGAGTCGCACTGGCACTGGAGGGCGCGCGCTTGCTCGATGAGGCCCAAAAGCGTGCAACGCGAGAGGCCTTCCTTTCTGGTGTGGCAACAAAATTAAGCACCTCATTCCAGTTGGATTCCATCTTACGAGACACCGTACAGGAATTGGGGCAAACCCTGAAGAATTCCACTGTCACTTTCCAACTGGTAAATCCATCCACACCTCCAGTGACCCCTGAGCGGCAGAAATCGAATGGCGCCAAACCGGAGTAAGTCATGACATTGAACGAGAGCCCAACTACAAAGCAAAATCCCGCAAACTGGTTTGCGCGTCTTCGGAGAATCCTGATCAATCCACATGCCTCTGTTCAGGACATTGGAGAAAAAAGGCGAGCACAGCTTTTATCAATCATAACTCTTATCCTGACCATTGCTTATTTATGGGCCTTGATCTCAAGGCCAAACTCTTACAGTGAGTTTGTTGCACTGCTTCTTTTTACAGCAATTGCGTATGGGTTGAGCCGAACGCCTTATTACGAAATTGGAATCTATCTCTTCTGTTTCGGTTTCACAGCATTTGCATACATTACCCTTTATCTTGGGACTGCCAGCAGCTACACTGCAGCCATCACGACCAGCGTCCACATCGCCCTCGTTGTAGCGAGTCTCCTGCTTTCTTTTAGAGGGTTGATAGCATTGGTGATATTTGTAGCAGTCGCCTCCGCTACGGCGCCAGGATATTCGCAGGTGACCATCCCAATCAACGGTGACTTCTTTCGAGACATGGCGGTTGCCATATCAATGGGCGTCATTCTTCTTGGAGCAAATATATTCCGTGCGCGCATCGAGGGGGAACGCTTAAGGGAAGTAACTCAAATCAACCGAGAGTTGGAAGATCTAACTACTACTCTTGAACAACGCGTGAATGAACGCACTGAGGAGATTGAAACAGTTCATAAGGAAACGACGCGTCGTGCAGCTCAACTAAAGGCGGTTACGGAACTATCGGAATCAATTGCACAGTTGCAGGATTTGAATGAAATTTTCCCTGTGACCGCAAGGTTGATTAGTGAGCGCTTTGGTTTCTATCATGTAGGTATTTTTTTGGTGGATCAGGGCCGTGAATATGCCATCCTGCAGGCCGCCAATAGCGCCGGTGGAAAACGAATGCTGGAACGAAACCACCGCCTGAGATTTGGAATTGGTGTGGTTGGCTTTTCCGCGCAGACAGGCCAACCCCGCATCGCTCTGGACGTAGGAGCCGATGCCGTTTTCTTCAATAACCCTGACCTGCCAGACACTCGTTCCGAAGTTGCTCTTCCAATGAAGACACGCGGTGAAACGATTGGTGTACTCGATGTTCAAAGTACAGAAGCTGGAGCATTTTCAAGTGAAGACTTACAGGCCCTAACCGCGCTGGCCAACCAGGTATCCATCGCTTTGGAGAACGCCCGACTGTTGACTGAAAGCCGGGCGGCCCTCATGCAAGTACAGGAAGTTTACAACGAATTCACACGCGCAGAATGGAGCCGGACGATCGCACAGACGGAACAGCCGGGATTCCGTTATCAAACCGGGCGCATCGAAATGTTGGAGAAGGAATTGCAAAGTTCTGAGGTCGTCTCAGCAGTGCAGAGTGGTGAAGTGACGTCAAACCAAATCAACGGGTCAAAGGAGAAGCAAGCCGTTATAGCTGTCCCTGTCAAATTAAGGGGCGAAGTGATAGGGATTCTTCACATCGAATCTCACGATCCGCTTAAACAATGGCAGGAAGACGATGTAAGCCTTATCCAAGCGGTCGCAGAGCGTGCAGCGTTCGCCATGGAAAATGCGCGCCTGTTCCAGGATGCCCGCCGCCGCGCGGCAAAGGAGCGCCTGATCTCCGAAGCCACTGCGCGTATCAGCAGTGGGCTAAACATTGAGAATATTTTACAATCAACGGCAGAGGAACTGGAACGTGTACTGGGTGGCTCTGAAATATTAATCCAATTCCAGAGCAAGGAGCAATCGTGATTTTGGATCAGAATCCGCTCTCCACCGAATTACAAAAGAACAGGCGCAGCGCTATTTGGGTCTGGATCAGCGCAATTGCGGCATTATTGTTTGCGGGCTTCGAGTTAATTGAACTCTGGTCAAGCGGCAGTCGCCAGATGTGGGTCGTGTTGCCTGCCTTCCTGGCTGCGCCAATTGCCTTTTGGCTATTAAGAAGTGGAAGACAAGTTACCGCGAGCATCACATTTATAACAGCGATTGCGCTTCAAGCAATCCTTACACCGGTGGTGCAACGTGGATTGGCCGTGCCCAGCTCTATAACTGCATTAGCACTGATAGGTTGTGTTTGCCTAACCAGCTTACCTCGCAAATTCATTGGTCGCATTCTTACGTTTGGCCTGATTATTTTAATCGCATCGATCTTAATTGATATATTTGGCAGTCCAAGCCGACCTGCAGCTGAATTGAGTGAGGGGCGCTGGATCTTTTTGGTTGTGGTACTAGCTATATTTTTGGTCTTTTTCACCAGAGAATTTCCCGCCCTCGAACTTCGTACAAAAATTGTAATAGGCATCCTTGGAACAGGCGCAATTGTTATAACTGTGCTTGTTATCTTTACGCTTTACCAGGCTCAACAAATCACGAGTGCCCTTTCTCAGCGGCTTGATACAAGTGTGGATCAGCTTGCCGAGGAACAATTAATAAATACAGCATTCACACAGGCTGATCAGGCAAATCAGATATTCAAAGATATAACAGAGGAAGTCGTTGGCCTTTCTCAACATTGGGTGTCATTGCAGGGCCAAAGAACAGTCCTTGGCCAGGGTTCCTATTGGGATGCCAGTTCCAATATTGTACAACTTGATGGTGGTCAATATAGTAATTCGGCGAATGATAAGTCGTCAGTATTTGTTCCTGCTCGAGTCCAGGTCGACAATTCTCTAATCGCCGACTTGAATACATCCTCCTATCTCGATTTCTATGTTCCCCAAATTCTGGAAACACATCCGTTTCTCCTTGCAATTTATGCCATTGATACCAGAGGAGTCACTCGCTATTACCCTAATATCAATTTGGCCTCATTGCTCCCGCCAGATTTTGATGCTACTCAAAGGCCCTATTTCGTAATTTCTTCTCCACTGTTCAATCCTCACCATGGATCACGTTGGACGATCCCTTATATTGACGCAACTGGCGGTGGGCTTGTTGTGACTGTTGCCTCCCCCGTCTATGTAGATAATCGATTTGTTGGTGTCGTAGCCGCCGATATGAAATTGGGCGAGATCACCAAACAGATCGGCCTGCTCAAAATAGGGAAAACGGGGTATGCGTTCATGATCGATGATGCGGGGCGTATTCTCTCCATGCCTAAAGCTGGGTTTGACATGTTTGGGATTCGCCCAGAAGATATGAACAGTGAGGATTTCTTCAAACAAACAATCCTAGGCGTAGGAACCGACCAACTCCAGGCCGTGACAAGGCGTATGACGTCTGGTGGAAATGGTCTTCTTACTGTTGACGTCAACGGTGTTGCCACATATATTTCCTTCTCCCCCATCAAAACCAATGGATACAGTATCGCATTGGTTGTCCCAGTTTCAGAATTACAAGGTGCAAGCATTTCAGCGCGTAATCAGACACAACAACAACTTCGGTCTGCATCCCAGATAGCTGCAATTCTCTTGATTTTACTGTTGGTCATCTCAGTGGCAATAAGTTCTGGGCTGGGCAGAATCATTGCTGCCCCAATACAACGCCTCACCCAGACTGCAAGCCAGATTTCCTCAGGGAACCTGGATGTGCAGGCAACCGCCACCACCAGCGATGAGATTGGCACATTGGCAAATGCGTTCAACACCATGACTTTGCGCCTGCGAGAAACACTTGATGGGTTGGAACAAACAGTGGAACAGCGTACAGTCGAGCTTTTCTCCGCAAACGAGAGGAACGAACGACGCGCAAGGCAGTTTGAATCAATTGCGCACATTGCCCGAACTATCAGTTCCACGCGCGACCTCAATATTTTGCTTTCACAAATCACTACGGCGATTAACCGCGAGTTTGGTTTTTATCATATTGGAATCTTCCTGTTGGATACCGCGAAGGAATACGCGATTCTCAGCGCTGCAAACAGTGAAGGTGGAAAGATAATGCTAGCAAGAGGTCACCGGCTAAAAGTGGCAGAGACAGGCCTCGTTGGATATGTAACAGGCACTGGCAAACCTCGCATCGCGCTGGATACTGGGGCAGACGCCATCTTCTTCGACAATCCTGACTTGCCTCAAACTCGTTCTGAGCTTACCCTCCCATTGCGAGTGGGAGAAGAAATCATTGGCGCACTTGACGTTCAAAGCACTGAACCAAATGCCTTTTTCCCGGAGGATATCAATATTCTCTCGACCCTTGCCGACCAGGTAAGTATTGCTATTCAAAATGCCCAGCAATTCGAACAGACACGCTTGGCGTTGAATGAATCAGAGCTTCTCTCGCAGAAATTTATCCAGAGTGGTTGGCAACAATTTACCAAACATAGAAACATTGTTGGTATTCACCACACTGGCACCAGGGCATCATTGCTGTATAAGAAAAACGGCCAAGATGAAGATCGCCCTGATAGATCATCGTTGAAAATCAAAGCTCGCGGCGCGTCCTTGTCTCTGCCCATCAAATTACGCGGTGAAGTGATCGGCTCGGTGGATATTCATGCACCAGACAATCGCCCATGGGATCAGGATGAATTGGATATTGTCACAGCTATTATTGAAAGGGCAGCAATTGCTATGGAAAACGCGCGTTTGCTGGCAGAAAGCCAAAAGCGCGCTGCCAAGGAACGGACGATTGGTGAAATCGCATCGAAGATCAGCGTGCAGAGTGATATTAATGAATTACTAAAAACCGCAGCACAGGAATTGGGGCGTACCTTGCCGGGCGCCGAAATCGCGATTCAATTCAACAAGGACACCGAATGATCAGAAGGTTATTAAGTCCGCCTGTCTTTGAACAAGAGGAAAAGAATTTCCGCGCGAAATTTATCAATGGATTTGCCTGGAGTGTGATTGTCTTGCTACTGCTTGCAATTACTCCTCATACGTTTGGGGATTTAAAGAACCTTACAATCGTAGTATTCTCGGCGTTGATTATGGTCATGGCTGCTGCACTAAATGTACTTCATCGAGGAAATGTAGACGCGAGCGGAATCATTATTATTGTGTTTGGCTGGCTCGGAGTTGCTATACAGGCCTATACTTCGGACGGTGTGAAGGATGTCATTGTTGTCGCTTACCTCGCGCTCGGTTTGCTGGCAAGTATCATTGTGAGTTGGCGTACTGCTGCCATTGTTATCTTGAGCAGTATTGGCGTGATTTGGATACTCGCGCTATTGCAGGTAAATGGATTTTTCACACCCAGCTCCCAAGAACCAATTGCATTTGCCCGTGATCTTTCATTTGTCTTTGTTGCAGTAACCGTTCTGGTGTATTTCAGTACGACCAGTATGCGGAACGCAATTCGTCGAGCGGCAAGAAGCGAGCAAGACCTGGTGCTTTCGAATCAGAATTTAAAAGATCTTAATCAGCATCTGGAAGATCGTGTTTCCAATCGTACTGCAGAACTGGAGATTGCCAACCAGCGCAATAAGCGTCGCGCCAAGCAGTTTGAGGCGATCGCACAGGTGGCGCGCGCCACTACATCCATTCAGGATGAAAACACACTTCTGTTTCGTCTTGCACAGCTGATTAGCGAGCAATTTGGCGTCTATCATGTTGGCATCTTCCTTCTGGACGAACAGCACGAAAATGCGGTCTTGCGCGCCGCAAATAGCGACGGCGGGAGAAAAATGCTGGCGCGCCGGCATAGCCTTAAAATTGGGCAGGTCGGGATTGTCGGCCATGTTGCTTCTTCGGGAAATCCACGCATCGCCCTGGACGTAGAGGAGGACTCGGCTTTCAAAGACAATCCTGATCTCCCAGAAACTCGCTCCGAACTGGCTCTGCCTCTCAAAGATGCAGGTCGGATCATTGGTGTATTAGACGTACAAAGCACGGAGCCAAATGCGTTCCAGCCCGAAGATACAGAGATTCTCTATACGCTTGCAGACCAGGTCGCCATTGCCATACAAAATGCCCGCTCCCACGAGGCCACGCACAAATTATTGGAAGAGGCACAACGTACATCTGAGTCTTATCTCAAGGAGGCTTGGCGACTCTTACAGGCACAGGAAAAAAGGATTGGCTACCACATTTCAAATAACGCCCTGAAACCGCTTGAAAAATTTATCGATCATCCGTATCTTGATAGAGTAGTGTCGCAGGGAGAGCCACTCGTTGAGAATGGAGAAACAGGCACCCTCGTAGTTCCCATCCACTTGCGAGGAGAAGTAGTGGGCGTGTTAGATATCCACGTTCCCGCGGGACATGAGTGGGATCCTGATGAAGTGGATATCGCCAAAGCTGTAGCTGACCGTCTTTCCCTGGCGTTGGAGTCAGCCACACTTCTCCGTACTACACAGCGACGTGCGGAGATCGAGCGTCTCACAGCGGATATCTCCGGCAAGATTGGTGCTTCTGTTAATATGCGCAACGTTTTGCAGACCGCTGTGGAGGAACTGGGTCGAGTTTTGCCTGGTTCAGAAGTGGTTATTCAGTTTCAAAACGGGAAGGATAATGGTTCCAAGTAACCAGAGTAGATGATTATGTTGAATTCGTTCTCGAAATACTTTGCGGCTCCATTTTTCCCTAACAACGAGGAAAAAACACGTTCGGCCCGATATCTGAATGTAATTGTATTGAGCAATATCCCAATCCTGCTACTCTTCATTATCATTCGTACGAGCACAGGTGCCGAACCACTTGGAATTGATAATTTAATCTTAGCAGCGATCATTATCGTCCTTACCCTAGCTTGGTTTTTGATGAAAGCTGGGCAGGTTCGTCTTGCTGCGTACATGCATATCTCCACAATCTGGCTCGCCAGTACTATGATTGCATTGAGTGGAAGCGGTATTCGAGGGACGGCCTTCACCAGTTATTTCGTCGTCATGCTAATGGCTGGCCTTTTACTTGGATGGAAACCTGCTATAGGGTTTACGATTCTGAGCATTGCCGCCGGATTTGGACTTGCAAATGCAGAAAATATAGGGATCATTAATTATGTTCCGGGTCCTGCTGTTGGCGTGGCAATCGAAGGGACAGTATTATTTGTCTTCGGAGCAATATTCCTTTACTTAATTATCAGTAGTCTTCGAGGTGCGGTAGAAAGATCAAATGCAAACGCAAGTGAACTACGTGTGAGCAATCAGCAACTGACAGAACTGCGCGATGAGTTGGAACTACGAGTGGAAGTTCGAACCCGTGAACTCGCGAATCGCAACCAGGAACTGGATCAAGCTAATTCACAAATTCATCGCCGCGCCACCCAATTCGAAGCTCTGACTCAAGTTACCCAAGCCATCACTTCGATACGAGATCTCCAGGAATTATTGCCTCACATTGCAAATGTAATCAGCGACAGATTTGGCTTTTACCATGTAGGCATCTTCCTTTTGGATGATGCGAACGAATTCGCGGTCTTAAGCGCCGCGAACAGTGAGGGCGGGAGACGAATGCTTGAACGCAGACACAGATTACGCGTGGGCGAGCAAGGTATTGTAGGCAACGTAACATTAACTGGCAATCCACGCGTTGCCATGGATGTAGGAGTAGATGCAGTCTTCTTTGACAATCCAGAACTCCCTAATACACACTCCGAAATGGCCTTGCCACTAAAAAGCGCAAATCTTATTGTCGGCGCCTTGGATGTGCAAAGCACGGAAAGAGGAGCTTTTACGGAGGAAGATATCCAGATGCTTGGTTTGCTTGCTGATCAGGTCAGCCTGGCCATAGAGAATGCTCGTCTCTTTGACGAAACACGCAAAGCCTTATCAGAAGCAGAATCAATCGGCCACCAATTAACTCGTGAAGCCTGGGCACGTATGCCAGTAGAGAACAAGTTGCTTGGCTACCGATACAGTATCGCTGGTTCGTCTCCTCTCAATGAGCCGCTGGATTTAAAGGAATTAGGTAAAGGTAAGAATAGGGTTAACCAAAAGGAAGCCAGCCAGGTTGTGGTTCCGATCGAGTTACGCGGTGAAACAATCGGGACATTGTTGGTGCAATCTCCATCCACTGATGCTTTGAATCAGGACCAAATCGATCTCATCAAAGCAGTTGCTGAACGTGTAGCGCTCTCTGCCGAAAACGCCCGTTTGTTCGAAGAAACAACCAGACGCGCTGAACGCGAACGATTGGTTTCGGACATTACGGGCAAGATACGAAGTGTAAACGATCCACAATCCATGATCCAAACAGCAATGGACGAGCTACGCAAGGCTCTGGGTGCCAGCAAAGTGGAGGTTATTCCACAGGCTGTCAAAGGCGCCGAGTAATTTAGACTAGATAGAACAAGAGGAAACATGGCATTTACAATCGCAATGTCAAATGAAAAAGGTGGGGTTGCTAAAACGACCTCTACATTATCTTTAGGCGCCGCTCTCGCTGAATTGGATCATCGCGTTCTACTGGTTGATCTAGATCCGCAGGCAAACTTGAGCCTTGCTCTTGGGCTTGAAACTGGAGAGGTGGAGTTCAATTCTGCAAGTGTGTTAATTGAAAATGTTGCCATCAAAACAACCATTCGCCGAACCGAGGTGAAAAATTTGGATCTTGTTCCATCCAACTCAAGGATCGAGAACGCGGAGCAATTCCTGCCAATGCGAAGCCACTATATGGCAACGCTTCGCACCGCCCTTCAAGCTGCTCCTCTTCCCTATGAATATATATTGCTCGACTGCCCTCCTGCTCTGGGCGCGATTACACTCAATGCACTTTCTGCAGCGGACCTGCTCATCATTCCAACACAGGCTGAATATTTTTCTGCGTATGCTCTCAGAAATATGATGGGCACTATACGACGTGTTCGACAGGAAAGTAATCCGAACCTGGCTTACAGAATTCTTGTTACATTGCTTGACCGTCGAAACCGCACACATCGTAATATCTTCGAACAATTACAGGCTACATTTGGGCAGGGTGTTTTCACTACCGTGATTGTAATTGACACAAAACTTCGTGAAAGCCCAATTGCAGGCGTGCCTATTACTCAATATAAGCCCACCAGCCGCGGCTCACAACAGTATCGTGTTCTTGCTCAGGAGTTGATTGAATATGCCAAAGAAGAAGCCAATCGACAAGCGGCTTAAGAATTTATTCGAAGACGTAAAACCTGAACAAGCTCCCGCGGAATTAAAGCCCGCGCCCCATAAACGCGCCTCGGAACAGAAACATCCTCAGCCTTCCGAGATCAATCCGATCACAAGATCCAAACAGCCTGTAGAAGTGTTAAGCCAGGCTTCACAGCAAGAATCTGTGATGTCGCTGGCATTCCAAGCAGGGCAAAACTCCTGGGCAACTTTACAAGTATTGGATGAGTCTGACCAACGCACCTGGAGTCAGGATGAACAATTGCTCGTAAAGCAGGTAGCAGATCAACTTTCATTGGCACTTGAAAATGCAAGATTATTCCAGGAAACGCAAACCCGTGCCGAAGAACTGAGCGTACTCAATGAAATGGGCCGTGAACTTTCAACGAAACTGGACGCAACAGCAATCGCCGAGGTTGTGTATCGTTACACCAGTCGTTTGATGGATACGAGTGATTTTTTCGTTGCTCTCTATGATGAGAAAAATGAAGAAAAAAGTTATCCATTGGCTTTTGAAGAAGGACAACGGATTCAACTCCCCCCCAGCAAATTAGGAAACCGTGGATTTTCAGATTACATCATTCGCAGCAAAAGAGCAGTGTTTGCTCCCAATGATGTACTTGGACATATGAGGTTGCTCGGTATTGAATTTGTTCCATTGAATGAGGACGAGACTCCTTCCCAATCCTGGCTTGGTGTTCCTCTGATGATCGGTGAACGAGTCCTCGGGCTGATCTCCGTACAAAGCGTTCAAAAACCAAATCTTTATAATGAACATAATCGCGATATTCTAACAACTATCGCTAGTCAGGCTGCCATCGCCATTGAAAATGCGCGCCTTTTCCAAGAGGCTCAACGTCGCGCTCAGGAGACCACTGTTCTTGCTGAGGTTGGACGAGAGATCTCAGTCACATTGGATTTAGAAACCGTACTTGCGAAAATCGCCACATACGCAAGAGACTTATTTCAAGCAGAAAGTAGCGCTGTATATTTGCCTGCACCAGATGACATTGATTGGCGGGCTATTTCAGTAATCGGCGCAGATGTAGAAGAAATTAGGAATGATGCAATTTACACGGGTCAGGGCATTCTCGGGAACATCATTTTGCAAAAAGTGGGCCGGATTGTAAACGATGCCAATAATGAACCAGGGTCGATTACGATCAAAGGAACAGTTGAAAGACCCTTTGAACATATTATGGGAGTTCCTGTCTTATCTGCGTATAAAGTAGCCGGTCTGATGGCTGTTTGGCGTACAGGTCAGGGTAAAGAATTTACCCCGACAGAATTGGAATTCTTGACCAGCCTGGCCCGTCAGGCCGCAATTGCCATCCAAAATGCCAGCCTGTTTCAGGAAACCCAAAAATCAGAGTCCGAACTGCGCGCCTTATTTGCATCCATGAATGATGTAATTATCGTGTATGACAAAGATGGTCGCTATGTTCGAATTGCTCCAACCAACCCTTCCTTACTTATACGGCCTCCTGATGAAATGGTAGGCAAGTATATAAAGGAGATTTTACCGCATGAACTGCACGACCAATTCATGGAGGCAATTCATCAGGCGTTGAATAGCAACGAGATAATTCGAATTGAATATCCCCTCACTATTGCTGGAAATAACTTATGGTTCGACGCAAATATCTCAAAATTAAATGAAGCGCAGGTATTCTGGGTTGCTCGTGATATCACCGACCGCAAAATCAATGAACTTACACAGATTGCTATCACACAAATCTCTGAAAGCGTGCTTTCCTCCATAACCATGGATGAATTATTTAAGTCCATCCATGAGGCAGTTAGGCCCCTTCTACCTGCAAACAATTTCTATTTTGCACAACATGATCCAAATACAAACTGGATTACCTTCCCATATCATTCCGATGAAATTGACGAAGAATGGTCTCCACGAAAGTTGGGTAGAGGGCTTACCAGCTATGTGATTCGCACAGGTAAACCATTACGCACCACGCCAGAAATTTTTGCCGACCTCGAAGCTGCTGGTGAGGTAGTAAACGATGGCGTCCGAAGCGTAGATTGGCTTGGTGTTCCACTACGATCAAAACAAGTTGTTTCGGGTGTTATTGCCGTCCAGTCCTATGACTATGGAACCCGTATTACGGAACAACATAAAGAGATTCTTTCCATCATCGCGACTCAAGTTGCATCTGCTATTGAACGCTTCCTCGCAGAACGTGAGATTCAAAAATTCAAGCTTGGTATTGATCGTTCAGATAACGCAGTTTTTATTACGGACCTTGATGGCGTGATTCAATATGCCAATCCCGCTTTTGAAAAGGTATATGGCTATTCGCCTCAAGAAGCCATTGGAAAAACTCCACGGATTCTCAAATCGGGTCTTATACCAGATGAAAAATACAAAGAGTTCTGGGCTACACTACTCTCAGGTGTAACAGTTTCAGAGGAAATTACAAACAAAGCAAAGGACGGTTTACTAATCCCAATTGCCGGGACGAACAGCCCCATCCTTGACGAAAGTGGCAAAACGATTGGCTTTCTGGCTGTGCATCAGGATATTACAGAGCGCAAATTATCTGAAGAGACGCTTAGAAGACGCAACGATTATCTTGCCGCGTCTTCAGAAATTGGACGTCTGGTTACCTCAACGCTGGACCTTAATACGATTTTTACGCGGACCGTCAACCTGATCAGCGAAAGATTCGGCTTTTACTACGCTGCGATATACATCATCGAAGAGACAGGCTTCAATGCTGTTCTACGCGAAGCTACAGGCGAGGCTGGCGATAAGATGAAAGCACAGAGATATTCAGTGGGGGTGGGTTCTAATTCTATTGTTGGCAAGGTGGCCGAAGGTATTGAGTCCAAGCTTGTCAATGACACAGACCTTGAACCCCTTTATGTCCCTAACCCCTTCCTGTTGGATACGCGTGCTGAAGTTGCCATTCCTTTGCGAATTGGATCGCGCATCGTTGGCGTGATCGATATTCAATCCACACAAGCCTACGCCTTCACAAAGGATGATCTCTCTGTATTGCAATCACTGGCAGATCAGGTGGCAGTTGCTATTGACAACGCACGTTCCTACGAACTTTCTCAGCAATTGATCAAAGACCTGCGCGAAGTCGATCAGTTAAAGAGTCAATTCCTGGCAAACATGAGCCATGAATTGAGAACGCCTTTGAATTCCATTATAGGTTTCTCTCGTGTCATCCTTAAAGGCATTGATGGTGCAGTGAGTGACATGCAGCAACAAGATCTTACTGCTATTTATAACTCGGGGCAACATCTATTAGGATTGATCAACGATATTCTTGATCTCGCACGTATTGAAGCTGGTAAGATGGAGCTTAACTTCGAAGAGGTGCATCTCGCCGACATGACGACAAGCGTCATGTCCACAGCCAAAGGACTGGTAAAGGAGAAACCCATCCAGTTGCTTCAGCGTATTCCAACAACTATGCCTTCCGTTCGGGGTGATACGATGCGCGTTCGGCAGGTTCTGCTTAACCTCATTTCGAATGCGTCTAAGTTTACAGATGAAGGCTCCATTACAGTTGAAGCTCTTGTTCAAAAGGGACCCACTGGGAAAATGGAAGCTTTGATTAATGTAATTGACACCGGTCCAGGCATTTCAATTGAAGATCAAAAGAAGTTGTTTCAAGCCTTCTCACAAGTCGATGGCTCCGCAACACGTAAGAGCGGCGGCTCGGGTCTTGGTCTATCGATCTGTGCCAACCTGGTGCAATTGCATGGAGGACGCATTGGAATCCAAAGTGGCGCTGGCAAAGGTTCTACATTCTGGTTTACCCTGCCTCTTTATCACCAACCTCAGCAGGAGATCCCCGAAGGCAGGAAAGTAGTGTTGGCAATTGACGATGACCCTCAAGTCATCGGGCTGTATGAGCGATATCTCAATCCGCAGGGTTATTATGTGGTACCTCTAACTGATCCTGCAAAAGCCAGGGAAGAGATCTTAAAGATTAAGCCTTATGCGATTACACTCGATATCATGATGCCTAACAAGGATGGTTGGTCAGTTCTTACTGATCTCAAATCTGATCCCGCCACAAAGGATTATCCCGTAATCATCTGCTCCATCATGGAACAGGCGGATAAGGGATTCAGTCTTGGCGCTGCGGATTATCTTGTCAAACCCATTCTCGAAGAGGATTTGGTATGTGCTCTTGACCGATTAAACAAAGATGGAACAATCCATGAGGTATTGGTAATCGATGACGATCCCAACGATCTCCGCCTGATCGAAAAAATCCTTGATCAACATGGTCGCTACAAGCCGATACTCGCTGAAGGTGGTCGTAAAGGATGGGAAGAGATCATCACAAAAACGCCGCATGCCATCATCCTTGATTTATTCATGCCTGAAATGGATGGGTTTACAATACTCGAGAAACTGCGCGAAAATTCCGTATTGCGCGATATTCCCGTACTTGTTGTCAGTGGCGGTGGCCTGACAACTCAACAGCAACAACAATTGAATGATTTTGGCCAGCGACTGATCACCAAAGGTTCGCTTAATGAAAGCCAATTAATCGAAAGCATCGAAAACGCATTGAAGAGACTTGGCCCCTAAAGCCCGTCCCATCACAACAGGATAATATATGTCATTTGTAATCAGGTGTTTAGACTGTGGCTATGCCGCGCCATTCATGCCCAGTTCCATGCATTGCCCCCAATGTAGCAGCCAATGGCGTGAAGCAGAATACGACATAACTGAGGTGGCGCGAACCTTTCCGTCAGAATTAAGGAATCGCCCGTTTGATCTCTGGCGGTACCAAGAGTTATTGCCAATTCATAACCCAAACCCCACGCTGAGGTTGGGCGAAGGAGGGACTCCTCTTATTCAAGCAGCAAATCTGGGGATGATGCTTGGATTGCCAAATCTGTATATCAAGGATGAGCGGCAAGGGCCAACATCCTCATTCAAGGATCGGCAGGCCGCCGTTACCATCGCTGCTCTGAAAGAGGGCGGAGTGACCGAAATGGTTGCCGCATCTACAGGCAATGTTGCTATTTCGCTCTCCGCCTACGCTGCGCGGGCCGGGATCAAACTATGGGCATTCGTCACCAGTCTTGTCCCCGGAGTCAAGATGCGTGAAATCGCCCTGTACGGCAGCCAGGTTGTAAAGATCACGGGATCATATGATCAGGCAAAACAGGTCGCGGCAGAATTCGCACGTCAACGTGGGCTATATCAGGATATGGGTGCACGCACAGTTACCGCGGTGGAGGCGATGAAAACAATTGCCTTTGAAATTGCTGAACAATTAACCCTGCAACGCGGAGCGCCCCCAGGTTCAACTGATGAAGCGCCAAAATGGCGTACGCCTGATTGGTACGTTCAAGCGATAAGTGGTGGTATGGGTCCCTTGGGCGTATATAAAGGTTTTCGTGAGCTACAACAACTCGGAATGATTGACCGCATCCCAGCGATGGCGCCCATACAAGCCGAGGGCTGCGCTCCTATGGTTGAAAGTTGGAAGAAAGGACTCGAAATCGCAGAACCAGTCATCTCCCCAAAGACTCGTATCGAAACACTCGCAACGGGCGACCCAGGCAGAACATATGTGATGTTGCGTAAACAGGTCAACGAGACACATGGTGTATTCGAAAGTGTGAGTGATGAGGATGCCTTCCGCGCCATGCACGTTCTCGCAAAAATGGAAGGCATATCCGCGGAGCCGGCTGCAGCTGTGGCGTTTGCTGGCCTTTTTAAACTTGTGCGCTCTGGCATCATCAAGCCAACTGACACAGTTGTCGTCAATTGCACAGGACACACTCTGCCCGCTGAACAATTCCTCTTTGGCGAAGGCTGGACTCGCGACGTTGACTTACAAAGACAAGAGCTCGAGCCAACTCCCCAGGAAGGTTTGCTTTCAGCACTTAATAACGTGACGCCCAACAGATTCCCGCGTGTTGTTGTGGTTGATGATACATCTGAGGCGCGCCGTCTCATCCGACGAATTCTTCAGTCACAGGGAGATTTCGAGATCTCTGAAGCAACCAATGGGCGTGAAGCAATTGAACTTGTCACAAAAGAGCGACCTGATCTGGTGATCCTCGATCTGATGATGCCTGAGGTCGATGGTTTTGCCGTATTGGATTCCCTACGGAGTCAGCCTGAAACAGCGAACATCCCAGTAATTGTTGCCACTGCAAAAGAGTTAACAGTGGATGAGAAGAGCCGCTTGCAGGGCCAAATCCAATCCCTCATGTTGAAAGGCGATTTCCTAAACGATGAATTTCTGGAAGAAGTTCGGTCACTTATACGATAAAATTGGTTACCTGCCAGAACATTGAACTATCTATTATCCACAGGGTCGACGACGGATATGTTTACCATGATCCGTTGCAATGATTAAGATTGACAGGTAAAAATTAGAATGCAAAATGGTCGAAATACAGGGATCAATGCTGCACTAATCTCAGCTTTATTTCTTGGGTTGGCACCAGTCTTTGGTAAAGCAGCCATGGGCGCGGGGAATTTTTCGCCGTTGGCGGTCGTTGCGCTTCGCACAAGTATGGCCGCTCTCTTGCTGGTAATTTTCATTACCCTTTCCAAGCGGCGAACTTTATATATCTATCCAGCAGGCTTTATTGGTTGCATGATGGCAGGAGCGGTCAATGGGATCGGCTCCATTTTTTATTATGTCGGGCTCAGTAAGCTAAATGCGAGTGTAGCACAGATGCTTTACGCGCTTTATCCATTCTTTGTTGCCTTCTGGCTCCAGCTTGATAAACAGACACCATCTAAATTGACGGGGTTCAGAATCATCATTGCCATCTCCTCCGCGATCTTGCTCACGAAAGCACACGCAGGATATATTGATCCCTGGGGTGTTGTATTTATGCTTATCGCGGCTGCTCTATACGCGTTGCATCTCCCCATCAACCAGCGTGTCCTTTACGACGTTCCCGCTCCGACTGTGACCGTGTATACATTGCTTGCCATGAGTATGATCGTCATTCCAGCTTACTTAATTTTTGATCGATCGTGGCCTGCAGGAGAGGTACCCTGGTTTCCGGTACTTGCATTGACAGCTGTGACTTTTATTTCGAGGCTTTTGTTATTCCTGGGCGTAAAACATATTGGAGGCATGCAAACCGCATTACTGGGATTGGGAGAATTACTTGTGGCCATTCTGTTCAGTTATCTCCTGCTGGGTGAAAGTTTAACAGACTTGCAATGGCTTGGCACAGCAGGATTAAGTATCAGCCTTTTGCTCGTATGGTTTGAAACACCGCCTTCTACTCCCAGCCATCCGCAAGGTTTGCTAGGTTGGTTGCAGCCGCCTGATTTTCCCGCAGATTTTTATAAACACGAATGAACCCACCGCAACTTTCCCGGTGGGTTTTCGTTTTGATACTTTATTGCGTATTGGCACTATCTATTTCTCAGACTCATATAAATATCCCGTACCTCGTACACTGACGATTCGATCAGAAAGAGAGGGGAATGATTCCAGCTTGTGTCTCAGCCTGCTTACAAGTGGACGTAAAATCTCTGGAGCCTCACGTTGAGACGTATCATATCCTTGAACAAGCAGGACTAATTCACGATGTGAATAGACGCGACCAGGGTTTTCGATCAACACACGCAACAGACGCCCCTCAGCCGGAGTCAAATGGATCACCTGCTCTTTTTTGCGAACCTGCCGGCGTGACAGGTCAATGTGTGTACCATCTTTCAGAGAAAACTCCGCAATTCCCTCATCAACATCCGAAGTGGAAGATCCGCCACGCATTTTTAGGCGCGCTTCGCGGCGCGTTAACCCTTTTTTAACGCTATTCACCACTTGTGTGGGGGGAGCTGGCTTAAGCAGGTAATCATGAATGCGTAACCTCAACGCTTGAATCGCAGATTCAGTTGAGCCAAACGCTGTCAACAAAATCACCTCCGTTTCCGGCGAGATCTGGTTGACTACCTGAACAACTTCCAACCCATCCATACCAGGCATACGCAAATCAACGACGATTAATTCCACAGGGTGAGTACGAACGTATTCCACCGCGGCTTGACCATTCGGCACTGAATTTACGGTGTATCCTTCAAGCCGAAGGATATCAGTCAGTGATTGGCGCGCAACTGGCTCATCATCAACAACAAGAATATGCGACTTCATTGCTTATCTCCCGTAGGCAAAAATAATCGAAAGCAGGCACCAGGCCTGCTTCCATTGACAAGGTCAAGAGTGCCACCATGCGCGGTAACAATATTGTAACTCACAGTGAGGCCCAAACCAGTGCCACCTTCCTTTGTACTAAAGAATGGCTCAAAGATATCATTACGTTTGTTTTCAGGGATACCAGGACCATTATCTTGAAAGGTCATTTCTACCCCACGCTCGCGTTCACGGACTCTAATTTCCAACTTACCGCCAGCAGGCATCGCATCCAGGGCATTAAGAATCAGGTTGAAAAATATTTGCTGTATCTGACTGCTGACTGCATATACACCGGGAAGAGAGTCGGGTAGATCCGTTTGAACCTCAATGTGGCGCTGACCTAGTTGTTGAGACGTCAGGCTAAGCACATGTTGTAGCAACTCTAAAATATCCACCTGCTCAACCTTGGCCGCACCAGGACGATAAAAGTCGAGCATGCGCTGCATCGTTTTCATTAAGCGTTCAAGCTCATTCCTTGCAAGATCAAAATACTCGCGGCGTTTTTCAGCTGGCAGGTCTTCACGCCCAGCCAAATGCAAACAATTTTGAACCGACTGTAATGGGTTATTGACTTCATGTGCGATGGATGCCGTTAATCGTCCAGCAGCAGCCATTTTTTCCGCACGTAGCAACGCCTGTTGGGAATCTTCCACACGGCGAACGTAAGCGCGCAAGTCTGCATACAAACTTGCATTCTCCATAGCAACCACAGCCTGGCGCGCAAGCACAAAGAACATCTCCAGGTCTGCGCCGCGGAAGGGACGCTCTGCGCCACTGGCATCACGTCCGGCAAAAAATACGCTATGCAGATTGGAACGCGGGACCGGTATCAGGATCGCTGTGCCAAGCCCGAGCGTGGAAAGAAGCGACTGAGCGTCCTCCTCCCCAGGCCCCGTTGCATTAATCACAATTGGATCTCCATCCGCATCAACGCGGCTGATGAGCTGTGCGGCAAAATTGGACACATCTATGGATGGATCCACCTGAAGAACCTTCCCGCGCTCTGCAACTATAGTGACCCTCCCGTTTCCCACTTGATAATAGGCAACATTCGAACAGTTCAAGTGATCACAGATCGCGGTGACAATGAGTTCAAGCAATCGATCCCGGTTGGTTTCAGCAAATAGCGTTTCAGTGACATTGAATAATGGTCGCAGGGCAGAAACGCGCGCTGTATCGCGCTTTCGCTGGTTATCTGTTAAGGCCTGTCGCACCGCTTGTAACAGTTCTTCACTTTGCTTGAACGGTTTCAAAAGCAAGCCATCAACGCCCTGGCGCAAGGCGCGTATAGCTGTTTCGACTGTACCAAAACCAGTCATAACAAGGACGGCAATGTCAGGCTGAACCATTTGCGCCCTGGAGATTACATCAAAGCCATCCACTTCAGGCATACGAATATCAACCAGTAGCAAGTCAAAATGCTTTTGCTGGAGGCTTTCAATCGCAATACGTGGGTCTGTCTCTGAGATCACATCATAGCCAGCGCGACTCAAAAGCCGGTCACATAATAGAGCTATGCCAGGTTCATCATCTACAACAAGGACTGAAATCGATTCCATACTTCCCGTCGATTATTGGGGTAACCAAACTCTAAATTTTGATCCGGCACCTGGCTGGCTTTCAACATCTATTTGGCCTCCATGATCTGTGATGATTCCGTAAGTGACGGAGAGTCCCAATCCAGTTCCACCTTGATTGCCTTTTGTTGTGTAAAAGGGCTCGAAGATACGGGTCTGATCCAATTTTGGGATTCCCACACCTGTATCACAGACCGAGACGATAACCCAATCGCGGCCATCGCGGGAAGCTGCCTCTGTTGCTATGACCATTTCCCCGCCTGCGGGCATCGCCTGCAACGCATTATGAATCAGGTTCAGTAATACCTGCTTTATTTGATTCACGTCGGCCAACACCCACGGAAGAGTTTTTTCAAGTTCAAGATTGAGTGTTACTCCACTAGTATGTATTAGATGACGACTCAGTGCCACTACATCTTCGACCACCTCATTCAATGAGGCGCGTGAACGGGCACTTTCGCTTTGCCGAGCAAAATCTAAAAGTCGACGCACCACATCTCGTGCACGGACTGCCTCGCGCATCACGATCTCCAAATCTTTGCGGGTTTCACTATCCTTTGGAATATCATCCAAGGCTAATTCTGCAAAGCCAGTGACTGAGGTCAACGGGTTATTCAACTCGTGCGCAATGCCCGCAGCCATTTCACCAACAGCCGCTAGTTTTGCTGCCTGAACAAGTCGATTCTCTGCGGAACGCTGTGCCTCCATGCGGGCCTGCAACTCCACCTGCGTGGAACTTAATTGACTGATCATTACCTGAAGTCTCTGATATTGATCGGCGCTGGTGATTACGGTGGCAAGAATCCCTGCCAGGGATTCCATAGCAATGAAATCATTATGGGTGAATGCATTGCGTGAACTGCTTTCCACATCCACGATTCCGAGGATATTTTCTCCCTCACGAATTGCCACACACATTTCAGAGCCGGCCTGCCAGCCCTTGATGGAACGATAGCGCTTATCTTGCAAAACATCGTTAACCACTACGCTCTCACCAGTCTCAAAAACGCGGCCCGTGATCCCGCCACTGAGCGGATATTCAAACGACTTCATGGCCCGTCTCACAACATTTTGGCTTGTACCACCAAACCCACCAATAGTGAGAGCGCCTCTTTCATCCGCAATAAAGACCGAACAAAGCTCATATGCAAAATATCTGGCAAGCAAGTCTGAGGTGATCTCCGCCACTTCGTGTGGATCTGTCAGCCCAATGACCTGTTGTACCACTTCATGGATAAGCCCAAGGTTACGGGCACGTCCCTCGGCTTCTTCACGTAGTCGGGTGTAATCTGCAAGGCTGGCAAGGTGACTGGAAATGACAACGATCAAATTTTCATCATATAAATTAAAGGCATCACTCTTTAAACTTTCAACGCATAAAACCCCAATCGTCTGGCCCCTGAATCGCAGAGGAACATACAGGCCTGATAGGACCTTGTTATATAACGGCAGTTGAACATCCGCTGCAATTTCGCCCAATCGCATTAATTGATTGCTGGACAGCAAAGGAGCGATTCTGTGTTCCTCCGCACTTTGCACTGAGGAAATCATATTACCTTCATTAGTGCGATATTCGTTCAACAACCGGTTGTCGGATGAAAGTAAATAAAGAACAATCAGTTCAGTTCCAAAAGCCCGCGAGAGTAACGCAAACATATGGCGTGCAATCTGGTCGAGATTTCGTCCAGAGGAAACAGTGAGGGCAAAATCGTTCAACGTTGCCAGACGCCGCAAATGGCCTGCCATTTCTGAAAATGTAATAATTGTTTCAATGGCTGGAGCGATTTGAGTCACCATATCAGTTAATCGATTCCACTCATCATTTTTAAAAGCCGTCGTACGCCACAATGCCAGTACTCCGATCAGCCGCTGCCCAATGATTAGAGGTACGCAAGTCCATAATCTGGTACTGGATTTCAAACCTTTGTGTGGGATTTCTACCCAGAGTGGGCTGTCCCGATGGACAACCATAGGTGTAAGGTTGCGACTCAAGCGGCGCAAAATCGCATTCCCCTCGATTGAAAGAATCAGGTGTGCACTGGATGGAGCATTCCATTGCGCCTGGATTTCCAAACTGTCGCCCCGTCGGATAGCAAGCCATCCTCCCTGCACGGAAACAAGGCGCACAAAGGAAGTAAGAGCGCGATCCAATGCGCGCGGCATATCATAGGGGCTCTCGGAATCCAAATCGGGCACCAACAAAGATGCTGCGACTGAGGAAGAAGGAGAAAAATCAACCGCAGGCACTTCCATTTGCATCGCGGAAATGACGAGCCGCCATAGCCGTTGTGATTCATTGGTCAATTGACTTGCTCCTGCCAACACCACACGCGATCCACCTAGTAGTGGGAATGCAAATAACCTGCCAGCTTCAAGCTTGCTGGATTCAGGCAGGGAGACTGAGCGGCTCTGGCCTCCACTTAGCGCCCCGCTCAACCACGAATCAACCTCTGTTTTGCTCAGAAATTTCACTAGTGTAGGATGAGTCTTTTTGGCAAGATGATAATTGGCAAGCACCTGCCATTTGCCTGCCTCACGCTCAACCAGGGCCGCCCAGACAGTATTGGTCAATTGACTGGCTTCTTTTAGCTGATTCTCAATTGTTAGAAGAGTTGGCATCCCTTTAATTATACACAGAGATACCCTCACTGTACAAAACACATCCGCGCTTCGGCCAATGCAGGGCAATCAGGCGGAATGGTAAAATCAATTCATGGCTGACTTAATAGTAATCGGAGGCGGTCTGGCTGGAAGTGAAGCCGCTTTCCAGGCTGCCGAGCGCGGACTCAAGGTTCAACTTTACGAAATGCGGCCCTCGGTCCAAACGGGAGCGCATCAGACTCACGAGCTGGCTGAACTCGTTTGTTCGAATTCTCTTGGCTCCAACCTTCCTGACCGCGCCTCCGGCTTGCTCAAAAACGAAATGCGGATTCTTGGCTCGATGCTGCTCGAATGCGCAGAAGCCGCATCCCTGCCAGCAGGTGGAGCGTTGGCTGTTGACCGCGAACTTTTCGCGCGGCTTGTCACTGAGCGGATTGAAAATCATCCGAATATTCAAATCATTCGTGAAGAAATAAAGGACATCCCGAAGGCCATGGTAGTCGTTGCCAGCGGACCTCTTACATCACCAGCCCTTTCAAAATCGATTGCAGTACTAAGCAACGAGGAACATCTCTTCTTCTTCGATGCCATTGCACCTGTAATTCAGGCGGATTCCATCAACATGGACATTGC
>Ga0114129_10003183_pt1 | contig 23015 bp, 18 predicted proteins | sample RhiMetdeltSRZDD1_FD_80071 | JGI IMG/M metagenome (GOLD analysis project Ga0114129, IMG submission 80071) | Populus rhizosphere microbial communities from Tennessee, USA - Rhizosphere MetaG P. deltoides SRZDD1 (version 2) (version 2) | ecosystem: Host-associated > Plants > Roots > Rhizosphere >... | reverse complement strand
GCGGCCGGAACCAAACTGGGTCCATACGAAATCATCGCGCCTCTGGGCGCGGGTGGTATGGGGGAAGTCTATCGCGCGCGCGACACGCGGCTCGATCGAACCGTGGCGATCAAAATCCTTCCCGCCCACCTGTCCACGGCTCCCGAATCACGCGCCCGCTTGGAACGGGAAGCGCGCACGATTTCTTCGCTCAACCATCCGCATATTTGCGTGCTCCACGACGTCGGACATGCCGAAGGTATCGATTACCTGGTCATGGAGCTCCTTGAAGGGGAAACCTTGGCCGAGCGCCTGGCCCGCGGCCCCTTGCCGGTGCCGGAGGCGTTGCGGCTCGGCATCCAGATCGCGGACGCATTGGATCGCGCGCACAAGAGCGGCATCGTGCATCGCGATCTCAAACCCGGAAACATCATGCTCACCAAGAGCGGGGCCAAGCTGCTCGATTTCGGTCTTGCGCGCCCCGGCCTGACCGGAGCCCCCGCCGATCTGACGCAATCACCCACCTTGAGTCGCCCGCTCACCGCCGAGGGCGCGATCGTGGGCACGTTTCAGTACATGGCTCCCGAGCAACTGGAAGGGAAGGATGCCGATGCCCGTACGGATCTCTTCGCCTTCGGCGCGGTGCTCTATGAAGCCATCTCGGGACGGCGTGCGTTCGAAGGGAAGAGCCAGGCGAGCCTGATCGCCGCCATCCTGGATCGCGAGCCGGCGCCCTTGACCACCCTGGTGCCCATGCTACCGAGCTCCCTCGATCGCGTGGTTCGCACCTGCCTGGCCAAGGATCCGGATCAGCGCTGGCAAAACGCAGCCGACCTTCGCCGAGAACTCACCTGGATCGCGGAAAACAAGGACGCTCCGGTCAGGACGCGTTCCGGGATCGTCGCGCTCTTGCCTTGGATCGGAACAGGCGTCGGGGTGGGCATTCTCTTGGGGTTTTTGGCCGGGCTCTTGTTGCACCGCGGTCCGAGTGGAACGGGACCGGCTCAGGTCGCCGCGCTCACGATCCCGCCGCCGCGGCAGTGGCGCCTGGGAGGGAGCGATGGACCGGCGGAGGCTGCACTGTCTCCCGATGGACGCACTCTGGCTTTCGTGGCCACTGACTCCGCGGGCGTATATCACGTGTGCGTGAGGCAGCTCGCCGAGTTGGACGCACGTCCTATCCCGGGAACCGAAAGCGGGCGTTTACCCTTCTGGTCTCCCGACGCTCGTAGCCTCGGTTTCTTTGCCCAGGGCAAACTGATGAAGAGCGATCTGGGAGGTGGATCTCCGGTCGTCCTGGCCGACGCTCCCGACAGCCGCGGGGGAAGCTGGAGTCCTCAGGGTGTCATCGTGTTTGCCCCGAACCGACAAGGCGGCCTTTGCCGCATCCCGGATACCGGCGGCACGCCAACCGAGATCACCCGTCTCGATCCGTCGCGACAAGAGTTCGGTCACCGCTATCCTCAGTTCCTTCCCGATGGAAAGCATTTCCTGTTCGTAGGCGTGCGTAATGGCGGGGACCACACCACCTGGATGGGCTCGCTCGACGGTTCCTCGCCGAAGGAGATCCGCCGCGGGTTCTCAGCATCCATCTATGCAGACCCTGGTTATCTCCTGTTCAAGGGCAAGGGTGATGTTCTCCTGGCGCAACGATTCGATCCTTCGAAACAGGCCACGATAGGCGATCCTCTTCAAATCGCTCGGGATTGCGATGCGCAGAATATCGGATATCCGAACATCACCGCGGATGCGCGCGGCACCCTGGTCGCACAATTATCCAGGAAAGAGCGGTCACGTTTGGAATGGCGGGATCGGGAAGGGAAACTGCTGGCCAATGCCGGAATCTATGACATGACACGATCGTTTGCGCTGTCCCCAGACGGGAAGAAGATCGTCACCAACGGGCCAACCGGCTACGATCTCTGGGTGCTCGATCTCGAGCAGAGAGTACCTCGCCGGCTCACCTTCATGAACGAATTCATCAGCTCACTCGTCTGGTCGCCGGACGGAACCCAGGTTCTTTACTCGGTGCAAATGCAGGCCACCAATTATCAGGCGCGGCTCAAGAACGTCGGCGGAGGTCAGGAAGACACGCTCGTGTATCGTGGGCCGGGACTCTTCTCGACACCGACGACCTGGTCAACCGATGGCCGGTGGGCCGTGCTGTCCCGCTCCGACTCCACCGGCAACCAGGACCTCTGGATCGTTTCCATGCGACGGGAGGGTTCCCCGCGCCCATATTTGCAAACGCCTTTTACAGAAGATCTCGCGCAGATTTCTCCGGACGGCCGCTGGTTGGCCTATGTTTCTAACGAATCCGGGCATAACGAGGTGTACGTCGGTTCGTTCCCGGATGCCCGGGCCAAGTATCAGATCTCCAATGACGGCGGCACGGCCGTGTTCTGGAATCCCAAGGGACATGAGCTTTACTACACGGATGCAAATTCGATGTTGTGCGCCGTGCCGGTCGGAGAAAGCGGCGGTTTCGATCCGGGTATTCCTCGGCACCTCTTCCGAGTGCCGGCGAACACCTTTACCCTTACGATCTCTCCAGATGGGACCCGATTCCTGCTCTCGGTGTTGGACGAAAGCACCGAATCTGCATCGCTGGAAGTGATCCTCAACTGGCCGGAGCTGCTGTCGAAAACGCACTAGCCAGGTTTGGTCGCGAAACCGTGCTGGGGAGGCTAGCTAGATCTGCGACTCAGGAGGAGCGGGAGGAACGGGCGGTTCCGGTGGAGCGGGCGGCTCCACCATCCACAGAATCTGGACGCCGCGCTGAGCCATCTCGAACTGCATGAGTTGGTGCTCGGCCAGAAGCAGTGCGCGCACGATCTCCGGATCGAGGTTCTCCGTTTGCGACAAAGCGTGGAGCACCTCGATGCGAGCGTGAATCGCCTCGTGGGGGATAACGATCACGCGTGCTACAGGCGCGGTATCCCGATCGAGCATGGGCGGCCTGGCGGCCGATTCGGGCGGCGGGGCCGTCTCGGCAGGCGCGGCCCGTCGGGTCATCACCGCACCGGGATGGCGGAGTCGCATCCGGCGCATGGGCGGCGCTCCCGACATCACTGGGGTCTTCATTTCGATTCGAGCCGGAGGCGCAGGCACGTCGACGATCTCGGCTTGCCACGGGCCGGGTTCACCGAGGAGGGCCGCGCGCGGCATCGCGCTTCGTGACCGCGGGGACTCCGCGGTTACTCCTGGAGCAACGATCCAGGCTCCGACAAGCAGGAGCAATGCGCCTGTGTAGCGCCACACCCGCCTGGGCTCCGAGGGACGGCCACCCAAGAGCCGCTCCACGCGCCGCAAGAGCGGCGACGCGCCGTCGGCCATGCTCGAGGCGGCCACGGTTTGCAGGCGAGGCGATTGCCAGGCCGCCACCGCGGCCAGACAGCGGGCTAGGGAGACCTCGCCTCCAGAGTGGCGCACCGCCCAGTCATCGGCCAGATACTCCGCCGTCTCATCCAAGCGCCGCCGGGCCGCTCGAAGGAGCGGCTGGAAAAAGAAAACGGCATCGAGTCCCGCCGTGAGTCCCTTCCAACCCGGGTCGCGGCGAGCGAGATGAGCCAGCTCATGGGCAAGGGCACTTTGCATTTCCGCGGCACTGAGATCGGTGAGCGCTCGCTCGGGAAGACAGATTTCATCATCGCCGATGGCAATCGGGGACCCGAGATTGGCGGACACGGTAAGGCGGATCGAACGGCGAATGCCCGCGCGCTGCCTGAGCCGTTCGAGGGCCTCCCACTCCGGACCCGAGGTCAAGTCACGTCGCTCGCAAAGCTGCACCTGCAAATAACGCCGGGCGGACATGAGGCGCAGGAGACCCCACATTCCGGTCAACGCCCAAGCCGCGAGTACCATCCAGGTCCGAAGCGTGGGCAATTCGGCCGCGTGACCTGGCGCTGATCCGGGAAGGAGCGCGCGCGAAGGCAATAGGCCGGTCACCGGCTCGCGGGGAGACACATAGAAGCGCGCCCCGATCGCCCCCGCGTTCCAGCCCAGGGTCACCACAGTGGCGGTTACCAGGGAGCCCAGAAGGGCAGTTTTCCAAAGCGTTTGCTCCAGCCCGACGGGGATCTTTTTGGATCGGCCGAGTAAGGCCACGCACCCCAAGAGAAGCGTGGAGTGCAACGCGTAGGACAAGAGCCAGGCGGCCACCGTCACCGCCCCCCAGTGCGGATCGACGGAGATCACGACGAGGCCTTCTCGCGGGCTTCGATCATCGCTTTCACCCGGGCCAGATCCTCGGGGTCGAACTCCCGCTCGGAAAGAAGGTGGCTAACCAGCTCGGCAGGATTTCCTTCGAACAAGAGATCGGTCAGCTCGGAGACCATGCTCTGCTGGACCTCTTGCTCGGACACCTTGGTCCGGTAAATAAACTGGCGCCCCTCGGATCGATGCTCGACCAGCCCTCGTTTTTCCAGGCGCGAAAGAAGGGTGGCAACTGTGGTGGGGGCGAGGCCGCGTTTGGAGTGAAGGGCGTCGTGGACCTCGGCCACCGTCGCCTCACCGGCCGCCCAAAGTACATGCATGACAGAGAGTTGCAGATCGCTAAGGCTATGCTCGGAGCTCATGGATCGCTCGATACCCCCCGGGTGGAGGACGCAATTTTACACCCGTAGTACCGGCGCAGAGGGCTTTTATTCTGGTGGGAATTCGGTCTAGAGGATTCGGTCCAATCCCGTCGCCGAAAAGAGGGCCCGCTTCGCCCAGCCCACCCGCGACTTGGCCGGGCGGGGGCCGTCTTGGAATTCGAGCTCCACGCCATCCCCCAACGTGATCCGGTCCCCATCCATGAGAAGCATTTCCTCGCGGACGGGTTCGCCGTTAAGGAGCGTGCGAGCGCCCGAAACATTGATCAGGTACACGCCGCGATTCACGCGCCGGACCAACGACGCGTGAACGTCCATTACTCCGTCTCCCGACAAACGGCATCGTGACCCGGATCCGCTCCCCAGCGTCACTTCGGCCGATTCCGGCGTGAATTCGAGGATCCTGCGCTTTACCCCGTTCACCTTGACCAGGAACTGCCGGCGCATGGAGGTGCCGACCTTGAGCTGTGATCCCCCGGAGAGCGCATCCTCTTTCCCGTTTCGAACCGGCTCTTCTTCAATAGAATGAGTCGACTCTCGCTTTGGGAAAAGAATGGTCAGGTCTCCATTGGATCCGTTTCGGGGGATCATTGAATGTGTGGACATCGACGCCCTCCAAGGAATCTGTCCGCTTCAAGGGGCTGGAAGGCTTATTGGAAAGTGTTTGGTATAGAGGGTCGGCGGGGATCGGTCAAGGCCACCCCGCCACCCAAAGGACTCAAACCCGCCTTGAATTTGTCATAATTAGCTATCACCCAATGAGATAGGACTTTCGATGAATTCACCCGGGCCCACCCATTCCGGCAGTCCCTTCGTTGGACGCTCTCGAGAAATTGGAATTTTGACTCATTTGCTCGAGGAAGGCCTCGATGGGCGCCTCGGTCTCGTGCGCGTTGCCGGTTCCATGGGTTCGGGAAGACGTCGCCTCATCGCCGAATCACTCAATCGCGGTCCCGATGTGGAGTGGGTGCATCTTGCCCCCGGCGGTGTCGAAGCGGATCTAAAACGATGGACGCGCACCGAGCTCATCGATCTCCTCGATTCCTATCCCGATGCCCCGATCCCGTCTTGGGCGTTGCATGTCCTCGAACCCGCCGCTCCCGCGCTCGCATCAAGAAGCGCGGTGCCGGCACTCTCCCGCGAACGCATGCCCCAACGCGATGGGCCAGCCATTCTGGGACGGGCCCTCGGTACGGTGCTCACGGCACTCATCGGTCACACGTCCGTCATCGTGGATGCCGGCCTATGGCCCCGGCCCGGAGACTTATCTATCACGCTTAGCGCGTTGGCCGCCGCTCTCCAAAAACCCGGTACGGTGATGATCGCCGCAACTCAAGACGACGATCTTCGCCCCGATCCTCCCCAACAGCGAACGTTGCGTCTCGAAGCACTCGATGCCGAAGCGGTCTCCCAACTTACTCAGCGGTGGCAAACCGGGAAACAACGCGAGGCATTCGCGGCCTGGCTCATGCGGGTCACCAGCGGTCACCCGTTTTACCTGCAGGAGACCGCGCGCTGGCTCGAGGAGCTGGGCCACCTGCGGGTGCATGAAGAGGAGCGACGGGTGGAGATGCTCTCTCCCATCGAACGATGGCCCATTCCGTTGAGTCTCGACGCGGTCATGGACATGCGCTACCGCCGTCTTCCTCCCGCCGCGCTTCGGCTCATGCATCTCATCGCCCAGAACGACGGTCGCGTCGAGATGGAATCCCTGCGTCTTCGTTGGGACGATGAGGACAGCTTCGAGGAGGGGATGACCTGGCTGCGCCGACGGGATTTTCTGCGGGACCGGAGCACGCGGCGACCGCTTGCTCTGGCCAGCCCGAAGTGGCGACCGATCGCCCGCACCAACGTGATCCGTCTCCCTGAAGCACCGAAGAGTTTCGGCCCGACCTCGGAAGCACCGCTGGCTCGACTCAGCGACCGCATCGACGCCCTCACCTCATCCCGCATCGCCCCCGAAGACCTCCGTCGCGAGATCTCGGACATCGCCCGCCGCCTTCGCGGCCGGCGCGGACCGGCATGGGATGGAGCGCGCGGACGCCTGGCCGTTCACACCGGGCGACTCCGGCTTTCCGAATCACGCCTCGATCGCGCACGCATTTGGGTGCGCTGGGGTCTGGCGCGGACGTCGCCGGAGATCCATCCGGGATTGCGCCGTTCCCTCAGGGCACTCGAAGCCGAGATCAACGAGCGGCGTGACGAGCCGAGAGCCGCCGCGCAAATACGCCGCGAAGCAATAGAAGAAGCACTGACCTCCGGACACTTCCTCGCTACGTCACGGCTCGCCGTCTTGGTCCGGGAAACCGAGCGTCGATTGGGTGACCCCATAACCTTCGGTCTCCCCGATGAACTCATCGAAAAAGGCATGGCATCCCAGGCCGTCCTGGCCGGGTTCACCGAGGTCGCATGGCATACCGAAGCTGGGGATCTGGCCACCGCGCGCCGGATTCTGGAAACGTTTCCTGCCCTGAGGCGGATGACGCCTTGGCTCGACCGGCTGGAGACCGACTCGACGAAACGCGTGCCGTCGACGGAAGCCATTCCGCCGGGCTGGACGTGGGGATTGGGTGGCGCATCTTCTTGGATGCGCGCTCTCCTCCGTGTCGAAGCCGCGCTACAAGACGACAACGACTCGACCCTAGTCCGCGAACAACACGAGGCGACGCGTCTCGGTTTTCTTCCTTTGGCAGCCGGCATTGCCGAGTCCCGAATTTGGCGCCAGCTCAGGGTCACCGTCTCGCGTGCAGGAAAATCCAAGGTTTCCGAGGCGTCCCAGGGCCAAGCCCTGACGGACGCAGCGGCCGCGTTCGAAAGGCTATCCTCTCCCCAACGCTTGAGTGAGCTCGCCTTGCGCCTCAAAGACACCGAAGTCGCCGACCACCCGCTGTTTCCCAAACTCTTCGGCTCGTACTTGCTCCAAGCCATGCAGGCGCACAGGCTTTCGCTATCCACTGGGTTGACGCTTCATTTCACCGGAGTGTCCAGAGTGGATCATGGAGGACGCCCTTGGCCGAAAGCGCTCTGGCCGGAGTGGTGGGGAGAACTCTGGGCGAGCGCGGTGAGCGCCGCGCTTCGTAACGAGCCTCTCGACCGCACGATCATGGAAAATCGTCTCCGCGCCTTGGGTCATCTTCCGACCCAGAACATTCAAGAGCTCGTGACGATTGGAAACGAGCTCTTCCGAGGACCGGAGCGCGCTGCGGGCGGCCTCGCGATCAGAGAGGAACGCATCATCGTGGAGTGGACCGGGTTCACCTGTGATGTCCGGGCGGCCTGGGAAGCATTCGAAACCGCAAAAGCGGAACGAGATCCGGTTCAGGCCCGCGCACTCTTCGGCGTAGGGCTCGACCACATTCAGGGCCCCTATCTCTCCGGTATCGACGCTCCCGAAGTCGTCCGCGCCCGAACCGACTTACGGCGTTCGGTGACCGAGGCATTGACCGCGTGTCTTGCCGAGACCGACCTGTCCGCGACCCGCTGGGTGCGCTGGCTCGAGGGTCCCGTGCGAATGGCGGGGGACCGCGAGATTGCGGCCCGGTTTATGGAGAGGCGTGGCTGGGAGCAAGCCGCGCTCGCGCTCCGGCGCGGGTGACCATGAGAAGCGGGCGAAGCCCTGCTTCATAACGGGTGCGCGCGGCCGTCCAAGGATCGCCACCGTCTCCCGAGGCGCTGGACGCGCGCGCCAACGCCACGTTCAAGGTTGGGGTGGGAGTCAGGCCCCCCGCACTTCGTTCTTTTTCCACCGCATCGAGCGCCTCGATCCAGGTTTTCTTGCCGCCCGCAGTCGCGGCCGTGCCGCGATTCGACAGCCAGTCGGCGAGTTGCAGCGCTTCCTCGCATTCCAAAGCCAGCCAAGCCAGGGCCGGCCGCGCGGTCACGGGCGCCCGATCCATGGATGCGGTCACGTACAGCTCGCGCTCCTGCAAGAACGCGCGCGGCGCGGAGCTGTGATAGGGGAAGAGATCTCCGCGCCCCAGGAGAATCGCCACCACTCCGTACTCGAGCTCGGCCCGGCGGAGCCAGTAATCCCGCGCGTTTTGCTCCGGTAATCCCATCCGTTTGTCGCGACCTTGATCCGCGGCCTGGCGAATTTGAATGAGGGTCTCGGACCACTGCGCCATTGACGACGGCCGGAGCGGGAGTGCCTCGAGACGGGCGAGCAACTCTTCGCAGGTGAGAAAATCTCCCGCCGTCCATCCCCACGTGTCCGCAGCCGTCAAGGGCGGCGTGACCTTGTCGGCCGGAGCCAGACCCGCCGCACGGCCTCTGAGGCGTGTGCGCAACACCACCGCCGCCGCATCCCAGACCGAGTGCACCTCGGTGGGAGGCGGGAACTCGGTCAAAAGCTGAGCGGCCTCCTGCGCGCGGCCCAGGGGTGAGATGCTGTCCCATCGCGCTTGCTCCAGCTCCGACAACCGGAAGAGCAACAGGCTAACCGCGCGGGCCGGCGTGGCATCCGGGGTCTTCCCCAAGAGCCGCGTCATTTCCTCGTCGGTCTTTTGCGTCCACGGGCGCGGCGCGTTCCATCCCGGCGCGGGGCCGAGCACGTTGAGCTCCCCAAGAATTTGCTCCTCCGCCCGCGCTCGACCCAAGGGGGCAAGGGACGACACCGTTTGCTCCAACTCACGCAGGCGTTTTTCCTGAACCGCGCTTTGGTCCTGGGCCGCCCGGCGATTCGAGATCACCACGAGTCCGGTGAGAACGAGCGCCACCCCGACCACGATCGCCAGCGTAACCACCGCCCAACGCCGGAGCTCACGAATGTCGTGCCGGTGCGTTTCGGTTTCTTCTTTAACCCGCCGGTCCAGGTCGAGCTGCATTTCCGCCCGTTCTTCGGGGAGAATGAAGTTCAAGTAATGCAGCACGTTCAAACGGCGCGGAGATATACCCAGCTCATGCGCGAGCTCTTGCCGCGATTCGGGGGTGGCGAGGCGCCGGCCGAGTTCGCTTCGGGAACGGACGTTGGCGTCGTAAAGCCGGCGCAACAAATCCTCGTCCATCCCCTCGAGCAAGGACAGCTCGAGATCGGGGCCGTGATCCATGATGCTTTCCAACGGTGTCCCCCCGAGTTCTTCGTGAGAGGCGCGCGTCAGTGGCCGAAGGTCCAAATCGCCGCCACCTTGAAGTCGGGGCTGTCGACGATCTGAAATTTCATCTCCAGTGCGAAGGCGTTGTCGCCCAGGCCCTTTTGCACGCCGAAGATGCCCATGAAGCCGAGATCGGTGCTCGTGTCGTTGGTTCCGTCCGGCAGGTCAACGTTGTCGACCAGGAAGTCCAACTCGCCCCCCAAGTAAGGCGTCCAAGCGCCCCATCGATCATAGAGACGGTATAGCAGATCCGTACCCACACTGGTCAGGGTTTGATTGTCGCCGATGCCGATCTCCACCACGGGAATGAGCCAGGTGAAGTGGGGAAACGGATCCCCGAAATCCGCGTGACCTCCGAAGACGAACTGATCGGGGTTGATCGAGAACCCTGCCCGGGGTCCGAGGCCATAAAACTTTATCCCGCGATTCGGACTTTGAGTCTGGCTCTCCTGACCCGCCGCAACTTGAACCAACATCACCAACGCAAGGATCACCCCCGCGACCACGAACCGACGCATCCTGCCCTCCTTTGATTCCCGACCGTTTTGGCTTCGGGTTTCCCTTCGGCCCGCGCCATTGTACTAGGCGCGGCGTGGCGAGCGGGAGAGCACGTCGAAGAGCGCGGTTTCCGCCTCGAGGAGCGCCGGCCAGCCGGCCGAAACCAGGGACCCCGACACCGCTTGCTGGCTCACGCCCAGGTCGCGGGCTACCCCCTCCTGGCGCCGTTCCTTCCGGTAACGACGCACGATCTCGCACTGGCGTTCGGTCCACTGCCTCATATCCCGGTGGAGCAGGAGTATCAAGGCATTGAGGACGGTGTCGGTCCCGTGGGCTTCACCCTGGACGAGGAGGAGGCGGTCTTCTTTTCGGACCCGATAGAGGAGCTCCGCCGCCGACTCGAAGGCGGGGGCATCCAGGGGGTCGGTCTCCGAGTCGTTTTGTGGAATCTCACCCCACGAGGCTGCAGCCCGCACGGGAATGGGGAAAAAACTCTCGGCAAGAGTGCGGGCGATGGGATAGGCCGCGGTGAGATCAAGGAGAACGGCCGAGCACTCGGGAGATCGATCGGCCGCGTCGAGGGGAGAGAGCACTTTGGCGCGATGCTCCCGCGTCAACGTCTCGAGTGAACGCTCGAGACGCTCTTTCCAGGAGGCTGGGGTCGGCGGGACCTCGACTTCGGCGAGAAATGCGACGGCAAGCATGCGAGCACCCGGGTCATGAAACGCGCGACCTGCTGATGAAGACCCCCGGGACCCGGAAAGTCAACAGATTCCCCATCCCGGCGGGGATTTTACCGGCAAAACGCACAGTTTCCGTGTTACTGTTATGAGGCATCGGGGGTTCAGAAGGGTGCCATGTTCCGCATCTTCTTGCTTCTAACGCTGTTAACCGCAATCCTCCCCACAGCCGCCCTGGCCCAGCAGGGATTGGGTGTGGGAGTCTTTGTCGGAGAGCCCTCCGGGATTTCGACGAAGACCTGGTTGAGCCATACCACCGCATTCGACGCCGCCGCGGCATGGTCCATCGAGGGCGAGGGTTATTTCCACGTTCACGGCGACTACTTGATCCACAATTTCAACGTGTTTCCAGTAGGCCGAGGCGCTTTGCCCCTCTATTACGGAGTGGGCGCCCGCATCCTGAACCGCACCAACAATGTCTTGAACGTCGGGGTACGCCTTCCGGTCGGGATCGAGTACCTGTTCCAGCGTGCTCCCTTCGACATTTTTCTGGAGGTCGCCCCCGTCCTGGATTTGACCCCCGAATCCACGGTGGACGTGAACGCCTCGATCGGCACCCGCTATTTCTTCCAGTGATCTCTGATTTTGCCCTATTTGGTCAATTCCAGCCGTCACCGGCCCCCTAAAACTCCTGGTTAGGCGCACATTGACCTCCAATTCTTGACGCTTTTGCAAGTTTTCGATTGCACCTGAGCTTCCCCGTCTCTATGCTTTCCCGCTTCAATGTTCTGGTTCGGAACATGTACGGAACGGGAGACCACCATGACCAAGGCCGAGATCCTCAAGTCCTGTAAGACCGAAAATGTCCGCTTCCTGCGCCTGCAATTCACCGACATCCACGGGGCGAACAAGAACGTCGAGGTTCCCTCGAGCCAGTTCGGGAAGGCCCTGGACGGCGAGATCATGTTCGACGGTTCTTCGATCGAGGGATTCACCCGCATCCAGGAATCGGACATGAACCTCGTTCCCGACCTGGGCACCTTTCGCGTCTTTCCGTGGACTGAGGACCGCGCCAAGGTGGCGCGCATCATGTGCGACGTGAAGCAGCCCGACGGGAGCGACTTCGACGGTGATCCTCGCACCTGTTTGAAGCGCATGGCGGCCAGAGCGGCCAAACGTGGCTTTACTCTGATGGTGGGGCCGGAAGCCGAGTTCTTCCTCTTTCTGCTCGACACTGAGGGCGCCCCGACCACGCGCACCCACGACGTGGGGGCTTACTTCGATCTCGCCCCCATCGACAAGGGCGAGGACTGCCGCCGTGACATCGTGCTCGCGCTGGAATCGATGGGATTCGAGGTCGAGGCCGCGCATCACGAAGTGGCCCACGGACAGCACGAGATCGATTTCAAGTACGCGGACGCGGTGACGACCGCCGACAACGTGGCCACCTTCCGCTTCATCGTGCGACACATCGCCCGCGAGCATGGACTTCATGCCACGTTCATGCCGAAGCCTATCTTCGGCCAGAACGGGAGCGGCATGCACTGCCATCAGTCGCTCTTCCGCGAGGGCAAGAACGTTTTCTTCGATCCGAAGAAGCCGTATCAGTTGAGCGACACCGCCATGTATTACATCGGCGGTCTCTTGCGGCATGCCCGCGGTTTCCTGGCCATCACGAACCCGACCGTGAACTCGTACAAGCGGCTCGTGCCGGGGTACGAGGCGCCCACGAACGTCGCCTGGTCGGAACGTAACCGCAGTCCCATGATCCGGATCCCGGCCAAGCGGGGAACCGGCACGCGTTGCGAGGTGCGCTTGCCCGATCCGTCGTGCAATCCCTATCTCGCCTTTGCCGTCATGCTGGCCGCGGGCTTGGACGGCATCGATCAGAAGACCGATGCCGGAGAGCCGGTGAACAAGAACGTGTTTGAGATGAGCGAGCGGGAAAAGCGCCGGCTCAAGATCGATGATTTGCCGTCGACGTTGAGCGAAGCACTCGACGCGCTGGAGAAAGATCCCGTCATCCTCGAGGCGTTGGGCTCGCATCTCTCCGAGTCGTACATTGCCGGCAAGCGGCAACACTGGAACGATTTCCTGGCTGCCGTGCATCCCTGGGAGCTGGAGCAGTACCTCTCTTATTACTGAGTGGAACGGCGGGCCGTTGAATCGGGAGGCGGCCCGCCGGCGACTCGGGGAACAAAGAGAGAGGACGGCAAGTCCGGCCGCGCCTCCACATTGCGAAAACGCACCTCGGCCAGGTGCTCCTTGTCCTTGTAAATCGATTCACGAAAGGGGAAGCGGGCCCCGCGGAGCTTGCGATAGGCACCCAACTCCACGTGATAGACGAGGTCCGGTTCTTCTTCCGCGCGCACGGAAATGGCGGCGAGGCGACTCTTCTTATCGAGATGGTAGTCGATCAAGAGACCGCTCGGTCCGCGGGCGCGAAGCACGGGCCGCTTCTTCTTGTCGGGATGTCCGAGGTCGAGCGAATCGCCCCGATTGTCGTAACGAAGCGGAAAATCCCGCCGGGCCGCGGTCAGGGCGAGCACATCCAGGAGGCTCGACTCGGAAAACGATAGGGAGCGATCGTCCGGGCCCACCCACGTTCCCGACTCCGACACGATGCGCACTTCTCCGCGCGCGCCGTCCCGGAGCTCGATCCGCATCCGCCCCGCGGCATCCACCATACGCACGAGTCGCACGACCTTGCGTTCGGGAATGAGGGTGATGATGCCCTCGGCGCGATAGCTCGAAAGCTGGGCCAAGGCGTCTCGGCCCCCTTGGCGCTCCAGGCTCTCCCGGACGAAGTGCTGGACGTGGCTACGGACCTTGCCGGGGTCCACTTCGGAATGCCGGGAACATCCCGCCCCGACGAGGAAGAGAACCCCGGCAGCGAACGTATATTCCCGTGCTAGGATTCGTACCCGGACCCTGAGGCTCTCCCATCTCCTCTTCATGAACACCCGCGTAACTCTACTGGCTCTTCTCGTCCTTGTGACCCTCAGTTTCTCCTACGGGATTCTGCGGGGCGGTGTGGTCCCACAAGGCCCGACCCTGCCCGTGTTTGCGACCGGGGATCAAGCGGGGGAAGTGGCCTCATGCGGGTGCCCCAAAGAGGACTACGGCGGCACGACCCGTAAAGCGGCGTTCTTCGACACGCTCCGCGCCTCGGGATGGGAATTCGTTCTCGTGGACGCGGGGGACCTGACCCCGTTCGACAACCTCGACGCCCAGGGGCGGCTCAAGGTGGAAACGCTTGCCCGCGCCATGGCCATCCAGGGATATAACGGCATCACGCTGGGCGACCACGACCTGGCTCCGGGGCCCGATTTCGCCCGGCAACTCGTCGATTGGTTGGGGCAACCGGTGATCGCCACAAACTACACGTTTCCTGAAGGGATCCCCTTCGAGCGCTCGCGCGTGGTTACGGTGCGCGGGCATCGGATCGGAATCTTGGGGTTTCTCGATCCCGGACTGGCGCAGCGTGCCGCTCCGTGGGTTCACGCCCAGCCTTGGGAATCGGCCCGATCCGAAGTGAAGGCGCTCCGCCAAAAAGCGGATGTCGTGATCGCGATGGCCCACGCCCCCGACACCACGAGCGTGAAACGGCTGGCGAGGCTCTATCCCGACATCGATCTCGTGATCGGCGCCCACGAAGGCAAGACGGGGCTGGCCCTCACCAAGGTGGGGAAGAGCTACATCATCGGCAGCATGGCCAAGGGACGGTTTCTCACTCGGCTAGAAATCGCGTTCAAACCGGCCGGCGGCATCGATCAAATGACGGCCGCGTTCCTGCCCGTCGTAGAAACCTGGGGACGGCGCGCGAAGGTCGATTCATTGCTCGCCAACTATTACCGTGAGGTACGCGAGCTCACGGTCTCCGCGGACTACTTGACCCAGCGTCAAGCTTCGCTCCACGAACCTCCGGTGGCTTTCGTGGGGAATAATGCTTGCGTGTCGTGTCACGGGGCCCAAAGCACGCAATGGAAGACGACCTTCCATTCGCACGCACACGAGACGCTGGTCAAAAATGACAAGGACCACGATCCCGAGTGCCAGCCTTGTCATACCACCGGTTTTGGATTCGAGACCGGTTTCGTGGCGCCATCTTTGACCCCAGATCGCTGGGAAGTCGGATGCGAGAGCTGTCACGGTGGCGGGGCGGTCCACGTCAAGGATACGAAAGCAGCGTATGGACAGGTGTCCGAGACCACCTGTCGCGGGTGTCACACCGCAGATCGAAGCCCCGACTTCAACTATTCGACCTACCTACCCAAAATCACTCACTGAACCCGCTGGGGCGGTTCTTTTAGATTCCTGAGCATAGACACGATCCCGGGGTCATGGGACAGGAAGATCGATGATCCAGGTGTGTCGCGCGTGCTCTTCATCGAACGGTGTGCGGAACAAAATGGCGCCCGGTGTAGCCACGAGGGATCGCCCCTGAAGCGGCCGCCGAAAGAGATGCCCGACCCCACCCGCTTTCACGATCGGGGCACCGGCGCGCGCGGCGCCGCGAAGAAAAATCTCGCGATCGCGTTTGTCCTTGGCCTCGGGAGTGTCCTCGGGAAGGTGCGGCGAGGACATGGGAGCCAGGATGAGACCTGGACGTAGCGCGGCGATCTCGTTGAACGTGTCTGGATAGAGCACGTCGGCGCAGATGACCGGGGCCATGCGAAGGCCGAGCGCGTCGACGAGCAGGAAACCGGCTCCTGGACTGAGGCCGTGTCGTGCTTCCCCCGGCATCAAATGAATCTTGCGATAGCGTCCGATCTCGCGGCCTTCGTGAAACACCGGGCAGGTGTTGTAATAGGTTTCCCCATCGTCCGTTCTTTCGACGATGGTTCCTCCGACCAAAACCCAGCCTTCCTCGGCGCTCAAACGGGCCATGAGGTCGAGATCCTCACCGGCATGGGCCGCCGAATCGCGATGATCGCGATCCTGGGGCCGTACCCAGAAATACTCGGGTAAAACAAGAACGCGAACCTCCGCCTGCCGATAACGATCCTGTTCTTCCTGAGTGATCCCCGAACCGGGTTCCGCCTGATGGATGCCGATAGTAAGGTGGGTCATGGTCGGTTTCCGCTTTGAATGGAGTCGAAATCGCGCTCGATGGGTATATGCTACGTAACTTCGCGAATCGGGTCATCCGAAGCCGGACGTCCATGACCAAACGCCTCGTCGCTATTGCACTCTTCTTGTTAGCCTCCGTGCGCCCCCTTGCCGCCGCGCCGGAGGCCCCACCGCTTCGTCGCATCCCCTTCGTGCTGGTCACCGATCAGTTCTTTCGACAACTGCCCAACTGGCGGGGTCTCGCCCAGGGCGCCCTGGCCATGGCGAGCGAGGACCTGGAAAAGGAAGCGGGCTTGCGTTTCGAGCTGGCGGGGGAGGAAACCTGGGAGGTCCCCGATTCCGCTCAGTCCATGGTCGCGGCGCTTCGTAGCGCGAAATCGGCGTTCCCAAATCATCCCGGGATTCTGGCCGTGCTCCTGGGACCTCGGGAGGAGAACGACATACCGGGAGCGGAGCTGGGTTTTGCCTTCCTCGGGCAGCCGGCTTTTCTCGTGGTGGCCGCCAACGGGTCGGGCCATGAAGAGAAACGGGATTTGGCCATGTTGATGCGGCACGAGCTGGGCCACGTTTTCGGCATTCCCCATCTGGGCGGGCGGACGATCATGAATCAGGTTCCCGACGCTCGGGCCTGGGAATTCGGCGACCTCGGGCTGGAGATCCTTCACGCCACGCGCGGCATGCAATTCGCTTCCGACAATCCATTCGCCGGATGCGATCTTTGGACGCTCCGAGACGTCTACGCCGTACTCGATGAACGCGGCGAAATGGAACCCTTCTTGTGGATCGAGCTGGGCCGCGCGTTCGAACGGGCCGGGCAGATCGACGCCGGCGAAGCCGCCTACGAAAGCGCTCTTCGCCATGATCGGGGGAGCGTGACCGCGCGCTTCGGCATCGCGCGCTGCGCGGAATCGCGTCAGGACACTACGAGGGTGCTGGTGCTCGCGCACGCATTGTCTCGCATGCAACTCACACCGCACGAGCTCTCGGATTTGGGTGGGCTCTGGATCCGGCTCAACGATTTCAGGGCCGCGGAGAGCACGCTCGCGCAGGCGGTCCAAGCCGACGCTCTTCCCGAAGCGTGGTTCAACCTCGGCGTGGCGCGGCTTCGGCTCAAGAATCACGCAGGAGCGGCGCGCGCGTTCGAGCAGTATCTCGAGCTCGATCCCAAGGGCGGACGGCGCGAGGAAGCCAAGCGATATCTCGCCGAAACTACGCCGCATTGATCACCTGGGTGCCCTGACGCCCGAGCGGCTGGCCTCAGCCGACGTTGGAATGCATTGTTCGCGCAACGATTAAGTCGCCTTTGTCGCCTAGAGTCCTCTTCAATCAGGCGGAATTCGCGCACGAAGAACCACGAGGTGAGAGTTGTGACACGCCATGCTCCGTGCGTGATGATGCGCTAACTCTCTGGGAATCAACGACTCAACTGAATTCATCCGTTCGTTGGCACGCATGGCACGGCACCTGCACTAACCAATGCCCGACCTCCTCGCCAGGGGTCGAAACGCCAACGACAAGGCTCATCCGTCGGATCGGGATGCGGCGCCTGCCCTCTCCCACGCCCATTCCCCTCCTCGCCGGCGACGCACCCGTCCGGCGGGTTTGCCAAGTTCAGGCCATCGGTTTCAGGCGGCCGGCGCCCGGACATATACCCCGGACTGCGCCCCGAGCTCTGGGCACCGGCTGCCGCCTACAGCGGCGCGGGACAGTAGCAGTGCACGATTGTGAGACCCCAGGGCCTGGATGGTCCTCCTTCCCATCCGGGCCCTGTGCTTTTTGAGTCGGGGAAGGTTTCGCCACTCAAAAAAATGAGCCGCCCGGTCGGGCGGCTCGTCTGCGTTAGAACAATACGGAATTTAGTGGATGAGGCCTTCTTTCCTCATGTCGGCAGACACGGCCGCTCCGATACCGGCCACGAGATCGTCGAGGTTGGACGGATTGAAGGATTCGGTGGTTCCCGTCCACACCAGCTTGTCGTCTTTCAAGGAGTACACCAACGTCTCGATGTTCACGATGGTATCCGTCTGCAGGTAGCCGGGATCGTACACGGCCGGCCAGGCGTAGTCGTAATAACCCCAGAAGTTGTAGTAGGGCGAGGGATAGCTTCCCGGTACGTAGTTCACTTCCTTGTCTACGCCAACCACCCGGAGTGCCACTGCTCCATCGAATCCCGCGTCCTTGATGATCTGCTTGGCGTGCTCCTTGTCCCGCAAATCGCTTTCCATGAGGATCGTGTAGGACGGAACCGCCTCCACCTTGTGGTGCGCGGTGATGCGCTTCACCAAATCGTCTTCGACCGTGCGCCGGGTACTGCCGTCCTTGGTCAGCATGACCACGAGCACTTTGTTGAATTCCAAAGGACCGGTCACGGTGGGATCGCGCCAGGAATTCTTGAGCGTGGTCGATGCGCTGCAAGAAACCATCCCGAGCCCACCGAGAATCAGGATCACCGCACAGAATGCCTTGGTCATAACCGCTCTCCTAGAAAAGGAAGATCATTCCGCCGGACACGTTGCCCTGCCCGAACGTCGTGCCGCCGCTCACGCCTCCGGCGCAACCTCCGCTTCCACACCACAGGCTCCCGGAACTCCATTGCATGGGTATGAGAAGTCCGAACTGCGCGCGAAGGCCCATGCGCTCCGACAAGTAGTACTTTGCGCCCACCCCCAGCGTAATCGAGAAGCGCCATTCCGCGTCGGGGTCGCTTCCCTTGGGGTTGAACATGGCGGCGCCGATGGTGCCGAACCCGAACGGCATGGCTTTGCCCCGGCGCACGCCTCGCGAACCGCCGACCTGGAAATAGTCCACCGACATATCGAACAACGGGGTTTCGTCGAGCTGGTAGTAGTCCTGGTGATTGAGCGTGGTGGCTTGATGGCTGTAGGAGAGTTCGACCTGGGTGGCGGCATCTCCGTTGATCGGGACGCCGAGGATGAACCCGAATGCAGCGTCATCCGACATCTGGACCTCTCCGCCCGAGGTCAAGTCGACCTGGCCGCCGAATTGATATCCGTAAAGCGCGGTGAGCTCGATCCCCCGTCGGCTGTGCTCGTAGTACGTGCCTTCGGTCTGAGCGATGCCCGTGTCATGCCACAAGAGGATGGCGCCAATAACGGTCAGCCCGATCAAGGATCCCAGTGACATGCGATGGTCACGGTGCATTTCGGCCTCCCCCATACATGTTGCCGCGAGCGGAGGGAAAGGGTAGGACGTTCCTATTGCGTTGGCAACCGTTGTTCTATGACGCCGCTGCTTCCTACCGAGGAGCGTCTCAAAGCGCGAGCTTGACCAGATGTTTGAGCAACTCATTTACGGGCATTTCAGTCAGAACCAGGGGAAGCACGGGGGTAGCCAGACCGAGGACAAGCTGCACGATCGCGCTCCGGCTGATCACGACGAAACCCATCTTTCGAACCACCTCGTAACTATTGGCGAGGTCGGCCAGGGATTGAATGTCGGCGGAACCAAGGAGGGGCTCATCCTTGGGTTTCCCTTGGATCCACTTGTCATCGAACTCCCGCGTGTATCGCGCTCCCAGGACTCCGTACTCGCGGATGCCCGCACGGCGGGCCGCCAAGAGGGCCGGCGTGAAGAAGAGGAGCGGCCCCAGCACGAACAGGATCGCGATGACGAGCACCCCGATACCTTCGAACTTGAACGAGAGGAGATCGGACCCTTGGGCGATCTTCTTCATCGCGATCTGGCCGGACAGGAGGACGCCCCAGGCCACGATGATGGGAACGAAAATGTTGGAGACCAGGTTCAGGAACCCCAGGCCACCCACCTTGTCGGGATGCGTGGGAAGCAGCTTAAGCGGGAGACGGGCGATCTTGAACAGAATGTAACCCCACAAGCCAAGACGGAAGAACCAGCGAAAGAACAGAAATCGAAAGAGCGGCAAGCTCACCCATTGGTACCAAAGTCCCGCTTTGGTCGGCGACATTCCTTTCGCGGCAGAGCTATACCAGGTCGTCGTGTCGCTGGTGAACGCCTGCGTCCAGACGAAGTGTCCGATCGTGTAAACCAGGAGAAGGCACACGAGCTCGGGAATGATCGATCGGGTGAGACGAGGGCCGAGGTCCAGGATTGCCCGGAGCTTGGGCACATCTTGGGCGGCAACGATGCCTCGGCGCTCGAATTGATAGACCGTGGGCGGGATGCGCTCGTACGCAAAACGATCGGCCAGGAACAAGAGCGGAACTGCGATCAAAAATCGCGCATGGGTGGATACGTCCAGTAGAAATGGCAACTGGACCCTGGATCCCCAGGCATCTCCCTCGAGTAGCGAGAGGAGGAACAAGGGCAGCCAGGTGATGGCGGAGATGGCGAGGCTCCGTTCTCGCAAGAGTTCGACCGGCGGCCGAAGGAGGTGTAGGCGCGTCAGTAGAGCGTTGAACAATCCGCCCGAAACGAGCGAAAATTCCGAAGGTTCCGGTTCCCCGGCAACCGTTCTGGCGTCTTTGGTCATGCCCCTCCCCATGTGTGGGATGAGGACCATAAATTAACCAGCGCCCCAGGTCCAGAATCTTCCCCAACTACCTCTTTTGGCGTATTGTCTCGCCCTCTGTCAGGCTTCGAAATGAAAGGATCACCGATGAAAAGGCTATGGGTCTCACTCGCTCTTCTGTTGGTCGCCGCCGGCCCCGCTCGGGCTCAAGACAACGAAAAATATCTCGAACTCTTCCGTGCCGACCTCAAAACGCAGAAAACAGCCATCATGACCGAGAACCTGCACTTGACCGATGAGGAAGGGGCAAAGTTCTGGCCCCTCTATCGCGAATACGATGCGAAGCTGACCACGCTTCAGGACGAGCGTATTTCGCTTCTCAAGGACTACGCTACCGCCTATGACAGCCTGGGGGATGAGATGGCCAGCACGTTGGTCACCAAGGCGCTCGATCTGGAAGACAAGCGGCTCAAACTGCGCAAACAGTACTTCACCAAGATAGCCAAGGCCGTGTCACCGATCGTGGCCGGGCGTTTCGTCCATGTGGACAGCGTCATCCAAAACGCCATGGACCTGGAGATCCAGATGCAGGTTCCGATGATGGTGGAAGGCAAGCCCGCCGAACCCAAACAGTAACCCTGTGACACGCAATTCCCTGTTCTGGGCCGGCGTACTGATCTGCCTGGCTGCGCCGGCCCGGGCTCAGGACACGCAGTACTGGACGCAGCAGTACGGGGGAAGCGCCGATCTCTTGGGCGGGATGGTCGTGGGAAGCGTCGTCGACCTCAGCACGACCTTCTACAACCCGGCCGGGCTGGCGTTCTACACCTCTCCCTCTCTCGTCCTGAGTGCCAAGGGCTACGAGTACACGAGCATCAACGTCAAAGGCGGGACGGGGCTGGCCGCCAATCTGAACTCCACCAGGTTTTCCGAGGGTCCGGGACTCTTTGCCGGTTCGTTGACCTTCAACCCTCTCAAGGGGCATCGCTTCGCTTATTCGCTCCTCACCCGGCAGGATTTCGACCTGCGTTTCGACACGCGGGGAGGGGGTCAGGGCGACGTTCTCCCCGAGTATCCCGGGGTGGAACAGTATGGCGGTGAAATCCTCGTCGACCAGAACCTGACCGATACGTGGGGCGGCCTCACCTGGGCGCACGCGCTGAGCGAAAAGGCCGGGGTCGGAGTCACCACGTATGTGGCCTATCGGAACCAGCGGAGCCGATCCAACAACTTGCTGGAAGCCTTGTCCGCGGGCGGCGAGACGGCGGTGGCGATTCGGACGAGCGATATCTCCTACTCGAACTTCCGCCTCCTGTGGAAGGCGGGGTTCATGCTGCAAAGCTCCCCGATTTCCGTCGGAGCGACCGTCACCACCCCCAGCTTGAACCTCACCGGGAGCGGCTGGGCGCTGGTGAATCGGACCACGGACGGGGTCGATTTGGACGGGGACGGAACCCCCGACAACGCGGTCAGCGCCAACTATCAGAAAGATGTGAAGGCGGTCTACAAGTCCCCCGTCTCGGCAGCGATCGGGGCCGCTTGGGACGCCGGCAACACCAAGGTCTATGCCTCGGCCGAGTGGTTCGATGCCATCGACCGGTACAATGTGTTGGAGACCGAACCGTTCGTGTCGCAAACCGAAGGGGACACGCTCCTTAACGAAGCGACCCATGCCGCCAGCTCGGTGGTGAACGCGGGGGTTGGGATAGAACAGATACTGAATCCTAAAGTGCGCCTTTTTGGTGCGTTTCGCACCGATGCATCGTCCTTCGTTCCCTACAACGGACGTCAGGTTTCCTTCTCCACCTGGGACATCTCTCATCTTTCCGCCGGATCCGGGTTCACCCTGGGGCGCTTTGCCTTGACCCTCGGGTTTTCCTACTCCTTTGGTGACCACAGCGTCACCCAGCCGTTCGATGTCATGGATACCTCGGCGACCACGTTCAATCCCGTCGGGACCCGGGACGTCAAATATCAGCGGTTCAAGGTGCTGGCCGGCCTCAACGTCGGCCTCGATTGATTGCGAGCAGGCAGCCCACCAAAAAACGACCCTTGTTGACCTCTGAGAGTTTCCCCTAGACTTCGCGCGCTACTTTCCACCCCTCGCAAAATTCTCCGAATGCGAAAGGACGGCTGAAATGGCTCGAGCACGCATTTGGGCCGCCTCGCTGTTTTGCGGAATCGCCGCACTGACTCTGGTCTCCTGCTATCCGGGAACCATCGAGAGCACGGAGGAGTTCGGCACAGTCACCACACTTTTCGATCCGGCGGAAGATTTTTCGCAGAACCTCACTTATGCCATGGCCGACACCATCGTTCACATTTGCGATGGTGCTCCAGCAACTGCGGACTGCATTCCCGTCTCCCGCGCCTTCGACGGCCAGATTCTGCACAAGGTCGAGGCGGAGATGACGGCCTTGGGCTATACGCGCATCGCCTTCGACGAGAACAATCCTCCCGATCTTTTGGTCGGCGTCTCCGCGGTCGCTCGTCAGGGGTACGCGATTATCGGTAGCTACTGCGACTGGTGGTACTGGTATTACCCGTACTACTGCTACTACCCGCCCTACTGGACGACGGTCGAATACGAAACCGGAACTGTCTTCGTCACCATGGTAGACCCCGATCGCCCCAACACCGCCAATCCGCCGCG